>RCNI01000442.1_pt1 | contig 26054 bp, 22 predicted proteins | sample 2041151 | NCBI WGS metagenome assembly RCNI01 (sample SAMN09708214, study PRJNA481090) | feces metagenome | isolation source: feces | place: Antarctica: Albino Rookery | reverse complement strand
CAACTTTCGTATTTCAGTTCAGTACCATGAGTTGCTGCCTCACGCTGCTTGTTGTAATTCTTTTGTCCGTCCTTATTTTGAAATTTTCCTCTAAAAGGAAGCATTGAACAGAATGTTATATAAATTCCAATTTTTATAACAGATAAAGATTACAGGACATTGAGAGGCAGAAAATGCACAGACCACTCCTGTGCGCACGATTCTCCCAATTGCGGTGCGTATATTTCCTCTGGCGTAAATCCTTGTATCTAAGACGGAATGCGTTATTGGGTTAAGGATGAGCAAGATAAAAACCACTACCTGTGGTGTAGTGACATTTTGGGTAGGAATCTGGAAAGAGTAAAGAAAATCAGCTTTGATCAGGTAATTCTTTCTTATCATCCTCAGGTATATGTGATTCATCGGGGTTACTTATTAGTCTGACGCAGGTTGTGCATGCAACTGATTCCTCTGTTCTACCGGCAAACCGAATTACAAAGACTGAAATTGAAAAGAACCTAACTATTCCAAATAGCGTCAATGTGAAACTGACGGACGAAACCGGTACGCTATTGCGCAACGGATAGTTTCAACTGTTAGACGAAAAAGGCGCAGTTGTAGCAGAGTGGAGCGACAACAGTGGGTGTGTATCTGCAAACAGTGACCGTATATTTAACGAGCGTGAATTTAACATCACAGCTGGTAGCCTCTATGAGACGGGGGATTATCACGGAGAGATTCTGCTTGACGCAGGTGGAGGTTTACAAGTTCTTCATGAAGATGATTTGCTCAGGCCTGATTACAAATCATTTGTTCGTTATATTTCGTATGGCGAAAAGATGGCCAATGTGAAAACTGTTACCATCCCCGCCGGTCAAGTTTGGGTCAATGTTGCTCAGGGATACAAGTGCAATGCTGATCCGGATCTTGCTAAACAGACGGTAGAGTACGATGGTACCACCACTGCAACGGTCTATGTGAAGAAGGGCGATTATACCCCCGCTTCTCCTGCTCCTTCATTCGTACAGACGGTAACTCCCAAATCGGCGGCGGTGGGCAAAACGACATTCCGATATGGATTTTTGATTATGCTAAGCATACCATCAATTTGGTCGCGCCTCCGAAAACCGGCGTTACCGTAGGTTATATTCCAGCCGGCACATATACACTGCATCAGGTTGAGGCTCCGAAGGGGTATACCATGGCAGCAGATCAGAAAATTACTGTAAAAGACTCCTGCCAGGTGAATGATATGCAGCAGATCGTTGTGGTAAATACCAAGGTTCCAGACCATGTCCACATATTCTCTGATGTGTGGTCTAAGGATGACACATTCCACTGGCATGCAGCTACCTGCGAGCATACGGAACTCGTCAATGACGATGCTTTCCACACATTTGGTCAGTGGCATGTAATTAAGGATGCTACCACGGAGATGGAAGGCTTGCAGGAAAGAGAGCGTACTGCGTGTGGTTTCACCCAGCAGGAGAAAATCGATAAGCTTCCGCCAGCTGAGAAGCCGGAAATTCCCACAGAACAACCGGAAGTTCCTACTGAACAGCCGGAGATTCCTACTGAGGAGCCCATGGTAGAGAAAAGCGAAATGCCTACAGCCGAACCCGGTAGGGAAGAAACGAAACCTAAGCCGGAAGATAAACCGGTAACACCTCAGACTGGTGATGTCAGTCAGGTGCTGCTGTGGGCAGCTGCAGCCTTGACATCCGGTGGCGCAGGTATCGCTCTGAACACCAGAAAAAAGAGACGCTGAGTGTAAGATAGATAAATGTAATCTGTAACAACCCCCCGAAAGGAGATTTTCCTTTCGGGGGTTCCATTATTGTGTGCGCTAGCCTAAAAGACTATCACCCCTGAATCGATCTCGATTCAGGGGTGATTTTTCATACATTCTGTTCGGGTTGTGTGTTGCCTAAAGAAGAACCGTCCAACAGTACATCTGCCAGAGATGTATCACCGTGGAAGGTGTCCAGATTATACAGAAACAGCACATCGGTGATTCCCTCAGTCTTGATTATCAAATCCACATTGTCATAATAGTAGCGGGGGTCAATAATCGTAATGTGGTCGAAATAGGGGTACAGGAATTGCGCCATGCAATTAGCGTAGGAGTCCTTAAATAGAAGAAGGTTACGTCCGGTATCTGCTGTGGTGGTGATGTCCACCCGAGAATGGTTGCCACCGAAAAACACGGTATAATGGTCTTTCTTGCCAAGTGCAGTACGATCATACATGGAACATATTGTCTGATCTGTGTCATCATAAGTCACATAATAATCAATGTCAGTTTTTGGGACATAGATTTCAACAGTGTCTCGTGCCGAGTGACTGCCGCTCTTAGAGGAAAGTGTACCCTCGAAGGTGTTAGATACCTTGTAGATCGTATAATCTTCTGTTTCGGGCAAGGTTATGTTTAGGGATGGCGCAATGGCCTGAAAGGCATAGTGCGCAGCATGACTGGTCCAGTGGTGGTCAGTGCGGTAGTATAGATACTCGTTTTTGTGCGCCATAAGGGTATCGGTAACATCCAGAAATGTCACACCGTTCAATTGGTTCTTAAGATTGTCGAGATCTGCCAGCTGATCCCGGACAGGTGCATTTTTAGGCAGCTTATCCTTGCAAATTGTGACTGCGTTGGGAGCAATTGTCATAACCATATTGAGATCGGGATATGTCTGTGCAAATGCGTTGATAGCAGATATGTTGCGCTGAACCTGTGTAACATTTGGCTCGCTGGGGATTTGCATCAGATAGTTATCACGGCATAGATACACACCCATGGACTCCTTTTGCCCTAGAAACCTGTTCATCCGCAAGTTAAGAGAAATCCACGAATCTCGTCCGGGAAACTGATCTGCCGTATAGCTGCCAAGATCTTTCAGGTAGCTGCCGTCTGTCAACCTGCTAAAGGAAAATTTGGGGATTTGAGCGAGCTTTCTGTTTTCATTTTGGGAGAATGCCTGATCTTTCTTTAGAAAACCCACCAGTACAAACAGAGCCACAGTACCAACCAGCAAAAGTCGCAATAGCAACGCTTGCGCACGGCGGTTCTTCTGAAAAGGCGTGGGGCGCCGTCTGGTATGAGATAATTGTTTTTGTTCCAAATCAGCAACCTCCTATCAGAATTGGAAATACAGGAAAGAAGAATAGGTGTTTACCATCATGCCGGCGATACACAGCATCAGAAGCACGGCAAACCAGAGAATGGAAAGATACACTGAAACTTTGCTTTTGTGAAGTAGATTGTTTCCCAGTCTTGCACAGATGGGAAATGCACTGATGATGGAAATGAGCAAAGTGAGCTTACAGCCAGACAGATAGTAGCGACCGGTACTGTCGACAAAACCGGAGGCACCGATGCCGAACATTTTGCCCAACCACTGAAAAGCGCTTCCGAGACTGGGGGAGAAGAAGAATACCCAGCCGATAAGCACCAAAAGCAGGGTGACGGCATGCTTAAGTGCGCCGGGAGCCTTGTCTAAAATGTCCTTCAGTACAAACTTTTCCAGAATCAGAAGCATACCGTAGTAGAGTCCCCAGAAGATGAAATTCCAGCTGGCTCCATGCCAAATACCGGTAAGGAGCCAAACAATCAGCAGATTGCGGATGATTTTATCAGTGGAAACACGGCTGCCGCCCAGAGGAATGTACACATAATCCCGGAACCAACTGCCCAGCGAAATGTGCCAGCGTCTCCAGAACTCTGTGATGCTGGAAGACAGGTAGGGATAATCAAAGTTCTTCTCAAAGTTAAAGCCAAACATTTTTGCCAGGCCAATGGCCATGTCAGAATAGCCACTGAAGTCGAAATACAGCATCAGCGCATAGGTAATTGCCCCCAACCATGCTGAGAGCACGCTGATTTTACTCATTGGCAGTGCTGTTATCGCATAGAAGGTAGTACCCAGTGTGTTAGCCAACAATACTTTTTTACTAAGTCCGATTAGGAAAAGTCTTGCGCCTGAGCCAAATTTCACCTTGCTGAGGGTGCGGCTTCTAAGCTGTTCGTCTATGGCTGCATATTGCACAATTGGGCCGGAAACCAACTTGGGGAAGAAGGTGACATACAGGGAAAAATGCAGCAAATCTCGGGCAGCAGGTGCTTTATCCCGATATACATCATAGAGATAAGACAAAATAGAAAAGGTGAAAAAGGAGACACCAATGGGCATAGGCAGCTGCTGACGTGAAAAACTTGTGCCCAGCAGGGCGTTGATATTTTCCAGCAGAAAGCCCCAGTATTTAAAAAAGCCCAATAGCAGCAGGTTTACAACGACGGAACTGATAAGAGTTAACTTAACGGCGGCGCTGTTTCCGGCTTCTTTCTGCATTGACATTTGAATGCCGGAAAAGTAGTTAAACAGGATGATAAGAACCAGAAGAATCAGGTATTGCGGTGTTCCCCAGGAAAAAAATATCAGGCTGCCCACCAGAAGAACAATGTTTTTCACCTTCATAGGTACAATGGCGTGGAGCAAAAGAATTATCGGGTAGAAGATAAAGAGGAAGCTCAGATCGTTAAATGCCATCTCAAGTCCTCCTTACAGTGCACCCAGAAACGCCTTGCGAGCTTCAGAAGAAGCAGCGTTTACCAGAAACAGCACATAATTTCCACGAATTTCTACCACAGTGTTGTTGGTTAGCAGGTCATATTGCTCAACACCATAGCCCTCAAAGGTCTTCTTTTGGGTTTCGATTCGTGCTTCAATGGCGGCACGAACCGTTTCCTGCTGCGAGAGGTCAGAAAGCTTCAGAACCAGAAGCTCCTCCGCCATCATGTTGGTGGAGGGGTAGTAGAGAATGCAGGCATCAAAACTTGAAGGATCTAGCCCATAAAAGCGTTTGACCATTTGGTTGTCACCCTTCAGCATGTTTTCCATGTCAATTTTCTCTATCACGGCTGCGGTAACAGCCTCAGGGTCAGCATTGCTGATGGTATCGGTTTGGAACATGGCAACAAGAGAAATCACAGCTGCCAAAACGATTACCCATCGTACAATTTGTAAAATAGTTATTTTCGTGTTCATACATTGGCTCCTGTCAGTTTTGAAAGAATCAACTGCTTCATCCAGTGAGGATACAATGCAGAACGGAAATGTATACCGTCTGACTCCCAGAGGTTAGCATAATCCTGAGCCAGTTTGTCGCAGTTAGCAAATATAATGTGGTTTTCCTTACAGGCCTTTTCCAGCGTGGCACTCCACTCGGGGATGTTGCGCCAATTCTGTGAACGCTTAAAGGCTGGATCTCGGGCAGGCATAATGGAGCCGACAACTATCGTTGCGTTTGGCAGTTTGGCCTGAATTTCCTGTATGATTTTCATGTATTCGGCGGTGTATTCCTGCGCAGTTTTCCAATTCCCCAGCTTAGTGTCATTTATACCATAGCACAGGTAGATTGTGCTGGGATTTATAGAGACCAGAGTGTCGATTTGACTTGAGATATTTCGGATGGTATGACCGGCCTCTGCCAAAACCTGTCCTTTATCCAGGTATTTATAATACCAAAAACCAACAACACGAGAGTCACCCATGATAACGGAATCCTTGAAGAGGGAGAAGGGGTCTAATGCACCATTTGTTAGCTGTGTTACCAGCGCATCCCGCTGAGCGTCCAGTTTCTTTTGGAGAATGTCTTTTCGAATCTGCGTTATCTGATTGGGGTCTTTCTGTTCCAGTTGTTCCAGATAACTGATACCGCCTGCAACTTCGCTGCTTACAGCAGTGTTGTTTTTACGTTTGACAGTCAAGGTAATGATTGCTATTAACAGTATGGACACCAGAAGAGCAACTGGCAAAAAGGGGAAACTTTTGCGCTTATTTTTCATAGACACTAGCACCGCCTGATTCTATTTTCTAATATTTAAAATTATACATCAAATCGACATGTTTCGCAATATGTACAGCTGGATTTATCACCTTTTTCGGTAGATACGAAGGTTTGCCTTACGGCTTATCTAAGGGCGGATAGATCGGGAATGAAATGATGATAAGTGCCGTCCATCCACTCTACCATAAGTGCTTTTACGATTCTTAAAATTGTAGCACTGAAAAAGAAATTGTTAGACAGGGGAGAAAAGTCTAATTTAACCGGACAGGGGCAGGGTAGTGCTAAATTATTGGCTGAATATACGCCAGAAGCCGTATATTATCGCCTATCCTAATTGAAATCGAATACCATTATATTTTTCCGGATATAAAAAGAAGCGGTGCTTAATTCTGGAATTAAGCACCGCTATTTGGTTGCTGTTCAGCGCTTCATCGAGAAGAACTGAAGTCTATGAAACGAGATAAAACCGAATCAAAACTTAATTTTTATAAACGTTTTCACGCTTACGAAGGAAGACGATACCAACGCAAGCTACAACAGCCAGTACCATAACAGTCAGCCACAGGCCAAAATGGGAAACGTCACCGGTGGCAGGTGTTGTGGTGTTATCGGAAGTGTTGTTGTCGGGGTTCTCGGGCTTGGTGTCGGGCTTTTCAGGCTCCGGCTTGGTATCGGGTTTTTCAGGCTCGGGCTTGGTATCGGGCTTTTCAGGCTCGGGCTTGGTATCGGGCTTTTCAGGCTCCGGCTTGGTATCAGGGGTTGTACCGGTAGCAGGAATCACGACATCCTGAACAGGCTGAGTGCCCTGCTCATCCAGGAAGTTCTCACCGCAGATCTCACAGTGCCAGTAAAGAATATTACCGGGCTCTGTGGCAGTGGGTTCTACTCGATCAACACGGGTCAGCTTGTGCTGGGCAGTCACCTGATAAACAGTACCATCTACCAGAATGTTGGCGGTGCCACTGCCATTAGCTGTAAAGGTCAGCGTGTTGGCAACGGTTGCAGTGATCTGCTCTGCGTTGGGATTGACCTTCAAAACATGAGCATAACGGCTGCTTCCACTGGTAGAGGGACGCATGACATAGTTGCTGCCATTAACATTGGCGACGATCAGGTACTGTTCACCATCTTCAATATTGGTGGCCTGTACATAGCCGGGAATCTCAGTGTTGGGGTTTTCACCATCCTTTACAAGACGGTACAGCTTAAAGGTGCAGCCACTTTCAAAATTTTTGGTGGTGGAAACTGCATCATAAGTATACTGATTGGCTTTATTGGGCCAGAAGTACAGGTAACGGTCTTCGCCGCCGAGGATAAAGAAGCTGTTGCCGGCCTGGGGCACAAACTTAACAGAACGTGCCTGCGTGGAGAAGGGGAAGCCGGGTGCAGCAGTGGGATCCAGCCAGGTCATGGTGCCGTCAGCAGTAGCGGCGGAAACCTGGAAACGCTCTCCGTCTTTGCGGAAGGTGTACAAAGCGGTAGCCAGAGCTTCTGCCTTGCCGTCATAGTTCTTGTTGGTTCCGGTAGTACCTTGACCGCCGGTGATCTGAATGGGTTCCAGAGAGGTGGAAATGAAATTGCTGTTGTTTACGATGGTGGGATTTGCACTAACGGTGATCTTATGCTCGCCACGGCAGCTGATTTCAACCTGCTTGGTGGGGTAGGTAGAAACAACATGGATCTTGGTGACCACGCCATTGGAGGTAAAGGAGGTGGTACCTTCCTTTACGCCGGTAAAGACAACCTTGCCATCCTTAATTTCAGCGGTAACAATGGAGGTATCCAGAGCCTTCAGGTCCTCAGCGGTGGGCACGGGGGTGAAGTTGTCTTCGTAGGTGCCGAACAGAGGAACTTCAAAGCTGCGCTGACCATCCACCACAACGCCGGGGATCAGTTTATGCAGCGGGAGGTTGAGATAAGTACCGTGAGTGAAGGTATCCTCGTACAGCAGACCGATAGAGCCATCACTCTGCTCAGTCAGGCTGGAGTAACCATAGGTAACACCGGGCACGTAGTCTACGCCGGGCTTAGTAATTTCGCAAGTGCCAATCAGGGTCATGGATTTATCTTCATTCAGATTGAAGGTGTAAATCTTACCATGAGTACGGCGAGCGTTGGGCATGGTTGCAGTAGAAACCATAATAACAGGCTTGCCGTTAATCAGCTTGGAGTAACGGATAGCAGAAAGCTGGTTTGCACTGGTTTTGGGAATGTCATTCATTGCAACAGGGTTACCGTTGCGCTTCCATGTCTGAGTAGCCTCGTCCCAAACGTGATCGGTGTAGCGCAGAACGGAGTGACCGTCACGGCAGAACTGACGAACAGTGGTGTCATCGATCTGAACGAGAGTGCTTTCACTGGACCAGTCACCGCCAACGGTGGCATCGTCGGAACGCTTCCAGGTTTTACCGTTGTCACGAGTGTAGATAAAGCTGGACTTTTCGGGACGGTTGACGTAGCAGGGGAGCATGACAGTGCCGTCTTTCAGTGCAAGACCAGCGCCGGGGCCAACACCATAGAAACGGTGAGTGGTGCCGCCCTTGGCGGGGCGAACCTGAGGGTTCAGGATAGAGGGAGCAGACCAGGTCTTACCGTTATCCTTGGAGGTTACCAGCCACAGGTAGGTTGCGTTGCGCACATGCAGATCGGCGTTATAGAAGAACACATTCTGCTGTACATATTTGTCGCTGCCAAGCTGGCGGCAGTACATGGGCTTTTTATCTGCGTTGTACAGATTGTAGTGATCGTCCACATAGTAGGCTGCGGTGGCGTTAGCGTCACTGCCATTAGCGATGACAGGAGCGAATGCCTTGCTCTCGCCGCTGGCGGTAGTGAAATTGCCAACATAGTAGGCATAGTTGTTAGAATTGTGGCCATTGAGTGTGGTGTACAGAACCAAACGCTGTGTGCCGCCAATGTTTTCGTAACCGGTTACAGTTTCAACAGTGCCAATATAATGACCGGCGGGGAACAGGTCAACCATCAGGTAGATGGTGCCGTCTGCACCCTGAACCATGACAGGGTCAATAAATGCAGTAGAGAGATTTTCGGTCTGGTTTACGCTGTCGTTAAAGAAGTTGGGGAAGGTGTATTCCCAGGTTTTGCCGTTGTCCTTGGAAATGCTGAACAGGGTGTCAATGTTGTCACCGTCAGGACTTTTGTTCCAGCGGGCATCAATAGCAGCTGCCAGCCAGCCGTTTTTCAGAGTGGTGATAGCAGGAATACGGAAGGTATCGCTGCCAGCAATACCGGCAGGGAAGGGCTGACCTTCGGTTTTTCCGTTAGCGGGTGCACCTGCTGCGATTTTGTCAGCCACGGGTGCCATTGCCTGCATAGCCTTAGTCAGGCTGTTCAGAGCATTGCGTACAGATTCCTCGGTGGCGGCAGTGCTCTCGATTTGAGCCTTTGCTGCATCCAGAGCGGATTTCAAAAGATTCTGGCTTTCCTCAGTGAAATCAGCAGCGTTAGCCAGCTTATCAGCTGCTTTTTTTGCAGCAGCCTTCAGTTCACTCATGCCTGCAACCACAGCGGTCTGCTTGAAGATGTGCAGAGTAGTAGGCTCAGTGCTTACATAGTAATGCTTGCCAGCTACATGAGAGACATACAGCGTCTTGCCATCTACTTCACGGCTGATGGTGAAACCGCCGTCCTTTGCGGTGATGGTCAGCTCCTGAGTTTGTGCATTCAGAGGAACACGCTCACCTTCGGGAGTGGTTACTTTGTCCAGATGCAGATAGCTGTTGCTGTCCTTGCCCTGGATGGCGTATCCCTTTCCGGAAGTTGTGATGGACCAGGTCTGGCAATTTTCGGAGTATTTGGAATCCAGAGCCAGTTCGTTTTCGGTAAGATTGCCTGTTACCTGATCGGATTTTGCGGAGCCGCTTTTGTTGTACAAAATGGTTGCACGGTTACCGCTGCGGTCAGCAATCGCATACACACCATCGGCAGTGATCTGAGCCAGATCAGTTACCTCTAAATATGTAGTCTGGGTTTTAGCAGCAAGAGCAATTTTCTCTTCTGCAGCGGATTCTTCTGCGAGAACGGGCTCGGTCTCGACAGGAGCGGCCTCGTCCACGTCGGGGGTTTCCTCGATGGGAGCGGTTGCATCCTCAGTAGGAGCGATGATTTCGGTTTCTGTGATGGGAGGCTCAGCAGGTGCTGAGGATTCCTGCGCAAAAACCGGAAGTGTCATGGATAATACCATGCACAGCGCAAGAAGAAGAGTTGCGAGTCGTTTCATTTTTTTCTCCTTTCATTTTGATCTTCATTATGAAGATTTCGTATGAAAATGCTGAATTGCCATATATTTTTAGGTGCTGTATGACAAATTTAGCTATTCTAATCATACAATAAAAAAACAAATTTTCAATAGCGTATTTTAAATGAAAACGGCTTTCATTTTTAGTGCAAATTGACGAACCTATAGGAGTATAAATCCACACAATTTTACAAATAAATGACGGAGGTTAGCTTTATTTAACAATGAGAAAGTTCACAAAAACAATTGCTTTTCTTTGAATTGTTTGCTGCAATTTTAACCCATAAAAGTAAAATGAATCATTACACATAAAAAAGTGGGGCAGCATATCTATGCTACCCCATATATTTTTGTTTAAAAATCGTATTATAACAGCATACAACATCTCGGAGGAATCATGCTCTTTTGGAAATTAGTTGACTAATGCATTCTTATACCGAAGAATTCTCTGTGTTTTGCGATGTTTCGGCAACAAGGAACATATCCACCACTTTTTGATACAGAACCCAAAATACAAAACCAAAGGCAAGGCCGACCACATTGTTCATTACACGCAACAATATAGATTGCTGCAATCCATACAGTCCGGTGGCCATGAATAGGGCACCGATACAGTTACAAGCTGTTTTAAACCGATAGTCAGTGCAAAATCCCAGACATAGGCCACCCAATGGGCCGAGGAGTGGGCGCAGTGCAACCGGCATGATCTGATATACAAGGAAAAAGACCAGTGAGCCGGCAACGGTGCCAGCTAGTCGCTGGACAAAGCGCTGTTTTACCTGAGCAGCAGAGGCGGAGTAGCAACCCAGGATCGAGCCACAGGCAAAGGCTGCCCACATCATTCTCTGTAAATTCAAAAATGTACCCAGAGTCAGCAGAAGTCCTACACCCAGTGCCAGTTGTAGCTGCCACAAGGTTTTCCTGTTGGATAGACTAAATTGTGTGACCATGTCCCAAAAACGAACGTTCTGATTCTTCTTGCGATGCTTCACAAAAAGAATCGCAGCGCACAAAATATATCCAACCAGAGTCAAAAGCCCACGTTTCCACAGCAAGGTTCCGGTAACCGGATTACCGGAAAGGTAAATATAGGCAAATGTATAAAGTCCGGCATTTCCCATCTCAGGCCGATCACTGGTCATGTAGAGGATGATGAAAAATGCAGAAACATGGATAATTACCGCAAAAAACGGGTTTACATTTGCTGCGGCAGCGGGTGCAATCAGCAACAATAAAAATGCCACTGCAAGATTGAGCAGGGAATCCTGAATACAGTAGCCGAAATCCACAAAGCGAATTCCAAGCAGAATACAGAACATGGCAACTGCCATAGCACTGTTCTCCGGACCAAACACCGTAGCAACCGGTGAAATCATCACAACAGCAAAGAGCACAATCAGAATCGAACGGGTAGCCATTGCTACCATCAGTTTCTGACGTTCCTTCGGCAGCTCCGCCGTACGTATTTTCTGTTTCAAAATCGACGGATCAAGCTGTAACGCATCATAAAATCGCACTAAAAAACCTCCATAACCTAAATATAGTATTATTTTTCTTTAGTTGTTTCCATTTGGATATTTGCCTTTTCAATCAGCTGGAACAACAGATCAAAGTCTGCCTTCATGCTGCGCTGAAGATCGTATAGCGGCTGAAGAATTGGTCCGTAATTTTCCCGGAGTGCAGCCTTTCCGTTATCCGTCAAAGACAGGACATAGCTCCGTTCGTCCTGCGGATGTCTGTCCTTTTCTATGTAGCCCTTTTCAAAAAGCTGTTTCAGACAGCGACTCACTGCTTCTTTTTTCATACCGCTTTGCCGACTCAGCACAAGCGGTGTACTATCTTCGGTCCGTAAATACAGACGAGACAACAGTTCCAGCTCGCTGGCAGTCAGTGTCTGTTTTTGCCCCTGAGCGAGCAGTGACCGTGAAAAATGATGCAGCTCCTGCTGGAATGTGAGCATCTGCATCCAATTGATTTCTGTCATCTCGTATTCCTCCAAATAAATTAACAAAGTTAATTATATGACTTTATCCAAAATTGTCAATGCAAAAATCGTCCCCAAATACTTGATAATTTGTCAAAATACAAGGACACAAGGAGTTTCGAAGAAAAACTTCTGCCCTTTTAACATAGCCCCTCACGATGGTTGGAGAATGCGAAGGTGTTTTGTGTAGATGCTAAAAGGTAAATATTAGCCGTATTTGTGTTGACGAAAAAGATGAAAAGAATTATGCTAATAGTGTTTAATGTACCTGGCTTTGTGAGAAATACTGCGTACATACATGGAAATTACGCTGGATTCCACGAAAAGCAGGAGCTATTCTGGATAGAGGATAAGTAAATGGTTCAAAGAGAGGAATGATTTGTTTGAGAAAAGCTGGAATTTTGATGCCTATTTTTTCTTTGCCGTCGCCATATGGAATGGGCACCATGGGGCAGGCTGCTCGTGATTTTGTTGACTTTTTGGTTGGGGCAGGACAGAGCTGTTGGCAGATGCTTCCTATCGGTCAGACAGGATACGGAGATTCTCCCTACCAGTCCTTTTCGTCCTATGCAGGAAATCCCTACTTTATTGATTTGGATGAGCTGGCTTCTGATGGCCTTTTGTTGTCGGAAGAATACCGGAACCTCAATTGGGGAGATGACCCGGAAAAGGTGGATTATGCACTGCAATACTTTACTCGTTACCCGGTTTTGCGTATAGCTTGCCGCCGGCTTGTGGACAGAAAAGATCAGGATTTTGAAAAATTCTGCAACGACCATGGATATTGGCTGGAAGACTATGCCCTTTACATGGCGATTAAGGAAAAAAACGGCGGTGTTTCGTGGTTTGAATGGCCGGTAGAGGAACGGCTGCGTTACCCTGATGCACTGGATCGGGCTAAACGGGAACTAAAAGATGAGCTGAATTTTTGGAAAGCAGTACAATTCCTGTTTTTTCGCCAGTGGGATGGACTGAAGAAGTATGCCAACGACAGGGGGATTACTATTATCGGAGATCTGCCTATCTATGTGGCAGGTGACAGTGCGGATGTTTGGGCAGATCCCAAACAGTTCCAACTGGATGAGAAGGGATATCCCACCGAAGTAGCAGGCTGTCCTCCTGATGGTTTTTCGGAGGATGGTCAGCTGTGGGGAAATCCCCTCTTTGACTGGGAAAATATGAAACAGGACGGATACCGGTGGTGGCTTCGTCGGATTGCATTCCAGTTCCGCATCTATGATACACTTCGTATTGACCACTTCCGTGGCTTTGATGCTTACTATGCCATTCCTTATGGCGAAAAGACCGCACGGAATGGACGTTGGAGACCGGGTCCCGGTTTGGACTTTTTTCAAACGGTCAATTACGCACTGGGGGAGCGAGACATCATTGCAGAAGATCTGGGATTCCTGACGGAGTCTGTCAATCAGATGTTGCAGGATACCGGTTATCCCGGAATGAAGGTTCTGGAGTTTGCATTTGGCAGTCGGGATACAGGAAGCGACTACCTGCCTCACTGTTACAGTACCCACTGCGTGTGCTATGCCGGAACCCACGATAATGATACAATCATGGGCTGGATGATCAACGCACCTGAGAAGGATGTGGAATTTGCCAAGGATTACTTACGCCTGAGCGAAACAGAGGGGTACAACTGGGGCATGATGCGTGGCGCATGGGCATCTCCTGCTGATTTGACAGTGATGCAGCTTCAGGATGTACTGGGTCTTGGAAGCGAGGCCAGAATGAACACTCCTTCTACATTGGGTGGAAACTGGCAGTGGCGTGTATTGCCGGACGCATGTACATCACAGCTTGCAGAGAAACTATGCCGAGACATGGAGGTATACCAGAGACTGCCCAGACAGAACCAGAAATAATGCGCCCGGCTCTGTTGTGATATGGCGTGATACGAAGTAGTTTCCGGGCCGCATACATAATCTGTTCCTAAATCAAAACAGATAAATAGATATCACGAGGATGGCACTTCTGCATTGCAGAAGTGCCATTTTACTATTTTGATACAGAATCACAGATGTGGCAATCTATAATTCTCTGTATAAAAATTTCCCCGCTGGATAGCGGGGAAATAAAATGGGAATATTAAGTAAAATACGTTACAAGCACAAAAATTCCGGCTAACACCATCACACCGCCGATGATGACGGAGGAGAGCTGGGTGTTTTTGTGGGCTGCCACAATCTGCTCTTCGGACTTGTAGCTGAGCAGAGAAGTTTTTTTGCCTATCTGAGCTTTTTCGATGACATAACGATCTCCCATACACAGCAATTCACCAAGAACATATACGGGACTATTGGCAGGGAATATCTTCTCAATCAGACGATACCCCAGAAAGCGTCCACTATTGTATATATTGCCTGCATATCTGGAGCCGAAACGGTTGCACCAGGCAGACCCGGACGGTTCAAAACGGTCGCAGCATTCCACTAAATCAATATCGTTGCCAAAGCTCTCAAAATTCACAAACACGGGAACATCGCAGCTTCCATCCTTTAGATATGCGTCTGCGCTTTGGTGCTCACTGCTAAGTTCGTTTTCCTGCTTGGAAACACGAGTGTGACGGTTGCCGTTGTTGTCCCGATATACATTGGTTTGCTCAGAAACCGACATGCAGCGGTTGGTATAATAAGCGGCAGCTCGGTTGGAAAACGGAGCGTTGAGCGGGGTGTCACAAACCAGATTACCCTTTAATTCCACATAATGACGGTAAAAGGGATCAGTATTGCGCATATCCTCTACGATCTCCAGTGCATCCTTGACACTGGATGTCTGCATGTACTGAGTTTCCTGCATCCGTGCGCCGGTGCGGCGATACTGATATACCGCAAATGCGGCACCGCCCACAATCAGCAACAGGCCAATCACAAACTCCATGTTTAGCTCCTTCCTTGGCAGAATGAGAATTATTTGTTCATCTCGGCCATCAGACGAGCCATTTCAGCATCAACGGAACTGTCGTGTGCCAGCTCTTTGAACTCATCCTTTGCAAATGTGGTATCACCGGACATTGCTGCAAATGCTTCAGCCTGTGCCTCTTTACCCTCAATTTTGCGCTCCATTTTATCCAGCTTGGAGAAAGCGCTGTCTGTGTTAGTACCGGACAGTGTAGTAGCGACGTTCTTCTGAGCATCTGCCATCTGGGCACGGGCGACCAGCATGTTCTGGCGCATACGGGCTTCTTCCAGCTTACCCTTCAGGATTTCTACACGACTGCGCAGCTCAGCTGTTTGAGCGGTGATCTGATCGTAGGCGGTCTGGAAGCTCTGGATATTGCCATCTACGGTTACCTTATTAGACAGGGCCTTCCGAGCCAACTCCTGATTTCCGGCCTGCAATGCCATTTTGGCTTTGTTTTCCCAGTCCAGAGAGCTGGCTTTGGCGTTTTCGAGCTGTTTAGCAGCCTGACGCTCGCTTGCCATTGCCTGACCAAGTGCCTGAGTTGCTTCACGAATCTGCTGTTCCATGTCGATAATGATCTGTTTTACCATCTTTTCGGGATCTTCCGCCCGATCCAGCAAATCATTTACATTTGCACGAAGCAGATCACCCATTCTGTCAAAAATACCCATAAGAAACCCTCCCTAATTTTCTATTGCGGAAGCAGATAATATGTTATGGTACGGTGCGAGCAATTGGTGAATTATTTGCTTCCGTAGATGTGCGCCTATTGTACAATATATAGTTGAATTCTGCAATAGCTTTTTAAATGTTCACAATTATTTTACCATTTACAAGAATGAATTTTTGCGATATGGTGATTAAAGATACCTTGAGGTATGTTATATAGCAACAGTTATTTCGTGTTTTAAAAATCAAATCAATTGTTTACAATGTGTTCACAGTTAAGCGAATCTATATTCTTGACAACTGACGCAAGCTGAGATAAAATGATCGCATATTTGAGGGAGTAATTCCGTATAGGCCTGTCCTATGCGAAGCCTACCGTCATATCGGTTCTTTTTGGACCCGGGAAGCTGAATGAATGAGACTCATACACAGATCTGTTGTTTTTATGGATTCCTGTGTATGGGTCTCTTTTTTATTAACGTGCAAAGGAGAATTTACTGATGAAGCAAGAGTATATTCAGTCGTCGGAATCAGTTCTTCAGGAACTTGGAGTAACTGAGGAGGGTCTGACAACTGCCCAGGCTCAGCTGCGGCAGGAAAAGTACGGTCCGAACAAGCTGAAGGATGCCGAGAAGAAATCTGTATTTCAGCGTTTTTTGGATCAGCTCAAAGATCCCATGCTGCTTATTTTGATGATTGCCGCAGCAGTTTCGGCAGGTACCACCGTTTTGCACAATATGCAGAATCCTGACAATCCGGAAGGTTTGGCAGAAGTGTTCATCATTTTGATTGTGGTTCTGTTAAATGCAATCCTGGGCGTGTTTCAGGAGTCAAAGGCAGAAGCGGCAATTGAAGCATTGCAGACCATGACAGCGGCTACCTGTAAGGTATTGCGAGATGGAAGGCAGGTCACACTGCATTCTGATGAACTGGTTCCCGGTGACGTGGTTATTTTGGAGGCTGGCGATGCTGTTCCTGCTGATGGCCGGCTGTTGGAGTCTGCCAGCTTAAAAATTGAGGAAGCTGCCTTGACCGGTGAGTCTGTCCCTGCCAATAAGATTGTTGATGCGCTAAAACTGACGCAGGGCAAGGATGAGGTGCCGCTGGGTGACCGAAAGAACATGTGCTACATGGGCTCTACGGTGGTGTACGGCCGTGGCAAGGCTTTGATTACCCGTACCGGTATGGATACCGAGATGGGTAAAATTGCAGGCGCATTGGCGGCTACAGCCGACGAGCAGACACCTCTTCAGCGCAAGCTTGATGGATTGGGCAAAACCTTGTCCAAGTTGGTTTTGGGCATCTGCATCTTTATCTTTGTCTTTAATCTCATTATGGCTGGCTCTTTTGAGTTAGGTGTTATTCTGGAAACGTTCATGGTTGCTGTTTCTCTGGCGGTTGCTGCAATCCCTGAAGGGCTTGCTACAGTTGTTACAGTGGTATTGTCCATTGGCGTTACCAATATGAGCAAGCGCAATGCTGTTATCCGCCGCCTGACTGCTGTGGAGACCTTGGGATGTACACAGGTAATCTGCTCTGACAAGACCGGCACCCTCACCCAGAACAAGATGACTGTCGTAGAGTATATGGGACAGACGGAACTGCTGGCTTCCGCCATGGCTTTGTGCTCTGACGCAAATCTTAACAGCGAGGGGCAGGCGGAGGGTGAACCGACGGAAGCTGCACTGGTTAACTTTGCCAATAATGAAGGATTCCCAAAGAATGAACTGGAGCAGGCACAGCCCCGTGTGGATGAGGCACCCTTTGATTCTTCACGGAAAATGATGTCGACAGTTCACAACCTTGGCGGAAAATTTGTCCAGTACACCAAGGGTGCACCTGATGAAATCCTGAAACGCTGTACTACCTATGTGGAAAACGGTCAAATTCAAAAGATGACTCAGGAGAAAATGGATGAAATCCTGAAAACCAACAAGGCAATGGCGGATAAAGCACTGCGTGTTTTAGCAGTTGCCAAGCGGGATTGGGCAGAAAGACCCGATGATAATAAGCCAGAATTCTTGGAACAGAATTTGACGTTCATCGGCCTTACAGGCATGATTGATCCGGTTCGCCCGGAAGTTAAGGCGGCTATTGAAGAATGTCGCTCTGCCGGTATTCGCCCTGTGATGATTACCGGCGACCATAAGGATACTGCTGTGGCTATTGCCAAAGAGCTAGGGATCATCACAGATGCTTCTCAGGCAATTACGGGTGCAGAGCTGGATCAGATTTCTGATGCGGATATCAACGACGCTGTAAAGAAGTATTCTGTCTATGCCCGTGTTCAGCCCGAGCACAAGGTACGCATTGTCAATGCATGGAAAGCCAACGGTGCGATTACTGCTATGACCGGCGATGGCGTCAATGATGCTCCCTCTATCAAGTCGTCTGATATTGGCGTTGGAATGGGCATCACCGGTACGGATGTGACCAAGAATGTGGCTGATATGGTGCTGGCAGACGATAACTTTGCAACCATTGTCACGGCAGTTGGTGAGGGACGTCGGATTTATGACAATATCCGTAAGGCAATCCAGTTCCTGCTGGCTTCCAACATGAGTGAGGTTTTGGGCGTGTTCTTGTCCACGTTGATGGGATTTACGCTTCTTAATCCTGTGCACTTGTTGTTTATTAATCTGGTAACAGACTGTTTCCCTGCGCTGGCTTTGGGCATGGAAGAGGCTGAGTCGGATACGATGAATCGACCTCCCCGCAACTCGAAGGAAGGCATTTTTGCCGGAGGCCTTGGCGTGGATATTGCGTATCAGGGCGTTCTGGTGGCGGTTATTACCATTGCATCTTATATCATCGGTCACTGCTTTGAGGCAGGATATTTTGAGTTTCCTCGTGGCATCAGCAACGACGGTATGACCATGGCATTTTTGACTATGTCCATGTGCGAGATTTTCCATGCTTTTAATATGCGTTCCCAGCGCAAGTCTATTTTCTCGCTGAAAACTCATAATAAGATTTTGTGGGGTGCCATGATCGGTTCGCTGATTTTGACCACTGCAGTCCTTGAAATTCCGTTCCTTGCTAATGCTTTTGGATTTACCCCTATCAGCTGGACGGAGTATGGCATTGCAATTTTGCTGGCGGCTCTGGTTGTTCCCGCTGTGGAAATTGTGAAGTTCTTCCAGCGTAAGAGAGCAAAAAACTAAATTATATATATTTGTCCGGGATTCCATGGAATCCCGGACTTTTGACTATCAATTGCGAGAAAGAGATGGTATAATCAGAACCACATCAGAATATATCAGTTAAGGAGCGTGGATCGTGTGAAAAATTATGAACATATTACGAAAATGGAAGATATCATGAATAGTCATGAGAAAGCACTTGGAGAATTGGAGAAGATCCTGAATTACATTGAATCACATCAGGAAGATTATGAGGCACTTCTTAAATACTATTACAGTGCTCAGAGAAGACAGGATCTGGAGGATGATGAGAATGGTTTGATTCCCCAAACACTTTGTCGTGGTGTCCTATCGGAGGATGCAATTTTTGATCTTATCGGTGATTATCAAGGTTGCGCTATACGGATGATGGAGGATGCACTGAAAATATTTAAGGCAGTAGAGGGCATCACTTACGAAGATATTCAGTAATGGTTATTTGGAAAAGGTGATTTGTTGAAAAATAAATTGGATTACATCAGACAGCCTGTTACACTGTCGATCTCTAAAAATGTATGCAATTCTCTGCTGATATTCGCATTGGGCATTGTTTTGGGACTCGTTTCAAAAGTGTTGGATGAAACGCCTAGTAATATGTTGCCGCAGATTCTTCAGCCGCTTGATTTGGGAAACTTTTTTTCACGTATGGGATTTTGGCTTTTCAGTGGAATTTGTGTCTCCGTTTTTAGTTCTAATCCTTTGAGAGCGGCGCTGAACACTTTTTTGTTTCTGGCGGGAATGGTAGGCAGTTATTATGCGTATACGGTGTTTGTTGCCGGATTCTATCCTAAGTCATATATGATGATTTGGGTTGGAATGGCGATCCTTTCACCGATTCCTGCGTTTGTTTGCTGGTATGCAAAGAGTACGCATATCGTGTCACTTTGTATTTCCACCGTTCTTGTCATGTTTATGGCACGTCAGGCTTTTGTATTTGGTTTTTGGTATTTTGATGTCAGATATCCTTTGGAACTCCTTTTGTTTTTAGGTACTTTTGGCGTACTGTATAAAACTCCAAAACAAACGCTCCTTATTGGAATATCAGGAATGATGTTGTTCTTTTTGCTGTCACGCTGTGATTTGATGTTTGGCTTGTTATAGAATCTGAAAATGAATATTGCTACCTTAGCGGTCATGCTCAGTTCGGCATGACCGCTTGATATTTTTCAAATTGTATAAAAATTGTGGAAATCTAAGAAAGTGATTTCAGAATTTTTAAACCTAAAAATTATTATTTTGCAGCTGGTGAATATGTGGCATTATTTCGATTACTATGGTCTCAACATGGAATTCTAATCGGAAAGGAGTGCCTATATCAAGAGCACTCGGATCATCCGGGTGCTTTTTTAGAATATAGAGGTGAAGGGGCTGATGCTAATGGATTGCATTATGTTTCTAAATCTGATATGATAACAGCCAGAAAAGAGATTTTAGATGCCAGCGATGCAGAGATTATTTTGAAAATGGAAAAACATACAGGAGCCACTTCTGTGTGGGGTTCAGGTACTTCTTCGAGCATTGTTTGGGAAGAATGGAAGAAATTGCAAATAAATATTGATAAACGGAGGAATACAATATGCTGTTTTTAGAATATCCCCCTTGCAGCACCTGCAAAAAGGCTAGGAATTGGCTGGAAGCCAATGGAATTGCTTACACCGATCGTCATATTAAGGAACAGAATCCAACCTATGAGGAACTAAAAGCATGGTATGAGATGAGCGGGATGCCTCTGAAGAGATTTTTTAATACCAGCGGTTTGGTTTATAAGTCTTTGGGATTGAAGGATAAGCTTTTAACTATGACAGAGGAGGAACAGCTGCGACTGCTGGCCACAGATGGTATGCTGGTAAAGCGTCCGCTGCTGATTGAAGAGCGGGTGGTACTCACAGGATTCAAAGAAGTTGAGTGGGCCGAAAAATTGTTGTAAAAAATCAGACTGTATATGCACATGGTTGCAAAGGACAGTTTGCTGAAATCAGAATGTTAAGCATTGTAATAGGACAAAAAACTGAGAAGGACTGTAAATGAACTGCACCCCATTTGTTAGACAGTATGATATACTATCTAACAAATGGGGTGATTTTTAATTTAAAATACAGACGAATAAATCGCAGCGGAATTACAGCAGTAAGTGGAAAAAACAACGCTGCAACAAGAAAAATCTTTGATAAATCAAACAAATAAAATAACTGCATTAGAGGATCTAATGCAACAGCGATATACATCACCAAACGGCAAAGCTTTGCGGCATTGCTGCTTGCAGTATCAAAAGTGGGATTACACTTCTTTTCGTATTCTTGCAGTACGAGGATAAAGGATTCGATACCCTCACACAGTTCGTTGTTGTTTTCAGACTCCAATTCATCGAATGGATCAATCTCCGGCTACAAAAACCGAAATATGGTTTCCACGTTCCAGTAACTTGCCCAATTATAAATAGCTGATTTTTATCATGTTTGACCCGTATTTAGACACTGAAATCCTATTGCTTCAGAACTAATAAAGCAAAAAGCCCCGAAATCTTTCGATTTCGGGGCAGATTTGAAGAAATAATAAATTATCTCTTGGAGAACTGAGGTGCACGACGTGCAGCCTTCAGACCGTACTTCTTTCTTTCCTTCATTCTGGGGTCACGGGTCATGAAACCAGCAGCCTTCAGAGATGCACGGTACTCGGGGTTCAGAGTAACCAGAGCACGGGAAATGCCGTGACGGATAGCGCCGGCCTGACCGGAAACGCCGCCACCAGCGACGGTAACAACAACGTCAACCTTACCAACCAGGTCGGTGGTGTTCAGGGGCTGACGAACAACCAGCTTCAGGGTCTCCAGACCGAAGTAATCATCGATGTCACGACCATTGATGATGATGGAGCCGGTGCCGTTCTCATAAACGCGAACACGGGCGACGGAGGACTTCCGACGGCCGGTGCCGTAAAAATACTTCTTCTTGCTCTCGTACATAGTGTGTTACCTCCAAATTAGTCCAGGGTCCAAGCTTCGGGCTTCTGGGCAGCATGAGGATGCTCAGCACCCTTGTACAGGTGCAGGCGGGTCATAGCATTGCGGCCCAGGGTGTTCTTGGGCAGCATGCCCTTAACAGCCAGCTCCATAGCGTAGTCGGAACGGTTCTCCATCATGATGCGAGCCTTGGTTTCCTTCAGACCGCCGATCCAGCCGGAAACACGATAGTACTTCTTCTGCTCCAGCTTCTTGCCGGTCAGAATAGCCTTGTCGGTGTTGATGATGACAACGAAATCGCCGCAGTCAACGTTGGGGGTGAAATCAGCCTTGTGCTTGCCGCGCAGCAGGTTAGCAGCGATGACAGCGGTACGGCCCAGGGGCTTGCCAGCAGCATCGATGACGTACCACTTGCGCTCCAGGGTCTCCTTCTTCAAAAGGGTAGTGGACATTATGCTTTCCTCCAAATATGGTAAATAAATTTTGACAAATGTGAATGTTTGAAGTAAAATGTTCTTCAAAATGCCTTGTAGTTATATCATAGTAAATTTCAAATGTCAACGGCTTTTTTTAGAAAAATAATGAAAACCAACAACATCTCTTATTTTCTCTTGAATACTCTTAAATACTCATAAATGCTAACTTCTTATTTTTGAAATAAAAACGGAGGATTTCCAACTATGCAGAAGTTAATGGGACTGGTTCGCCGCTGTGTGGACGATTACAAAATGATCGAAGAAGGTGATAAAATTGCCGTAGGCGTGTCTGGAGGTAAGGACTCACTGGTGCTGCTGGTACTGCTGGCAGGACTCAAGAAATACTTTAATAAGCCTTTTGAGCTTGAGGCAATCACCATTGATATGGGGCTTGGTATGGACTATTCCGGGGTTCAGGCATTATGCGATCAGTGGGATGTTCCTTACACAATTGTCAAAACGGAAATTGCTCCCATCATTTTCGACTATCGTAAGGAGAAAAATCCTTGCTCTATGTGTTCTAAAATGCGGCGTGGGGCACTGAATCAGGCTCTTGTAGAAAAAGGATTTAATAAGCTGGCGCTGGGACATCACTATGATGACGCTGTGGAAACGTTCGTCATGTCCCTGATTTATGAAGGCAGAATCAGCTGTTTTCAGCCGGTGACTAATTTAGATCGGACAGGTATTATTCAGATTCGCCCCATGCTCTATATCCACGAAAAAACCGTGGATAATTTTGCGCAGCGAATGAATTTACCTGTGGTGGAAAATCGCTGTCCTGTGGATAAAGAAACCAAAAGAGAGGAAATTAAACAGCTTGTATTTTCTCTTAGTCAAACATATCCTGATTTGAAGGAACGCATTTTCGGCGCAATGCAGCGCCTTCCGCTGCCGGAGTGGGAGCCACGTGGACGCTATAAGCGGCCGAAGGATGAAGAAATCTGATGTGTATATGTAAAGACGGTATGGCTTCTGCTGTACCGCCTTTTTGTTTGAAATAGGGGATATTCGGTTATACTTTCGGCGTAAAGGAGGCGAACCGATATGGTAAAAGGAATTTCCCGTCAGGTAATTGTGGTTCACAGTCCTGACCCGAAGCTGTTCGACCAGGCTATTTTTATTCTGAAAGATGAGGCGGTAGGTAAGGGTGTCACGGAGGAAGCACTTTTAAAAGAAGCCAGACACGTTGTAAACCATCCGCAGAAAAAGCGCAAGCTGGCTCTGTATGGCCCGGCATGGGCTTGCGGCGGAGCGGTAATGACGGGAATCGTGTGGCTTCTGTCGACGCTCTTGTAATTATTTGACGATTGTGATATAATCCTCCCGAAATTAGAAAGGGAGGACGCCAGCTATGAAAATCGGCAGCCTTGAAGTGAATAATCCCCTTGTACTCGGGCCAATGGCCGGTGTGACGGATTTGGCGTTTCGGACAATCTGCGCTGAAATGGGCGCAAATATCACTGTGACCGAGATGGTGTCGTCTCGTGCTCTTGTTTATAAGGATAAAAAGAGTGCAGGGCTTTTGAAGAAAAATCCCGGAAGTCTCTGCGGTGCTCAGATTTTCGGTAATGACCCGGCAATTATGGCCGAGGCGGCAAAGCTTGCCCTGGAGATTTCCGGCTGTGATTTTTTGGACATCAATATGGGATGCCCAATGCCTAAGATTGCTAATTCCGGCGACGGCTGCGGTTTGATGCGGACACCGGAGCTGGCAGGGGAGATTGTCAAAGCCTGTGTTGATGCGGTGAAGGTGCCTGTCACCATCAAGTGCCGCCTTGGATGGGATAAAAGCTCCATCAATGTGCTGGATTTTACCAAACGCATGGAGGATAACGGCGCTGCTATGGTGGCAGTCCATGGGCGTACACGGGGGATGCTGTATACAGGTGTTGCAGATTGGGAGTATATCCATAAGGTCAAGCAGCAGCTTTCCATTCCTGTGATTGCAAACGGCGATATTGTCAGTGCAGAAACGGCACTTCGCTGCCAAAAATGGACAGGAGCTGATGGCTTGATGATCGGTCGGGCCGCCTTTGGCGATCCTTGGATTTTTGCAGAGGTAAAGGCTGCAATGGAAGGAAAACCGATTCCTGAGCGTCCTTGTCTGAAGGATAGAATTGCTGTGGCTGTTCGTCAATTTGAGATTTCGGAGGCAGATCATGGAGAGCGTGTTGCCTGTCTGGAAGCTCGGAAGCATTTTGCGTGGTATCTTCATGGCGTTTCTCACAGTGGCTACTATAAGAATCAGATTTCTTCTATGAATACCATGGAGGATATTTATCGAATCGCAAAAGATATTGTTCGAGATTTGAAGTAATTTCCTTGTATTAAAATTCCGCTGTTTCGCATCCTACCTAAAGAGGTGAGGGAATGAAACGGCGGATTTTTCTATGCTTATTACTTTGCTGTGTGTTGGTGGTTCCTGTCAGGGCGGAAACTGTTCGGTGGGTGGATTTCAATGTGCCCTATGAATCACTGAAATACGCCATGGATGTGGATATTGAGACATTCGATCAGGAAAAACATATTAGCTGGATTGATATTTTGTCGCTGTCTGCCTGCCGTACCGGGGGAAAATGCGGACTGGTATCTGTAAAGAAGGCTGTGGAGGATCTAAAGGGAGACAAATCTCCGGAAGAACTGTTAGGGAATCTCTATAAGTATTATTCATATTATCACGAAGCGTATACCGGAGCATTAGGTGGGCTTTTGGGATACTATGCCGTAGAGCAGGATGGTCAATGGGTACCGAACTATGGGCTCAAGGCGTTTTCGCCGATAGCAGCTGGATATGGGTACAGCCATTGCGATGATTTCGGCGTAGGACGAAGCTTTGGATTCAAAAGAAAGCATCTGGGAAATGATTTGATGGGAAGTCTTGGAACACCTATTGTAGCGGTGGAAGGTGGTACTGTAGAAGCTCTTGGATGGAACCGATATGGCGGTTGGCGTGTGGGTATTCGCTCTTTTGACAACAAGCGGTATTATTACTATGCGCACTTACAAAAGGATTGCCCCTATGCGCCGGGACTGGAAGTAGGAGATCTTGTGCAGGCCGGAGATTTAATTGGATTTATGGGCCGGACAGGATATTCTGACAAGGAAAATGTCAATAATATAGAAGTAGTTCATCTACACTTTGGAATGGAGCTGGTCTTTGATGAGAGCCAGAAAGACTGCAACTCAGAAATCTGGATCAATGTGTACGACATTGTAAGACTGCTCAGTTCCCATCGTGCAAGCGTCCGAAAAACGGAAAACGGTTGGGAAAGGGTGTACCCCTTCCGGGATTTGGATGTGGAGGAACTAAAAAGGACGGAGTTTAGCATACACCAGATAAGGAAGTAATTTAGAAAACACGAAATACTCGTTAATCTGGTGATGCCGAGCTGATTTACACATAACCATCTGTCAGGGGTGATCCTACGGGATTGCCCCTGATTTTTTCGTTTTATCCGACAGCGGGAGAAGAATAAAAGCTCTGCCTTTTGCCGTCAAAAGGCTTTTTGGGGAGACCCCCAAACTCTTTTCACAACAGGAAATCACACGGCTTCTAAAAAATAGTTAGCAAATTCGGCAGGCTATGATATGATATTGAGAAAGTAAAGTGTTAGATATATCAGAATTTATCCAACAAGTCCTCTCAAAACCCTGTATTTGCAAGGGCTTTCGCCGTTTACAACTGCACATTATATGTATTTTCCCTTGTTTTTGCCCTTACGAGCCGAAACAAGGGAAAGTTTTTATTCGCCGCCGACTACTTTATCCAGCAATCTTGCGG
>RCNI01000455.1_pt1 | contig 26080 bp, 20 predicted proteins | sample 2041151 | NCBI WGS metagenome assembly RCNI01 (sample SAMN09708214, study PRJNA481090) | feces metagenome | isolation source: feces | place: Antarctica: Albino Rookery | reverse complement strand
CTGATGATGGTGCGCAGTGACGACGACGGCCGCACATGGTCGGAGCCGATCAACATTACGGAGCAGGTCAAGGATCCTTCGTGGTATTTCCTGTTGCAGGGCCCCGGTCGTGGTATTTCGATGGAGGACGGTACGTTGGTTTTCCCGATTCAGTTTATCGACAAGGATCGTATGCCCAATGCAGGCGTGATGTACAGCCGTGATTCGGGTGCAACGTGGCACTTGCACAACTACGCCCGCACCACCGAGTCGCAGGTCGTGGAGATCGAGCCGGGCGTGTTGATGCTCAACATGAGAGATAATCGTGGCGGAAGCCGTGCCGTAAGCACGACTGCGGATTTCGGACTTTCGTGGCAGGAGCATCCCTCGTCGCGCAAGGCTCTGCCCGAACCCGTCTGCATGGCCAGTCTGATCCGCGTGAAGGCCGAGGATAACGTGTTGGGTCGTGATTTGTTGCTGTTCTCTAATCCCGCCACGACCAATGGTCGTTACAACATCACGCTGAAGGCAAGTCTGGACGGCGGAATGACATGGAACGAGGAGAACCAGATCCTGTTGGATGAGGATCAGGGTTGGGGCTACACCTGTCTTACGATGGTCGATCGTGAGACGGTCGGCATCCTCTACGAGAGCAGTGTCGCCCACATGACCTTCCAAATTGTGAAACTTAAAGATCTGATCAAATTATAATGTTACGTAAAACCTTTTTGCTCGTTGCGCTGATGTGGTGTGTGTCGGTTGTGTCGGGCGCGAGTCCGAAAAAGATGAATTTAGGAGGTAAATGGCAGTTTGCCGAGCGCGGTTCCGACCGATGGCTTGAGGCCGTGGTGCCGGGTACCGTGCAACAGGATCTGATCCGTCACGGGTTGTTGCCCGATCCGTTCTACGGAATGAACGAGGAGCGGGTGCAGTGGGTTGAGGATCGCGACTGGTCGTACCGTCGATCGTTTGAGATTACGCGCCGTGATTTGGCGCATGAGTCGGCACGACTGCATTTTGAGGGCTTGGACACCTATGCCGAGGTGCGGTTGAACGGGGAGTTGATCCTGCGAAGCGACAATATGTTCGTGGGTCGGGAGGTGGAGGTGCGTCCTCTGCTTCGAGAGGGGCGGAATGACCTTCAGATCGAGTTTCGTTCGCCGATCCGCGAGATGATGCCGCGCCGTGAGGCCGACGGGTTCGATTATCCCGCCGACAACGACCACCGCCGCGAAAAACTCAGTATCTACACACGTAAAGCCCCTTACAGTTACGGCTGGGATTGGGGTATTCGTATGGTCACGATGGGCGTGTGGCGTCCCGTGTGGTTGGAGTTTGGCGATGTCGCCCGAATCGGCGATGTCTATGTACAGCAGAAGTCGTTGGACGACCGCGAGGCGCAGTTGATGTGCCGTGTCGCTCTGCAACGGATCGGACGGCCGTTGGATTTGGAGGTCGGGGTCGATTGTCTGCTCGACGGGAAACGGGTGGCTTATTGTGAGGAGGTCGTCTTTTGCGAAGAAGCCGATCGCGTGGTGGAACTTCCGCTGACGATCCGCGATCCGAAGCGATGGATGCCCAACGGATGGGGCGATCAGACGTTGTATGAGGTGAAGGTCGAGGTGCGTCACAAAGGGTGCGTGGTGGCCGAGGAGGAGCGTCGAATCGGTCTTCGCACATTGCGTGTCGTACAGGAGTGCAACAACGAGGGCGAGTCGTTTTACTTCGAGGTGAACGGCATCCCGATGTTTGCCAAGGGGGCGAACTACATCCCGCAGGATGCGCTGCTGCCGTCAGTTGGTGAGGAGCGTTACCGCCGTCTGTTCGAGGATGTGCGCGAGGCGGGGATGAATATGATCCGCGTGTGGGGTGGCGGTACTTACGAAAGCGACCTCTTCTACGATTTGGCTGACGAATACGGTATTTTGATTTGGCAGGATTTCATGTTTGCCTGCACGACCTATCCCCACGACGAGTTGTTCCTGAAACAGGTCGAGGATGAGGCGCGATACAATCTGATCCGCCTCAGAAACCATCCCTCGCTTGCCATGTGGTGCGGTAACAACGAGATTGCCGAAGGACTGAAATATTGGGGCTGGAATCGGAAATATGATGCGAAGATTTTCGAGGGTATGAAGCGGGGCTACGACACGTTGTTCTGCAAACTCCTGCCCGATGCCGTGGCGCGTTGGGACGAGGGGCGTTTCTACATGCACACTTCGCCGATGGTCGCCAATTGGGGACGACCCGCCACATGGACGGTGGGCGACAGCCACAACTGGGGCGTGTGGTATGGTCAGAAGCCGTTCGAGAGTCTGGATACGGACATTCCGCGCTTTATGAGCGAATTTGGATTTCAAGCCTTTCCCGAAATGAAGACCATTGCGACCTTCGCACCCGAAGAGGCTTATGCCTTGGAATCGGAGATCATGACGGCACATCAGAAGAGTTCGATCGGGAACGATCTGATCCGCACCTATATGGAACGCGATTACCGCGTGCCTGAGAAATTCGAGGATTTCGTCTATGTCGGTCTGGTGATGCAGGGCGAGGGCATGCGTCGCGGTTTCGAGTCGCATCGCCGTCACAGGCCTTACTGCATGGGTACGCTTTATTGGCAGTTGAACGACAGTTGGCCGGTGGTGTCGTGGTCGGGAATCGACTATTACGGCAACTGGAAAGCATTGCATTATGAGGCGCGGCGTGCATTCCGCGACCTTACGTTCAGTGTTGTGGAGGAGAACGGAGCGTTTGAGGTCTGGCTTCTGTCGGATCGACTGACGGATGCCGAGGATCTGAGTTTGAAGTTGGAACTTTTGGATTTTGAGGGTCGTTTGTTAAAGCAGAAGGAGATCCGTTGCAAGGCCGAGGCGAACAAATCGCAGCGAATCCTTGTCGAGAATTTGGCGGATTGGGCATTGCAACCCGAAAACTCTTTCCTGAAGATGACGCTTGCAGAGAACGGACGAGAGAAGGTGGTCGATACCCACTATTTCGTCAAGACCAAGAATTTGCAGTTGCCCGAAGTCGAAGTCGCCTGCTCGCAGCGGGTGTGCAACGGTGAATGTGAGGTGCGGGTTTCAAGTCCCGTATTGGTAAAGAATCTTTTTGTCGAGTGTCCGATTCAGGGGGGGCGTTATTCGGATAATTTCTTCGATTTGTTGCCCGGCGAGGAGCGTGTGATTCGGATCACATCGCCCGAAATCAAGCGGGGCGAGAAGTTGAATTTGAAGTTAAATCACATTCGTGCCACCTATAAGTAGAAGCCGGCATTTTTTTTAATAAAGAAAGGAGTTTGACCTGCAAGTCAAACTCCTTCTTTTATGGTTACAGATCGGAATACTGCACACATTCGATGCCGACCTTCCGCAGCAGTTGCAGACCCTCGTCGGAGCGGTATTCCTCGTAATAGACCACGCGCCTGATACCTGCCTGAATGATCAGTTTCGAACACTCCAAGCAGGGCGATGCCGTCACGTAGAGGGTCGAGCCGTCGCAGTTGTTGGCCGATTTGGCAACCTTGGTGATGGCGTTGGCCTCGGCATGAAGCACATAGGCTTTGGTATGTCCTTCGCCGTCCTCACACACGTTCTCAAAGCCTGAGGGGGTGCCGTTGTAGCCGTCCGAGATGATCATCTTGTCCTTGACGATCAGTGCGCCCACCTTACGACGGACACAATAGGAATTTTCTGCCCAAATCCGTGCCATTCTCAAGTAGCGCAGATCCAGTTGGTGTTGTTTTTCTTCCTGATATCCCATCTTAATCTGTTCTAAAAAAAGAGGGCAGAACCCATGGCTCATACCCTCCGTAAAATCTGATTGCGTAGAGGTTACAAGCCCTTGCCGCAGCAGTTCTTGTACTTCTTGCCCGATCCGCAGGGGCAGGGATCATTACGGCCGATTTTCTTATCAACGTGGATCGGCATGGTCTTCTGACGTTCGGCGTGACCTGCATTGGCGGCAGCCTGCATTCTCGACAACTGCATCTTTTCGGCTTCCATCTGTCGTTGGCGAGCCTGTGCCTCCTGACGGCGTTTCACCTCGTCGGCATCCTGTTGCTGAACGGGAATGTATGCCTTGTTCAAAATGGCCAGAGCCTCGCGGTTTACTTTGATCAGCATTTTCGAGAACAAACCGAACGACTCGAACTTATAGATCAACAACGGATCTTTCTGCTCGTATGTGGCGTTTTGAACGCTCTGACGCAGGTCGTCCATATCACGCAGATGCTCTCTCCACGCATCGTCGATGGTCGTGAACATCACGATTTTCGAGAATACCTTATAGATCTCGCCACCATCCGTATCCTTGCATTTCTGGAGTTGTACGGGAACATTGTAACCCATGTGACCATCGGTCAGCGGGAAGTAGATGCTCGACTCCATGTTGTCGGCCTTGTCCTCGTAGATCTTCTGCATGACGGGACGAACCAGATCGGCGACAGCCTTGGCGTGACGTTTGTAGGTGTCCTGCAAATCTTTGACGATCCACTCGGTCAGTTCCTCCGGTTTGGCCGACTTGTAAGCGGCTTCGTCAAACGAAGGTTCGATGGCGACCTGACGGATCAATTCGACACGGAAATCGGCATATTCGACGTTGCTGTTCTCATCGACGAAATTGGTGGCGAAGTCGTACATGATGTTGTTCAGGTCGATTTCCAGTCCTTCGCCGTACAGGGCGTGGCGACGGCGCGTGTAGATTACCTCACGCTGCGAGTTCATCACGTCATCGTACTCCAACAGGCGTTTACGAATACCGAAGTTGTTTTCTTCGACCTTCTTCTGGGCGCGCTCGATGGCGTTGCCCATCATTCCGGCTTGGATGGCAACTCCTTCCTCAAGACCCATACGATCCATCATCTTGGCGATGCGTCCCGAACCGAACAGACGCAACAGGTCATCCTCGAACGATACGAAGAACTGCGATGATCCGGGGTCGCCCTGACGACCGGCACGACCGCGCAACTGACGATCGACACGACGGCTTTCGTGACGCTCCGTGCCGATGATGGCCAGACCGCCGGCGGCTTTTACTTCGGGTGTCAGTTTAATGTCGGTACCACGACCTGCCATATTGGTGGCGATGGTCACCTGACCTGCACGACCTGCCTCGGCAACGATTTGTGCCTCCAACTGGTGCTGCTTGGCGTTCAGGACGTTGTGCTGGATGCCGCGCAATTTCAACATCTTGCTCAACAACTCGGAGATCTCGACTGAAGTCGTACCCACCAGCACGGGACGACCCTGTTTTACGAGGCGGACGATCTCTTCGATGACGGCGTTGTATTTTTCACGCTTGGTTTTGTAAACCAAGTCCTGACGGTCCTCACGCAATACGGGACGGTTGGTCGGGATGACCACCACATCGAGTTTGTAGATGTTCCAGAACTCCGATGCCTCAGTTTCTGCCGTACCGGTCATACCGCCCAACTTGTGGTACATACGGAAGTAGTTCTGGAGGGTGATGGTGGCGAACGTCTGGGTTGCAGCCTCGACCTTCACGCCCTCCTTGGCTTCGATGGCCTGATGCAGCCCGTCCGAATAACGGCGGCCTTCGAGGATACGACCCGTCTGCTCATCGACGATCTTCACTTTGTTGTCCATCACGACATATTCGACATCCTTCTCGAACATGGCGTAAGCCTTCAGCAACTGATTGACGGTGTGGACACGCTCCGATTTGATCGAATAGTCGTTGATCACCGCATCGCGTTTCTGGGCGCGTTCCTCGTCCGAAAGTTCGGATTTTTCCAACTCGGCGATTTCGGCACCGATGTCGGGAAGTACGAAGAACTTGTCCTCGTTGAAGTATTTCGAGAGGGCTTCGTGACCCTTGTCGGTCAGTTCGACCGAATTGAGTTTCTCGTCGATGACAAAATACAGATCATCCGTGATCTCCGGCATGCGACGGTTGTTGTCCTGCATGTAGGTGTTCTCGGTCTTCTGCATCAGCGATTTGACACCCGTCTCCGACAGGAACTTGATCAGCGGTTTGTACTTGGGAAGACCCTTGTGGGCACGGAACAACTTGACACCTCCCTCTTCGGTCTTACCCTCGGATATCAACTGACGCGACTCGGACAGCAGCGAAGTGACCAAGTTCTTCTGCATGTTATACAGATGTTCGATCGAGGGGCGATACTCTTCGAAAAGTTGGTCGTCGCCCTTGGGAACGGGGCCCGAAATGATCAACGGCGTACGGGCATCGTCGATCAATACGGAGTCCACCTCATCGACGATGGCGTAGTGGTGTTTGCGCTGTACGAGATCTTTCGGCGAGGAGCACATGTTGTCACGCAGGTAGTCGAAACCGTACTCGTTGTTCGTACCGAAAGTAATGTCGGCATTGTAGGCGCGACGTCGTTCTTCGGAATTGGGGCGCGTGTTGTCGATACAAGCCACCGACAATCCGTGGAACTCGTACATCGGGCCCATCCACTCCGAGTCACGCTGTGCCAGATAGTTATTGACGGTGACGATGTGTACGCCTTTTTTTGCGAGTGCATTCAGGAATACGGGAAGGGTGGCGACCAGTGTCTTACCTTCACCGGTTGCCATCTCGGCGATCTTGCCCTTGTGCAGTACGACACCGCCGAACAACTGGACGTCGTAGTGAACCATATCCCACTTGATGTCGTTACCGCCTGCCGTCCAATGGTTGGCATAAATGGCTTTGTCGCCCTCAATGCGGACGAAATCCTTGGTGACAGCCAGCATGCGATCGAAATCGTTGGCCGTGACAACCACCTCCTCGTTTTCGGCAAAACGGCGAGCCGTATCCTTCATAATGGCGAATGCTTCGGGAAGGATCCTGTCGAGTATCTCCTCGATCTTGTCGTCGATTCGCTTGACCGTATCCTCAATGTCCTTCGAGATCTTCTCTTTCTCCGAAAGCGGGGTTTCGGCCTTTTCGAGGATCACTTTCTGCTCCACGATATGGGCTTCGTCGCCTGCGATGTAGTCGGCGATCTGCTTCTTGAGTGCTTCGCTGTGTGCACGCAACTCGTCGTTGGTCAGCGCAGAAATCGAGGGGTAAATCGCTTTGATTTTTTGTACGTAAGGTTCAATCTGCTTGCGGTCCTTGTCGGCCTTGGAACCGAAGACTGCCTTGATCAAACTTGCTAAGATATCCATATATATGCTTTTTTGTATTTTCTATAAAATTTCAAAACACATGCTAAATCCTACAAAAGTAATCATTTTTTGCGATTTAGCAATCTTTCTCGATGGTTTTTAAGATTCGGCGACCCACGGGACATTCCTCACAACGCTTTTGGGCGCAATATTGGGTCGAAAGTTGGAGCAGAGCCTGCGATTCGAACGAATTGCGAGCCCGGACACCTCCCGCATTGTACCAAGCACGGATGTAGCGGTTATCCTCCGCAGGGATATGCTCCAAAAGTTCCAATGCGCTGTCCCTCAGGTAGTCTTTGCTCATATAACTGCCGTAGGCGAACTGAAGAATTGAAACCAGATTGATGCCGATGATGTCGGCCTTGAATTTGCCGATGCGTTTGGGGCGTTCGTCGCTCGGAGAACCCGGCACGAAATGTGTCAGCCAGTAGTCTGGTGCGTCGATGCAGAACAGATTGCGCACATCTTCTTCGTTACGGCAACGCATGATGCGGTCGAGCATAAATTCGTCCTGTCGGAAAAATTCGGCGGCTTCGGCCAGACGCAGCACGGGATGATTGACGGGGCGGATGGTCGCAAGATTCCACGCATCGGGGGACAGCGGGGAGATTTCGTATTTGGCGGAGAGGTGTTCGAATGTATGGCGGAGGCGCATCGTGTGATCGTCATCTTCGTAGTTGTCCAAAAGACCCGACGTCCCCAACAGCATCGCTTCTGCGGTGAGAGGTGTGGTGCGTTCGCGCAAAATGATTTTGTAAGGCACACGGCGTGCCAGTTCGAGGTAGGTCTGTTGGTTGATGCTGTCGCCCAGCGTGCGGAAGTAAAGCAGGTAGAATGTCTGGTTCCAATTCTCGGTCGATTCCTTGTAGAGTTCCTCGACCATGCGGATTTTGCGTTGCAGACGATCGAAAATCAGATTCAGAAAAAGATCGTAACGATGCAGTGATCCGAGCGAATGGAGATAACCGCTGCAGGAGAGGTTTGAAGCACCTGCCTGCAGGCGGTTGATCATTCTTTGTCGGCGTTCCGGATCCATCTTGCGGGAGTGTTTAGAGCATGTTCAACTCGATGAGAGCCTCTTCCGACATCATGCTTTTATCCCATACGGGATCGAATGTCAGAATCACATTGACTGATTTTACGCCCTTCACCTTGCCCACTTGGATATTGACGTCCTCGACCAGCATGTCGGCCATCGGACAGTTGGGGGCGGTCAGTGTCATACGGATGTTAGCTACCTGATCGGGGGTGTAGTCGATCTCGTAGATCAATCCCAAGTCGTAGATGTTTACGGGGATTTCCGGGTCGTATATGTTTTTGAGTGTCAGGATGATGTCCTGCTCGACTTTCAATATTTCCTGAGGTGTCATTTTCTTTCTTGTTTCTGTGTGTGGCGCACATCGGGTTATTCCGTCTTGCCGGAGAAAGCCACGGCGTAGAGTTTCATCTGTTTGACCATTGCGGCAAGACCGTTCGACCGGGTCGGAGACAGATTGGCACTCAGTCCGATGGCATCAATGAAGTAGAGATTCATGTCGATGATCTCCTGTGGGGTGCGGTTGTCCATCACGCGGATCAACAGGGCGATGATGCCCTTGGTGATGATGGCATCGCTGTCGGCCGTATAGCGGATCTTGTCTCCCTCCATGCGGGCATCAATCCAGACGCTCGACAGACATCCGTGAATCTTGTAGGAATCGGTGCGGTGTTCGGGTGCAATTGCGGGAAGACCGTCCGAGAGTTCGATCAGATAGTCGTATTTGTCCAACCAGTCGTCAAACACCGAAAACTCTTCGATGATTTCATCTTGTATTTCGTCCATATCTGTGTGTAAATTAAATCGTTCGTTAAAAATTGATCAATTCGTCGAGTACCGAACCTTCCGATGCGGCGGGTTCCGTGATGCCCAAAATATGAGCCAGTGTCGGAGCGACCGAAGTTTGATCGACGGGGCGGTTTATGCGGGTGCGGGGCAGTGCTTCGCCGTAGAAAATCAGAGGGACCTGCGTGTCGTAGCCGTACATCGACCCTGACGACGAAACGCAGCGGTATTGTTCTTCGATCCATTCGGGCAGCAGGTTGATCACCACATCTCCCGAACGGCGGGGGTAGTAACTGTTTTGCATCTTCTGGGCATAGCCGCTGCCGAAGTAACTGTTGCGCATGGCCGAGGCCGACAGCGCGTGCGAGATACCGCTGAACTGCATGGCGAAGGTCACGACCTCGTTCTGTACCTGTGCAAGGCTTATGCCGCGCTGATAAATCAGGTTGTGGTTGAGCCACAGGTTTTTGTTGTCGTAGGCAACGACCCAGTTGCCCGAGCCGTAGCGTACGTTCAGAAATCCGTTTACGATCACCTCGAACTGACGCGAATTAAAGCGGTGTTTGTCCGCTCCCGCCACATCGAACGAGGGACTGGTGCCGTGTGCCGAGGTGAAGACGATGACGGTCTCCTTGGCATAGGGTTGCAGGGCGATGAATTGCAGAAAATCGGCCAGTTCGTAATCAAGGCGGTAGTACATGTCTTCCACCTCGACCGATTCGGGGCCGTAGGCTTCGGTAATGTAACGCAACGGGTCGAGACAGATGTTCAGCACGTCGGGCGTTTTGTCATTCCCCATTTCGTATTGGATGATCGCCTGTTTGGCAAAGCCGAACAGAGCCTCGTTGCCTGCGGGCGTGTAGCGCATCTTTTCGGCATCGGAGTGCAGTGTAAGGCGAGACTGTCCCTTGATTTCGACGCGGTCGCGGCGACGGGTGGTGTTCTCGGTCAGTGTGATGTCGAAAGCACGTTTGTTGATGTATTTCTTGTAATCAAGACGTGTGTTCCAAGTATCGCGGATGAATGATTGCGGTGTTTTCTCCTTGTTGTGCTGCATAACCCAGCGGGGCAACGAATGTCCCATGTACGATTTGTGTTCCCACTTGCAATCGTCATCAAGCCAATAGACTTCGCCGCCGCGGTTGCCCGAAGTGATGAACGCCGATGAAGCGTCACATGCCACGGTGATTACTTCGGATGCGGGTGATTGGCGCAGGACGGTCTCCGAAAGGGTCGGGGCGATGATATGGTCGGTTGCGGGCTCTTTCTCGTCGATGAGCGTAATGACCTCGTTGGTGGTGTAATCGACCCAGTGGTTGCCGATGATGCCGTGTGTCGAGGGCATGGCACCCGTCGAAAGCGTGGCAAGCGAAACGGCGGAGGTCGTTTGCAGGTAATTATAACGGCTGTTGGTGTAGTAGGTGCCGTCGAGCATCATACGCCTTAAGCCGTTCATCTGGAAATTTGCCTTATAGCGCGAAAGATCCTCTGCACGCATCGAGCCTGCAACGATGTTGATCACCAGACGCGGAGTCTCGGCGAAGAGTTCCGTACAGCCCAGAAGAGCGAAAAGAAGGATGATGTATTTTGTTTTCATAAATCGGTTTCTCTAAATCTCGGCAAATTTACAAATTTATTTCGAGAGATTTAAGAAATGCGGCTCTTTCTCTTTCGAAATTGATCTCTTTGAGGCGGTCGATTTCGTCGAGGGCGCGGCGCACCATCTTTTGGTACTCTTCGGCGTGGGGTGTGCGGGGGCGGTGCGCGGCCATGCGAAGGACGGCTTCGATGCGGGGAATCAATTCGCGGGCGTGGTTATCCAGAACCGCCTCGGAGAACAACTCCCAAATGTAGGCGACAGCCTGCGTAGAGGGGTGTATCAGATCATCGGCGTAGTAGCGGTAGTCGCGAAGGTCGTCGATCAGAGCCTCGTAGGAGGGGAAATAATCCACTTCGGGGAAGCGTTCGCAAAGAATCTCGGCGGCAAGGCGCAGGGTCGATTTCGAGACGCTGTTGCCCGAAAGTCCGTCTCCGACATGGCGCACGGGGCTGACCGTAAGAATAATGTGCTTTCCTTGCAACTCGTTTCGGAGCAGCGCGGTGTAGTCATCGACAATCTCTTCGACCGACAGACGACGGCGTGTAAATTCGCGTGCGGGTCGGCGGTGACAGTTGGCGACGATGCGTCCCTCATGTTCATAGACCCATGCCGTACCCCAAGTGATAAGGAGCGTATCGCTTGCTGCGAGTGCTTCGGCGGCGTGATGGCGGGCGGAGTTCATCGCAAGAAGTGCTTCTTCGGGTGAAGGACGCGAGAAATCACCGTGAAAAGCGTAGTGAAACCACAGATCGTGGCCGGGGTGCAGATCGTCGCGTGTAACCTCTTCCCGGACAGCGTATGTGCGAATGGATTCCGAAATGGACGACGGATTGAACAGAATGCCCGTGGGGTTGGCGGTGATGTGGAATTTCAGTTGCTCCATACGGGTCGAGATGTGCTCCGTAAAGCATGAACCGAGAGCCAAAATACGGCTCGTATAACCGATTTTGCGGGAGAAAGGATCTGTTTTTAGTTCGGTGCGAAATTTCATGTCACAAAAATAGAGATTTCTTTTGTATATTTGTTCCTCAAAGCCTGAAAACACGTTCCTTAAAAACAGAAAAAGAAAATTATGATTCTGAATGCAAACTGCAAGATAAATTTCGGGTTGGATGTCCTGAGACGCCGGTCGGACGGATACCACGATTTGGAAACGGTCATGTTCCCCGTTTTGGGACTTTACGATGTAGTAGAGGTCGAACGGACAGACGGTACGGGTGCCGAATTTGTGTCGGAGGGTCTGGTGGTAGATTGTTCTGCGGAGGATAATATCTGTCTCAAGGCGTTCCGTCTGATGCACGATCGTTACGGCGTGGACGGGGTGCGGATCCGCTTGGACAAACGGGTGCCTTTCGGTGCGGGATTGGGCGGAGGATCGTCCGATGGCACGATGGTGTTGGTGGCTCTGAATGAGATCTTTTCGCTCGGTCTTTCGGAGGCGGAATTGATCGGTTGCGCCGCCGAATTGGGCAGCGATACGGCATTTTTTGTACGCAATACGCCTCAATTATGCAAGGGGCGCGGGGAGCAGATGACACCCGTGGAGTTGAATCTTGGGGGGATGCTCCTTGTGGTGGTGAAACCCGACGAAGGGGTATCGACCCGCGAAGCCTATTCGGGTGTCGTGCCGCATGTGCCCGAAGTAAGTCTGGGGGAGCGTTTGAAATTGCCGTTGGAGCAGTGGCAGGGCGTGGTGACGAACGATTTCGAGAAGCACATCCTTTTGGCGCATCCTGCGATTCGGGAGGCCAAAGAGCGGTTGCTGACGGCGGGGGCGGTTTATGCCTCGATGTCGGGCAGCGGATCGGCCGTATTCGGATTGTTCCGAGGCGATGCGGACGAGGGGTTGCTTCGAGCGATTTCGTCCTATGTGTTCCGTCTGTAAAAATTAAAAAGCCGTTGGTCGAAAGGATCAACGGCTTTTTTTGTGGGTTGTGGTAGATTACTTGCTCAGCGCGATCTTGGCCACACGGCGTTCGTGGCGACCACCTTCGAACGGGGTTTCCAGAAATTTGTCGAGCATGGCAACGGCCTCGTCGTTTGAAATGAAACGGGCGGGGAATACGATGACGTTGGCGTTGTTGTGCTGACGGATCAGCGTAGCCACATCGGTATTCCAGCACAGACCGGCACGCACCTTCTGGTGCTTATTGACGGTCATCGACATGCCTTCGCCCGAACCGCACAGACCGACACCGATTTCCAGTTCTCCGTTGTCGATGGCGTTACCCAACTGATGACCGAAGTCGGGATAATCGACGCTTTCGGGAGAGTCGCATCCGAAATCCATCACTTCAAAGCCTTTGGCTGCCAGATAGCCGACCAGAAATTCTTTCATCTCGTAGCCTGCATGGTCGCAAGCGATACCTATTTTTTTCATTTTTAAGGATATTATTTGTTGGTTTATTCTACAAAAATAAGTATTTTTCTCAAATGCGGGTGTAATTCTCCTGAAAAAATAAAAGACCGATCGGAAAATCCCGATCGGTCTTTGGATATGTCATTCGGTCGCCCGAATTATTTGGCGGCACGTTTGCGATCAACCTCGTGCAAGAGAATCTTGCGCAGACGCATCGAGTGCGGGGTAACTTCTACATATTCGTCTTCCTTGATGTACTCCAGAGCCTCTTCCAGCGTGAATACTTTCGAGGGAACGATGACAGCTTTGTCGTCCGAGCCCGATGCACGCATGTTGGTCAGCTGTTTCGATTTGGTGACGTTCACCGTGATGTCGTTCTGACGGGTGTGTTCACCGATCACCTGACCTTCGTAAACCTGATCCATCGGGTTGATGAAGAAGCGGCCGCGATCCTGAAGTTTGTCGATCGAGTAGGCGTAGGCGGTACCCGTCTCACCTGAGATGATCGAACCGTTGGTGCGTTTCTCGATTTCGCCGACCCATGGTTCGAAGTCCTTCAGACGGTGGGTCATGATGGCTTCACCGGCAGTGGCGGTCAGCATGTTGGAACGCAGACCGATGATACCGCGCGAAGGAATTGTGAACTCCAGACGGACACGCTCGCCGTTGGTTTCCATATTGGTCAGCGTAGCCTTACGTTTGGTCGCCAATTCGATGACCGTACCCGAATGCTCTTCGGGACAATCAACCGTCATCTCCTCGACAGGTTCGCATTTCTTGCCGTCGATCTCCTTGACGATGACGCGGGGCTGACCGACCTGCAACTCGTAACCCTCACGACGCATTGTCTCGATCAGTACCGACAGGTGCAGCACACCGCGACCGAATACGTTGAAACTGTCGGCCGAAGGGCCGGGCGTTACGCGCAGGGCGAGGTTTTTCTCCAACTCGCGATCCAGACGTTCCTTGATGTGGCGCGAGGTGACGAATTTACCGTCCTTGCCGAAGAACGGAGAGTTGTTGATGGTGAAGAGCATCGACATGGTCGGCTCGTCAATGTCAATAGGGGGCAGAGGTTCGGGGTTTTCGTAGTCGCAGATCGTGTCGCCGATCTCGAAGCCCTCGATACCCATGATGGCGCAGATTTCGCCACAGGGAACCACATCGACCTTCTTCTTGCCCAGACCCTCGAAGATCATCAGATCCTTGATCTTGGTCTTGATCATCGTTTTGCCGTCGCGTTTTGCCAGCGTGACGTTCTGTCCGGCACGCAGTTCGCCACGGGTAACTTTACCCACGGCAATACGCCCCGTGTAGTTCGAATACTCGAGCGAGGTGATCAGCATCTGAGGCGTACCTTCCACGATTTCGGGTTCGGGAATCTCGTCGATGATCGTATCCAGCAGAGGCTGGATCGAATCTGTGCGCTCGTCCCATTTATGCGACATCCAACCCTGTTTTGCAGAACCGTAAATGGTCTTGTAGTCGAGTTGGTCTTCGGTGGCGTTCAGCGAGAACATCAGATCGAAAACCTGTTCGTTCACCACTTCGGGGCGACAGTTGGGTTTATCAACCTTGTTGATCACAACGATCGGTTTCTTGCCGAGTTTGAGTGCCTTTTCAAGCACAAAACGGGTTTGGGGCATCGTACCCTCGAACGCATCAACCAGAAGAAGCACGCCGTCGCACATGTTGAGCACACGCTCAACCTCACCACCGAAGTCGGCGTGACCCGGGGTGTCAATGATATTGATCTTGTAATCCTTGTAAATAACCGAAACGTTTTTCGACAGAATCGTGATACCGCGCTCTCTTTCGAGATCGTTGTTGTCAAGAATCAAACCGTCGGCCGGTTTCGAATTATCGCGCAGGATATGACCTGCCAAAATCATTTTGTCAACAATCGTGGTCTTACCGTGATCCACGTGGGCAATAATTGCAATATTGCGCAGTTTTCGCATAAGAGAATAATTTATCGCACAAAGGTACTAAAAATCTTTAAAAAATACTATTTTTGTTTCCGAAACCTAAAATCTATTCGCAATGGAGCCGTTATTTCGCATTTGTGGGCTGTCGGAAGTCTGGCAGGGTAAGGCCGAAAATCTGCTTGGAGGGTTATTGCCCAAGGGGCGGGTTGTGGCGGTTGTCGATTCAAAGATCGCACAACTTTATCCCGATTTTGTGGGGCGGTTCGAGCGGGTGGAGATCACTCCGTCGGAAGAGGAGAAAACACTGCAAACCGTTGAATATCTTTGTTGTAAGTTCATAGAGATGGGCGTTGATCGCTCGATCTTTGTGTTGGGCATCGGTGGCGGAATCACGACCGACATTGCGGGATTTGTTGCCTCGGTTTATATGCGCGGGATGAAATTCGGCTTTGTTTCGACGTCGTTGCTCGGACAGGTCGATGCCTCGGTCGGCGGGAAAAATGGCGTGAACTTGGATGGCTATAAAAATATGATCGGTGTGTTCTCGCAACCGCAATTTGTCATCTGTGATCCCGATTTTTTGCAGACGCTGCCCGAACGCGAGTTCCGTGCGGGGATGGCGGAGGTTGTCAAGTCGGCCGTGATCGGGGACGGGGCTCTCTTCGAGAAATTGGAGGGGTGTACGTTGGAGACCTTGCGTGAAGATCGCGAGTTGCTCGCGGAAGCCATTGCGGGGGCGATACGACTCAAGGCGCAGATCGTGTCGCGTGACGAGCGCGAGGCGGGCGAACGGCGCAAGTTGAATCTCGGTCATACGTTCGGCCATGCGATCGAAAAGTGCAGTCGTGAGATGAGTCACGGCGAGGCTGTGGCGGTGGGGTTGCGCTTGGTGGTCGATGCGGCGGTGAAGATGAATCGGCTGTCGTTTGCGGATTGCGGGCGGATTTTGGGATTGTTGTCCCGATTGGGTTTTGTGCTGAATCCGCCCGTCGAAATGGCGGAACTCAAAGCCGCGGCAATGAAAGACAAAAAACAAAGTCGCGGGGTGTTGAATCTGGTTGTGCCGACCGGAATCGGGTCGTGTGAGGTGATGCCTCTCCGGCATGAAGAGTTCGATCGGTTGTTTTAGACCTATATAATATAAAAGCGGTGGACGATTTTTCGTCCACCGCTTTTTCATATCCTAAAGGAAGGATTATTTACGGATCTCTGCGCCACATTTGCGCTCGAGTTGTTTCGTAAGATTCTGCATGACATGCTCTATGGCTTTGTCGTTCAGGGTCTTGGTCTTGTCTTCAAGCACGAAATTCAATGCGTAGGATTTTTTGCCTGCGGGCAGTTTGTCTCCTTCGTAAACGTCGAACAGCGATACCTGCTTCAGGAGTTTCTTTTCGGTCGAGAAGGCAACCTCACGAAGAGCCGAGAAGGTTACATCTTTATCAACCAGAAGAGCGAGGTCACGACGAACCTCCGGGAATTTCGACAATTCCTCGGCAACCACCTTGTGTTTCTTGGTCGATTTAACCAGAGCCTCGAAGTTCATCTCCATGAAGAATACATCCTGTTTGACATCGACCATACGACGGATCTTGGGGCTGACCACGCCGATCTGCAACAACTCCTTGCCGTTGAGTTTCATCGTGAGGGCATCGGCAAACAGGTCGCTTTCCAGCGTCTCGGTCTGCAACGAGTAGATGTCGATACCGAAGCGACGCAACAGTTTCTCGACGATGGCACGCAGCGTGAAGAACGATGCGGGAGCGGCGGGCGCATTCCACGATGCGGGGGTGGCGTTACCCGTAACGGCGATGGCCAGGCGGTACTCCTGCGAGTAGGCTTTCAGGTGATCCTCTTCGTGGTGTTTGGTCTCGTCGAAGAAGTAGCAGTTACCGAACTCGTAGATCTTCAGATTGCCGTTCTTGCGGTTGGCGTTCAGTGCAACAGCCTCCAGCGTGTTGAACAGGAGGGTTTGACGCATTACGTTCAGATCGGCACTCAAGGGGTTCATCAGACGGACGCAATTCTCGGCCTTGTAACTCGTGAGATTCTCGTAGTAAGCACCCTTGGTCAGTGAGTTGGACATGATCTCCGTGTAGCCGTTGGCGGTCAGATAGTCGGCGGCAAGATTCATCAGTTTGTTCTTGTCGGGACGCTGTACGTGGGAGATCGTCGAACGCATACGCGAAGGAATCTCAATGTTGTTGTAGCCGTAGATTCGGAGAATATCCTCGATAAGGTCGGCATCGCGCTGCACATCGACGCGGTAGGGCGGAACCGATACGGTCATCACGCCGTTTTCCTCTTGCAGGATCTTGACCTCCAGCGCAGCGATGATGCGACGGATCTGATCTTCGGGGATTGCCTTGCCGATCAACGTGTTGATATGCTCGAACGAAACCTCAAATACGAAGTCCTGCGCGGGTGCGGGGTTGATGTCGGTGATTTCGCTCGAAATCTTGCCGCCGGCCAACTCCTGCATCAGCAGGGCGGCACGTTTCAGTGCGATGATCTGCATACGGGGGTCGATGCCGCGCTCGAAACGGAATGATGCGTCGGTGTTCAGACCGTGGCGTTTTGCCGTCTTACGCACCCATACGGGATGGAAGTAGGCACTTTCGAGGAATACGTCGGTCGTGGTGTCGCTGATGCCCGACTCAAGGCCACCCAGCACACCTGCGATACACATGGGTTTCTCTTTGGAACAGATCATCAGATCGTTCTCGGAGAGTTTGCGCTCCACGCCGTCCAGAGTGACGAACGGAGTGCCTTCCTTGCATGTGCGTACCACGATCTCGTTGCCATCGACCTTCTTCAAATCGAAAGCGTGGAGAGGCTGCCCCATTTCGAAGAGTACATAGTTGGTGATGTCCACCAGATTGTTCTTGGGGTTGATGCCGATGGCACGCAGTTCGTTCTGCATCCATTCGGGCGAAGGAGCGATCTTGCATCCCGTAACCGTCACGCCTGCATAGCGGGGTGCGGCATCCCGGGTTTCGATCGTGATTTTGACCTCGTGGTCGTGGTTATCTACCTTGAATGACGATACGTCGGGTACTTTCAGTTCGGTGTCCTTGCCTTGGCTCTTGAGCCATGCCACAAGGTCGCGGGCAACACCTAAATGCGATGCGGCATCCGAGCGGTTCGGCGTAAGACCAATGCCGATCAGGTAGTCATCCTCGATGTGGAGATACTCTTTGGCGGTCATGCCGACCTGTGCGTCGGCGGGTAATTCCATAATGCCGTCGTGCGATTCGCCGATGCCCAACTCGTCCTCGGCGCAAAGCATGCCGAGCGACTCTACACCACGGATCTTGCTGCGTTTGATCTTGAACTCCTCGTCACCGCCGTCGGGGTACAGCACGGCACCCACCGTGGCGCAAAGCACCTTCAAGCCCTGACGGCAGTTGGGTGCGCCACAGACGATCGGAAGCAGTTCCTCTGCTCCGACATCCACCGTCGTGATGTGGAGGTGATCCGAGTCGGGATGGTTGATGCAGGTTTTCACCTCGCCGACCACAACGCCCTTCAAACCGCCTTTGACGGTTTCTATCTTTTTAAATTCCTCGACTTCAAGACCGATGTCCGTGAGGACTTTGGCCATTTCTTCGGCCGAAAGATCCGTGTCAATGTAATGTTTGAGCCAATTGTAAGAGATATTCATTATATCGTAATATTTGTACGTTCTAAAACAATAACGTGCAAAGATACGTATTTAATAAGGTTTTTACAATACAAATCTGCCTGAATATCCTTCCCGAAAAATTGTTGCGAAACGGATTCCTTTTTCTTGCGGGGCGGGAGTTGTAAAAAAACGCTTGCAATTATGAACTATTGTTCATATATTTGCAGTGTGTAAAAAAAACTTTGTGGTATTATTTCCGGTTTGTGACCGGTGTTTTACATAAAAAACATGAAGGGAAGACCTAAGAATATTCGCAAAATATCCTTTATGCCCGCTGTTTCGGGATTCAAGCCCTATGGCGATGCGGTGTCGGACAAGGAGCCCGTATTCCTGTTTTATGAGGAATACGAGTCGATCCGTCTGAACGACTACGAAAAGCATACTCAATGTGAGGCCGCCGAGGTGATGGGGGTGTCGCGTCCGACCTTCACGCGCATCTATATCCATGCCCGCGAGAAGATTGCCAAGGCATTCGTCGAGGGACGTCAGATCATTGTCGAGGGCGGGAAAGTCGAGTTGGACGGTTCGTGGTTCGAGTGCGGGCGGTGTCATGCGATTTTTTCGGCGGACAAGACTCATCTCGGTGTGTGTGCCCTGTGCGGAAGTCGTGATATTCACGCCTGCCGACTTGCCACCGAGCAGGATCTGAAGACGGATTGCGTGTCCGTAAAACCCTGCTGCAAACGCAAAGGACGCAAAGCCCCCTTTGTCGGAAACAACAACGAAAACAGATAAAATATGAAAGTAGCCATTACTTCGCGTGGTAATACCACCGAGTCGTTGATCGACGAGCGTTTCGGACGCTGTGCTTGTTTTGCCCTGTACGATACCTGTACTCGTGAGGTGGAGTTCGTAGAAAATTCGGCCAAGGATGCCCCCGAAGGTGCGGGTCCTGCGGCCGTCGCCATCGTGGCAAACCGTGGCGCGGAGAAGATCATTTCGGGCGAGTTCGGATTCAAGATCAAGTCGATGCTTGAGGATCTGAACATTCAGATGGTCATTGTAAAGGAAGAAAAAACGGTCGGCGAGTTGATTGCCCTGATGCAAAACGAGTAAAGAACCAAAAAATCATAAAATCATGAAAAAGACTATTGCTGTTCCCGTAACTGCGGGAGTATTGAGTTCGCATTTCGGACATTGCGAGATTTTCTATTTTGCCGAGACCGAATCGGGTAAGATCCTCAGCGAGCGTATGCAGACTCCTCCCGAACACGAGCCGGGGTTGTATCCCAAATGGGTGAAGGCTCAGGGTGCCGAGCTGGTGATCGGTGGCGGTATGGGTCAGCGTGCCCGCAACCTGTTCGATGAGCAGGGCGTGGCTTACATCGTGGGTGGTCCCGCATGGGAACCGCGCAAGGTCGTTGAGGCTTACCTCGATGGTACGCTTCAGACGGGCGCAAATTCGTGTGACCATTAATGAAAATTGCAATCGCAAGCGGTAAGGGAGGAACCGGCAAAACATTCCTTTCCACGAACCTCTTCGCGCTGATTCGTCGTGAGGGACTTCGGGTCGCAATGGTTGATTGCGATGCCGAGGTGCCGAACGATGTGGTGTTCGTAAGGGGCGAGGAGCGGGAAGGGCATGAGGTGAAGGTTCTGTGTCCCGAAATCGACACGGAGCGGTGCGTGAAGTGCGGGCTGTGTGCGCGAAATTGCGCCTTCCATGCCATCACGTGCCTGCCGCAGTTGGGGTACATCCGTCTTTTGGGCGACTTGTGCCACGGGTGCGGTGCGTGTCTGGACGAGTGTCCCGAAGAGGCGATCCGCGAGGGTTGGAAGCGTGTCGGGCGGGTGACGGCTTACGATTGCGGCAAAGATGCGGCACTGTACGAGGCGCGTTTGGACGAGGGGCGGCATTCGCCCGTCGGGGTTATTCGCGAGGCGGTACGGAGTGCCGGAAAATTTGAGGCGGACATTCTGATTCTGGATGCTCCGCCGGGGTGTTCGTGTCCGTTTGTCAATACGGTGAAAGAGGCGGATCGGGTGATCCTCATCACCGAGCCTACACCGTTCGGATTGAGCGACTTGCGTCATACGGTCGATGTGTTGCGCCGTATGGGAAAACCCTTCTCTGTGGTGATTAATCGTGCCGACTTGGGTGATGATACTCTGCGGTGTTGGTTGCAGGCGGAAGAAATCGAACTTCTGGTGGAGATTCCTTATTCGAAAGAGGTCGCCTCGTTGTATTCGGGCGGAAAACTTGTCATTGATCGGATGCCCGAAATGGAGCGGGTGTTCCGTAGTTTGTATCAAAAAATCGTGCACCATGAAGAAGATTGCCGTAATTAGCGGAAAGGGCGGAAGCGGAAAATCGAGCGTCACGGCGGCGTTGATCTCGCTGGCGGATCGGGTCGTGGCGGTCGATTGTGATGTCGATGCCTCGAATCTGCCGTTGCTTTTCGAGCATCGGGTGCGTGTTGAGGGGCGGTTCGCATCGGGCGATGAGTTGATCATCGACAAGAATCGTTGCATCGGTTGCGGACTGTGTGTCGAGCGGTGTCGTTACGGTGCTTTGCGGCTCAATGAAGAGCGCGTGGCGGTGGGTGACGAATTGGCGTGCGAGGCGTGCGGACTGTGCGTGCGGATTTGCGGACGGCAGGCAATTACGCTGCGCGAAGTGGAGCGCAGTGAGGTTTTTGTCAGCGACTTTGCGCACGGGGTGATGGTACATGGAAATCTCTGTCCGGGTGACGATAATTCGGGTAAGATGATTGCCCGTTTGCGCGAGGAGGCCGACCGCGAGGCTGAGAAGCAAGGAATCGGCGTGCAGATTTTGGACGGCCCTCCGGGGATCGGCTGTCCCGTCTTATCTACCGTCACGGGAATGGATCGCGTGGTGATTGTGGCTGAACCCACATTGTCGGGAATGTCGGATTTGCGGCGTGCCCGGAAGGTGGCATCGGAATTTTGCAAGGATATTTTGGTGGTGATAAACAAGGCTGACATTAACGAAAATAACCGATTGGAAATCGGAAGGTTCTGTCGTGAAAACGGATTGGAAGTTATTGCCGAATTGCCTTTTTCGAAGGAGATGGTCATGGCGCAGTTGAATTGTCGGAGCATTGTCGAATATGCCCCCTTGTCGGAGTGTTCGTATCGTTTGAAAAAGGCTTTTCCGAAGATTTTGGGATAAGACTGTTTCCCGGTCGGAAAAATGAATAAAGGTGCCGTATGGATTGCGGCACCTTTTGTGTTATTGTTTTTTGCGGGTAATTTCGTATATTTGCGCACATTTAAAAACAGACTATGAAAAATATACGCAACTTCTGCATCATCGCCCATATCGACCACGGTAAATCTACGCTTGCCGATCGTTTGCTGGAAAAGACAAACACCCTGAATCAGCGCGAGATGCAAGCACAGGTGCTCGATGACATGGAACTGGAGCGCGAAAAAGGTATCACCATCAAGAGCCACGCCATTCAGATGGAATATACGGCTCGGAACGGTGAAAAATACAAACTCAATCTGATTGATACTCCGGGACACGTTGATTTCTCATATGAGGTGTCTCGTGCCATCGCTTCGTGTGAGGGAGCCCTTTTGGTTGTCGATTCGACGCAGGGTATTCAGGCTCAGACCATCTCGAACCTCTATCTGGCTTTGGGTCACGATCTGGAGATCATCCCCGTGCTAAACAAGATCGACATGCCTTCGTCGATGGTCGATGAGGTGAAGGATCAGGTGGTGGATCTGATCGGTTGCGAACCGGAGGACATCCTCCTTGCATCGGGTAAGACGGGCGAGGGTGTCGAAGATATTCTGGAAGCCATCGTGGCGCGGATCCCTGCGCCCGAAGGTGACGAGAATGAGCCGCTTCAGGCCTTGATCTTCGATTCGGTGTTCAACCCGTTTCGCGGTATCATCGCTTATTTCCGCGTTTTCAACGGTAAGTTGCGTAAAGGCGAACACGTCAAATTCTTCAATACGGGCAGCGAGTATGATGCCGATGAGGTCGGTGTGCTGAAACTCAAAATGCAGCCCACGAAGGAGATTTGTGCAGGCGATGTGGGTTACATCTGTTCGGGTATCAAGACTTCGTCGGAGGTAAAGGTCGGCGATACGATCATCTCGACGGCGAATCCCGCCCATACGGCCATTGCCGGTTTCGAGGATGTGAAGCCGATGGTGTTTGCGGGCGTTTATCCCGTAGAGGCCGACCAGTATGAGGATCTGCGTGCTTCGCTTGAGAAATTGCAGTTGAACGATGCCTCGCTGACGTTCGAGCCTGAGAGTTCTCTGGCATTGGGATTCGGATTCCGTTGCGGATTCCTTGGGCTGTTGCACATGGAGATCATTCAGGAGCGTCTGTACCGTGAATTTGACATGGATGTGATCACGACCGTGCCTAATGTGTCGTACCGCATCACGACGACTTCGGGAGAGGTCGTCGAGGTACACAACCCGTCGGGATTGCCCGAAGTGACGAAGATCGCTTCGATCGAAGAACCGTACATCTTGGCGCAGATTATTACCAAGACCGATTTTTTGGGCAATGTCCTCAAGTTGTGCATTGACAAGCGAGGCACGATGAAAAATCAGACCTACATCACGACCGATCGTGTCGAAGTGAATTTCGATATGCCGTTGTCGGAGATCGTTTTTGACTTCTACGATAAACTGAAGAGTATTTCTAAGGGTTACGCCTCGTTCGATTATCACCGCACGGGATACCAACCTTCGAAACTCGTCAAACTCGATATTCTGTTGAACTCCGAGCCTGTCGATGCGCTTTCGTCGCTGATCTATGCCGATCATGCCTATGATTTCGGACGCAAGATGTGCGAGAAATTGAAGGAACTGATCCCGCGTCAGCAGTTCGATATTGCCATTCAGGCTGCCATCGGTGCCAAGATCATCGCCCGCGAAACGGTCAAAGCCGTGCGTAAGGATGTGACGGCGAAGTGTTACGGCGGTGACATTTCGCGTAAGCGCAAATTGCTTGAAAAGCAGAAGAAGGGTAAGAAACGTATGCGTCAGATCGGTAATGTGGAGGTTCCGCAGTCGGCATTCCTTGCCGTGTTGAAAATGGATTAAGAGATGAAGAGAACAATTATCGACCTGTTTGAAGAATCGGTCGCAAAATATGGCAAAAAGACGTTTCTTTTGGAGAAACGTCATCACGAATTTCAACCGACGACCTACGCCGAAACCAAGGAGCAGGCGTTGGAAGTGGGTGCGGGGCTGATGTCGCTCGGCGTTCAGCCCAAAGACAAAATCGCAATTCTGGCCGAAGGCAGCAATGCGTGGATCATCTCCGAATTGGGTATGTTCTATGCGGGTGCGATCAGTGTGCCGCTGTCGGTGAAGTTGGAGGAGTCGAACGATCTGTTGTTCCGTCTGCATCATGCCGAGGTTTCGACCATTTTTGTGTCGAAGCAGCAGTTGCCCAAAATCCGCCGTATCCGCGAGCAGTTGCCGTTGGTCAGGAACATCATCGTTTTCGGCAGTATTCCGCTCGAAAATGATGAGATCGCCTACGGCACGTTGAAGCGTCTGGGGCGCGAATATCTGCCCGAACATCGTCCGGAGTTGTTGGATCGTGCGGCGGCTTTGGTAAATGACGATATTGCAACGATCACCTACACATCGGGTACGACATCCGATCCGAAAGGTGTGATCCTGACACATCGCAACTATACGGCCAATGTCGAGCAGTCGCTTTCGCTGATGGACATCCCGTCATGGTTCCGTACGCTGATCATTCTGCCGTTGGATCATTGTTTTGCGCATGTGGTCGGTTTCTACATCATGATTGCCTGCGGTGCAGCGGTTGCCACGGTGCAGATCGGCAAGACCCCGATGGAGACCTTGAAGAATATTCCGCTCAACATCAAGGAGGTGAAGCCTCATTTCCTGTTGTCGGTGCCTGCGCTGGCCAAGAATTTCCGCAAAGGGATCGAGTCGTCGATCCACAAGAGCGGCAAGATGGCCGAGGCTTTGTTCCGTGTGGCGTTGAAAACCGCCTATATTTACAACGGGGACGGATTCTCGAAAGGCAAGGGTTGGAGATGTCTGCTGAAACCCGTAGTGGGGTTGTTCGACCTCATTCTGTTCCGCAAGGTGCGTCAGGCATTTGGCGGCGAGTTGAAGTTCTTTGTCGGTGGCGGTGCGTTGCTCGATTCGGAGTTGCAGCGTTTCTACTATGCCATCGGCGTTCCCATGTTCCAAGGTTACGGCCTTTCGGAGGCTACGCCCGTGATTTCGAGCAATGCGCCCGGACACGGATATCATCGTTTCGGATCGTCGGGTAAGATTGTCGCTCCGCTGGAGTTGAGAATCGAGGACGAGGACGGTCACGAATTGTCGCGCGGCGTGAAGGGCGAGATCGTCATCAAGGGCGAAAACGTGATGGCGGGTTACTGGAAGAATCCCGAAGCATCGGCCGACACGGTTCGTGACGGATGGTTGCACACGGGTGATATGGGTTACGTGTCGGAGGATGATTTCCTCTATGTGTTGGGTCGTTTCAAGAGCCTTTTGATTGGATCGGATGGTGAAAAATACAGTCCGGAGGGTATGGAGGAGGCGATTGCCGACAAATCGCCTTACATAGATCAAATTTTGATCTATAACAATCAGTCTCTGTTTACGGGTGCGATTGTCGTGCCGAACAAGGAAGCGTTGCGTCGCGAATTGAATGCGCGGGGTGTGGCTTCGGAAGAGTGGGCACGGGTTGCTTCGGAGATCCTCGGTGGCGAGATTGAGGCTTATCGCGGCAAGGGCGTTTACGCAGGCGAATTTCCCGAACGTTGGTTGCCTGCGGGATTGGCGATTGTCGATGAGGCGTTCACCGAGCAGAACGGTCTGGTCAATTCGACCATGAAGATCGTGCGTGGCAAAGTGGAGGAATATTTCAAGCAGCGCATTGATTATCTCTACACGCCCGAAGGTCGCAAGGTGGATAATCCCCGAAATTTGGAGTCGTTGAAGAAAATTCTTGCATGAAAATATAAAAACGAGCGGCAAAAAAGTTGGAAGACACGAAAAATCGACCTATCTTTGTTGCCGAATGCGGAAGTAGCTCAGTTGGTAGAGCATCAGCTTCCCAAGCTGAGGGTCACGGGTTCGAGTCCCGCTTTCCGCTCGTAAATACTTTATTTTTCAAGACATCGGCAAATTCATGCCGATGTCTTTCTTTTGTTAAAAGTGTCGGTCGAATGCGTCTTGAAGCGTAAAGCCAGTTTGAAAGCAGATGATGTTATAATTGAGAATGTTGTATTTTACGGATATATTTTAGACGATATAAATAGCAAGTTGTTTTTGAGCCCGTTCGTCTGAAGAGTTGTGATTTGCTTTCAATTTTCTATCCATGTGGATGGAGCAACAATATGATGATCACGGGGAAGGGTTTGAGGAGTTATCTGTACCGGGTATTGAGAGTCGTCCTTATTTTGTAAGCGATATGATAAGAAGACCTCCGATCAAAGTCTTTCATAACTTTGATCGGAGGTCTTCTTATAGGGATTCTAAATATGCTTAACTCGGTTGTCTAATGTGCGACAAATAAAATTGGAGATGATCGGTGAGGACGGTGCTCCTTGGGGAAGACAGCCTTCATGACAGCAGATTTGTAC
>RCNI01000440.1_pt1 | contig 26148 bp, 37 predicted proteins | sample 2041151 | NCBI WGS metagenome assembly RCNI01 (sample SAMN09708214, study PRJNA481090) | feces metagenome | isolation source: feces | place: Antarctica: Albino Rookery | reverse complement strand
CATTAATATTAATAATATAATAAAGATAGATTACAAATTATGAATTTTAATGACAAAACTTTTAGTGAAGTGAAAAAAGTGGAAATTGAAGCCAATCTGGACGTCCTCATCCAGGAATTGTCAACGAAATTTCAGTGGATGTATCGGGTTTGATTAGCCGATGCAATTCTTTATGATTGTTATGACAAATCCCTCCAAGAATTCAAGCAAGCTTGTCACAATATTTGCTTGGGATATTTGAAAGAAAAAATCCAAACTTTTGATTCACAACTCTATTTAGAACATATAATTCAATATTTAGATAATTTAATCCAAAACATCATTGACAACATATCAGAAGGTTAACTATGAAAAAATTAACAGTTAGTGAAATTAGAAATACTTGAATTAAGTATTTCGAAGAAAAAAATCACTTATGAGTTCCCTCAGCAAGTTTGATTCCCAAGAACGACCCTAGTCTTTTATGAATCAACTCTGGGGTTGCAACTTTAAAACCCTACTTTAGTGGAAAAGAAAATCCACCAGCACCACGTTTAACCAACTCCCAAAAAGCGTTACGGACCAACGACTTTTTTAATGTCGGGGTCACCAGTCGTCACCACACCTTATTTGAAATGTTAGGAAACTTCTCCATCGGGGATTATTTCAAAACTGAAGCGATTGGATTTGCATTTGATTTATTAATGAATCGTTATGGAATTGATTTGAACCGTTTATGATTCACCATTTATGAAGAAGATACCGTCGCTTATGATACCTGAACTAAATTAGGAGTTAGTCCTGATAGAATCTTGAAATGTGACCGTGACCGTAACTTCTGAGATGTTGGGAATGGTCCATGTGGTCCCTGTACCGAAATTCACTATGACCGGGGTGAAAAATATGATCCAGACCACATTGGGGATAAGTTAATTAAAGAAGATATTGAAAACGACCGTTATGTCGAAATTTGAAACATTGTCTTTAGTCAATACAACAATGATGGAACCAACCACTATACCGAATTAGCACGAAAAAATATCGATACTGGAGCAGGATTAGAACGTCTTGCATGTATCTCCCAAGATGTTCCAACTAACTTCGATACCGACCTTTTCCAACCAATTATTAAAGCTGTTAACCGTCACTCAACCAAGAGTTATGACATGGATAACTACTTTAAAAAAGACCCTGACCAAGAAAAGATTAACTTTGCTTATCGTGTCATTAGTGACCACTTACGTGCCAGTGTCTTTGCGATTGCTGATGGAGCCATTCCAAGCAATAAGGAACGAGGCTATATCTTAAGACGTTTAATCCGTCGTGCCATTGTTTTTGGTCACAAATTAGGTCTTGATGACGCTCAATTTTTAGTCGATGGAATTGATGCAATTGTGGCAACCATGAAGGATTTTTATCCATATTTAGTGGAAAAACGGGACTTCATTATTGAAATCATTTTAAAAGAATTTAACTTATTCAAGAAGACCCTTGAAACTGGTTTAAAGGTCTTTAACAATGCCATTAAGAACAATAGTTTAGATGACCAAACCGTCTTCCACTTAGTTGATACTTACGGTTTCCCAATTGAAATGATTAACGAATTAGCATCTGAATATAACCAAAAAATTGATATGGATGCGTTCCATGAAAACTTTAAAAAGCACCAAACTATTTCCAATGCTAACAACAATATTAAAGCCATGGATACCCAAATTGATGCGTTAATGAACTTACAAGAAAAAGGGGAATTCTTGTACGAAACCTTCGAAATTAAAGATGCCAAAGTCATTAAATTATTTGACATGAAATGAAATGCAATTGACCATTTAGTGGGAGAAGGATATGTCATTTTTGACAAGACTCCATTCTATGCAACTAGTGGGGGTCAATTACACGATACTGGTACCATTAACGATGTAATGGTTGTTGATGATGTTTTCAAAGCACCCAACCGCACCCATGTCCACCACGTCTTCAACGCTGATTTAAAAATGCACCAAGTGGTCGACTTAAAAATTAATGAACAAGACCGATTATTAATTATGAAAAACCACTCGGTTGAACACTTATTGCAAGCTGCTTTAAAGAACTTAATTACTGATGATATTAAACAAGAAGGGGCTTTCAAATCACCTGCAAAAGTCACCTTAGACTTTAGTTATCACCAAAAGTTTACGAGTGACCAATTAAGTCAAATTCAAGCATGAGTTAATAATGCTATTAGTCAAGCAATTCCAATTGATGTCTTAAACATGGATTTAGCTGAAGCGAAAGCTGCTGGAGCACTTGGTTATTTCGAAGATGTTTATAAAAAAATTGAAGGGAAATTGCGAGTCATTAAGATGGGTGACAAGTCCATGGAATTATGTGGGGGAACCCATGCTCACAATACCAAAGACATTGAAAAATTCCGGATTGTTGACTACTATAGTTTAGGATCAGGTTCCTGAAGAATTGAAGCAATTACTTCTGATAATACCGTGGATAATTACTTTGCCAACTTGATGGATGACTTTGAAGAAAAGACCTCAGTGATTGCGAATGAAATTGCTAAATATGACCCTGACATGGAAGAATACCACAAGAAATATCACCAAGTCATGGACCAATTAAAAGTGATTCCATTATGAGAAACTTCAAGTGCGATGACCGAATTCTTAGGCTGAGCAAACCAATACAAAAAACGTTTAATTGCCCAACATGACTTAGGATTAACCAACGAATTAACCAAATTAGTCATGGACCAACCAGGGTTCTTGAAACAAATTACAGTTGATGAAAAATATAGCTTAACTGCGATCACCAATGCAATTGGAGATATTATCAACCAAATCGAAACGGGATTTGTCTTAATTATGCGAACTAACGATGACAAAATCCAATATTATTTAGCAACCAATCCAAACTTTGCAAAACACCACAACATTAACTTGAACAACGTCATTAAAGTCGTGAATGACCAATTAAATACCCGGGGTGGTGGTAAACCATTCAGTGTTCAAGGGGGAGTTTTAGCTAACCAAAAAGATACTTTAATTCAAATTATTAACCAAGGAATTAAAGCTTACCATGCGTAAAATTGGGTTAGACTTAGGGTCAAAAACCTTAGGGGTCGCATGTAGTGATTTAGGGGGTGAAATTGCGATTGGTCTCACCACCTTAAATTACCATGCCAATGATTTAGTCGCGTTAGGTTATAGTCTCAAAAAATATTTGGACACCTATGACTATGACTTTGACACGATTGTCATTGGATACCCGACCTTTGTCAAGAGTGGTGATCCAACTCCAACGGGAATCTTAGTTGACCAATTCATTACCGTGTTACAAAAAGTGTTTCCCAAAGCCCTGATTGTCAAACAGGATGAACAGTTTTCGACCATGGATGCTTCCGAACAACTCAAAGACATGGGATACAAAGCTTCCCAACGTAAAAAGATTATTGACACCAAAGCGGCTGAAATTATTTTAAGTCGGTGATTAACCAAACAATAAGTATGTTCCAAAATCCTTTGATAAGTTCCTTGTCAAAGGGTTTTGGTTTTTCCAAGGAAAGAAGAATCGTATGGCTGACAATAAAGTTAAGCAAGAAATTGAACACCTTCGTGCCCAAATCAATCAATGAAACTATGAATATTATGCACTCGATAATCCGAGTGTGTCAGATGCCGTGTTCGACAAAACCATGAAGCAATTGATTGAGCTCGAAAAACAATATCCTGAATATAAGACCAAAGATTCACCCACCGTGCGCGTCGGGGGATATGTTTCTGACAAATTTGAAAAAATTAAACACCCCAAACCCATGATGAGTTTGGACAATGTTTTTAATAAGGATGAGTTGTCTAAGTGACTCAGTGAACTGAGCAAAATTATTGACACGTCCAACATGCAATTTAGTGTCGAACCCAAAATTGATGGTTTGTCCATTGCTTTAATTTATGAACATGGGAAATTGGTGCGAGCTGTCACCCGGGGAGATGGTAAAGTTGGAGAAGATGTCACCACCAATGTTAAAACCATCAAAACCGTTCCTTTATATATTAAGACTGACCTCCCATTGGTGGAAGTCCGGGGTGAAGTCTACATGGACAAACAAGACTTTGCCAACCTCAATGCCAATTTAGAAGATTACAAGCAACCCTTTGCTAATCCTCGCAATGCGGCCGCTGGAACTTTGCGAACTTTAGATTCTTCCATTGTAGCGAGTCGGAATCTCAAACAATTTGCTTACTATTTACCCAACGCACTGGAAATGGGATTAGAAAGTCAACATGCTGCAATCCAATGAATGATTGACCATAAGTTTAATGTTGCTCCCATTATCCAAATTGTGCACGGGATTGACCAAGTCATGGAAGCCGTGGATCACATCACCCAGTTACGGAGTAGCTTAGATTATCAAATTGATGGGATTGTCATTAAAGTGGATAACATCCATTTATATGATGAAATTGGATCCACCTCCAAGTTTCCGAAATGAGCGATTGCCTATAAATTTGAACCCGTCGTGGAACAAACGGTCATTGAATCCATTACCCCAAGTGTGGGACGGACAGGCAAAATTACTTACACAGCCAATGTCACTCCGATTGAAGTGGATGGTTCCATGATTGCCAACGCGACCTTAAATAATTTAGAATACATCCAACAAAAAGACATTCGGATCCATGACACTATCTATTTATTTAAAGCTGGAGATGTCATTCCGTATGTGGATACCGTCAACTTAGACAAACGAACTGACCAATGTGTCGTGTACCAAGGAATCCAAGTTTGTCCCAGCTGTGGAAGTCAGTTGGTAAGAGAAGATGGCGAAGTTGACCAATTCTGTTTAAACCATGAACATTGTCAAGACCAATTGATTAAGACCATTGATTTCTTTGCCAGTCGGGGCTGTATGAACATTTTAGGGTTATCCGAAGCGATTATTAGCAAATTCTTTGCCCATGGCATCATCCATGACAGTGCTGATCTTTATGACCTGGAATCTAAGAAAGAAGCGATCTATGCTTTAGACTTAAAGATTAAGCAAAAGAGTTTGACCAACCTCTTAACTGCGATTGAAGCATCCAAACAAAATTCGTGTGAACGCTTATTTAATGGCTTAGGGATTCGTCACATTGGAAAAGAGAGTGCCAAGAAATTGTGTGCTCACTTTAAAAATATTCGTAACATTATGGATGCCACCTTTGACCAATTGATCCAAGTCAATGATATTGGCGAAGAAATTGCCTCCTCAATTTTAAGTTTCTTTGCCAACCCAATTAACCAAGCCTTGATTGCCAAGTTTGAAGCAGCTGGACTGAACATGGAGTACAAGGTCGATTTAGCAGGATATGAAGATCTCTATATTGACCCAGCCTATACCAATAAGACCTGTGTCATTACGGGGACCTTTGGAATTCCTCGCGACCAAATTAAATTTATCCTCACCAATTTCTATCATTGTAAGGTGAGTGAGAGTGTGTCTAAGAAGACCGACTTTGTCTTAGTGGGGGACAACCCTGGTTCCAAGGCTCAAAAAGCCCGTGAGCTTCAGGTTCCGGTCATTGACCACTTATTTTGGTTGCAATCCGACCCAACCAAAAATTCTGAAAAATCTTAGGATTTAACTTGCAAATTTAAACGCTTTACATAAAATATATAAGGTTTTATTATTACCGAGATTGCTAATACACTAAAATTAGTTGTCTTGTATTAGGTAACTCGATAGTAAATAATTCTGATTCGTATCACTTAATCGATACAGAAAGGCAACTAAAATCACAATGAATCAAGAATTACGGATTAAAGTTAGTTCGTATGATCACAACACCCTTGACAGCACCGTCAAGAAACTTGTCGAAACAGTTAAAGCAAGTGGTTGTGACATCAAAGGACCAATTCCTTTACCAACAAAACGTGAAATTTTCACCATTTTACGTAGTCCTCACGTAAATAAATCAAGTCGTGAACAATTTGAACGTAAAACACATAAAAGAGTATTAGTACTTACCAACCCAAGCTCTGATACTTTAATGAAATTAAAAACTTTTGTAGTTCCAGCAAGTGTAGCTATTAAAGTTGTTACAAATAAAGAAGCGAAAGGTAAATAAACTGTATGAAAGGTTTAGTTGGAACTAAAATTGGGATGACCCAAATGTTTACAACTGATGGAAATAAAGTTCCAGTTACAGTTGTTTACGTTGAACCAAACCAAGTAATTGGGGTAAAAACTCAAGCAAAAGACGGTTATGTTGCAACCCAAGTTGGTTACTACACCGTTAGCGAAAATAAATTGAATAAACCAGAAAATGGAATTTTTAAGAAGGTCGGTAGTGAACCTAAGAGATACATTCGTGAATTACGTAATGTCGACGGTTACAATGTTGGCGATTTAATTAAAGTTGACGCATTTAACGCAGGCGACATCGTAGATGTTCAAGGAATTACTAAAGGTCACGGATTTACCGGATCCATTAAACGTCACAACTTCTCAGTCGGTCCATTAGGACACGGTGCTGGTTACCCACACCGTTATGTCGGTTCAATCTGTGGTGGTCGTGGGGGTTCTCAAGCACAACGTGTTTTCAAGGGAACTGAATTACCAGGTCACTACGGTCACGAAACTGTTACTATGACCAATTTAACAGTCATGAAGGTTGACTTAGAAAACAACCTTATCTTAATCAAAGGTTCTATTCCAGGACCAAACAATAGTTTAGTTAAAATTAAAACAACTAAACACCGTGCTAATAAAGGCGGATTCGTTGCATTAGTATCCAACAAACCAGTCGCAGATACAAGCAAAACCGAAGAAGCAGCAAATTAATAGGAGTCGATATTTATGGCAAACATCAAATGTTTAGACTTAACTGGTAAACAAGTTAAGGACGTTGCTATTGACAGTGCTCTTTTGGTTGAATCTCCAAATCGTCAAGCAATGTTTGATTGTGTTTTAGCTGAAACTTCAGCTGAACGTCAAGGAACTCACTCAACATTAACTAAGGGTGAAGTTCGTGGTGGTGGTAAAAAACCATGAAGACAAAAACACACTGGTCGTGCACGTACCGGTTCAATTCGTAACCCACAATGAGTCGGTGGGGGTATTGTCTTTGGTCCAAAACCAAACCGTAACTACAAAATTAAAGTTAACAAGTCAGTTCAACGTCTTGCAATGCGTAGTGTTTTAACTGATAAGTTAAACCGTGATAGTTTATTTGCATTAGTAAACGATGCAGCATTAACCAAACCTAGCACCAAAGCAATGGCCGCATTTATTAAAGCAGCTAACTTTGAAGACAAAAAAGTTTTAATTATCGTTGACAAAGTCGACAACAACATCATTAAATCCACCAACAACTTACCAAAGGTTATCACTAAATTATGAAACCAAGTTAGTGTTCGAGATTTAATGTTCGCAACCATTGTTATCGCAATGGAAAACACATTCGAAAGTTATAAAGGAAAGATTGCTTAATTATGGAATTAACATCAGTAATCGTCAAACCTTATTTTACAGAAAAAACATACGGTTTACGTAACGCTTTTGCAAATGAAAAAATTGCTTTCCTTGTTAACAAGAAGGCAAATAAATACCAAATTAAATTAGCATTCGAAGCTATCTACGGGGTCAAACCTTTAAAAATTGCAACCGTCAACCACCATGGTGCTGCAATGCGTACTATGAGTGCTCGTCCAGGTTTTAGTAAAGATTTCAAAATTGCTTACATTACCTTACCTGAAGGGGTCAAAGTCGCAATTACTAACGAAGAAATCGAAGAAGCAAACAAAGCAAAAGCTGAAAGTAAAAAATAAGCTCGACGCGAAAAATCATTGAAATTTATAAATAATTGTCGCAAAGCATATTAGGAGGCAAATATGGCAATTAAGCGTGTTAAAGCTCGTTCAAGTGGTCGTAGACAAACAATCATGATCGACTACAAATCCGTTTTAACGACATCAACTCCAGAAAAATCATTATTAGTAACTTTACATGCAAACGCAGGCCGTAACAACCAAGGTCACATTACTAGTCGTCATGCTGGATCAGGAGTTAAAAGAAAATACCGTATCATTGACTTTAAACGTAACAAAGATGGTGTCCCAGGTACCATTAAGTCAATTGAATACGATCCATACCGTACCGCATTCATTTCATTAGTCGCATATGCTGATGGTGAAAAGAGATATATCTTAGCACCTGAAGGCATTAAAGTTGGTGACAAAGTCATGAGTGGTCTTAAAGGTATTGATATTATTAAAGGAAATACCACAACCTTGGAACACATTCCTGAAGGTACCTTAGTTCACAACGTGGAACTTACTCCAGGACATGGGGGTCAATTAGCACGTAGTGCTGGGGCTTACATCCAAGTTTTAGGTACCGACGAAACTGGCGAATATATCGTCTGTAAGATGATGAGTGGCGAAGTCCGTAAAATCAGTAAAAACGCACGTGCAACAATCGGGATTGCAAGTAACGTTGATCACAACCTTGTTAACATCGGGAAAGCAGGTCGTAATCGTTGATTAGGTAACCGTCCACACGTTCGTGGTTCTGCAATGAACCCTAATGACCACCCACATGGTGGGGGTGAAGGACGTCAACCAATTGGTAAAGACGCACCACGTACTCCATGAGGTAAACGTTGCATGGGTGTTAAGACACGTAACAACAAGAAACACTCAACAAGTTTAATCATTAGAAGAAAGAAAGCTTAGGAGTCATTAATGTCTAGAAGTAGTAAAAAAGGTGCTTACGTCGAAAAGAGCCTTTACGAAAAAGTTGTTAAAATGAACGCTGCTGACCGAAAAACAAGCATTAAAACTTGAAGTCGTCGTAGTACCATTTTCCCAGAATTCGTGGGCTTAACATTCGAAGTACATAATGGAAAGAACTTCAATAAAGTTCTTGTAACAGAAGATATGGTTGGTCACAAATTAGGTGAATTCAGTCCAACCCGAACATTCAAAGCTCATACAGAAGCTAAACGTTAATTATAAGGAGAAGAGAAAAGCATGAAAACTACTGCACATCAACGCAACATCCATGTTTCTGCTCGTAAAATGCGTTTAGTCATTGATCTTATCAGAAACAAAGATGTAACTCAAGCATTAAACATCTTGAGCTTTACAGACAAGAAATCAGCTCCAATCGTTGCTAAATTATTAAACAGTGCAATTGCAAACGCAATTAACAACCACGCAATGAACGCTGACAAATTATATATTTACGAAATTTTAGCTAACGAAGGTCCAACATGAAAAAGAACCCTTCCACGTGCTAAAGGTAGTGCTGACAGATTACGTAAACGTACCACTCACTTATCAATTACCTTAAGTGATGATCGTAATGAACCAAAAGTTGTCAGTTTGAAAAAATTAAATGCAAGCAAAGCTGCTAAAGCGAAGTACGAAGCAAACCAAAAATTAAATGCTACTCCTAAAGCAGATAATCAAATTACAAGTAAAGTAGGAGCTTAATCATATGGGTTCAAAAGTAAATCCAAATGGTCTTCGTTATGGAATTAACAAAAATTGATTAAGTCGCTGAGTTGCAAAAGACAGCGAACAAGAATCTGCATGATTAATTCAAGACGACCAAATTCGTAACTACATCTACGCTCAATATAAAAATGCACACGTTGGAAATATTGAAATTGAACGTAGAAGTCACAATAACATTTTCGTAGTTATCTACGCTTCCCAACCAGGTGTTCTTTTATCTGATAAACCAGCTCCAAAAGCTCGTAAGGTTAGTGAAGAAAACAAAGATGCAGCTAAAACCATTTCTGGTATTCAAGCTCTTACATTAGCAATTAACAAAATCGTCGGACGTCAAGTCAAAGTTATCGTTAGTGTTCAAGCATTAAACGCACCTGATCTTAACGCAAGAATTATCGCTCGTGAAATTGCTGACGCAATCGAAAACCGTGTTTCCTTCAGAAACGCTCAAAAAGCAGTTATGCGTAAAGTTTTAAAAGCTGGTGCAAAAGGGGTTAAGACCCACGTTTCAGGACGTTTAGGTGGAGTTGAAATGGCTCGTGAAGAAGGTTATAGTCAAGGAATTATTACCTTATCAACTTTAAGAGCTGACATCGACTACGCATTAGAAAAAGCTGAAACAACCTACGGAATTATCGGGGTTAAAGTTTGAATTAACCGGGGAGAAATTTTTGGTAAAACTTTAACTTCTGGAAGCAACCAAGGTCGTCCAGCAAAACCAAACAGTAAACGTGACGGTGCTAACAGAGGTAACGGTAAACCTGGTGCAAACAGAAAACCAGGTGCAAAAGCTGGTGATGCAAAACGTGCTCCAAGTGCTGGTAACAAGAAACCAGTATCAGCAAATGCTGCTTCAGGATCAAAACCAACCACCACTAAAACTGTAAAAACAAGTGCTGCAAAGAAACCTGCAACACCTACTACAAGTAAATAGAGAGGACAAATGTATTTATGTTACAACCTAAAAGAACTAAATATCGTAAGCCTCATAAAGTAAGCTACGAAGGTCACGTAAAAGGTAACGCTTACGTTGCTTTCGGTGAATACGGTTTAATGGCTGAAGAAGGTGCATGAATTGATGCACGTCAAATTGAAGCAGCTCGGATTGCAATTTCAAAACGTTTAGGTAAAGTCGGTAAAATGTGAATTCGGATCTTCCCTCACATGTCTTTAACCAAAAAACCTCTTGAAGTACGTATGGGTTCAGGTAAAGGTAACCCAGATAAATGAGTTGCAGTTGTTAAAAAAGGCACCATTATGTTTGAAGTCGCTGGTTTACCTGTCGATGTTGCAAAGAATGGTCTCCGTGCTGCTGGTAATAAATTACCAATCGGTTGAAAAATTGTAAAAAAAGGAGATGAAGTCAATGGCTAATGTAAACAAAGAACTTCGTGCTAAGACCAATTCAGAACTATTGACTCTTGTCAAAAAACTTAAAGAACAATTACTTCAAGTTCGTTTCTCAATGGCTAACGGTGAAAATGATAAGTCAGCAAACGTTAAGGAAATCCGTAAAACAATTGCAAGAGCATTAACAATCTTGAACGAACGAAAAAATCAAGCAATCGATAAATAAGGATGATAAGCATGGAAAGAACAAATCGTAAGGTTTTACAAGGGATAGTTACTAGTGACAAAATGACTGGTACTGTGACAGTTACCGTTGAAACTAAAGCAAACCATCCTTTATATAAAAAATTAGTTATTTCACACAAGAAATATCATGTTCACAACGAAAATGATAATGCAAAGCTTGGTGATAAAGTTGAAATTGTTGAAACACGTCCAATTTCAAAAACAGTTAACTGACGTGTTAGCAAAATTATTGAAAGAGCTAAATAATTATGATTCAATTGAACTCAAGATTAAAAGTTGCTGACAATACTGGTGCTAAAGAAGTTGGCGTTATCAAAATTCTTGGTGGAACTCACCACCGTTACGGATATATTGGCGACGTTATCGTTGTTTCAGTTAAGAAAGCAACTCCAGGTGGCTTATTACAAAAGGGTCAAGTATGTAAAGCTGTCGTTGTTAGAAGTAAATATGGTGTCCACCGTGACTCAGGTGCAACCTTAAAATTTGATGAAAACGCATGTGTTATCATCAAGGATGACAAATCACCACGTGGTACACGGATCTTTGGACCAGTTGCTCGTGAATTACGTGATAAGGGCTATTCAAAAATTATTTCTTTAGCCCCTGAAGTACTTTAGGAAGGTAGTTATAAAGTATGAATCGTATTAAAAAAGGTGACAACGTCTTAGTTATTTCCGGGAAAGACAAATTCAAAGAAGGGGTTGTTTTAAGCGTTGATCCACGTGCAGGAACAGCTATCGTTGAAGGTCTTAATATTATTACAAAAGCCGTTAAAAGAGACGCTACCCACGAACAAGGCGGATTGATCAAAATGCCTGCACCAATTCGTTTATGTAAATTAATGTTATTAGATCAAAAAGGTAAAACTAAAGGAGTTGCTACTCGTGTTAAATATGAATTTGACAAGAATGGTAACAAAGTTAGAATTGCAAAGAAATCTGGTAACGTCATTGCAAGTGCAAGCAAATAATTAGGAAGGAGTATTATTAATTTATGGCAAATTTAAAACAAATCTATAAAGAACAAATTGCTCCTGCCTTAATGCAAGAATTTGGTTTCAAAAGTGTCATGCAAATCCCAAAACTTGAAAAAATCGTTTTAAACATGGGAGTTGGGGACGCTGTTGCTGACGCTAAAAATCTTGAAAATGCAGTTGCAGAATTAGAAGCAATTAGTGGTCAAAGACCAACCATTACGAAAGCAAAAAAATCTATCTCTACCTATAAAGTACGTCAAGGTCAAGGAATTGGTTGTATGGTAACTTTACGGGGAGACAAGATGTGAGCTTTTGTCGAAACATTATTCAACATCGCATTACCTCGTGTTCGTGACTTCCGTGGAATTAACCCACACAGCTTCGACGCTCGTGGTAACTACAACTTAGGTATTAAAGAACAAATTATTTTCCCACAAATCGTTTATGATCAAGTCAAAAAGATTCGTGGTTTCGATATTGCTTTTGTCATTAGTAGCGATGACAAAAAACAATCATATGCTTTATTGAAAGCATTAGGCGCACCATTTTCAAAGTCTAATATGTCAAAGGAAGCTAAATAATTATGGCAAAGAAATCATTAATTAATAAATGTAACGGCCACCACAAATTCCAAGTACGTGCTTACACACGTTGCAAGAAATGTGGTCGTGTCCACGCTGTTTACCGTAAATTTGGCTTATGCCGTTTATGCTTCAGAGAATTAGCTTATGATGGTTCAATTCCTGGTGTTAAGAAAGCTTCATGATAAGGAGATAAGCAAATATGCATAACGATCCAATTGCAGAATTAATTACTAAATTAATGAATGCTAAAAAAGCTCACAAACCAGAAATTACTGTTCAATCAACTAATATGAAAAAAGGGATTGCAAGCTTATTAGCATCTGAAGGCTACATTGAAAGTTTTTCAATTTCAAGTGGTGCTAAACCAGTAATGACAATTAAATTAAAATACAAAAATCAAACTAGTTCCCTTAATGGAATGCGTCAAATTTCTAAACCAGGGTTAAGAATTTATGCTCAAGCTGCGAACATTAAAAAAGTTAACAACGGTTTAGGTATCGCTATCATCTCAACCAGTCGTGGAATCATGACTGACAAACAAGCTCGTGAAGCTAATGTCGGTGGTGAAGTAATTGCTTACGTTTGATAATTAAGGAAAGGATAAATAATGAGTCGTATCGGAAATCGTCATTTAACTATTCCTGCAGGGGTTAAAGTTACTATTAACCCAACAAACGTAGTAGTTTCAAATGATAAAAATCAATCATTAACAGTTAATTACTCCAAAGATATTACTGTTGAAAACAAAGACAACGTTTTGATCGTTACCCGTGCTAACGATGAAAAATTAGTTAAGAGTGAACACGGAACTGTTAACGCTAACTTAAGTAACGCTTTAGTTGGTTTATCAACTGGATTCACAGTTGCATTAGAACTTAAGGGTGTTGGTTATAAAGCAAAAGTGGAAGGCAACAACCTTAACTTAGCGTTAGGTTTTAGTCACCCAGTTATTCTTGCAATTCCTGCAGGGGTAACCTTAGACGTCCCAAGTCAAACCGAAATCAACGTTAAGGGTTATGACAAACAAGTCGTTGGTCAATTCGCTGCTGATATTCGTAAATGACGTAAACCTGAACCATATAAAGGTAAGGGTGTTCTTTACAAAGGTGAACACATCATCCGTAAAGTCGGTAAAACTGCTGACAAGAAAAAATAATCTAGGTAGGAACTCAACATGAAAAGAATTAACGTTAATCGTAAAGCACAACGAGCTTTACGTCACAAACGTATTAGTAACCATTTAAAAAATGTTGATAACAAGAAAATTGTTATTACTGTTACTAAAACTAACGCTCATATTTGAGTACAAGCAATTGACCAAGCTAAAGGTCACACAGTCGCTTCAAGTTCATCATTTAATTTAAAACTTGCTAACGGAAACGTTGCTAACGCAAAATTAGTTGGTGAAGATCTTGCTAAGAAATTAATGGCTGCTCAAATTGCAGAAATTTCATTTGACCGTGGTGGTTCAAAGTATACTGGTAGAGTGGAAGCAGTTGCTCAAGCTTTACGTGAAGCAGGAATTAAATTCTAGGAGAGGGTATTAACTATGGAAAACACAACAAACAAAAACACAGTCGACGTTGTTGCCCCTGCACCAGAAGCTGAAGTTCCAGCAGCTAACAGCGAAATGAGTGAACAAGCACAAGTCGTCGTCAACAAAGAAGAAAGTGCACCACAAGAAGCAAGTGCACATGAAGAACACGTCCATGCTAACAAAGACAAAGAAGTGAGTGCTGCAAGTGGTAACTCCCTTCGTGTTAGCGAAAAAAGTGAAACTAAGAGTGGTTTCGAAGAACGTGTCATTGGGATTAAACGTATTTCAAAAACAACCAAGGGTGGTCGTGTCATGCGTTTCAGTGCTCTTGTTGTTATTGGTGACAAGAACGGTACTGTCGGATTTGGAATGGGAAAGAGTAACGAAGTTCCAGATGCAATTAAAAAAGCAATTAAAAACGCAAACAACAACTTATACACCATTAAAATGAACAAACGTGGTACCTTATACCATGAAGTTTATGGACGTCACGGTGCTGCAAAAGTTATGTTAAAACCAGCAGCTCAAGGTCGGGGAATCATCGCTGGTGGTTCTGTCCGTGCAGTTGTCGAATTACTTGGATTTAAAGATATTTCTGCAAAATCCATGGGTTCAACTACTCCAATCAACGTTATTCGTGCAACCATTGATGGTTTAACAAAACAATTTAGTCCAAGCGATGTTGCCAAAGCTCGTGATAAAAATATTAGAACACTTTAATAAAAGGACCGGATTATGGAATTAAATTCATTACAATACACACCAGGATCACGTGACGATAAAGTTAAACGTGTTGGTCGTGGTCACGGTTCAGGTTTAGGTAAAACTTCAGGTCGTGGTCAAGACGGTCAAAAAGCACGTAAAAGTGGTCATGTTCGTTTAGCATTTGAAGGGGGTCAAACTCCTTTATACCGTCGTAGTCCAAAGGTTGGTTTCTCAAACGCTCCTTTCAAAAAACACTACAACGTCATCGCATTACATGATATTAACCGTTTAGCAGAACAAAACATTACACTTGATGTTTTAGCTGCTGCTGGTTTAATTAAAAACCCAAGTTACCAAACTAAAATTATTGGTAACACCCCAGTTAAAGCTGGAATTAGCATTGAAGCCCACATTTTTAGTAAGGGTGCTTTAAAAGCAATTGCTGATGCAAAGGCAACAGCAACCATTATTAAATAATTGATCATTTAGATGACCATCTCAATACTTAATAAATACATAAAAAATGTAGGTTAAATCGATTAATCTATATTTTTTTATATAATCACGGTTTTCTCATTAAATTGTTATTATTTATCCTTAATTGAATGTAAAATAAACATATCACACATACATCAGATGTATCCTGTGATTGTATATTTTAGCTTCTGAAATAGGAAATATATGGTTAAAACGAAACATGCATCTCCTGTTGCAAATGTGTTTAAGAATAAGAAAGTCTGAATTGCCATGGGTGTCACCCTTGGACTTTTATTGTTCTTTCGACTTGGAGCAGTCATCCCAATGCCATTTATTACCATTAATTATGATGCAGGTGCTGAAAACACCTCCTTCTTTGAATTAATGAACCTTTTAGGTGGTGGGGGTTTGTCCCAAGTCAGTTTGTTTGCGATTGGGGTTAGTCCTTACATTACGGCACAAATTATTGTTCAATTATTATCATCAGATTTAATTCCACCGTTATCACGGATGGCGAAATCTGGGGAACGTGGTAAAAAGAAATTGGAAGTTATTACTCGATTAATAACTTTACCATTTGCAGCAATTCAAGCGTATGCAATTTTAGCGTTATTGACCACCAGTCAACAAGGCTATATTGGAATTAGTGCGTCAGCACCAGATCAATTACAAAACTTTTCACCATTATTTTATTTCTTCTACATTACCATGATGATTGCTGGTAGTTACATCTGTATTTTTATCGGTGACTTAATTACCAAACGAGGGGTTGGTAATGGAATGAGTTTAATCATTTTAAGTGGGATTGTTGCCAACTTATTTAGTAACTTCAGTTCCGTTTGATACTCCTTATTTGCAATCCAAAATGGTCAAACCCGAGCTTTAACCATTGTTATTAGTTTTATTGTCTTTATTTTCTTCTACATCGGAGTTTTATTAGCAGTCACCTTTATTAACGACTCAGTCCGTAAAATTCCAATTCAACAAGTCGGACAATCATTAGCTCTTAACAACGAAGAATTAAGCTACATGCCTTTAAAAATTAATACCTCTGGGGTTATTCCAGTTATTTTCGCATCGTCAATTATGATGATTCCAAGTATTGTCGGACAATTCTTACCCGAAAATGACGGTGGCCGAGCATGAATTGAAAACTACTTAAGTCTTCAATCATGACCAGGGTTATTCCTTTACTTCGCATTAGTTATTTTATTCACATTCTTTTATAGTTATGTTCAAATTAACCCTGACCGGGTCAGTACGGACTTTAAGAAATCAGGTCGGTTCATTCCTGGGGTTAAAACCGGAAAAGAAACTGAAAAATACTTATCCAAAGTTTTATACCGAGTTAACTGAATCGGTGGTCCATTCTTAGCTGTGGTCGCTTGTTTACCATACTTAGTTACCTTAATCGTTCGGGAAGCAACTAACGGATTAGTTGTCATTCCATCAAGTAGTGGTCTTGGGGGAACCGGAATCGTTATTATGGTTAGTGCAAGTTTGGAATTATGACAAGCTATTAAATCCACTGGTACTTCTTCAAGTTATTCAAGTCAAAGAAAAGAAATTGAAACAATTATTGAAAACACTTCCAAACAAGATCAAAGTGTTGCAGTCAGTCAATTGTGATAAAAGGAATTCGCAATGAATAAGATCATTTTATTAGGTGCTCCCGGTTCTGGGAAAGGAACCATCAGTAACTATTTAATTAACAACTTTGGTTACGGACACTTATCCACTGGTGATATGTTCCGTGCTGCTATCAATAACCCTAATGATCCATTAGGAGTCCAAATCAAAAGCATCATCGCGGCTGGGGAATTAGTTCCTGATGATTTAACAAACAACTTAGTTGCAGCTAACATTAAATCAATGTTAGACAAGGACATGGCTGGATTTATCTTAGATGGATACCCACGGACCATTCCTCAAGCCAACTTCTTAACCTCCATTGTCAATGTCGATTCCGTCATTTACTTACACGTTGATGAAGCAATCTTATTAAACCGGTTAACTGGTCGTCGTTTATGTTCGAACTGTAATGCGATTTATAACGTCAATACCGAAATGAAACCCTTACAAGACGGAGTTTGTGACAAGTGTCACGGTGCTTTAATCCAACGAAAAGATGACAATTTAGAATCAGTTAAATTGCGGATTGATGAATACAATCAAAAGACCAAACCTTTAATTGATTACTACCAAGACAAAGGCTTGTTAAAAATCATTGAAGCCGATGCTCCCCTTGATGTGATTTATCGTGAAATTGACAAGTTATTATAGACAAAAAATTACTTATAAGATAAAATAATATGGAATTAATTATTAAATCATCTGAAGACATAATTAAAATACGGAAAGCATGCGACATTTATAAACAATTGCGTGCTGAATTAACTCCCCTGGTTGTCCCAGGAATTAGTGTGACAGCACTAGACTTAGAGGCTGACAAAATTATTCGTCGCCACGGTGCTACTCCTTGTTTTTATCAATATGAAGGTTTTCCAGGTCACATTTGTATTTCAGTGAATTCTTGTGTAATTCATGGAGTCCCCAATAATTATGTCTTAAAGGATAATGACATCGTCACATTTGATTGTGGTGTCGAATATGAAGGCCACATTTGTGACAGTGCGTTCACTATCATCGTCGGAAACGCAACTGATGATCGCAAGCAAATTTTAGAAGTAACCCAACATGCAGTGGATGTCGCTGAATCCGTGATGCGTCCAGGAGTCACGAACATGGAAGTTGCTCGGGCAATTGAACAATATGTCCAAGGAACAGGTTATAAATTGTTGCACGATTATACTGGTCACGGTTGTGGAAATCAAATTCACGAAGATCCTGCTATGCCAAATTATGACGACCCTTATTTTGAAGAAGTCCCCTTGGAAGAAAACATGGTGGTGTGTATTGAACCAATGGTCATGACTCATTCAAATAAGTATGTCTTAGATCCATTTAATGGATGAAGCGTCTATGCACGGAATGGTGAAATTACTTGCCATTGCGAAGATGAATTTTTAATCACAAAGGACGGATGTATCCGTTTAACGAAAGTCAATAATTAACAAAGTATGGCTAAAGAAGACATTATAAAAGTAAGAGGTGAAGTTGTTGCGGTCAACAACTCACGGAGTTTCAAGGTAAAACTTGAAAATGGCATTGATGTATCTGCTACTGTATCGGGTAAAATGAGCAAGAACAAAATCTCGATTTTACCAGGTGATACCGTTGACGTTGAGTTAAGTCCATACGACTTGACACAGGGCAGAATTGTCTATCGGACAAAATAGGCATCAAATTCACAATTATATTTCAATTTAAAGGTGCATTATGAAAGTTAGAGCATCAGTTAAAAAAATTTGTAAAGACTGTAAAATTGTCAAACGCGAAGGCACCATTCGTGTCATTTGCAAAAATCCAAAACATAAACAAAGACAAGGTTAATTAGGAGCAAATTATGGCACGTATTTTAGGTGTAGATATTCCAAATGATAAGCCAGTTGCTTATTCATTAACATATATTTACGGAATTGGATTGCCAACAGCAAAGAAAATTTTAAGTGCTGTTGAAATCAACCCAGCAATCAGAACTAAAGATCTTAGTGAAGCTGATTTAGCAAAAATCATTAAACAAATTCAACACATGGAATTAGTTATCGAAGGTGATTTACGTCGTGAAATCGCTATGACTATTAAAGCTGAAATGGAAATCGGTAGCTACCGTGGTATCCGTCACCGTCGTAACTTACCATGTCGTGGCCAACGAACTAAAACAAACGCACGTACTGTCAAAGGTCCACGTAAAACCGTTGCAAATAAGAAAATTGAATCACGTTAGTAACAGGAAGAACATAGTATGGCAAAGATTAAAAAAATCAATAGTAGTGAAGGAATTATGCACATTCACACTACTAAAAATAACACCATTATCACCATTACTGATTTAGGTGGTAACACCCTTTGTTGAGCTAGCTCAGGTACTGTTGGTTACAAAGGTTCAAAGAAGAAAACTGCTTTCTCAGCTGGACAAGCAAGTGGGGAAGCAAGTAAACAAGCATTCCAAATGGGTTTACGATCCATTAAGGTCAATGTTAAAGGAACCGGACAAGGTTACGAAAACGCAATTATTGAAGCTGGAAAAGCTGGCTTACAAGTAACTTCAATCCAAGATGTAACTCCAATCGCACACAACGGTTGTAGACCTCCTAAAAAACCTCGTTAATTTCATTCTCTAAAGGGTTAATCATGCAAAAATTTTTAAGTTACAAAATCAAGGTTTCCGATGAATTAAAATTTGATGTTGAAAAACCAAATTATGCTAAAGTTACCTTATCACCTTTAGAAAAAGGAATGGGAACGACATTAGGAAACGCTTTAAGACGTGTATGTTTAACTGACATTCCAGGAGCTTCAGTCTTCGCAATTGAAATTCCAGGGGTCACTCATGAATTCCAAGCTATGGACGGGGTGAGTGAAGATGTTACACAAATTATCTTAAATTTAAAACAATTAGTCATTAAGGTTGACAATAACATTTTCCCAGATGAAAGCTTTGCTGACCTTAAACTTGAAAACTGACCAGTTTTAAGTATTGACACCGAAGGTCCAAAAAGCATAACAGGTGCTGATATTGTTTGTCCAACTGGATTTAGCATTGTCAACCCCGAATTACATATTTGTGATGTTACTGCTCCAATTAATTTCAAAATGAGTATTTATGCTCAAACTGGTCGTGGTTTCATTTCACAAAAAGAAAATCGCGAACGTTTAAATTCACTTAACGTCATTGCAACTGACTCTTCTTTCTCACCAGTGTTAGTTTGCAACTGAACCGTTAGTGAACAAAAAGCAACTAAATATACCACCACCGATGCCCTTACCATCGAAGTTCAAACCAACGGTAGTATGACAGCAAGTGATGTTTTATCAACTGCTTCTAGTATTTTAATTGCTCACTTTGCACCAATTTCAGAATTAAACGAATTAATTTCGCAACAAGAATTCTTAGATCAAAACGCTGCTAATAGTGAAAAACAAGAAATTTCAGTTTCCATTGACACCCTTGAATTATCCCCACGTAGTTTAAATGGGTTACGGAAAGCTGGAATCGTAAACGTTCATGATTTAATTAGTAAGACAACCAAACAAATTTGATCAATCAAAAACCTTGGATCAAAATCTGTTAACGAAATTGTCAATAAGATTCACGAAAGTGGATTGAAATTTAAAGACGAAGAAAAATAGGAAATTACGATGAGCTTCCAAAATAAACCAGGTAAGACCAGAGCATGACGTAAAATGATGACTCGTCAACAAGTTAGTGACGTTTTATCATACGGTCGGATTATCACAACTAAAACTAAAGCAAAAGAAACACAACGTCACGTTGACCACTTAATTACTTTAGGTAAGAAAAACACTTTAGCTGCACGTCGTGCTGCAGCAGCCATCTTATTAAATACTAAAGAATACACTGTTGATGAATTACTTCGTAAATTATTTGATGTAATCGCACCAAGTTACGAAGCACGTCACGGTGGTTATACTCGGGTATTATTATTAGGTACTCGTCCAGGTGACAATACCGAACAAGCAATTCTTGAATTAGTTGATTACAAGAATATGAAAAAATCAGCTAAGAAATAATTGGCTCTTTCGATTCATCTAGTTGATTTTTTCCAATACTATGGTTCATTTATGGCCGTAGTATTTTTTGTTGTTGGCAACTAAATCCAACGAGAATCGTGAAAATCAAACGAAAATAAACCTTTTATTTTGTAGTTTAGTTATTATTGATTAAAATAACCATATGAGCAATCCAATTATTAGTTTTAGTCACGTCACCTTTGGTTATAGCGAAGAGAAACAAGTTATTAATAACTTGTCTTTTGACATTATGCCCAATACTTATACTGCGATTGTCGGTCACAACGGGTGTGGGAAATCCACCACTTCCAAACTCTTGATGGGAATTTTAAAACCGAGTCAGGGACAAATTGTGATCAACGGGACTGTCATGTGTAAGGATAATGTTGACGTGTTACGCGAAACAATTGGGATTGTGTTCCAAAACCCTGACAACCAATTTGTGGGGATGACGGTCATTGACGATTTAGCGTTTGGGTTGGAAAATAAACGGGTTCCGTTACCTGTGATGCATGAAATTATTGACAAAGTGTCTTACGCGATGGGGATTGATAAGATTTTAGACAAGCAACCGAGTGAACTCTCAGGGGGTCAAAAACAAAAAGTCGCGATTGCTTCAGTCTTGTGTTTGTCACCCGAAGTCATTATCTTTGATGAATCGACCAGTATGCTTGACCCCTTCTCGAAAGCCGAACTTAAAAAGCTGATGGTCGATTTAGTCCGGATTGGCAAAAAGACGGTGATTTCGATTACCCACGACATGGACGAAGTCATTAATGCTGACCAAGTCATTGTCATTGATAAAGGAACGTGTGTCGCTCACGATGTCCCTGCGAAAATCTTTGAAGATGTCGCGAGTGTTGAACGACTCCAATTAGACTTACCCCCTCCTTTAAAACTCGCATACAATTTAAACAAAACTTGTCCTGATATCAAGTTATCCTTAAACCATGACCAAGTGGTCGCTAACATTGTAAGAAAGATTAATTATGGCAAAGAATAGTGAGCAACCGATCATTTGTCTTAAGAATCTTTATTCTTTATATAACCAGAATGATCCGAATTATTTTGTCGCAAACAAAAATATTAACTTTGAATTCTTGCCCCATAAAATCTATTTTATTATCGGGAATTCAGGGTCAGGGAAATCGACCCTTGTCCAACACTTTAACGGTCTGAAACCAACTAAATATGGGTCATGTTTGGTCAAGAATCGGGACATTGGAACGGGATTTGATTTAAATGGGTATTTCTTAGGGACATGCCAGGTCAGTGACATTAATGATAGTGTCTTAGAAAAGCTTATTGAATTTAACTTAGAGAAAAAACCCCATCTCAAAGTCCAAGTCTTAATGTTTAATAAAAATACCACCCATAACATTGCTCGGATTTATATCACTGCAATGTTTAACTACACTCCGAAACATTTGCATTGCAAACCCATTCATGGGATTCGGTACTTCTATTTCTATTATCAGGACGATTTGACCGTAGTTGATAATTTAGAGTGAGCGATTCCAAAAGATAAAGATTTGAAGCTGAAGCAGCACTTGTCTTTCCCCCAATGGTGAAAGACCCATAAGATTAAAAAGGTCAAAGAAATTCGGAAAACCGTTGCGACTGTCTTCCAGTTTCCCGAGTATCAATTATTTAAAGACCAGATTATTAAGGATGTCATGTTTGGTCCCTTAAACTTGGGAGTTAAAAAACCCCAAGCAATGGAATATGCGAAAAAGTATTTAAAAATGCTCAACATGCCCGATGACTATTACACCCATTCTCCCTTCGGACTATCAGGAGGACAAAAACGGCGGGTTGCAATTGCAGGAATTTTAGCAATTCAATCTGATGTCGTCATCTTTGACGAACCGACTGCAGGTCTAGATCCTGCGGGGGAAAATGAAATGTTAAACATCATTCACAACCTGAAGAATGAAGAACAGAAAACCGTCATTGTAATTAGTCACAACATGGACCATGTCTTACAAGAAGCTGATGAAGTCTTAGTGCTCAATAATGGTCACTTAGTTAAATCAGGAACCCCCTACGAAATCTTTATGCACCCTGACCAGGTTACCCAATGAGGTCTCAATCTTCCGTTTGTGATGAAAACCTATTTTGATATCTTACCCAAAATTAAGGGAAAGAAAAACCAAAACCGGTTCCAAAACTTTATGGAAACCCAGAAACCAAAAACCATTGAACAATTCTCATTTATGTTACAGGACTTCTTTATTGATAACCAGAAACGTAACAAAAGAAAGGAACGCTAGCAATGGGTAATCAAGGATATATTTATTCAAATTCATTCATCCATAAGCTGAATCCAGCGCTCAAGTTTATTGGTTTCATTTTAATGATTGTCTTAATCTTCTTACCATTAGGGTACTTTGGACAATTAATTGTGGGGATTATGGTGATGGCCGGGTTCTTGATTTCCAAGCTCTCAGCCAAAACCTTATTCAACATTTTAAAGAGTGTCTTGATTTTGTTTGCACTGCTATTAGTCATTAACTGGGCGGTTTATAAAGAACCGATTGCAGTTTTTGTCGGACCAGATGCGAACATTATTGGGGGAGCGATTAATCCAAACCTTACGATTGGCGGGACTGAATACCAACAAAATTACTTCTATATTTCGAAGTTGTGAGGGGGAACTGATCCTCAAATCTTAGACATGCGTAACACCGATTTAATTGCGAAGATTCTGGAACAAAACCATGTGACTGAAAAGGAATGGGTCAATGCATGAAAGAATTTAAACGATGCCACCAAGGTCAGTTTAATTCAGTTCTTTCATGGGAATGAGCAGCTAGCCCAACAATATAACTGAATCATTTCTCAATCGTCGTGAACCTTAGATGGAACGGTTTATAATATCAATACGATTAGTAATAACAACCTCATGATTGTCTATTACCAACAATATTGGTATACCTTAAGTCCACGTGCGATTAACTTAGCGTTATATGTTTCCATCAAAGTCTTTTTAATGATTGTTCTAGCAACCTTGTTAACTGCAACCACGAGTGCGATTGAATTAACCAATGGACTTCAAGCGATCTTCTCACCATTACGGATTTTTAAATTACCTGTCAATGAAATGAGTATGATGATTGCGATTGCCCTTCGGTTTGTCCCAAGTTTGTTAATTGAATCGAAACGGATTTTAAATGCACAAGCTTCCCGGGGAGTTGATTTCCATAATGGTGGCTTCTTAACTAAGATGAAAGCCTTAACTTCCTTAGTCGTCCCCTTGTTCTCAATTGCCTTTAAAAATGCTGATGACTTAGCGAATGCGATGGAATCACGGGGATATAACCCACGGAAAGCTCGGACCAAGTTCCGTTTGCTAGCAGTGCGATGATATGACTGAGTCGCGTTCTGTATCTTAGGATTAGTGATTGGGTTATTTATTGGATTACTCTACACCCACTTTATCTTTGGTCCATTTGGGATCTTTGAACTTGAAATTTTAAATGGTTAATTATCAAATCATCTTTAGCTTTGCAGGTCAGTATTTTGCTGGCACCTGCATGCAACCAAACCAAGTGACTGTCCAAGGGGTCATAAAGCAAGCTCTCATGCAATTGTTTCAGGAAGATACGAAAGTCTATATGTGTTCCCGACTCGACAAGGGAGTGCATGCCAAAGCGATGGTTGCAAACTTCATGTTGACCAAAGACATTGATCCGAATAAGGTTAAAACAGGTCTAAATGCCTTGTTAAAACCCCATGTTTATATTGACCAATGTAATCGGGTTAGTGAGGACTTTAATAGTCTTTATAGTGCTCATAGCAAGCATTATCAGTATGTGATTTATACTTCTTCCGTCAAGTCAGTCTTTCTTGTCGATTATGCTTGGAACTTAAACCAAGCATTAGACTTAGAGAAACTAAATCTAGTTGCACAACTATTCATTGGAACCCATGACTTTGCTTCCTTTGCAACTAATGACATGGGAACCACTATTCGAACCATTAATAGCATCAAGCTTCGTCAAACCGACCAGTTTGTGTATATTGATGTCATGGGACCAGGGTTTTTAAAAAACATGGTCCGAATGCTAGTTGCTTGTATGGTTAATTACAGTTTAAATAAAATTAGTTGGGCTCAAATCATGGATTACTTAGAACATCCTCGGAAGGGGAAAGCAAATGATTTAGCTCCCGCAAGTGGACTTTATTTAATTAAGGTCAGTTATTAAACAATGAAAAACTTCTTGCTCCATTAGGTTGGGAGACAAGAAGTTTTTTATTAGTCATCAAGGTTGAGCACCTTATTAAGGGTCACTAGGAGTACATGTTTGAGGACAAGATTGGTTTCATATAGGTCAAACAAATAAGGAAGCTAAATTTGCTTAGTTTTGGTTTCCTGACATTTAGGTGTAAGGAGATAAGAACCTAGTTTCATAAAGGTATTAGAGACATTGCTATTTTGTTAAATAAGATGTGATAGGTGGTTATAAAACTAGTGGTTGTATTTGGTTCAAGAAAAGAAAGAATGCTTGGATTTGTCGTTTTGATAACATTAGGTTAGAGAACCAAATTGGGTAATTTAAGAAATATGTGGGTAACCTCGAGAAAGGTCCCACTTTTTATATGCAAGCTTATGCAAAAAAAACTTGAAATGTCAAAATTGGTAGTTCCAAACTAAGGTATGATCATCTCGTACAAGCTATGATGGATTTGAATTTTTATTACAGTCTTGTTAAACGAAAGATTACTAGCAACACAATTGATTTCAAGAGATCGAAATCGATTCAACTCTGAATGTGCAAGACGACTATTAACACGATCATATTGATGAAAGATTAGTTGATAGTAGCTCAACCATTTGGATAAATTTGCTGAAAACCGAGTAAGAATCTTTGGATAACCCCAATATATGGTTGGTAATATCAAAACACTCAGTTAGTTAATTGATGTTGTATATGGTTGAATTTAAGGGTTTGATCATGATTTCAAAGCTATCTTGCAATTAACAATTGACTGGGTTTTAAGTTACCATTAATGGAGATTTGAGAATACGATGGACACCAAAAAATCTCCATCCTGGTGATAGACAAGATAGAGATTTCGAAAAACGTTAAGCAAAAAGTTTGGACTAGGATTAAATGATTATTAACTTCCTAATTATTTTTTCG
>RCNI01000439.1_pt1 | contig 26154 bp, 24 predicted proteins | sample 2041151 | NCBI WGS metagenome assembly RCNI01 (sample SAMN09708214, study PRJNA481090) | feces metagenome | isolation source: feces | place: Antarctica: Albino Rookery | reverse complement strand
GAAGATCTTGAGATTTTGAAGGCCTTGACTCAGCTTCCAGAAGAGCTTGTAGCTCTCCTTGAGGTTATGAGCCAAAATGGCGACCTTGCTGACCTCAAACAGGTCTATGAAACCTGCGCACAAGCAGATTCAGATAAACTCACTGCTACTGTTATCAGTGCAGTTGCCCTCACTGACGAAATTCGTCAGAAGATTACCGCAAAGCTCGAAGCTGACTTTAATCGTGAGATTTATCTCATCGATGAGGTGGATCCTTCCATCATGGGTGGATTTATTATCGAAGTCGCAGGACAGCGCCGCGATGTATCAGTACGTACTCAGCTTGAGGGCGTACGCGAGGACATGACGAATGCAATTCAAGGAGGTGACATCTAATGGCTGATGGCATTTCAACTGAAAACATTACACGCTTATTCAAAGAGCGTCTTAAAGAGATTGATATTTCTGTAAACACTCAGGAAGTATCTTATGTAACTGAGGTTGGAGACGGTATCGCTCGTGTTAAGGGACTTAATAACGCAATGGCAGGAGAGCTTTTGCAGTTCACAAGTTCTGAAACAGGAAAAGTAGTATATGGTCTTGCGCAAAACCTTGACCGTGATGATGTTGGTGCTGTTCTCTTCGGAGACTTGGAAGCTATTTCTGAGGGCGATGAATGTCGCACTACCGATCGCATTATGGATATCCCTGTTGGACACAGCATGCTTGGTCGTGTTGTTAATCCTTTGGGTGAGCCTATTGATGGCTTGGGACCTATTGCGACAGATGCTCGTCGTCCTATCGAGTTTAAAGCACCTGGTATTATTTCCCGTACTCCTGTTTGCGAGCCAGTTCAAACTGGACTTATGGCAATCGATGCCTTGGTTCCAATTGGACGTGGTCAGCGTGAGTTGATCATTGGTGACCGTAAAACTGGTAAGACATCCATTGCAGTCGATGCAATCATCAACCAGGCTACAAGCGATATGGTATGTATCTATGTAGCTGTCGGTCAGAAAGCATCAACTGTTGCTCAGATTCGAAAGACTTTCGAAGTCATGGGTGTATTGGATCGTACAATCATCGTTGCAGCTACTGCAGCAGATTCCGCTCCAATGCAGTATATCGCTCCTATGGCGGGAGCTGCTATCGGCGAGTACTTCATGTACAACGATGCTGAAGGAAACCCAGCAGATGCTGAGCATCCTGGAGGAAATGTTCTCGTTGTATACGATGACCTTTCCAAGCAGGCAGTAGCTTACCGTCAGATGTCACTTACCCTTCGTCGTCCACCAGGACGTGAGGCATACCCTGGAGACATCTTCTACTTGCACTCACGCTTGCTTGAGCGTGCTTGTAAGCTTTCTGATGATCTGGGTGGAGGCTCGCTTACTGCTCTTCCTATCGTTGAGACTCAGGAAGGCGACGTTTCTGCCTACATTCCTACGAACGTAATTTCTATTACTGACGGTCAGATCTACCTTCAGAGTGGTTTGTTCTTCCAAGGACAGCGCCCTGCAGTAGACGTAGGAATTTCTGTTTCTCGTGTAGGTGGAGCTGCTCAGATTGCTGCCATGAAGCAGGTATCTGGAAACCTTCGTTTGGACCTTGCAAGCTATGCAGAGCTTCAGAACTTTGCTCAGTTTGGAAGTGACCTCGACAAGGCAACTCAGCGCCAGCTTACCCACGGTCAGCGCATGACAGAGCTTATGAAGCAGAAGCGCTTCAGTGCTTTGGCTGCAGAAGACCAGGTAATTGTTCTCTTTGCTGGAAACCAAGGCTACTTGGATGATTTGGACGTTGCAGACGTCCTTCCTTTCCGCGATGGCCTTTGCATGTATATGCAAGACCGTTGTGGTGACCTTCGCGAAGAAGTTCTCAAGGGAAAGATTTCCAAGGAGCTCGGCGATCAGCTTGAGAAGAGGATTGCAGAGTATAAGCGCACTTATCTTGCAGCTACTCATCCAGAGCAGCTTAAAGATGAAGTCAGTGTCGATATAAACGAGTAGAATCGAGTATCTGTCAATATGGCTAATCTTAGAGACATCAAAAAGCGCATTGCGTCTGTCAAAAGCACGAAGCAAATTGCACGTACCATGGAAATGGTTTCAACTGCAAAAATTCGCCGTGCTCTTGAGGCTGCACATGCAGCTGAGCCATACAAAGACGCGATTACTCTGATGCTTGTCAATGTTGTTGATTCAGGCCCTCATATCAATGAGCCTCTTTTGCAGGTTCATCCTGAGCTCAAGCGCGCGCTTCTGATCGTTGTTGCATCAGATCGTGGCTTGGCTGGAGGCTTCAATATCGTACTCGAGCGCGATGCCGATAAGCGTCGTCGTGAACTTGAGGAGCAGGGTGTTGAAGTTGAGGTTATCACCTGTGGAAAAAAGCCAACCGAATTCTTTAGAGCACTTGGCGTCGAGCCTGCTTTGAGCTTCGTTGGAAATTCCAGTGAGCCTGATATGGAGGAAGCTGAGTTTATCAGCTCATATATCATCGATGGTTACTCAAAAGGTAATATCGATCGTGTTGAGCTTTTCTACAACCATGCGAAAAACCGTATGGAGCAGGTAGAGATCATCTCTCAGCTTTTGCCTATTAATCCTGAGGAAATGAAGATTCCTAATAACCCTCGACATGCTCAGGCAGCCCGAGATATTAAGAAGGTTCCTCAGTCATCCTTCGAATTCGTACCATCTGCAGAATCTGTATTTGAATATTTGATTCCAGCATATTTGCGTACGGTCGTTTTTCACGCATTAATCGACTCAGCTGCAGCTGAGCATGGTGCACGTCGTCGTGCAATGCAGGCTGCAACCGACAACGCGTCAGAGGTTATAACAACTCTTAGCCGCTCATACAATCGTATTCGTCAGGGCTCAATTACAACAGAGCTTAACGAAATTGTTGGCGGTGCCAGTGCATTGGAGGAAATGTAGATGGCAAATACTATTGAAAATAAGGAGGTGCATGAGATGGTCGAGTCTGTATCTGCGGCAAATAAAGTTCACGGATGTGAAGGTGTTATCGTTCGTATCGTTGGACCTGTTGTAGATGTAAAGTTCGACTCTGAGGAGCTTCCTGGAATCCACGATGCTCTTATCGTCGATACCGAGACTCCTTTCGGCCATGTTCATGAAACTCTTGAGGTCGCATCCCAGCTTCCAGAGGGCGTAGTACGCTGTGTATCTATGTCATCTACTGATGGTTTGCGCCGTGGAATTAAGGTTCAAAACACCGGCAAGTCAATGATGATGCCAGTTGGACCTGAGACCTTGGGACGTGTTTGGAATGTACTTGGTGAGCCAGTTGATGGCAAGCCAATGCCTGAGGATATTAAGAAGTATCCTATCCACCGTCCAGCTCCTGCGTTTGATGATTTGACCACCAATATGGAGGTCTTCGAAACTGGTATTAAGGCAATCGACTTGCTTGAGCCTTATGTACGTGGTGGAAAGACTGGATTGTTTGGAGGTGCAGGTGTTGGTAAGACCGTTTTGATTCAGGAGCTTATTAACAACCTCGCTCAGGAGCACAACGGAACTTCCGTATTTACCGGAGTAGGAGAGCGTACTCGTGAGGGTACCGACCTCTACCTCGAGATGACCGAGTCTGGCGTTATCGACAAGACTTGTCTTGTGTACGGCCAGATGAACGAACCACCTGGAGCACGTATGCGTGTTGCTTTGGCTGGACTTACTGCAGCTGAGTACTTCCGTGATAACGGACAGGATGTTTTGCTCTTCATCGACAACATCTTCCGTTTCTCCCAGGCTGGATCTGAGGTATCAGCACTTTTGGGCCGTATGCCATCGGCTGTAGGTTATCAGCCTACTTTGGCTACTGAGATGGGTGAGCTCCAGGAGCGCATTACCTCAACCAAAGAAGGATCTATTACATCGGTACAGGCTGTATATGTTCCTGCAGACGACTTGACCGACCCTGCACCTGCTACGACCTTCATCCACTTGGATGCAACTACGGTTTTGAGCCGTGCTGTATCCAACCTTGGACTTTATCCTGCAATCGATCCTTTGGCTTCCGGATCTGACGCTCTTGACCCATCTATCGTAGGTGAGGAGCACTACCGTGTAGCTGTTAAGGTTCAGGAGCTCCTCCAGGAGTACTCTGACCTTCAGGACATCATTGCAATCTTGGGTATGGATGAGCTTAGTGCTGAGCAGCAGAAGGTTGTTGCTCGCGCTCGTCGTGTACAGCAGTTCCTCAGCCAGAGCTTCCATGTTGCAGAGAAGTTCACCGGCAACCCTGGCTCTTATGTAAAGGTTGCTGACACTGTTCGCTCATTCGCTGCAATCATCGATGGTGAATGCGACGATATTCCTGAGCAGTGCTTCCGCTATGCTGGAACCATCGAAGATGTTCGCGAGCGTGCTCGTGAGCTCGAAGAGAAGCTCTCGGCATAAGGAGTCTCAATGGCAGAATTGACCTGTCGATTCGTGCGTCCTGACAGACTGCTTTTCGAAGGTACGGTAAAGAGTGTAGTTTTGGCTACTCTTGATGGAGAGATGGGCATTTTGCCTTGTCACGCTCCTGAAATCTGTGCTTTGGGAGACGGTATTGTTCGTTTGAACTGTGAGTCTGATGAAAATCCAACCAGGCGTATCCTCGTAAGTGGAGGATATGCTGAGGTTGGAAGTGATTTTGTACTAGTTCTCGCAAACCATGCGCGTGATATCGACGATATTGATATTGAAGAAGTAAAGAAGACTAAGAAGCTCGCTGAGGACAATCGAGACGATCTTTTGGAAGAAGATGGACGTCGTGCTTACTATCAAGGTAAGATCGATTGGTGTGACTTGCTTTTGAAGCAGGCAGAGGGTGTATCTGCATCTTAGTCTTTTATCAGAAAGGATTTACATGGACGTAATCCGTGTAGAAGGAGGGCACCGCGTAACAGGTGAGGTGCATGTAGAAGGAGCAAAGAATTCAGCTCTTAAGCTGATGGCTGCTACTTTGATGGCGCCGGGCGTCTATACCCTGGAAAACGTGCCTGACATTTCTGATGTCCACATTATGGGTAAGGTTCTCAAGCGTTTGGGTGCAACCATCGAAGTTGCCGATAAGCACACTTTGATTATCGACACTACTTCTGTGGATGCATGGGAAACCCCATATGACCTTGTTGTTCAGATGCGTGCTTCAACAGCCGTATTGGGTCCATTGCTCACTCGTTTCGGCAAAGCAATTGTAGCTATGCCTGGTGGATGTAATATTGGAGCCCGCAAGATTGACCTTCATATCCTTGGCCTTGAGGCTTTAGGTGTTGAGTTTAAGGTTGAACACGGCAATATTTATGCATCTACTCCTCATGGTTTGGTTGGCTCACATGTAACTCTTGATTTTGCAAGTGTTGGAGCTACTGAAAACCTCATGATGGCGAGTGTGTGCGCACAGGGCACGACTATCATCGATAACGCTGCTCGTGAGCCTGAAATTGTAGACCTTGCAAATATGCTCAATGACATGGGTGCATGTGTTAGGGGTGCGGGATCTCCTGTTATTACCATTGAAGGTGTCGACGAGCTCCATGCTGTAACTCACCGTGTTGTGGGAGACCGTATTGAAGCTGGTACCTATATTGCTATGGCTGGCTTGTGTAAGGATCCAATTCGCGTAAAGGGATTCGATCCTGCTCACTTGGGCATCGTGCTTAAGAAATATGAGCAGATGGGCATTACGATTGAGTATGGAGAAAACGAAGTGCTCGCTTATCGCGATAAGCCTCTTCACTCCATCGATATCCAGACGCTTCCATTCCCAGGATTTCCTACCGACATGCAGGCTCAGACAATGTGTCTGCTTGCAATGGGTGACGGAACTTCTTTGATTACTGAAAACGTCTTTGAAAACCGTTTCATGTTTGCCGATGAGCTTGCTCGTATGGGCTCTGATATCGACATTAAGGGACACCACGCTCTCGTTAAGGGAGTTTCTAAGTTCAGCGGAGCCCAGGTTAAGTCACCTGACCTTCGTGGTGGAGCTGCTCTTGTAATGGCTGGTTTGGTAGCTGAGGGCGAAACTGTAGTTTCTGCTATTCACCATATCGACCGTGGTTATGAGGGCTTTGTAGAGAAGCTTCAATCACTTGGAGCACATGTCTATCGTGAGACGATTGAGGATTACACAGAATAAATCCTGCGCAGTTAAACTGCTATATAATTTTTAATATTTTATTTACCACGCTTTTTCGTGACAAAGTATCATGGATATATTGTCCTTTGTCCAGAAGCGTGGTATCTTTTTAGGTAAGAGTTTCACTCGTCTTACTCAAAATAGACTGTATGTAAGGAAAAGGCATGTCCAAGACAAACGAAGTTTCAGATAAGCAATTAACGATGGCTAATGAGGATTATCTCGAGGCTATCTATCGTATATCTCTTAATCAGAATAATGTTCACGAGGTTCGCTCAGTAGATATTGCAGAGCTCTTGGGAGTATCCAAGGCTTCTGTGTCTAAGGCACTCAATAACCTTAAGGACGAGGGTTATATTGAGCAGAGTCGCTACGGTAAGGTAACCCTAACTGAAGAGGGTCTCGGCTACGCTGAAGACCTCTGGCGCGCTCATCAGACTCTCGAATCCTTCCTCATTGATGAGCTCAAGATCGATCCTGAGACTGCAGGAAAAGAGGCATGCTTGATGGAGCACGCAATCTCCCAGGACACACGTGATAAATGGGCCGAGTACATGGTACAGCGTCAAGCCGAGAACAATGAGTAAGAATGATTTTCTATCCGCATTAAACCTAGAGTTTGGTGCGGATATTTTAGATTCAACTGAATACCTTCGTCAGGAGCTTCAATCAGCACTATTGGTTGAGGGAGATAAATCTTGTGCTTCTTTGCGTTTTACTCAAGATATGCTCCCTGAACTTGAGCAAATCGCACCCAACATTGATATGCTTACCTGGTGCTTGCATGAGCCAGAACAGATTTCTGAGCTTTATAAAGCGCAGGCCATCCAAGGTGCTAATGTGTGCATTGCTACAACTTCTGAAATCGGCTTTTCTCGAGGACGGAAAGAGCAGGTAAAAGCTGCCCTTTCTCATGCTATCCGCGAAGCTGAGGGAAATGATGCAGTGTGGTTCATGGGTGAAGTCGACCTGATTGATCTTGTAGGGATTAACTTATATTCAGAAGATGAGGTTCGAAAGGCTAAGCTTTCAATTCTTGACCAGGTTGTCTACATGAAAGAGCAGGGCGTACATGGTATGTGGGTACATCTTGCTGAGATGGAGAGTTTATCTGTTGTACAAGACGCTTTGGAGCTTTCGGGAGATGTACCTGTTATCTATAGTATCGATGCTCATCTTCTAGATTTTGTACCTGCATTTGGAAGTACTGATGGTATCTGCATTCGATTTGATTCCTTGGCTGATGCATACGCTTCCTCAGCTAAGCTCACCCAACTTCAGAAGGATTTGAATAAGCGCTTTGTTTTGGAACTTTCCTCTTTAGGTCTTTTAGATCATGATGCATTTGAGGTGCTCGAACAGATGAAAGTACAGGGTCTAATTCACTACAGATCAGCATCTCGTATGAGTAGACATGAGCGCGTCCTTTTGTATTCATTTGTATAACTGAACAGCTAAACAGCGTTTTTCGAACCGTAGGTGACTTTTTACCTGCGGTTCTATTCTTTGCGTTAGGTTAGGTTGCTCAGGAGTTTACATTGGGAAAGTTTTGATAAAATAACATCCTGCACAACAGTATGTTGGTCACCTTTTGTAAGGTGCCATATGTTACATTTACACGGAGCACAATTTACTGATGCTCTAATCTATATTTCACGGGAGGGTATTACGTGAAAGCAATTATTCCTGCAGCAGGTCTGGGAACTCGATTCTTACCTGCTACAAAGTCTATTCCAAAGGAATTGCTTCCTGTACTCAATAAACCAGTTATTCAGTATGTTGTAGAGGAAGCATTGGCTCCTGAGGAAGTGGATGAATGCATTATTATTAATTCTCGTGATAAGCATCAGATCGATAATTATTTTGCAGAAAATCCTATGCTCGAAGAAATACTTAAAGAGCGAGGTAAAGATAAGCTTGCAGAGTGCGTAAAGAATGTCTCTGACATGCCTGTCTCATTTGTATACCAAGATGAGCCTAAGGGCTTGGGACATGCTATTGCCTGCGCTTCACATTGCATTGAAGACGAGCCATTCTTTGTCTTGCTGGGCGATTACTTCGTTCCTGATTGTAAGATGAACTCAGAAATGCAGCGCGTATCTGCCGCTCATGGGGGAGCTTCAGTTATTGCTGTTGCTCAGGTAGACCTTGATGAGGTCGATCGCTACGGTATCATTGCTGGTGACTGCATTGGTTCTATCGATGGTGGCGAATGCGATGCTTATGCCGAGGGTGCTGTCTGGAAGGTTTCTGATTTGGTCGAGAAGCCAAAACCTGAGGATGCTCCATCTCGTTTGTTCATTGTTGGACGCTATCTTCTTTCCCCTCGCATTATGGATCTTTTGGAATCTCAGACTCCTGGAGCTGGTGGTGAAATCCAGCTCACTGATGCTATGGAGCGTCTTTTGGATGAAGAAGAGATGTATGCCGTTGTCGTTGATCCTAAGCGAGGATGCGATACGGGTACTCCTGTTGCATGGGCAGCTACAAATGCGCGTATGGCATTGGCAGGCGAGAGCAAGGAAGATTTTTGTGAGGCTCTAGCGATTGAGCTATAAGACAAATTTCTATGTAATTCAATTTGTAAATGTTAGATATTTCCACAGATAACGTGTCTAGCTAAAACATAAAAGGGGTCTATTATGGCCATTATTAGTTTTGATGCATATGGTTGGCGAGGAAAAAATGGTGAAGAGATCAATGTCGAGAATGTAGCTCGTGTAGCTGATGGTCTCGGTGCATTTTGGTCAGATAAGTTTGATGCGCCCGTTGTCTACATTGGTTATGATTCTCGAATTGATTCAGAAGTTTATGCACGTACTATCGCACAGGTTCTTAGTAAGTATGGGCTGAGGCCACGTGTTTCAGACCGCATGTGCCCTATGCCTGCCCTTAACTTTGCTGCAGCATATGATCCAGAATGCATGGGCGCTGTAATGGTAACGGCAAGTAGTAGCTCTGCGTTATATAACGGCATCTCTTTTAGAGATGACAAGGGCTGCGACTTGAGCGTTGAAGATTTGCGTACCATTGAAGGTTTGATACCGATGGTGATTGATGAGCCTGAAGGTGAAGTTGAATACGTTGATATCATCTCTCGCTACCTCGATTCACTTAAATCTCTCGTTGATGCTGACCTTATCGCAAACTCCGGCCTTACGGTTCTTCTAGATCCAATGTATGGCTCTTCCAAAGATACACTAGCGACGCTTTTGGCCGATCTTGGGCTCGATGTTATTGAAATGCATGGAGATGATTCTGTCGATTTCGATGGCCTATGTCCTCGTGTACAGGAGCCATGGATTGACGAGTGTGAACGTGCAACCGTTAATCTTAAGGCAGATGTTGGGTTTGCTTTGGATGGTGATGGAGACCGTGTTGCAGTAATTGACTCGACTGGTCACTTTGTGGGTCCTCATAAGCTTGCAAGTCTTCTAGCTCTACACTTGGTGGAGGACAAGGGATGGCAGGGACGTTTCGTTATGCCAGTTACTGGATCTTCTTACCTCAGACGAATATCTGAGGAGCTTGAGCGTCCTTTGCATGCTGTTCCAATGGGATTTTCCTGGCAGGTTCAGGAAATGCTTAAAAGCGATGTATGCATGTCTTCTGATACTTTGGGTGGAATAGCATTTGCACATCATCTTTTAGATCGTGATGGATACTTAAGTGTTCTTATGTTCATCGAAATGATGGCGTATAGGAAGAAAGGCGTAAGTGAGCTTGTGGAAGATCTCGAAAAGCGTTTTGGTAAGCGCTTCTATGGATCTAAGGCCATTCGCCTCGATAGTGCTTTTGTACAAATGATAAATAATATCCTGCCTGGATATAATCCTCAGAAGGTTGCAGGCCGGGTTCCAATTTCTGTAAGCCATGGAGATGGCCTTCGTGTTGACTTTGAAGATGGCTCTTGGGCTTTAATGCGCTCATCTCGTACAACCCAGGACATTAAAGTGTACGCTGAAGCTCCATCCACAAATGAACGAGATGAGCTTATGAGAGGTATGATTGAGATTTCTCGTGAGCTAAGTGAATAATTGATTTAAACGAGTTGGATTTTAGCCAGCTCGTTTTTCTTTACATGTTATCTACCTCATAAAAGAGTAGATAGATGATTCCTTAGAGTAATTTGCTCAAAGTTAAGCAATTTGAGATATGATAGATGAGCAGCATATGCACCCTTTAATTTATCGGGGGGCAAAGCATCGCTTGCTGCAGTATAGGCGTTTAGGTAGTAAAGGAAGGATTAGCGTATGAAATTAGCAATCGCATCACAGAACGGTACCGTCTTTCAGCACTTTGGACAGACTCCAGAGTTCACTGTTTTCGATATTATGTACGGCAAAATCGCAGGAGAAGAAATCGTTGACTGCAATGGCGTTTCTCACTGTGCTCTTGTAGATTTTCTTAAAGAACAGGGAGTAGAGGAGCTCATCGTTGGTGGAATGGGTGCTCACGCTGTAGAGAAGTGTGAAGCAGCAGGCATCAAGACTCACCTCGGAGTATCTGGAGATGTTCGCTTCGCTGTTAAGCAATATGTAGAAGGCGACCTTGTTGCAAATGGCTCTGTATGTACTGAGGAGCACGAGCATCATCACGACGAAAACCACAAGTGCCATCATTAATTTGTAATTCTCTAACAAATTAGAATTACTTAGATGTTTTATACATTAAAAATTTGGATATATCAATAGTTTATGCATGGAGTATTTAGTGCTCCATGCATTTTTATTTAACGTCCCTGGTTTGTTATGGTTTTAGGGGCATTTCATGTCTATAATGGAAAGAAGCGTGACTGCTAACGCTCGATGTATGTTTTTTCCTATAACGCACCGTTATGTTAGACAGCACAAATTTTATACCTGTTTGTACCTTTGTTTTCTTTGCGTGAAAGTAAGTTATGAAGGTAGCAAACGATACACCAAGGGGGATGTATGAAAAACGGATTTAGTAAGAGGGCACTTGCAACCTTCGCATGTCTTGCTGTTTCTCTTACTATGCTCGTAGGCTGTGGCAATGCTAATCAGGCACAGACCACACCTGCTCAGGAGAAGTCTGTGCTCAACGTATTTGCTGCAGCTTCAATGACTGAGTCTATGACCAAGATTGCAGAGCAGTACATGGCTGCAAATCCAAACGTTGAAGTTAAGCTCACCTTCGATTCTTCAGGAACCTTGAAGAAGCAAATCGAGCAGGGTTCTGACTGTGATGTATTCATCGCTGCGGGTCAGAAGGCAATGAACGGTCTTGATGTAACCGACACTAAGGTAAACAAGGACGGTCTTGACTTCGTTGCTGAGGGCACTCGTTTCAACATCTTGCAAAATGAGGTTGTTCTCGTTGTTCCTTCCACCAACCGTTATGACCTCAAGAGCTTCGATGATCTCGTAGCTCATCTCCAGGCTGGTGGCGACTTCAAGTTTGCAATGGGCAATTCAGATGTTCCAGTAGGTCAGTACACCTCTAAGATCTTGAAGCACTTCGACCTTAATGAAGAGCAGCTTGCTCAGTCTGGTGTAATTTCCTACGCTAATAACGTAAAGGAAGTAGCAGAGCAGGTACGCTCTGGCGCTGTTGATGCTGGTGTTGTATATGCAACTGATGCTTTCTCTCAGAAGCTCGATAAGGTAGCAAGCGCTACTAAGGAGATGTGTGGCGAGGCTATTTACCCTGCTGCTATCATGAAGAACTCTAAGAACCGCGCTGAGGCAGATAAGTTCGTAGAGTACCTCAAGGGAAGCGACGCTTCTAAGCAGTTTGAGGCAGTTGGATTCCGTCCACTCGCTCAGACAAAGTAAGCATTGCTTAAAAATTAATTGTTATGAATGCGTTTTGGGGCTCAAGCCTCGAAACGCATTTCATTATTTGTATGATCTGCATTACCCCGATTACTGAAAGGTACGTCTGATGGATTGGTATCCTTTATTAAATTCTCTGAGAATTGCCCTCTGTTCTACTGTGTGTGTCTATCTGCTGGGTATCTGGTTGGCAAATCTCGTTGTGCGCGCGAATCCTTTTGTAAAGGGATTTTTGGATGTTGTCTTGACCCTTCCTCTCGTACTTCCTCCAACCGTTGTTGGATTTTTGCTCCTTCGCCTTTTGGCTCCTCGTTCTACCTTTGGTGGATGGGTTTTCGAAACATTTGGCATCAGGCTCGTTATGACCTGGCAGTCAGCTATCATAGCTACCATTGTAGTTAGCTTTCCTTTGATGTATCGAACTGCACGTGGTGCTTTTGAAGGCTTTGATACTACTTTGGAAGATGCTGCTCGCACTCTAGGAAGAAGTGAACGTTGGATCTTTTGGCGTGTAAAGATGCCATGCTGTAGGCAGGGTATTATGGCAGGTTGCGTATTGGCATTTGCCCGTGGACTTGGAGAGTATGGTGCGACCTCAATGGTTGCAGGATACACTCCGGGATCTACCGCAACTGTATCTACTACGGTATATCAACTTTGGCGCATTGGAGAAGATGCATTGGCCATGAAATGGGTTTTTGTAAACCTTCTCATTTCAGCCGTTGTATTGCTAGCTATGAATTATTTTGAAAGTCGTAATAAAACCGAGTCAGGGCGTAAATAATGGGATTGCATGTTGATATAAAGAAACAAGTGCCGGAGTTTTGCCTCGATGTAGCTTTCGATCTTGATGAAGAAAACGAGATCTTGGCGCTCTTGGGAGCTTCAGGATGCGGAAAGTCTATGACGCTCAAGTGTATCGCGGGTGTTATGACTCCTGACGAGGGAGAGATTATCCTTAACGGTCGCGTGCTTTATTCCTCAAAGGAAGGCATTAACCTTCCTCCTCAGGAGAGGCATATTGGATACCTTTTCCAGCAATACGCGCTTTTTCCTAAGATGAGTGTCTTGCAAAACGTAATGACGGCAATTCTGACAGGAACTAAGGCTGAACGTCGTGCTCAGGCAATGGAGGCTCTGCGTGTCATGCATGTTGATGACCTTGCAGATAAGCGTCCTCATGAGATTTCAGGAGGTCAACAGCAGCGTGTTGCTATGGCGCGAATCTTTGCTTCAAGTCCTGAGATAGTATTGCTCGATGAGCCTCTTTCCGCTCTCGATTCGTTCCTTCGTTGGCAGCTTGAGCTCGAGCTTATGGAGCAGCTTAAGCGCTTCCCAGGTGCGATTTTCGTATCGCACAACCGCGACGAGGTTGCTCATTTGTGTCATAACGTTGTTATCGTTACTCGCGGAAAAGCTCAGCCTAAGATTCCGGTTGAGAGGATGTTTGATGAGCCGGGTACTTATGGTGCAGCTGTAATTTCTGGATGTAAGAACTTCAGTCGTGTTACGCTAGTAGATGAAAATACATTCGATTGTGAGGAGTGGGGAGTTCAGCTTAAGACGAGCTGTCCTATTACCAAGAAGGTTAACATCGTTGGTTTGCGCGCACACCTTTTTGAAGTAAAGGGTAGTGAAAACGCAATTCCATGTAAGGTTGCCCAGGTTATCCCTGCACCTTTTAGTACAATAGCAATCCTCGACACTCCAGGTGGCGCTCAACTTCGATGGGAAAGCAGCAAGGATGTCTGGGAGAAAATAGATAATCCTAGTGAAGTAGTGCTCTATATTGACCCTGCTCACGTAATGCCTTTGGAGGACAATAGTGCTCGATAATGAAGGAAGAAGTATATCCTACCTTCGACTATCTGTAACGGATAAATGCAATTGTAGATGCATCTACTGTATGCCTAAAGATGGCGTGCCAATGCTCTGTCACTCAGATCTTCTATCCTATGAAGAGCTTGTACGCATTGTCCGTGCAACGGCCGAGCTCGGTGTTACTAAAGTTCGCATCACGGGAGGTGAGCCATTAGTAAGACGTAACCTTGTCGATTTGGTTGGAATGATCAGGGAAATCAATTCGATTAAAGAGATTGCTCTCACAACTAATGCGACTCTTCTGGCTCCCGTGGCACAAGATCTTAAAGATGCAGGCTTAACACGCATCAATGTGAGCTTGGATACCCTTAACCCTCAAAAGTACAAGCAGATTACCCGCATGGGCACACTTGAAGATGCGCTTGCTGGACTTCAAGCAGCAAAAGATGCTGGATTTACTGGTACTAAGATCAATAGCGTACTTATGGGCGGCATCAATGATGATGAGATTCGAGACCTTTGCTACCTATGCAAAGATGACTCATATTCATTGCGTTTCATCGAGCTCATGCCTATTGGAGAGTGTGCTGATTGGCCTAAGGAACGTTTTATTTCTGATGAAGAAGTCCTCGCTCGAGTTCCTGAGCTTAAGCTTGTAGGACAAGATGGAGTGTCTACGGTATATGCAGGAGACCGATGGGCTGGTACCGTTGGGCTTATCAGACCTATGTCTAACCGTTTTTGTAAAGATTGTACTCGCATTAGGGTTACAAGCGATGGTAAGCTAAAACCTTGCTTACACTCTGCAACCGAGATTCCTCTTCGAGGACTTGAGGGAGACGAGCTTTTGCAAGCAATTCGTCAGGGAATCCTGATGAAACCTGCAAAGCATGAGATGGATGAAACTCACGTTTCAGAGTCTGCTCGTGCTATGAATGAAATTGGAGGCTAAATGTCTGAATTAACTCACATCAATGAGCAGGGACGCGCCCGTATGGTTGATGTTTCCAACAAAGAAAAAACAATGCGTGTCGCTCGAGCTTCCGGAAAGATCTTGATGAACGAGAAGACTCTCAAGCTCATTCAAGCTGGTTCGATGAAAAAAGGCGATGTTCTTGCCGTAGCTCAAGTAGCAGGTATTATGGGGGCAAAGAATTGTTCTTCCATGATTCCAATGTGCCATCCAATTAGCCTTACAGGAGTTGACATCTCCTTTGAGTATATTGATGGACCAGATACATTTGGTGTACACATTGAGGCTACTACACGCTGTTTGGGAGAGACAGGCGTGGAGATGGAGGCAATCTGTGCTGTAAGCTGTGCGGCTTCCACTATCTATGATATGTGTAAGGCAGTTCAGCGCGACATGGTCATTACCGACATTTGTCTAGAGGAAAAAAGCGGTGGCAAATCAGGTCACTTTACAAGGGGAGAGTAGTTAGATGGCAATCAAGGAAGAGTACGGCGAGGTAGTTGCCGTTTGTATTAGTGAGAGAAAAGGTATTCGTAAGACCCCTGTGGATTCAGTTACTATTCGTGTCGGAGAGGGCATTGTAGAGGATTCACACTCTGGAAACTGGCATCGTCAGGTATCAATCCTGGCTGATGAGTCTGTAGACATCATGCGAGAGCGCGATATTGCAGACTTTGTACTAAAGCCTGGTGACTTCGCGGAGAATATTTTGACCCGCGGCGTCGAGCTTAAGACCTTGCCTGTAGGAAGTGTTATTACTATTGGTGAGGTTAACTTCTGTGTAACTCAGATTGGAAAGACCTGTCACCATGACTGCGAGATTCGCCAGATCGTGGGAACTTGTGTTATGCCTACTCAGGGTATTTTTGTAGTTGCTCAAAACGATGGAGTATTGCGCCCTGGAGATAAGGTGGTAGTAAAGAGGTACATCCATGAAATTGATTAAGACTGAAGAGGCGCTCGGTCACATCTTGTGCCACGATATGACTCAAATCATTCCTGGAGTATCCTGTGGTCCTCGCTTTCGTAAAGGCCATGTTGTAGAGGCTGAAGACATTCCTGTGCTCTTAAGCATGGGAAAAGAGCATCTCTATGTATGGGAATGCGACGAGAATATGGTTCACGAAAATGATGCAGCTCTTCGACTTGCAGATCTTATTGCAGGAGAAGGCTGCGAGAAGAGTGAGCCTAAAGAGGGTAAGGTAAAAATCAGCGCTACCCACGATGGCGTTTTGCTTATCGACTCCGAGAGATTCCTAGCTATTAACTCATTGGACGAGATTATGGCAGCATCTAGGAAAGGTAATTTCCCGGTAAAGAAAGGCGATTACCTCTGTGGAACACGCGTAATTCCTCTTGTTGTAGAAGAAGAACGTGTCGCTCGTGCTGAAGCTCTAAAGAACGATACAGATATCATGCGTGTCGCACCTTACAAGTTAAAACGTGCTGCAATTATTACAACGGGCTCTGAGGTATACAAGGGCTTGATTGAAGATAAGTTCACCCCAGTAGTTCAGGCTAAGCTTGCTGAGTTCGGTGTCGAAATGGTCCATCACACCTACGTTGATGATGCGATGGAGCACCTTGTGGATGCTATTGCTGAAGCTCGTTCTCTAGATGTCGATTTCATCATCTGTACAGGTGGAATGAGCGTAGATCCTGACGATAACACCCCAGGTGCTATCAGTCGCTCAGGAGCACGTATTGTAACTTACGGAGCACCGGTGTTACCTGGAGCGATGTTCGTACTTGGATACTTCGACGATGAGACTCCTATTGTTGGTCTTCCAGGATGTGTAATGTATTCAGGTCGAACCATCTTCGACCTCGTACTTCCTCGCATCTGTGCTGGTATCAAGCTTGAAAAGCGTGACTTCGTTGAGTTTGGTGAAGGTGGACTTTGCCTTAACTGTGACGTTTGCACCTATCCTGTTTGTCCTTTTGGAAAGTAGGAATCATGAGCAATAATCATTCACATGGTCACCACCACCATGAGCTCTCTGAGGAGGATAAGAAACTCATTTCTTCAGCCTGTGTCATCACAGTTTCCGATCGTGGATTCAGAAAAGAGCGTGAGGATGGATCGGGTCCTGTACTCTGTCAATTCTTGCAGAAGAAGGGCTATACGATCGAGCATATGGAGATCGTCCCTGATGAGGTTGACCAGATTGTTCGTGCACTTCAAGCTGCTGCTGGTAAAGACATAGCGCTCATCGTTACAACAGGAGGAACAGGGTTTGCTCCTCGTGATGTAACCCCTGAGGCAACTCGAATTGCATGCAATAAGATGGCTCCAGGAATAGGCGAGGCTATGAGGGCAGCTTCGATGAAGATTACCTCTCGCGGCTGTTTAAGCCGTGCGACTGCCGGAATTATACACAAGAGTCTGGTTGTAAATGTGCCAGGTAGTCCTAAAGCTGCTATCGAAAACCTTGAAAGCGTTATAGAACCAATTTCACACGGACTTTTAATGCTCCGTGGTGGAACACAAGATTGTGCAAAGCTCGCTAAGTAATTAGCGAGCTTTTTTGTTTATTAGATTGCTTTCTGACTGCTGCTGTACTTGTGGGACTACAATAGAAGATATATTTGCTAAAGAGGAAGCACTTTAGGTGCTCAGGTGGGAGAGATAATGACGAAAGAAGAATTCTATACCTTGCTTAAGGATAGGTTTGCTGACCTTGTAGATCAGAATAATTTAGATTTAGATGAGATTTCAATTGCCACAAAAGGCCTTACTGCTCATGAGGCAATTGGAATGACTCTTAGGAAAGATTTTCCTATTCTAACGGGAAAAGAGGTCATGCTTCAGGCAAGCTATAAGGGATCTGCTGGTCAGGCATTTACATCAACTCCCGTCGAGTTTGTAGGATCGCTTCGAGAGGTGCTCGAGGGAGATATTGCCCATGACGAGCTTGCAATGTCTTTATTCATCGCAACGCTCAATGCCGTTATGCGCCACCTAGAGCTCATCGATGGAACAATTCACTGTAAGGACGAAGGTCCTGAAATCTGCGGCGGCAAATACGTGGAATACTTCAAGGAAAACTATTCGAAGGATACAAAGATTCTGCTCGTAGGCTACCAGGCAGCCTTTGTTGCATATTTGAGTGAGGGGTTCAATTTTAGATGCATTGACCTGAATCCTGAAAACATTGGAAAGAATATCAATGGCACTATCATTGAAGATGGAGCTGATTACGAGAAGTTCGTAGATTGGGCAGATGTTATCTTATGTACAGGATCTACCATTGCAAACGGATCTATCGTAAACTTCCTTGACCTGGATAAAGAGGTTATCTTCTATGGCACATCAATTTCAGGAGCAGCTCAGATTTTAGATCTCAAGCGTTTGTGCTTCTGTCCTTTATAAAATTCTCATGGGTGTTGGCATTAACCCATTTACTGAACGCATGGAGCTTTGGCTTCGTGCGTTTTTAATTATCGAGGCCTACATCTGCAGGATAAGTAGTGCCTATGACGTATAATGAAGCGAAGTTGGGGGTGGATAGGTGCTGGTGTGCCTCGCGGTCTTCAAAACCGTTGTGGGGTGGTTAGAGCCATCCTGGGTAGGTTCGATTCCTGCCCCCTCCGCCAATTTTCGTTACGTAAGGAACTCTTATGGCTAATAATGACCTTCTTCGCACTATTCCTAAAATAGATAAGCTATCTCAAGACGAAAAGCTTAAGCCATATACAGAGATTTCTCAAAATAAAGTTAATGATTTACTTCGCAAGAAATTAGACTCAATTCGATATGATATTCTAGCTGGAAAAATTTGTTCAGTTCCAACACATGATTCAATTATTGATGATGTTTTGTACGAGGCATCCCAATGGAAAAGGGAGGGTCTGAATCCGATCATCAATGCTACTGGTGTAGTCTTGCATACGAACTTCGGCAGAAGTCCTATGAGTATGGATATGCTTCAGGATGCTCTAAGCGTTTGTAGCTCGTACTCAAATCTCGAATATAACATCGATGAAGGAACTCGTACTTCCCGCACGAAGTTTCTGGAGGAGGCTATTTGCAACCTCACAGGTGCTGAAGATGCAATAGTAGTAAATAATAACGTCGCAGCTATTACCCTTTCTTTAGTTTCACTTGCAGCCGGCTGCGGTGTGGCTTTGTCCCGTGGTGAGCTTGTTGAAATCGGAGGTTCATTTCGTCTCCCTGAAATTATTGAAGCTGCCGGTTGTAATCTCGTGGAGGTCGGTACTACAAACGTTACACGCCTTGACGACTTTGAACAGGCAGTAGATGAGAATGTAGGTGCATTTCTGAAGGTTAATCAATCAAACTTTGCATTTGTAGGTTATTCAGAAGAAGTATCGCTCTCTGATCTCGTTGAACTTGCGCATAAGTATGAGCTTCCTTGTATCTATGATATGGGTTCGGGTCTGATATATAACCTCGAGCGTTTTGGTATCGATGAGATGACCATTGCTTCTGCTCTCGAGAGCGGGGTAGATCTCATTACGTTTAGCTGCGATAAGCTTTTGGGAGGTCCTCAAGCGGGGGTTATTGCAGGCAAGAAAGAATTTGTAGACAAAATTCGAAAGAGCCCACTTCTTCGCGCTGTTCGCGTGGATAAGTTTACAATTTGCTCACTTCAAAGCACTCTTAGAGCTTATGAGAGTTTTGCTAAAGCTACCGAATCTATTCCTGCTCTAAATATGATCTCTGTTTCTGAAGAGGCGTTAGAGCAGAGGGCTGAATGTATGAAGAGCCACATCATCGACCTTCTGGATGAGAAGTGTCGTGTCTGGATTCTAGAGCACAAGATTTTGAGTGTTGAACCCGTGGAAGATACTCCTGGGGGTGGATGTGCTCCAACGTGCACACTTCCTGGCTATGCTCTGTGTATTAAAGCTCCTGAGCCAGATAGAATTTCCAAGAATCTACGTTGTCATAAACAGCCTGTCATATCCCTAACCAAACAAGATAAGATTGTCTTAAGCGTACGTACTGTCTTACCTCATCAAGAAGAGGTATTCGTCCGTAGAATATCTGAGATCTTGAGTTCCATAAAATCTGGAGAGTCTCATGCGTAATTGCATCATTGCAACTGCTGGTCATGTCGATCACGGAAAGAGTGCTCTCATTGAAGCTCTGACAGGCCAGGTTACGGATAGGCTCTTAGAAGAGCAGAATCGAAAGATTACTATCGACCTTGGATTTGCTGAGCTTAAAGCTGGTGAAGACGAGAGTTTCTCAATCATCGATGTGCCAGGCCATAAGGACTTTATAAAGAATATGCTCGCCGGCGCATCATCTGTCGATTTTCTATTGCTGGTGGTTGCTCTAGATGAAGGGGTAATGCCTCAAACTATCGAGCATTTCAATATTATGAGTCACTTGAACGTACAGTCAGGAATCGTGGTCCTGACAAAATCTGACCTCGTTGATGAGGTGCGAGTTCAGGAGGTAAGACAGCAGGTAACAGATCTCATTGCAGGAAGTTGTTTGGAAAATATTCCATTCATTGAGGTTTCTGCTCATACGGGAGATCATATCGACGACCTTTCAGCCATGATGGTTCAAATGCTGAGGGCGCTTCCAGATAACCACTGCATTGACCCTCGATTTGTGAAGCTGCCGATTCACCGTGTCTTTAGTGTTGACGGTATGGGTACCGTGGTTACAGGCTCGCTTGCTGATGGTAGTTGTACTGTTGGAGATACGCTCTATCTTTACCCATCTGCTAAACCTGTTAAAGTGCGCGGAATTCAAACACATGGATTACCATTAGCAACGTGTTGTGCAGGTCAACGTATTGCCTTGAATGTCAGCGGCATCAATCGTTCAGAAATTAGGCGCGGCGATATGCTCATGGCTACAAAAGAAGTACCTACTACATCAAAGGTTGCCGTATCTATCAGTGTATTTGAAGACTTACCCCACGCTATACGAAATAATACAAAATGTTTCGTAAGCTGGGGTTCTCGTCAAACACAGGCTCGCCTTGTTTTACTTGAGGATGATTCAATTATGGCTGGTGGGCAGGGGTATGCGCTACTACATTTGAGCGAAGAGCTTCCCCTTATGTTCGGTGATAAGGTAATTCTTTCTGACATGACGCATCATACTGCGTTTGCTGGATGCTGTATTTTGGAAAACGCTGTAGGTAAACCCAAGCGAAGGGATGATAATTTTCTTTGCTATCTGGAAAAGCTTTCTTTAGGCAATCTTAAAGAGCAAGTAAATGCACGTATTGAGTACCTTACACATCAACTTCAGACGGCCGATTCGATCACCTTTCATTTTAAGATTCCGCAACCTGTATGTCAGGCAATCCTTACAGAGCTTAGTGACGAAGGCTTCATTTTGCAAATTGGAAGCTATGTTCTAAGCACCTCTTTGGATAGGAAGCTGAAGTCGCATGTCTTCGATATATTTGGTGAGATGGGTATGGGTGATGGTGGCTCAATTCAAAAAGCCACATTGATTCAAAAGCTCCAGGCTAAGCATTACCTTACAAATGAGCAGCTCGAGATATGGTTTGAAGATGCAGTGAGTCGTAAAGAATTTTTCATTCACAGTGGAATGGTTTCATTGCATGAATGCTCTTTAGATTCAACGCCTAAGTGTTCTCCAGTTGAATCTGCAATCCTTACAGCTCTCGATGAAGCTGGATTCAAGGGTGCAAACATTCAAGAGCTACAGAAGCAACATGGGGCAAAAGGCAAGACGGCTATCCACAACCTTCTTTTGGATGGGAAGATCTTGAAGCTGTCACAAGATGTGCTCATTTCTCGTAAGTTTTTCGATCAAGCATTTGAAGTATTTCATGACATGGCACAAAGCTCAGAAGGCGTTTTGCTTCCTGTATTTCGAGATGCATTAGGTACCTCTCGAAAACCAGCACAAATCTTGCTTGAGTCTTTTGATGCGCGTGGGCTCACCAGAAAAGAAGGGGACGTACGATTTTTACGTAATTAACCCTCCCTCACAAACTGTATGGAAACTAAAAGATCCACATTCCTCAAGGGATGTGGATCTTTCTGTAAATCTAGTTTTTAAATTTTGATTTTGCCTCTTCCAAGTAGCTATAGAAGGAATACTTTGAGATTTGGAAGAAATCGCAGGCTTTCTGACTCGACTTGGAAATGAGGAAAGCTCCACGATTGTCGAGGTAACCAATGGCTCGGATTCGTTCTTCTTTTGTCATGAGAGCAGCCGGTTTTCCAACGTAAAGCTCACACTCTGAGAAGAGGTCATCCAAAAGGTCTCCAATATTTCGTGTAATAGGTTCAGGAATATTGGACGCATCGTCACCGAGTCCAAGGAATGCATTGAGGTTGTTTTGACATGCTGTAAGAAGCGTAATGTCGAAGTTAAAGCCTAAAATTCCTGTAACCTTCTGATCTGCGTCATAGATGAAAACGGTTGAGGACTTCAAAAGTTTTCCATCTGCAGTCTTGGTCAAGTAAGGCTTTTCGTAGTTTGCTCCCTCCACATTTCCGTGAATGGCCTCTAGTACAACATGAGAGGGACCGTCGCCGATTTGACGACCTGAAATGTGACCATTCTCGATAGCGATAATTGAATGATTTAAGTCCTGAGATTCCAAATCATGAACGACTACTTCGCAGTTGGAACCGAATAATTGAGCAAGACATTTTGCCAAATGAGTGTATGATTGTATTTGTTCAGAAGTCATCTATTTCTCCAAAACCTAATTTTTTGTTTGGTTTATACTCACACATATAAACGTAAATTGCAAATACACACACATTGTCACCGTTTACGGTGTATTTATTACCAAATATGGACAAAAATAAATTAGTAAAGACAATCTCCAAAAAATGTGGTAAAAATTAGATGTACAAACTTTTTGTTTGGTATTCAGAATTTTATTCTGTTAGTCAAATAGAAGATTCAGGGAAGTAACGATTCGTTAGGAAAGGATCTATATGACTAAAGAACGCATTTTGTGGACAGACAACCACGTAAAGAAGAGCGAAGACAAGTGCTTGAGCATCATGTCACTTGACAACGTATCTCGCGCTCGTGCATTTCACAAGAGTTTCCCACAGTACTCTGTAACTCCACTTGCTAAGCTTGATGGTCTTGCAAAGTACCTCGGAGTAAACAACCTCTGTGTTAAGGACGAGAGCTATCGTTTTGGTCTTAACGCATTTAAGGTTCTTGGTGGATCATTTGCAATGGCTAACTACATTGCAGAAGAGTGTGGTCGTGATGTTGCAGATATGACATACGACTACTTGACCTCCGAGGAGCTTGCTAAGGACTTCGGTCAGGCAACCTTCTTTACAGCAACTGACGGAAACCACGGACGTGGTGTTGCATGGGCTGCAAATAAGCTCGGTCAGAAGGCTGTTGTTCACATGCCTAAGGGTTCTACTAAGCCTCGCTTCGACAACATTGCAGCAGAAGGCGCTACTGTAACCATCGAGGAAGTAAACTACGATGAGTGCGTACGTATGGCAGCTGCTGAGGCTGATGAGTGCGAGCGCGGCGTTATCGTTCAGGATACTGCTTGGGAAGGTTACGAGAAGATTCCTGCATGGATCATGGAAGGCTACGGAACAATGGCATCTGAGGCTGCAGAGCAGCTTCGCTCCGCTGCTATTAACCGCCCAACCCACGTATTCGTACAGGCTGGCGTAGGTTCTTTGGCAGGTGCTGTTGTTGGTTACTTCACCAACCTCTTCCCTGAGAATCCTCCTACATTCGTAGTTATGGAAGCACAGGAGGCAGCTTGCCTCTACAAGTCAGCTGTTGAGGCTGACGGTGGTCCTCACTTCGTAACCGGTGACATGCCCACCATCATGGCAGGACTCGCTTGTGGTGAGCCTAACATTCAGGGTTGGGACATCCTCAAGAACCACGTTACTGCATTCGTAAGCTGCCCTAACTGGGTATCTGCTTTGGGTATGCGTATCCTCGGTGCTCCAGTTCCTGGTGACCCACGTGTTATCTCTGGTGAGTCTGGTGCTGTTGGTGCTGGTCTTATCGCTACTATGATGCAGGATCCTGAGTACGCTGAGCTTCGTGAGCTCATCGGTCTCGATCAGACATCTAACATCCTCATGTTCTCTACCGAGGGTGACACCGATCCTGAGCACTACTTGAAGGTAGCTTGGGACGGAGCTTACTCAACTGCTGAATAAATTCAAACAGCTGAGTTTCAATTGATCTAAACGACTGGGAGATATTCTCCCAGCTATTCAATACATTTGGTAATACTCGTGTTCATAAGGGCACGTGAAAAAATTGGAAAGGTAGGAGTAATGGCTAAAGAACTCGATTTCAACGCTATTCAGAAGGCGGCTGAGGATTACGGCAAGGACATGAATGCATTCCTTCGCGCAATGATTTCTCACCCATCTGAGTCTTGTCAGGAAGGCGAAGTTGTAGCTTGCATTAAGGCTGAGATGGAAAAGCTCGGCTACGATGAGGTTATGGTTGACGGTCTCGGAAACGTTATGGGATTCATGGGCGAGGGTGACAAGATCATCGCTATCGACTCTCACATCGACACCGTAGGTATCGGTAACATCAACAACTGGGAAGCAGATCCATACGAGGGCTATGAGACCGACGACGTAATTTACGGTCGTGGTGGATCTGACCAGGAAGGCGGAATGGCTTCTGCTACTTACGCTGCAAAGATCATGAAGGACATGAACCTCATTCCTGAGGGCTACAAGATCATGGTTGTAGGAACTGTACAGGAAGAGGACTGCGACGGTATGTGCTGGCAGTACATCTACAACGTAGACAAGATCGTTCCTGAGTTCGTAATTTCTACTGAGCCTACCGACGGTGGAATCTACCGTGGTCACCGTGGCCGTATGGAGATCCGCGTTGACGTACGTGGTACTTCTTGCCATGGTTCTGCTCCTGAGCGTGGAGACAACGCAATTTACAAGGCAGCAGACATCATCTCTGACGTTCGTGCTCTTAACAACAATGGTTGCGATGAGTCTACTGACGAGATCAAGGGTCTTGTTAAGATGCTCAACCCTAAGTATAACCCTGAGCACTTTGAGGATGCTCGCTTCTTGGGCCGCGGAACCTGTACTGTATCTGAGATCTTCTTCACCAGCCCATCCCGCTGTGCTGTAGCAGACTCTTGCTCCTTCTCCATCGACCGTCGTATGACCGCTGGTGAGACCTGGGAGTCCTGCCTCGACGAGATCCGCAACCTTCCTGCTGCTAAGAAGTATGGCGACGACGTTAAGGTATCTATGTACATGTACGACCGTCCTTCTTGGACTGGCGAGGTATACGAGACCGAGTCTTACTTCCCAACCTGGATCAACAAGGAGTCTGCAGCTCACGTTAAGTGCCTCGTAGACGCTCACCACGCACTTTACGGCGAGGAGCGCATCGGTTGCGAAGCTTCTATGGATCTTCGTCACCGTCCATTGGTTGACAAGTGGACCTTCTCTACCAACGGTGTAGCAATCCAGGGTCGTTACGGAATCCCTTGCGTAGGATTCGGACCTGGTGCTGAGTCTCAGGCTCACGCTCCTAACGAGATCACCTACAAGAAGGACCTCGTAACTTGTGCTGCAATGTACGTTGCTGGCTTGAACCTCTATGATGGTTCTAAGGTTGGCGAGGACGTAACTGTATTCCGCGCAGGCAAGACCAACAACGACATCAAATAAGATTCGTTATTTCACATTTTATATTTCCTCGTAGAAGCTACGGCTTCTACGAGGGTTATAGGATATAATCCTAAATATTGTTGTATTACTTTTTTAAAGGAAGGTACATTACATGGACGCAAAGTTCAACGAGCTTCTTGAGGCTCTCGAGGGTCTTGACTACTCAAAGATGTACGAGAACGACTTCCTTCTCACTTGGGAGAAGACTGAAGACGAGCTTCGTGCACTCTACCTCGTAGCTGACGCACTTCGCAACCTTCGCGAGCGCAACATCTCTACCCGCATTTTCGATTCAGGTCTTGGAGTATCTCTCTTCCGCGATAACTCCACTCGTACCCGTTTCTCCTTCGCATCTGGCTGCAACCTTCTTGGTCTTGCTCTTCAGGACCTCGACGAGGGCAAGTCTCAGATCGCTCACGGTGAGACCGTTCGTGAGACCGCAACCATGATTTCCTTCATGGCTGACGTAATCGGAATCCGCGATGACAAGTTCATCGGTAAGGGCGACGCTTACATGCGTGAGGTATCTGAGTCTGTTGTAGATTCCTACAACGAGGGCGTACTCGATCACCGTCCTACTCTCGTATCTCTTCAGTCTGATATGGATCACCCAACTCAGTCTACTGCTGACATTCTTTACCTCATCAATGAGTTCGGCGGACTTGAGAACCTTAAGGGTAAGAAGGTTGCTGTAACTTGGGCATATTCCCCATCTTACGGAAAGCCTTTGTCATGTCCACAGTCATTGATTACTCTTCTTCCACGCTTTGGTATGGATGTAAC
>RCNI01000438.1_pt1 | contig 26178 bp, 26 predicted proteins | sample 2041151 | NCBI WGS metagenome assembly RCNI01 (sample SAMN09708214, study PRJNA481090) | feces metagenome | isolation source: feces | place: Antarctica: Albino Rookery | reverse complement strand
CATGTTAAAAACTCCTGCTATATTATACCATACCTACAACTATCAAGGAACTGAATTTTACAAAATCAGTTTAACTTTTGAAATATACATACAAAAACCTGCAAGTTTTACCTTGCAGGTTAATTTTAATTATTCGATTACGTTTCCGTTTTCTACAACAGGAAGCTGGGAAATGGGGCTGAGGTCGGCATAGGGATTGCGGCTCAGGTTCAGAGTTTCAAGGGCTTCCAGTGTGCTGATAGGTGCAATGTCCTTTATCTGGTTGTTGCTTACATCAAGACTCTTGAGGCTTGTAAGCCCGGAAACGGAGGAAATATCCATCAGCTTGTTATTGAAAAGGCTCAGCTGCTCAAGGCCGCTGAGAGAGGCAAGAGGAGAAATGTCCTTTATAAGGTTTTCATTAAGGCTCAGAACGGTGAGGGAAGTTAAGCCGGAAATGGGGCTAAGGTCCTTTATAAGATTGCCGTCGGCAATGAGAGTTTTGAGAGTGGTGATAGAAGAAACTACGCTCAGATCAGTCAGTCTGTTGCCGCTGATGTTCAGGCTTTCAAGCTTTAAGCCCTCAGGGAGAACGATTTCTTTATAGCCGTTGGAGCTGATGTTCAGGGAAACAAGCTTGGGGAGTTTCACAAGCTCGGAGAAATCCTCGACACCGGCTTCGGAGAGATCAAGCTCAGTTACGGTCTCAGCCTCAGTAGTGGTGATATAACCGATTTCCTTACCGAACTTTCCGCAGACAACCTGCTCAATCACGGGATTTGCAAAACTTATTGTGGTTTCGGTGGAATTCTTTACCGCCAGAACCAGAATGAAAATTACAAGGGCGGCAATTATAATGCCTATTGCAATTTTAAGGCCGTTGAAGTGACTGCCGTTTTCGCTTTCAGCGGTTGTTGTGGTGGTATTTTCTGTACTGTTCATTTTTTGTCCTTTCGTGCTGGAAACGGTCTGCCTTCTGCATCTGTTCTTAACACGGCAACCTCTACCTATGTATTTAGCCAGCAAAATAATATTATAACAGATATTTTCTTAACATGGTAGTAAAATTTTTGATTTATTTCATTTTTCTGCATAAAACGAAAAATTGTGCAGATTATATGGAAAGCTGTCCGGTAATATGTTGAAAATACTAAAAAATACAGTTAAAGGTGAGCGCTTTTAGGGGCTCACGGGCTTGTGGACAGAGCGGATTTAGGTTATAATATAAACAATGAAGGGGGGCGATATGATGAAAGATATTCACGAAATTTATAAGGAGGCGGGCCGCCTCCACGGTCACTACTGTCCCGGCCTTGCAAGCGGTGTTCGTGCGGGACTTACCGCTGCGGAAATACTCAATGTAAATCCCGAAGAAAACCAGCATCTCTGGTGCATATACGAAAAGCCTGCCTGCTTTGCGGACGGTGTACAGTGAACCTTTAACACAAGCGTAGGAAAGGGAAACCTTATTTATCATCCCACCGGAAAAGCGGTTTTCAGCTTTTAGGACGGAGACAGCGGGAAAAGTGTCCGCCTGAGCCTTAAAAATCTGGGGCTTAATATGTCAAGGGATGAGCAGACAGAATATATTTTAAACGCACCGGCGGAGGAGCTTTTCGATATTGGCGAAACCCGCCTTCCCTGCCCACAGCGCAAGGCCCGTGTGCCCTACGGCATATGCGACCGCTGCGGGGAGGAAACCGACCAGGACAAGCTGATTTTAAGGGACGGAAAAAAGCTCTGCATGGACTGTGCAGAACTTTAATATAAATCTGGTCATATGGATTTTGAATGATTGTGATACTTGTATATATTCAGTTTCAGGGGTAAACTCAAAAGCATTAAAAAAACTTTGGGGGTATCGAAATGAAACATGAAAAAATCGAAAAGCTGTGTCTGGCGGCAGCTTTAACCGCTCTTGTATTTGTGGCAACCTACATAATTCAGATTCCTATGCCTGCAACCGGCGGCTTTGTCAATTTAGGAGACTGCATGGTGTTGCTCAGCGGCTTCCTGCTCGGACCTCTCTGGGGCGCTGCAGCAGGCGGTATTGGCTCAATGCTTACCGATATTGTGGCAGGTTACGGCAGCTTTGCGCCGGGAACTCTTATCATAAAGGCTCTTATGGCCTGCTTTGCTGCACTTTTATATAAGGCACTTAAAAACAGAACCAAGCTTGCCTCAACTTTCGCCGCCGTTTTAGGCGAAGTCACTATGGTTCTGGGCTACTTTGCCTATGAGACTCTGATCCTCGGTTTCGGCATTGGCGCTGCGGCAAGTATTCCGGGAAATATAATTCAGGGCGTAGCTGGCGCTGCTGCCGGTATTCTGGTTTTCCAAATTCTTAAATCCGTACCATATGTTAAAAACCTTTGTAAATAAAGGAGAATAATAAAATGTTTGAAGAAATAAAAGCTCAGGCTGAACAGGCGGTTACCGAGCTTCTGGAAGCTGCAAAGCTCCGGAAAGGAGACCTTTTCGTTATAGGCTGTTCCTCCAGTGAGATTATGGGCGAGCGCATTGGTAAAGGCTCCAGCATGGAGGCAGCTCAGGCAGTATATGAGGGCGTAGCTCCTGTTTTAAAGGAAAAAGGCATTTATCTTGCCGCCCAGTGCTGCGAGCATTTAAACAGAGCTCTTATTATGGAAGAAGAGGCCGCAGAGAAATTCGGCTATGAGATCGTAAATGTACGCCCATGGGCTCACGCCGGCGGCTCCTTTGCAACCACCGCTTTTGAAAACTGCGAAAGACCGGCTGCCGTTGAGCACATTAAGGCAAAGGCCGGTATAGATATAGGCGCTACCCTTATAGGCATGCACCTTAAAGATGTTGCCGTGCCTGTAAGACTGAGCATAAAGAAAATAGGTGAAGCACCTATTATCTGCGCCCGCACCCGTCCCCGCTTCATCGGCGGCGAGAGAGCCAGATATCAGGAAGATTTAAAGTAAAAGCTTAAATAAAAAAGAGAGAGCCGAGGCTCTCTCTTTTTTTATTCGATTTCTACTGAAATTCCGTTTAGCTCAACCCCTGCATCTGCATCAATTACAATGCACTTTTTGCCGTCAATTATCTTGGTTTCCACAAGGTAGGCAAACTTGGGGTCAACACTCAGCTTCACCTGCGGGGTGCAGATTTCAAGCTTCTTGCTGTCAATTATATTGGCAGGGCTTAAAACAGCATCCTTGCCGAATTCTCTGCCGCAGTTTTCGTTGAAGGCTTCAATCTGCTCCTGATTCATGCCGGCATTTTCCAGAATACCGTCCATATCCTCAGGAGAAATTACCAGAGGCTCAGGGTCTTTGCTCTCCTTGTGGAGGCTTATTCTCTCACTGAGCTGCTCGTGGACAGCCTGAACGGTGTCAAAGGGACATTTTTCATCAAGGCTCTCAGCCAGAACCGCACCGAAAGTCTCACGCTGCAAGCCCGCAGACATGGGAGGGGCGGTGTGGAAAACTGCGCCAATAAATTCCTGATGAATGTCCATGGTGTTCTTGGAATAGTAAAGAGCGTTGTAAATATTGGCGCTCCGATCGTCAAAGCAGGGGAACATGAAGCCCAGCTCAGGGGCTGAAACTATCTGATTTACGCTTTCAGAGTGGAAACGCATATCCTCGGGCTTGTAGCCCAGCTCCGCCTTGCCGCTTTTAACAGGGCAGACAGCGCAGAGAATATATCTGAACACATCGCCGGAGTCCTGAAGCTCGCCGTCCTTGGCCTTTCTGGACACATCGTAGGTGTCGCAGGCCAGAAGAATAAGGTAGTTTGAATCCTCCATGTTGAGGTTTTCAATAACCTTCTGATAGAACTCTTCACGCTTTTCCTCGTCGTTAAGGGAGCTGTTTCTGAGAGCGGAGAGAAGCTTATGCTCCTCGCCCTCAAGGACCTGCTTTGTTTCAAAGCAGATGTCTATAAGGTTTTTGCCCAGGGCGCCGGAGAGAGATTTCTTTAAAAGAGAAAAATACTTTTCAACCTCTTCCTTGGAAAGCAGGCCCACGCTCTCGTCTATGTATGAAATGATTTCTTTGCCGCCGTTTACATAGCAGCCGTAAATGCGCTGGATATTGTTTCTTTCAGGTCTTATACGGCGACGTATCTCGTTTAATTCCTTCTGATTCATTTTATCCGTCCTTTAGTTTCTGGCTTCGCTCTCTATGTCACTGAGGTGTACGTACTCATCATAGCTGCACAGGCGGTCGATAATACCGTCCTCGGTGATTTCGATTATGCGGTTTGCAACAGACTGAGTAAGCTGATGGTCGTGGCAGGAGAAGATGATATTATTCTTAAATGCGTCAAGACCGTTGTTGAGAGCGGCAATACTTTCGAGGTCAAGGTGGTTGGTGGGCTGGTCAAGCATGAGGAAGTTTGCGCCGGAGAGCATCATGCGGCTGAGCATGCAGCGCACTTTTTCACCACCGGAGAGGACTTTTACATTCTTGTATACATCGTCGCCGGAGAAGAGCATACGGCCCAGAAATCCGCGGAGATAGCTTTCGCGCTTATCCTCGGAGAACTGACGGAGCCAGTCGATAAGCTCCATGTCCTGCCCGTCAAAGTAGGAGTTGTTGTCCTTGGGGAAGTAGGAGTAGGAAATGGAAGCGCCCCATTTGACGGTTCCTTCATCCGGCTCAACCTCACCTGCAAGTATCTTATAGAGCATAGTTACTGCAAGCTCGTTTTTACCGACAAGGGCAATTTTATCTTCCTTGCCGACAATGAAGCTTACATTGTTTAAAAGCTTAACGCCGTCCACGGTTTTGGAAACGTTTTCCACAAACAGTCTGTCCTTACCGGGCTCACGGTCAGCCTTGAAGCCAACCCAGGGGTAACGGCGGCCGGAGGCGGGCATTTCCTCAACGGTGATTTTGTCAAGCAGCTTACGTCTGGAAGTTGCCTGACGGGACTTGGACTTGTTGGCGGAGAAACGGGCAATAAAGGTCTGCAACTCCTGAATTTTCTGCTCGGCCTTCTTATTCTGGTCTTTTAAGAGCTTCTGCATCAGCTGGCTGGACTCATACCAGAAGTCGTAGTTACCGACGTACATCTTGATCTTGCCGTAGTCTATATCAACAATGTGGGTACAGATGTTATTTAAAAAATAACGGTCATGGCTGACAACCAGAACAGTTCCCTCGTAGTCCATCAGGAAGTCCTCAAGCCATACAACGCTTGCAAGGTCAAGGTTGTTGGTAGGCTCGTCCAGCAGAATAACATCGGGATTGCCGAAAAGTGCCTGAGCAAGCAGAACTTTAACCTTAAGTCTTGCGTCCATATCGGCCATAAGGCTCTGGTGGAACTCCACATCAACGCCCAAACCCTGAAGAATACGGCCTGCATCGCTCTCGGCCTCCCAGCCTCCCAGCTCTGCAAATTCTTCTTCAAGTTCAGCGGCCTTTAAGCCGTCCTCGTCGGTAAAGTCTTCCTTATCATATATTGCGTCCTTTTCTTTACCACAGTCATAAAGGCGCTGATTGCCCATGATAACGGTGTCAAGAACGGTGTAATTATCGTAAAGGCTCTGGTTCTGCTTCAAAACGGACATGCGCCGCTTTGCTTCAAGGGTGACAGAACCGGTGGTAGGCTCCAGCTCACCGGAGAGTATCTTTATAAAGGTGGATTTACCGGCACCGTTGGCACCGATGATACCGTAGCAGTTACCGGCGGTAAACTGCAAATCTACTCTCTGAAACAGAATGTCTGAACCAAACTGCATTGAAAGATCGCTAACTGTTAACATATATAATTCTCCCCAAATAATATTCACATCATTTTACCACAGATTTTCAAAATATGGTAGAATATATGTAAACTATTTTGAAATGGAGCTTAAAACGGCATTATACATAATGTAAGAGGCAAAAAAATTGTCGCCTCTGTGCGAGATACATTAAAAATTCATGGTCTTTAGAATAAAATAAGCCCGCAGAGCAGTTGAATTTACTGCTTAGCGGGCTTATTTCGGTTTGCAGAGCTGAAATCTCTGTCTATTTTTATAACGGCGTTGCAGTTGGGAAAGCTTGTTTTAATAAGCTCCCGCACCTGTTTTGAAAGCTCCTCGTCGCTCTCCTTAACGGAAATGGGAAACACCACGTCAAATATCAGGTTTGTGTGAGTATTTCCGGGAACCATGCGGAAGTCGTGAATGGTCAAATTGCTGTTCAGCTCCATAAGCTTTTTCGCAACGGCCTTTCGCATTTTTGAAACCTCCGGATTGTCAACATCCAGAGGGTCCATATGTATGGTTGCTACACAGCCGAACTTCTGATAAATTTCGTTTTCCGCCCTGTCTATCACATCATGGAGAACGAAAATATCTCCCTTACCGTTTACCTCAGCATGGAGAGAGGCCATAAGCCGGCCGGGGCCGTAGTCGTGAATTACAAGGTCGTGGACGCCCAGAAGCTCACGGTGGGAAAGCACCAGCTCCTCAATTCCCTTCACCAGCTCCGGGTCGGGAGCCTGACCCAAAAGGGGATTTAAAGTGCCCTTAACAGAGCCGAAGCCGCCTAAAATAATGAAGCCGGAAACAAGCAGCCCTGCATAGGCATCTATATTTATATGGAAGAAAAAGCTTATTCCCATGGAAATAAGCACAACGGCAGTTGCAACGGAGTCGGAAAGAGAGTCAGTTGCAGAGGCGAGCATTGCGCCGGAATTTATCTTTTTGCCTATCGTCCGGTTATATGCGTTCATGTACAGCTTGACTGCTATTGAGGAGAGCAGAATGAGCGCAGTCAGCAGACCGGGGACAATGGGTTCGGGATGAATAATTTTTAAAATTGAGCCCTTTAAAAGCTCCAAGCCTACTATTATAATGATAACGGAAATTATAAGGCCGGTGAGGTACTCAATTCTGCCGTGACCGAAGGGGTGATCCGGGTCGGGCTTTTTCCCCGCAAGGGCAAAGCCCAGAAGGCTTATGATAGATGAACCCGCGTCGGATAAGCTGTTAAAGCCATCGGCAACTATTGCCATAGAGCCGGAGAGGGTGCCCGCTATGTACTTTCCCGCAAACAGCACAAGGTTTAAAAATATGCCGTAAATGCCGCATAGCATACCGTAAGCGCCCCGAACCTTGGGGTCTTTTGTATTTTCGCTGTCCTTTATAAAAATACCGGTCAGCAGTTTTAACATTTTGTCATTACTCCAATCAGAAATCTAAATTTTCAATGCCGAAATATTTTTCGGCAAAATCAACCTTTTGAACTTTAAATTCCTTGCCGTTCAGGTAATCCAGTATACCACCATCGGTTTTAAAATCAAAGCGGAGTTTATAGGAATAGAGAGCCTGTCCCTTTTCTTCAAGGCGGCGGTTTACAGAGGGATTGCCGTATTTGGTGTCACCGAGGAGGGGCCAGCCGGCTTTTGCCATCTGCACTCTTATCTGATGCGTACGTCCTGTGAGAAGATGACATTCGCAGAGGGAGAGACGGCCTTTGGAGCTTAAAAGCCTGTACTCTGTTTCCGCAAGCTTTGCGCCCTCAACGGGCTTATTCTTAACGGACACAAGGTTCTTTTCGTCATCCTTTAATAAGTAGCTTGAAAGCTTGCCCTCGGCGGGGCAGGGCTTGCCGGAGACGGCGCAGAGGTAGTATTTGTCAATTTCTCTCAGCTGGATTTTCTCGTTTATTATTCTGAGGGCTTGAGCGTTTTTTGCAGCTATCACTATGCCGCCGGTGTTCCGGTCAATGCGGTTGCAGAGGGCAGGGGCAAAAGAATTTTCCTCTTTGGGCCGCCATTCCTTTTTTTGTGCAAGATAGGCTTGCACATTTGCGATAAGCGTGTTACAATCCCATACCCCGGAACTGTGACAGAGTATGCCGGGCTTTTTGTCAAGAAGAAGTATGTTGTCGTCCTCATAGACGATATTGAGCTTGGGAGTGCCTACCTTTAAGTAGGAATTTTCCTCCTTGGGCTTGTCGAAAAATTCATCGTTTATATAGAGCTGTAAAACATCACCCTTATTGAGCCGGGTGTCCCGCTTTGCGCCCTTGCCGTTTACCTTAATGCGCTTGAGGCGGATGTATTTTTGCAGCAATGACTCAGGCAGCAGAGGCAGAGCCTTGCTCACAAAACGGTCCAAACGCTGTCCCGCATCATTGGTTTTGATAATTATTTCTTTCATAGGCTAAAGAACCTTTCTTTTTTGTCAAAATTCTTTTGAATTAGATTATACTATATAAAATATGTATTGACAAGCATTGATACTTCTACTATAATATTAGAGCGACTGTGGAGGCATACGCCTGCAAGTGAGGTGTTTATATGAAACTGGACTTAAGAAAAATCATGGATAATCCCGGAGGCTCAATTCCTTTTGAATGTGAGCTTGAGACGGAGAGACTGGATTTTCCCGCCGTCAGTGAATATGTAAAAAAACCTTATGCCAAAGGGCGGGTTTATAACGAGGCCGGTGTCCTTCAGATTGAGGGAGAAATCGACGCCGAGATGATTTGCCAGTGCGACCGCTGCGGATGTGATTTCCACAATGTCAAAACTACCCAGCTTAACGCCACCCCCGTGGAAGAGGATGAGGGAGATAACCCCGAAAACTTTGTTCTTGAAGGTGACGAAATAGATTTGGACGATGTGCTGTCCACCTGCTTCATTCTGGATATGGACTCTAAGCTTCTCTGCAGTGAGGACTGCAAGGGTCTGTGCCCCGAATGCGGCAAAAACCTAAATCTGGGTCCCTGCGGGTGCCGGAAAGAAATTGATCCAAGATTTGCTGTGCTTGAGCAGCTTTTGGATAAATAATTTAGAGCTGCTCAAAACAGCCGTTATCAGGAGGTGTCAACATGGCAGTACCAAAAAGTAAAACTTCAAGACAGAGACGTGACAAAAGACGCGCTTCCACTTGGAAGCTGACTGCTCCCAATCTGGTGGTTTGCTCCAACTGCGGTGCATTCTGCATGCCTCATCGCGTATGCAAGACCTGCGGACAGTATCATGGCCGTAAGGTTGTCGATGTTGAGGAGAGCAAGTAAAAAAGCTTTAGGAGGAGAGGGCAGCCTTTCCTCCTTTTGCATTATATGGAGCCGAAATGAAAAATATCATCAAATCCATTGACGCGGACAGCCCTCTCAAGCACAAAGTTAAAATAGGGGACAGTCTGATTTCTATAAATGACAATAAAATAATCGACGTGCTGGACTATAAGTTCTTTGCCTACGACAGAAAGCTAAAGGTCGTGCTCCAGCAGCCCGACGGCACCGAGTACCATGTGAAGGTGAAAAAACAGGAGGGCGGCGATTTAGGTGTGGATTTTGAGACTTATCTTATGGATAAGCCCCGTTCCTGCGCCAATAACTGCGTTTTCTGCTTTATCGACCAGCTGCCTCCCGGTATGCGCCCCACTATGTACTTTAAGGACGATGACGCAAGATTAAGCTTCCTGCTGGGAAACTATATCACCCTTACAAACCTTTCAAAGCGCGAAATTCAGCGCATTATCGAGCTGCATGTAAGCCCGGTTAACGTGTCTGTCCATACAACCAATCCCGAGCTTAGGGTGAAAATGCTCCGTAACCCCAGAGCAGGCGAGGGTATAGAGACTATGCGGCGTTTTGCAGAGGCAGGCATAATAATGAACTGCCAGATCGTGTGCTGCCCCGGTCTCAACGATGAAGAGGAGCTTCTGCGCTCCATGACCGATCTTGCTGCTATGTACCCCTCGGTACACAGTGTTGCAATAGTTCCGGTGGGACTTTCAAAGTTCCGTGAGGGGCTTTATCCTCTCACACCCTTTACACCGGAGCACGCGGCGGAAACCATAGATCTTATCACCGAATTCGGGGATAAATGTCTGGAAAAATTCGGGTGCCGCATTTTCTACTGCGGAGACGAAATGTACCTCAAGGCGGGAAGAGAAATTCCCCCGGAGGAGTTTTACGGTGACTTTGCACAGCTTGAAAACGGCGTAGGTATGCTGAGACTTATGGAGACGGAGTTCCGCTCTGCCTTAAAGCTCTCGGAAGAGCCTGATTATACCCCGTTTTCCATTGCTACCGGCACATCCGTAAATCCCTTGTTTCAAAAACTCATTGCCCTTGCAAAAGAAAAGTATCCCGCTATGGACGGCAAAGTCTATGCCATTGTCAACGACTTTTTCGGCCACAGCATAAATGTTACAGGTCTTATTACAGGCGGCGATTTAATAAATCAGCTTAAAGGAAAAGATCTGGGAGAGCGTCTGTTCATCTCCCAGAACATGCTGCGCCGGGAAGAAATGGACTTTCTCGACGATATTACTCTTGAGCAGGCCTCCGAAGCTCTGGGCGTTCCCATTTACCCCATTGAGCAGGACGGCTTTGCTTTCTGGGATGCTATCAGCGGCGAACTGCCGGAGGTAAAGCTTCCCAAACGTGACGGAGAACAGACAGAATACTATAAATACAATCAGAATTAAGAAAGGGGAGACAGTATGTCAAGACCTCTTGTTGCCATAGTTGGCAGACCTAATGTGGGAAAATCCATGCTTTTTAACCGCCTTGTGGGTCAGCGCCTTTCCATAGTGGAGGACACCCCCGGCGTCACCCGTGACAGACTGTATGCCGAATGTGAGTGGTGCGGGCGTAAATTTGATATGGTGGATACCGGCGGTATAGAGCCTGCCACCGACAGTGAAATCCTGCTGTTTATGCGTGAGCAGGCACAGATAGCTATTGATGCCGCTACCGTTATTATACTTGTTACAGACCTGCGTACAGGAGTTACCGCCGCTGACGAGGATGTTTCCAGAATGTTACTCCGCTCCGGAAAGCCTGTTGTCCTTGCAGTAAACAAGGCTGACTCCACCGGCGCTGCCGATGTGGGCGTATACGAGTTTTATTCTCTGGGTCTGGGCGATCCCATTCCCGTTTCCGCCGTTCACGGCCACGGCACCGGCGATCTGCTGGATGCCTGCCTTAAATACTTCCCCCCTGAGGAAGAGGAGGAAGAGGAGGACGACAGCATTAAGGTTGCCCTTATCGGTAAACCTAATGTTGGTAAATCCTCTCTCATTAACCACATCTTAGGCGAGAAGCGCGTTATCGTCAGCAATATGGCAGGTACTACCAGAGACGCTGTTGATACCGCCTTTGAAAATGAACACGGAAAGTATGTCTTTATAGATACTGCCGGTATAAGAAGAAAGTCCAAGGTTGACGAGAGAGTTGAAAAATTCTCCGTAATGCGCGCCCGGATGGCTATTGAGCGGGCTGATGTCTGCCTTATCCTTATCGACGCCAGAGACGGCGTTACCGAGCAGGACACCAAGATTGCAGGTCTTGCCCATGAGGCAGGAAAGGCCAGCATCATTGTTGTAAACAAGTGGGATCTGGTTGAAAAAGAGACAGGCACAATGGAGAAAATGAGAAAGCGCATCATGAACGATTTAAGCTTCATGAGCTACGCTCCCATCCTCTTCATTTCCGCTCTTACAGGCCAGAGAACAGACAGAATTTTCGACCTTATAAACTTCGTAAATGACCAGAGCAACATGCGCATTACCACCGGTATGCTCAACAATGTTCTTGCCGATGCTCAGGCCAGAGTTCAGCCTCCTACCGACAAAGGCAAGAGACTGAAGATCTACTACATGACTCAGACCGGCATCAAGCCGCCTAACTTTGTTATTTTCTGCAACTCCAAGGAGTTGTTCCACTTCTCTTATCAGCGCTACATTGAAAACCAGATAAGAGCAGTGTTCGGCCTTGAGGGTACGCCTGTTAATATCGTAATCAGGCAGAAAGGGGACAAGGAATGATCTTTTACTGGATTTTCCTTATTCTCATCGCGGCGCTTGCCTATGTGATGGGAAGTCTCAGTACCCTGAGAATTGCTTCGATTTTCATTTACCACCGTGACCTCCGTCGTCTCGGACGGGGAAACATATGGTTTTCAAACTTCCGCCGTATATACGGCATGGGCGGCATAATCACCCTTTTTGCCATTGAGATAATAAAAGACCTGCTGCCGGTACTTATAGGCGGCTGGATTCTGGGCATAAAGGAACAGGCGGTGCTTGGAAGAGCCTTCGCAGGCTTCTGCCTTGTGATGGGTAGACTGTGGCCTGTGTTTAACCGCTTTAAGGGCAGCTACGCCAGCTTGTGCATTGCTGTTACAGCCTTTTGCGTGAGACCTTCAATAGGCGCAATCAGCCTTTTTATGTTCGGGCTTCTGCTGGGCGTAAAGAGATATATGAGTCTTGCAACTTTTGTTGAGACAATTACATTTGTTGCCCTCTCTATGGTTCTGGTAGATGAAAGCATAGTTATGACCCTCTGCATACTGACAGGACTTCTTGTAATCGTGAAGCTGGTACCCAACTTCGGCCGCCTGCTTCGTGGTGATGAAGAAAAATTAAGTTTTGTGGAGGATATAAGCTATAAATTCGATCAGAAATTTTAATTTAAACAGGAACCGGTCAAGGCATGCCTTGACCGATTTTTCTTTAAAGAGTAAGATATATTAAAATATTTGCAGGAGGTTTAAAATGAAGAAAAAAAGAATTACGGCTCTTGTGTTTGTTTTGCTGATTTTTGCAGTTGCCTGCGGGTATTGCGTATATAAAAAATTAAATCCTAAGCCGGAGCTTTCGCCGGAGGAAATGGATTTTATGCTTGCTATGGAGGCCATAGATGATGCCGTAAATAAAAGCTTGATTTCACAGCAGTTTTGCGAAAAACTTTACGGAAACGTAGTAGATGTGGAAAACGGAAGGGCATTCGTGGAGCTGACAGAGGATCAGGATGCAGGCAAAAAAGGCGACATAGTGACGGTTTTTCCAAGCGACAGTGTTTATATGGAAGAAAACCTTATCGGACTGGAGTATACTTTTTTCTATACCGAAACTTTGAACAGAGATCCGCTTGAGGTTTTGGTCTGGGGATTGCAGATAGGACGGTAAAAATGTACAGAGCAGCCATAGTTGATGACAGAGCCGAAGATTTGAGCTTTGTGGAAAACGTTCTCCGAAAATGGGCGGATGAGCGGAAAATATCCCTGAAAATTCAGCTTTTCCCCTCGGCTGAAAGCTTTTTATTTGAATTTGCAGAGGAAAAAAATTTTGATATTCTCCTTCTTGACATTGAGATGCCCGGCATGGACGGGGTAACGATGGCAAAGAAAATAAGGAAAATCAACGAGACCGTGCAGATAATTTTCATTTCCGGCTACTCGGATTATATTTCAGAGGGCTATGAGGTTTCGGCGCTCCACTATCTATTAAAGCCTGTCAGGGAAGAAAAGCTTTTTGAGGTTCTGGACAGAGCCTTGAATAAAATAGAAAAAAACGAGGGCTTTCTGGAGCTTAAAGCATCAGGACAGCTGCTCAGAATACCTTACCACGAAATAAAATACATTGATGTATACCAGAATTATGTGACGGTTCACGCTAAAGAGGAATACAGCCTTAAACGCAGTCTCAGCGACCTTTTAAAGGAGCTGGACGAGCGCTTTTATAAGGCGGGGCGCTCCCTTGCCGTAAACCTTGATTATGTGCGGCGGGTCAGCAAAACGGAAATCAGGCTCTCTGACGGTTCGGTGCTGCCGCTGCCGAGGGGAGCTTATGAGGGAATAAACAGGGCGATAATAGAAAGAGACTGAGATGAATTTTTTCGGAAAGCAGATAGATAAAAGAATAGCCGAATATCAGAGGGGGCTTATCGACACCCATTATAAAGAGGTTGATAACATGTACCGCCAGATAAGAGGCTGGCGCCATGATTACAGAAACCATATCCAGTGCATGAAGGTTCTGGCGGCAAACGGCGACATGGAGGGCATAAAAGCCTACCTTGACGAGCTGGACACGGATTTAAACACCGTTGACACCGTTATAAAAACCGGAAACCCTATGGCAGATGCGATATTAAACAGCAAAATCTCCCTTGCCAAAGCAAAAGGCATAGAGGTGCGTGCAGATGCCCACATTCCCGTAAAGCTCAAAATGTCAGAGCTTGATTTGTGCTGTATAATAGGCAACCTTTTCGATAACGCCATTGAAGCAAGCCTTGACCTGCCGGAGGAAAAGCGGCTTATCAGGGTGTATATGGATATGAAAAACACTCAGCTTTATATAAGCTTTACCAATTTCACCTCCGGTAAAAAGCTTAAAAAGTCCGGCGGCATTTTTAAGACCACCAAGGGAGAGGGCCATGGCTTCGGCCTTATCCGCATGGACAGCATAGTGGAGCGGCTTGACGGATATTTGAGCCGCAACAGCGAGGACGGCGCTTTTACAACGGAAATTCTGATACCGCAGCTGTAAAATTTGCAGTTCGTCCCCCGATTTTAACAACTCGTCCCCAAAATAGTTAAGGGACGGGTTGTTATGCTATTATAGCGCCGTGAGGTGAGAAAATGGAAAAGACGAAAAAAACAAAATACAGCATGGCATCAAATGTGGCCTTTATGCTGAAAAGGTCGTGGAGACAGCACAAGAGCATTATATTTTTAGCTCTTGCATTGGTGCTGACAGAGCTTTTAATAAATCTTGCGGAGCTGTTTATTGCCCCTGCGGTGCTGCAAAAAGTGGAAGCTAGAGCGTCTCTCGGTGAACTGATTATTACCATAGCCTTTTTCTCACTTTCTCTTATATTTTTAAGAGGAATTAAAGGCTATGTTGACAGAAATACTCTTTTCGGCAGAGTTCATTTAAGAGCAGCTATTATGAATGACGTTGTTGAAAAAAACATGCTGACTTCCTACCCTAATACACAGAGCATTGATAAAATCAAAAAGTGCATAGCCGCATTGCAGCCATGCTGGGGAAATTTGGAAGCGACTGAGCATGTGTGGGAAACGCTCACGGAACTGCTTATAAACATCGGCGGATTTGTGGTTTATGCAGCTCTGATGTCGGAGCTTAATATTTACCTGCTGCTTGTTATTGTATTTACTGCTGCAATCGGCTTTCTGTGCAGTCAGCGCCTTGAATCGTGGGGCTACCGTCACAGAGAGGAAGCGGACGAAAAATCGGAAAAGCATAACTATGTTCAAAATATGATGCAGTCCTCCGCTATGGCAAAGGATATAAGAGTTTTCGGCCTTGCGTCATGGCTTAAAGAGCTGAGAGAAAAAACCGAAAGCGCAGTTTTTTCCATATACGCCAAAAGAGAAAAATACAGTGCAGCTGCCGGTATAATTGATGTTCTGCTTACCTTCCTGAGAAACGGAATAGCTTATGTGTATCTCATAAGCATAGCCTTAAAAGAGAATATGCCCGCATCTGAATTTCTGCTGTATTTTACGGCATTCAGCGGCTTTTCCGCATGGGTGACAGGCATAATGGAGAAGTTTAAAACCCTTTACCGGGAAAGTCTGGACATATCCAAGGTCAGGGAATATCTGGATATGGAAGAAGATTTCCGCTTTGAAAACGGAGAAAAACTGCCGGATATAAAAAGCTGTGAGCTGGAGCTTAAAAACGTTTCCTTCCGCTATCCGGGGTCTGACAGCAGCATTATAGAAAACATGAACCTTAAAATAAAAAGCGGGGAAAAGCTGGCGATAGTGGGACTCAATGGCGCAGGTAAGACAACTTTAATAAAGCTGCTCTGCGGCCTTTATGACCCCACGGAGGGTCAGGTACTACTAAACGGCGAGGATATAAGAAAATATAACCGCAGGGAATATTACGGGCTTTTTTCAGCCGTTTTTCAGGATTTTTGTATGCCCGATTTAACTGTGAGTGAAACCGTGGCTCAGAATTTTGAGAATATAGATGTGGATAAAGTGAAAAACTGCGTTGAAAAGGCAGGCCTTACAAAACAGATAGAGGCATTTCCCGAGAAATATGACACCCATTTGGGAAAAGAGGTTTTTTTGGACGGTGTGGAATTATCCGGCGGACAGACCCAACGCCTTATGCTTGCAAGAGCACTGTATAAGGACGGTGCTGTTCTTGTGCTTGACGAGCCGACGGCGGCCCTTGACCCGCTGGCGGAAAGCGACATTTACAATAAATATAATGCCATGACAGCGGGAAAAACCTCGGTGTTTATATCTCACCGCCTTGCATCAACCAGATTCTGCGACAGAATACTGTTCCTCCAAAACGGGAAAATCACCGAGGAAGGCACTCACCAGGAGCTTTTAAAAAAGGGCGGCGGCTATGCACAGCTTTTTGAAGTTCAGGCCAGATATTATCAGGAGGGGAGGGAGTTTCAATGAAGAAAAGTGAAAACACATGGAAAGAGGGCTTTCACCTTCATATGCGGGGAATAAAGGTCTTGAATGAATTCTGCCCCGGCAGATTTAAAGTTCTGATTTTGAGACAGGCCGTTGAAACTGCCGCACCCTATGTGGGAATTTATCTCTCAGCCCTTATAATAAATGAGCTTGCAGGACTGCGGCGGCCTGAAGAGCTGTGGCGCCTTGTGCTTATATCACTTGCAAGCGCTGCTGCTATCGGAATTCTGACCACAGTTATCAGACATTGGGACGAATATCACAGAGACAGAAGATTTGAAAGAATAACGACTATATTTGCCGATAAGCTTTTGTCAATGGACTATGCCGACACTGACAGCGCAGAACATCGGGCAAAATTAAACCAGATAAAAGAAAACCGAAACTGGAGCATGTGGGGTCTTGAAATAGCAGAACTGATTACCGACCAGTTTTTCGCAGGGCTTTTCGGAATTTTGAGTGCAGCAGTTTTGACGGTAAGCCTGTTTACAAGCCGTATGCCTGCTGAAACTGCGGGAAAACTCATAGTTTTAAATAATCCCTTATTTGTAATAGCAATTATAGGCGCTCTTACCTTGACGGCATTTTTAGGCCCTGCCTGTAAGAATAAATCCAATGCCTATTTTACAAAATTTACGGAGGAAACAAAGTTCGGAAACCGTATAGGCAGTTTCTCGTTCATTGCTGAGGACAGCAAAAAAGCCGCAGATGTAAGGATTTATAATCAGCAAAAGATTATAAGACACTATCTGGAATACGATAATACCTTTTACCCCGGCGGCCCTATCGCAAAATGTGCAAAAGGAGTAATGGGCCTGTGGACGGCTCTTGGAGAGAGCATAAGCGCGGTTTTAACCGGCCTTATTTACCTGTTTGTGTGCCTTAAAGCATGGGGCGGTGCCTATGGTGTAGGCTCTGTTACTCAGTATGTGGGAGCTGTAACGGCACTGTCTGCAAATCTGGGAAGTCTTATATGGGCGGTGGGAAATATTAAAAACAATATGCCCTTTATGAAAAATGTTTTCGAGTTTTTAGATGTGCCCAACAAGATGTATAAAGGCAGCCTTACCACCGAAAAGCGGTCGGACAGACAGTATGAGGTGGAATTTAAGGACGTGAGCTTTAAATATCCCGATTCCGATTTGTGGGCGCTGCGCCATGTGAACATGAAGTTTAAGGTGGGCAGCCGCCTTGCGGTGGTGGGCGAAAACGGCTCGGGAAAGACCACCTTTATAAAGCTTCTTTGCAGACTCTATGACCCTACGGAGGGGGAAATTCTCCTAAACGGGATAGACATCAGAAAATATAATTATGATGATTATATGAGCATATTCTCCGTGGTTTTTCAGGACTTTAAGCTTATATCCCAGCCTTTGGGTGAAAACGTTGCAGGGGCGATGCAATATGACAGGGACAGAGTTTTAAAAGCGCTTAATGATGCAGGCTTCAGCGAGCGGCTTGAAACCATGCCAAAGGGACTTGATACCTGTATTTATAAAGAATTTTCAAAGGACGGTGTGGACGTGTCCGGCGGCGAGGCGCAGAAAATCGCCATTGCCAGAGCTTTATATAAGGATGCACCCTTTATAATCCTTGACGAACCTACGGCAGCTCTCGACCCCATAGCGGAGGCGGAGATTTACAGCAAGTTTAACGAAATTTCAGGTGACAGAACCGCAATCTATATTTCCCACAGACTTTCTTCCTGCAAGTTCTGCGACGAGATAGCAGTTTTCGACAGCGGTTCAGTGGTGCAGAAGGGCAGACACGAACAGCTTTTAAGCGACGAAAAGGGCAAATACTATGTCCTCTGGAACGCACAGGCTCAATACTATACGGAAAAGAAATAAAAAAATACGCCGTAGTTTTTCTACGGTGTATTTTTTACTGCTTAAAACTGGTGAATTTCAGGGTCTTTGCCTGTTTCATAAATTCCGGCTGTGGCGTTTCTCAGAAACCACAGTTCGGTATCATCGCTGTCGGCGGGGAAAAGGGGCAGCAGCTCCGGATATTTTTCCAGCATACTGTCCTTAGGCTCGCGCCTTCCGTCCTCAACCACACTTGCCTCCAGTCTGAGCCAGCGGTTATTATAACATGCGCTGATTTCCAGCTTGGGGTTGCGGTGGAGCTGGCGGGAGACTGACTTTTTCTTATCGGTCATTATATAGAGCTTGCCCTCAAAAAGATTTATCGTGCCGAAAGGGCGTACTCTGGGCTGCACTCCGTCAGTAGTTGCAAGGTAATATATACCTGCATTATTTATAAAATCATATATAGTCTGCATTTTCTTTTCCTTTCAGCGCTTATATCCTTACAAATGATTTTAACCCAGCAGGCAGAATATTACAAGCCGCTTTCCTTGACTTTTTTGTAAAATTGTTATAAAGTTTTTTAAAAAGAAAAAAATGTTGTGATTAACGGAGCAAAAATTATGAAAGTTAAGCGTAAAGGCTGGCTTACAGCCGTAGGCTTAGTGGTGGTGTTTCTGCTTCTGGGGGTTATTATCCAGAGCGTGCTGTACATAAACCGTGACCACGAGAGCCTGCAATATGCAAAAGATGTTAAAGAGGCCCTCTCTGCTGAAATTACTGCAAAAATTCACAGCGGAGAGGATGCGGGCACAGATATAGAGGCATCCCTTGAGGAAAATTCAGATAAAAAGGCGGAGCGGGCGGAAAAGCTTTCTGAGCTTGAGATACTCATTCTTGTAAACCCTTGGAATCCGTTGCCGGAGGATTTTAATATTGAGCTTGCCTATATAAACGACTTTGCCCCTGAGCTTGCAGTCCATAACGATAATGAGCAGATGGAGGTTCACGCTGCGGAGGCTCTGGCGAAGATGGTGAGAGACTGCCGCGCCGCCGGACACGGGGCATATATATGCTCTGCTTACCGTTCCCATGAAAAGCAGATGATGTTATATGAAAATAAAATTGACCGCGTTATTGCCGAGGGCTATTCCGAAGAGGAAGCGCCGGATATTGCGGCTCAGGCGGTGGCGGTTCCCGGAACCAGTGAGCACGAATTGGGGCTTTCCACCGACATTCTGGACGAGAGCTACCCGTACCTAAATGAGCAGCAGTTGCAGACCGGAACTCAGCAGTGGCTTATGGAGCATTGCTGGGAATACGGCTACATCCTCCGCTACCCCAACGGCACCTCAGCTGTTACCGGCATTATTTTTGAGCCGTGGCATTACCGCTATGTGGGCGAAAAGTTTGCAAAGGAAATCCGTGACTCCGGCCTCACTCTGGAAGAGTATCTGGAGGGGAGAAGAGGACGCTGATAAAAAAGACCGATTTTTAGTGAAAAAAGTCGGTCTTTTTTTACTTTTTAATTCTTAAGAATTCTTAAATCTGACATTTTAAGCCAAAAATCTATATGATTATTTCGGAGCTTGTTGTATACTTCATCCATAGGAGGGGATTGACCGTGATTAGAATTCTTGTGGTTGAGGATGAAAGACCGATCTCCGAGCTTATCCGCCTCAGCCTTACGAAAGCGGGCTACAATGTAGTCTGCGCCTACGACGGAAACGAAGCTGCAAATATTCTGGAAAATGAAGTTTTCGATTTGCTGCTTTTAGATGTGATGCTGCCGGAAATTTCCGGCTTCGAGCTGATGGAATATATAAAGCCCACCGGAACACCGGTGATTTTCATAACCGCTAAAAATTCCCTTCAGGACAGAGTTAAGGGGCTTAAAATGGGAGCAGAGGATTATATCGTAAAGCCCTTTGAAATAATGGAATTGCTGGCAAGAATTGAAGTGGTGCTTAGACGCTACCAAAAGACGGAAGAAATTCTGAAAGTGGGTGAGCTTACCATAGATTTGCGGTCTTTACAGGTGCATCGTGGGGAAAACCTTGTGGAGCTTACAAAAAAGGAATGGGATCTGATGCTCCTTTTCGTCCAGAATCCAAATACGGCTCTTTATAGGGAAACCATATACGAGAGAGTCTGGGGCGGTGAATATCCGGTGGGAAGCCGGGTAGTTGACCTGCATATACAGAGGCTCAGAAAGAAGATAGGCTGGGAGGATAAGCTTGCCACCGTCAGCGGTGTGGGTTACAGGCTTGAGGCATAAAGCTTTTATGGAGAGAGTTTCAAGGTGAAATTTCGGCTTAAAATAACCGTGTGTATGCTCTGGCTTATGGCGATTGCTTTCGGTATCGGCAGCAGCCTGCTTATAATGCTGGGCTTTTCCGGCAACTTCCAGCGCGCGGAAAACTCCGCTTTAAACTCCTACAAAATGGTTTTAAATACTCTGCGCATGGTTGACCAGACCGGCCCTGTGCCTGACCACTCGAATCTGTCTCAGGCTCTGGTGCAGCTAAGCTCTCAGGGGGGCGGCGGCTGGTCTGCCATAAGGCTGGGGGATGAAAGCTCCGTTTTGTATGAGGATAACTCCATAGGGACAGAGCTTACGAAAAACCTGCCGGAAAATGACGGTACCTGCGGCATAAGTGTTATAAGCGACGCATCCGGCGGCAGACATATTAAAATAAGTGCCTATTTAAGCGCTGCGGGGGATAATCTGCGCCTTGACCAGTGCTACGACATTACGCCCCTTTACGCCCAGAGAAATGAACAGCTTAGGATTTACCGGCATGTGTTTCTCATTATGGCTGCGGCAGGAGGAATACTCAGCTGGGCACTGGCATACTGGCTGACAAGACCCCTTTCCGCCCTATCCAAAGCCTCCAAGCGCTTTGCGGAAGGTAATCTGGCATACAGGGCAGAGGTGCGATCACAGGACGAACTGGGAGTTTTAACAGGGGACTTTAACGCGATGGCGGAAAAGCTGGAGGAGAATATTGCCGCCATTCAGGAGTCGGCGGCAAGGCAGGAAGCCTTTATGGGCAACTTTGCCCATGAGATGAAAAACCCTATGACCTCCATTATCGGCTATGCGGAGCTTATAAGAGCGCAAATGCTGGATGAGCGGGAGCAGATGGACGCTGCAAACTACATATTTTCCGAGGGAAAGCGCCTTGAAAGCCTTTCCCTTAAGCTGCTGGACATTCTGGTGTTGAAGAAAAATGAAGTGAAGCTTCAGCCTGCAAAGCCCGCCCAGATAGTGGGCAGCATGGTGCAGCATTTGCAGAGAGTTTATGAGGAAAAGGGAATAGTTTTGCGGTGCAGAACCGAGGACGGCTGGTGTATGCTGGAGCCTGACCTTGTAAAATCCCTGCTTGTAAACCTTTTGGACAATGCAAGAAAGGCAATGGACAGAGGCGGCAATATTTTCATAGTTTCTGAAATGACAGACGATGGCTGCGTAATAAGAGTGCTTGATACAGGGCGGGGCATACCCCCTGAGGAGCAGAGCAAGATTACGGAAGCTTTCTACCGCGTGGATAAAAGCCGTTCAAGAGCTCAGGGCGGCGTAGGCTTGGGGCTTGCGCTTTGCAATGAGATAGTAAAGCTTCATAACGGAACACTGAGCTTTGAAAGCCGCATAGGAAACGGAACCTGCGTAACGGCAGAGCTGAAAGGCGGGCGGATATGAGGGGTAAAAAGTCAGAAAAACATGTAAAACCCAAGGAAAAGAAGCCTTTTAAATACGGCGACAGCATTTTGCAGGGCTTTTTGGTTCTGCTTTTATCTCTTGCCGCCGTAGCTACCGGACTTTCAATTCCCGGTCTTGCCGCCGGGGTGCAGAATAAGAGAGTGGATAATTATACATCAAGAAAGCAGCTTGAACCGGGAGCTCTCAGCCTTACGGCAGACGACACAAAGCTCACAAAATTAAGCCTTGCCGTGGAGCTTATGCTAAACGGAGATTCTGAATTTCGCCTTGTAGAGCTTGAAAATGGGCGCTTTCTTACTCATGGCGAGGCCAAAGACCGCCTGAGGGAGGTGCTTGAGCTTGCAGAGGGGACAGGGCTTTATTCAGGCCTGACCGGAGACTGGCAGGAGCTTCACGGTGAGCCTAACCTTTTAATTCCCGTAAGCGGTGACACCTCCACCGGTCTTGTGTGGATAATGTACGCATCATGTCAAATGGGTGATGAGGTTTACAGCCTGAGATTTCTGGTGGACGATACCAGCGGCCTTGTTATAGCCGTTGAGATTAAAGGGCCAAACGGCATGATGCCGGAAAACAGGGAGGAAGCTTTAAAAAGGCTTGCGGAAAATATGAGCAGATATTACGCCTTTTCCGATGTGGAGGTTATACCTCAGAGCGGGGATGAGCTGCGGCAGAATGACGGCGATGACTGCTGTATTCACTTTGTCCGAAACGGCGAAACGGTGCTGGATGTGCCCGTTGCGCTGAGAGATTCCTCATGGGAAATAAAATAATTTCCCAAGTATACAAAAATGATACAAATAATATGCAGAACTGATACAAGAGCGGTTTATACTATGCCTGCACATGAAAAACGAGGAAAGGGTAAGAGAAATGCAGGCGTTGGAGCAAAAACGGAAAAAGGCAGGATTCATATGGATTGCAGGAGCTGTGCTTGTCCTCTTGCTTCTGGGATTGCTGATAAGCCGTGTTATTATCTGGTCGAGAGACAGGCAGGAGACAAGACTGCTGGTGCTTGTAAATGACTGGAACAGTATAGAGTCTGCAAATTTTAAAGTTAAGCTAAGAACCTTGCCCTGCGGCGTGGAGGTGGACAGCCACTGTGCTGCCGACTTGGGGCAGATGCTTTCCGACTGCTCTGCTGACGGCTGCAGCCCCCATTTATTAAGGGGATATGTAAGCCGGGAGGAGCAGGAAAAGCTGTACCGGAATGAATACGGAAAATATCTGGATCAGGGTAAAACCTCAGATGAGGCTATGGCTTTAACGGTGCGGAAAATTCCCCGCCCCGGCAGAAGCGAGCATGAGCTTGGCCTTTCCGTTGACATAGTGGACAGCGAATACAGAGAAACGGACGAAAAGCAGGGGGAAACCGCCACATCAAAGTGGCTCCACGAAAATTCATGGCGCTACGGCTTTATTGAGCGCTATCCCGAAGGTACTGAAAACGTCACCGGCATGATGCCCCGGCCATGGCACTACCGCTATGTGGGCAGAAAGGCAGCGGAGCAGATAAAGGAGCTGAACATATGTCTGGAAGAATATGTGCAGATGTTTTTCACGGAAAAAGCCGTTATAGTCTATGGTAAATAAGCTTAATTAAAACCACCGGTATGGACAGAACATACCGGTGGTTTTGCTATACAAAGAATATTAAAATTACAAATGCCGCCGCTATCACAAGGACAGATAACAGGCATAAAATCAGAATAGCTTTCCCTCTTACGGGAGGAACATTCTCATTCACATAGCCCTCTGCCGCTGCCTTTGCCTGATTTAAAAGCTCCGTCCGGCTTATATCGGAGGTGAGAAAATAATCGTCACGGAGAAAAAACACCGCCTGCCGGAACATGGGGTTTTGAGGCTTCACAACGATTATGTTCTGCATTTTCCCTCTGAGGCGAACCTGAGAGCGGGGAGAGTGCTTCCCGCTGCGGGAAAAAATCTGAGGGCGGAGATTTTCTTTCGGATCAGTGTTCATTGCCGCTCCTCCACACGGACGGTTAAAACCGTCATGTCGTCCTCAGTGCCGTAGCAGTTTTCCGCCGCCTTTATCACCTTTCTTGCAAGGCTCTTCATGTCGTCGGCCTCCTCGGACAGTATGGATTTGAGCCAGCCGTCATCAGAATCGGCGATCACTCCGTCAGATGCTATTACGGCGGTGGAGCCGGGCTTTAAGCGCATACGCACAATGTCGGGGGCTATGCCCTCACCGGCGGTAAGCCCTACTGCCAGAGACTCACCCTTTATCCGGCGGATGTTTTTGCCGTTTTTAACATATGAGGGGGCGGCACCGTATTTATAAAAGCAGGTTTCACCGCTGAAAAGGTCAACGCACATAAGGTCAACAGTGGCAAAGCCCCAAGTGTCAGGGCCTCTGAGAAGCATTACGGAATTTAAAATCTTCATGGCTACTGCGGGGTCAACTCCGGAGCGGAGAAACTTTTCCAGTATAGCCACCACCTGAGAGCTGTCCTTTGCCGCCTCGTCTCCGCAGCCCATGCCGTCAGAGAGGAGAACGCACAAAACGCCGGCGTCCGTTTTAAAATAGCTGCCCTTGTCGCCGCTGACTTTTTCACCCTTTTTCTTTAATGCCGCAATGCCGACGGAAACAGCCAGAGGCTCTGCTTCAAGCAGCGTCATTCTCGATTCGCCCTCGCTGTCTGCATATGGCCTGCAAAGGCGCACACCTACAACGGCGGAGAGCTTTTCAAGGTAATCCTTGTCTTTATGTATAGGGGCGAGACTGCCGCTTTCGATAACTGCGTGCATTCTGCCGCCGGAATCTCTGTATACTGCCGCCTCGCCGTCAATTTCCAGTGCCCGCATGTAGCGCAGAAGCCGCCGTTCTGCCAGAGGGTCGGAGCCGTTTATACTGCCTAATTCCTCGGCTACATTGCCCAGAACCTGGGCTACGTCTGAATACTGCCCCCATGCAACGCTCCGGCTTTCGGAAAGCCGCACTCTAAGCTGCCGACGGTAGCTTAATCCCCGAAGCTCACCGTTTACAGCCGCCACAAATGCGGGCAGGCCTATGCACTTCTCCCTGAAAAAACCGGGCAGGTCGGTGGCTCTTAAACTTCCGTTTTCTATCATGGCTTTAGTGGCATCATTCATAGCGGAAAGGGTGTCCACATAGTCTGAATTCCAGCAAAGGTTTTTATTCTTGCAGCCTACGCACACCTCGTCGGCGGCACGGTCAAATACTCTGGCTATATTTTCGTCATTGTAAGGCTCTTCGATGTTTTTTCTGAGAATTTCAAACAGGTCTGCGTATGCCTCACTTAAATTCTTTACTCTCCCTGCCACAAAGCGCCTGAGACCGGTTTCGCCTTTACCACGCTCCATGGACTGAAAGGCAAGGCCGATATGGTTTAAAAATGCCGCCGGCAGAAGCATGAATATAACGGATGCACAAAAGACCTCAAACAGGGCGCTGATATAAATTTCCGTATTCCACGCGGACACTACGGAGAGAGCGCCGGAGAGAATAAAGGCCAGCAGAAAAATCAGTCTGCCGTGCTTTCCGAAACCGCCGGATAAAAGCCCGCAGAAAGCGTATGACATGGTGTAAAAGGGAGCGCCCGCATGACACATATCCATTGCAAGCCCCAGAACCGTTCCCACTGTTGCGCCGGTGAGCATACCGCCTTTTAGTGCGGAACACATTACCAGCAGCAGAGCTATAAATCTTCCCAGAGACACAACTCCGAAAAACTCTATCCGTGAAAATGCCATAAGTGCGCTTGAAGCCATGACCACACATGAGGTGCTGTGGAGAAGCTCCGCATTTTCCGTGCTGCCCGGCTCAGACAGAGCCTCTTTAAAAAAATAGGTGCCGCCGAACGCCAGAGCTGTTTCCAGAAAAAGCTCCGCAAACAGGGGAACCTCCCGTTCAGGCATGTAAAAGCTGCCTAAAAATCCGGTGAGGGCCATTACAGCTCCCGCCGCAGCCGGCATGAAGAATTTCTGCTTATAGATGTTCAGTTCATGGAAAACAAAGGATATGGTGTATATAAGCACAGCGGATGCAACGTAGCGTATGCCCCACTCTATGCCTCCCGATGCAAGATAGCCCAGTGCCGCACCCGCAAGTGCAAACACCCCTGAAAGCCCCGATCCCGAACATGCAACCATTGCCATACCCAGCGGCGCACCGTTTTCCAGAATTCGGGCGCATGACATGGTAAAGCCCAGAACCATGTAAATTCCGCACCGCGCCGCCATTAAAAAGCGCTTGTCGATTTTTCCCCCGGCTGCCGCCCTTATGGCGGACAGTCTCCCCTGTGATGCTAAGGACATTTTTCCTTCCTCCCGAGTTTACATAAGATAAATTTATTATAGTTAGACCCTTACGAAAAGGGGGTCATTTGGCGCTGTAAAATATATGCTTATTTTCAGGAAAAATAATCGGAAATAATAGAGCGGGCATAGCCCGGGCTTAATTCGGAAGTACGAAAAAAACAATAAAAAAACACTCCCCCCGACAGA
>RCNI01000572.1_pt1 | contig 26235 bp, 18 predicted proteins | sample 2041151 | NCBI WGS metagenome assembly RCNI01 (sample SAMN09708214, study PRJNA481090) | feces metagenome | isolation source: feces | place: Antarctica: Albino Rookery | reverse complement strand
GATATCAAATTCCCTTTAAGTCCTAAGGATAGAGTTAATAAATTTAAATTATTCTTTAATGATATTTCTTTGGTTACAGCAAACTTTGGGTTAACGCAAGATAATATTGGTTCAAAAGACTTTGATAATATTAAAGGAAATTTGGCTGAGAACTTTGTCGTGCTTGAATTATTAAGAAACGGTATTGAACCATATTTTCATACTTTTAAATTCAATGGCAATCAATATGAAATAGATTGTTTGTATGAAAAAGATCTCAGAGTTAAAATATTAGAAATAAAAAGTGGTAAAAAGAAGAAAAACCCAAGTCTTAATGTGCTATACAAGTTAAACCCAAATATTGACTATATTAAGATAAGTGCAACTAAAAACATTACTGATACCGAATTGCCAATATATTTATCCTTTACTTTGAAAGGAATATACTAATTGATCCCTAAAATTAGTTAGCGCTATTTTTTCTTTCAATCTTGATGTTATGTTTGATTTCTTGTACATAATATCTAAAATCTGTTTTTCTACATCAGTACATGTTAAAGATATTAATAACCATATTACATAACCCAATTCCTAGGCTTGCACCAATTACTGGTCCTATATTAGTTTTATTATGAGTTAAATCAATAAATGCATTTGCATGTGTGATAGTTAATGAAAGCATAAATATAATTGATAAGCCTAATCATACAAATGATAATAATGAAGTGCTTACTAAATGAACACAACCATCTGCAGCAGCAATTCTTCCTTCAACACTCTTACGTGATAGCGCATAACTAGTTAAATTTGCAATAACACTACATCCAATGATAGTACCATAGATAGCATAGGTTCACTGAGCTTCATTCACAGATGTAAATATAATTGCACCGAAGATTAAGAATAAGATAGTTAAGATAGCTGCTTTAATCACAGAGATGATTAAAGTTTTCTTAAATTCCCCAAACATTGATAGGATATGTTTATGCATTGAAGTAAATACATCAATTAAAGTTGGTACTCATAATAATCCAATCATTATATTTAATGTCACAGGATCCATTAAATTTTCATGACTGTGATGGTTATGAAACATTAAGACAGAATTTAGTAATGGAGCAGTTAAAATAAAGTTGGTAGCTGTAAATGATGCAATAAAGATATTCAGCATTTGGAATCTATGGAAAAAGTGTTTGTTAATTTTGGCATCATTGTGAGTGGCATGCTCAGCTAGTGAAGGAATAGCGGCATCAATAATACTATGCATAATATCATGACCACTTGTTAATAATGTCATAAAGACAAAGTAAATAGAAGCTGGCACAAAACCATCTGGAGCAAAACCACTTCCACCCGTACCATGTTGCAATTCTATGCTAATTCCAAAGGTAGCACTAGATGAAGTTTTAACTGCAGAATAGACTAAGAATAAAATAGTAATTACATCTGTACTAAATTGATCTAAATATGTAGTTCCCACACTTTGTCATGTTTCTTTACAAATTTTTCATGATGAAGCTCTCTGTTTTTGGAATCAAGAGAAGTGTTTCTTACGGTAAGGATATAAGATTAATAAAACAAATAGCACTTTACTTCCTAATAACAAGATAATAATGGTATTCATTCATATAAAAGATATATTGATAATATGATTCATTTGTAATACAAATAAAGTAATAATAATAGCGTTAGATAAAACAGTAATTAAAATATTGTAGCTATTGTATATATATGATTTATTGTTAATAAACATTAAAATCATACTAATTGGAATAATAAAGTAAGTAGTTAATAACTCAATTGTGTTACTTAGGATAAATAATGTCGATTGTCATCACTGAATTGAATAGCTGCCATGTTCTTCTCTTACTACAATAGTCCCAGTGTGTCCTGCTGCTAAAAAAGGGAAAGCGAAAGCAAGGACAACTGTGATGGTCAAGTAAAAGAAACCAAACATATAGAATTGAGGTTTTAAATCAGAAATTTTCTTATTAGCTTCATGATATTGCTTCAAGTGGATCGATTTATATAATTTAGCAGTGGCTACATTAAAAAATGAGTTATGTCCTCCACTAATATAAGGAAGTATACTAATAGCAAGAGCTAATAAACCTAATGAATCTAAACCAAAGGTAGCAGATGTTAAGCCTGTTCTAACTAAATTAAAAGTAATAACTAATAAGGATAAAATAATGCTAATTGAAGCATTTTTAAAAGTGTTATATGCAAATTTATTTTGGTGTTGCTGCTTATCTTTCATGGAATGATTATACCAAACGTTACCAATTTAGTAACAATATGTAAAAAATCTATCTTATATAGCCAAAAGTTAAAAGTTTTATGTAAAACTACACCATATACTCACCATAATTTATATATGTGTGTTAAACTAAAAGGGTAATGTTTTATAGTAAGAAAATTTGTTTAGCTTATACTTCGCAATTTAATATTGAATTTGATAGCACTAACTTTGATAGTGGTATCTTTTTTGAAGTTTCCAAACAATCTTTTAATTTTTTGATTGAATGCCTACAAGATAAGAATGAAATTAATGAAGATTACAATGTTGAATATTTATGTTTCAATACCAAAATTAGAAACGCGATTCATTCACAATTATTAAAATACTGTAAAAATCACGGCATGAATGTTAACAAGGAAGATGAATTAATGGATAATTCACTAACTAAAATATTTATTTACAATAATGAATTAAAGAAGACTAAGGCATCAGATGAAAAGACTATCATTGAAAATATCTTCTTATATTTCTATTGTGGTATTTTTGCACTAAAAGCATACAGTAAAGAAAATTTTGAAGAGGTATTAATCCATAACATTAGATTATTTGGTATAGATCAACAATTAAATAAATTGGTTGATCGGGTAACATTTTTAGAACGTACACAAATAACCTTGATGATTATTTCATATGTAAATTGAGTAATTGGTTTGGTTAATGAATTTACAAATAACCACTTCAATATTAGAACAATTAGTATCCAAGGAGTTGGGGTTAATGCTAATAATAAAGAAATGACTTTAGAGATAAATGGTAGTAATAATGTAATCATTCAAGAACAACAAGAACCATTCAGATTAACATTTGATAAATTAAAAGGGCTAAAGGAATATTTTGATACTAAGATTGTTGGACAGCCTCAAGTCATTGAAAAGATTAATGAAATCTTAATTGGAGAAATGTACAACCTAAATAAAAAAGGTCATAGACCAATTGGGACTTTATTTTTTGTTGGGCCAACAGGTGTAGGTAAAACTGAAACAGTTAAAGAATTAGCTAAGTTCTTATATGGCACAGAAAGAATTCATAGATTCGATATGAGTGAATATAAGTCAGAAGTGGCAATACAAAAATTGATTGGGGCACCTAATGGTTATGTAGGTTATCAAGAAGGCGGAACATTAACCAATGCAATGCAAAGAAACCCTAACACCATTGTACTATTTGATGAAATTGAAAAAGCTGATAGAACAGTTTTTGATTTATTCTTACAAATGATTGATGAAGGTTTTGTTACATCAAATAAAGGAGTAAAGTCTTACTTTGATAACACCATTATTGTCTTTACATCTAACTTAGGTGTTAGTAATTTAACAGCTAGAATGGGATTTGAAAATATCCAAGAGATAGTTAAAGAAAATGTTCAGTATTTCTTTGAACACACCATTAATCGTCCAGAACTACTTGGTAGAATTGGGACGGATAATATTGTAGTCTTCAACTTAATTGACAAAAAAGAAGACCTTTATAAAATCCTTGATATTATGTTTAATAATTTCAAGGAAGAATATGATGACTCAAAGATTGTCTTGAATTTTAACCGTGAACAAGTCTATGATAAGATTCTTGAAAATATTGATTTAACTAAAGGAGCTAGAGATATTAGAAATAAATTTGAATTATTTAAAAAACATCTTTACGCAGGATTTTTTATGAAAGAACTAAATCCTCAAGACATGAAGAATATGACTATTGAATTTACCTATGATGGTAAAAATGTAAATATTACAAATATAGATAAGAAAAGCTAGGCATAACCTAGCTTAAATGGGGCGACCTACGAGATTCGAACTCGCGAATGCCTGAGTCACAGTCAGGTGTGTTAACCGACTTCACCAAAGCCGCCATAAAGACATACACATATTATATATGCTTGTATGTCATTATCACAATATTTTTTTATATAGGTTTATTCCTATTTATATTTTTCTGGATGTTCTTTTTGCATTTTAGCAATGAATTCTTTTTTATCCATTGCACCATACTTATTCATTAATTCACAACATTCTTTATATTCTTTTTCAGCTCAGTCTTTCTTTTGGAAACCTCTGATTTCAACTTTTTTCTTTTGTAAATTTTTGTAAGTTTCAAAGAAATCTTTCATTTCAGCTAATAAATGTGGGTTTAGGTCATCAATACTGTTGATGTGTGAAAATCTAGGATCACAATCAATAACACCAATTAGCTTAGTGTCAGTTTCCCCACCATCAATCATTTCCATTGCTCCAATGATTCTAGTTGGAACAATGATACCTGATGGGAATTCTTGTTCACTAATCACTAAACAATCTAATTCATCGCCATCTCAGTCTAGTGCTTCTTTAATAAAACCATAGTTTTGTGGGTAGCCACTTGGTCCATATAAAATTCTATCTACACTGATATTCCCAGTTTTTCTATCATATTCATATTTCACTTTTGAATGTTTTGGAATTTCAATAGTTACATCTAAGATTAAAGCCATAATCTGTCCTCCTATAACGATTTTTCTTATTATATTTTATCTAATAAGAGTAATTTTTTCCAATAAAACGAGTTTAAATAAGATAAAATTATATAATATATTGATATATTTAAGAGGAAAGTACATGAAAAACGATTTTAAAATATTAAGAGACTCTGCATATACTTGAGATGATAGACCACATAATTATTTCAATTTTAGTGGTAGAGTTGTTGACAAGTATGGTCTACCTTACATCAGATCTAAATTACATTTTAAATATAATTATGTAGCAGATAAGAATGAAAATGAAAACCAAGCAATTGGTAAATTTATTGAAAGTATTAAGTCAGAAGCTCTAGTTAGTGAACCAGCTCAAAATAGATTTGAACGTGAAGAACTTCATGTTGTTGATATGGAAGTGCCTGCAAACCAATATGACACATGAGTTAATAGTGTGCCTAGTAAATATTTCAATGAATACAAACAAAAGAAATTATTATTAGACCAATATTTATCTAAATTTAATTCTCATGAAAGAAACCAAGTTATTAGAATCATGTGTGAAAACTCAGACTCTAAGAACTACACTCACTTCTTAGATATTGATCCTGATGCAATGACTACTCAACAATATTTAATCTATAAAGACATCATTAGATTCTATGAAGAAATCTACATAAAAGAAGCTGTAGAACAAAACAAACTATGAGAACAATTATCTCAAAGAGAATCAGAACTTGCTAAACTTAATGAACCTAAAACAGCAATGGTTGATCTTGATGATGAAACTTCAGAAGCTGTTGATTCAGAAAGACTTAATGCAATTCTTGCTGGAGCTGAACAAGAACCAACTACTGATGGTGAAGCTCTTAAGAAACAACTTGAAGAAATGATTGCTAGTACAGAAAACATGGCTCAAAAAGTTGAAGAACAAGAATCAATTAGAAAACCTATTGAAGAATCTGAAAAAGGTAATAATGTTAGAACTCTTGACATTAAACCTGCTAAGACATTATTATTCACACCACAAACAACTGTGATTGGTTCTGGTAATGCATTTGGAACAAATAAAGCTTATGAACCAAACTTTAATAAACCTCTATCTCAAAGAGGATTATCAAATGCAAATATTGCAACAGTTGGTTATGCAAACAATATTAATGATTTAATTAATGAAAGAAATGCAAAAGCTGCTGCAAACCAAGCTTTAGTAAATGAAATCATTCAAAACCAAATTGCATACAACAACCAATTTGGTGGTAAAGTGCAACATGCTAACATTAAACAATCTTCTACAAATTATGGTCAAGTTGCTAATGCTAACAAAGCTGGATCATTCAACGCTTCAGCATCTGTTAATACTAGAAGCAATATGATGAGTTCAAACTTTAATAACCAATCTGCAATTCAAAACCAAGTTGCAAATAGTCAAGAAGCAGAGACTCCAGTTTCAATTAACAAACCATTGTTAGCTAAGAAACCAGTTTTATTAGGTAAAACAAATCAGTCATCTCCAGCTCAAACATCTAGTGTAGTTAAACCTTCATTTAACTTCAATAGAACTAGTCACACTGAATCAAATGCAGCTGTAGAGCCTAATACTGAAGTTAAATCTTCAATCTCACTTCAAAAACCATTAGGTATTAAACCTGTTGAAGCTGTAAATAAATCTAAAACTGAAGATATTGTAGGTGTTTACAAAATCAATACAAAAGAAGTTGCTGTTGAAAATGAGCCAAAGAAAGTGTTAGTTGGTGGCCCAATCCCAACTAAGAAATTCTAGTTATGCCACGTAAACATTTAATTGCCTCTGGTATTAACAAAAAACAACAACAACAAGCTAAGCTATGAATGAAATGTGCTAAGGAAATTAAGGCTGCTGCTAAAATTGGTGGTCCTAACCCTGAAGCTAACCCAAGATTAAAAGCTGCTATTGTAAGAGCTCTACAAAATAACTTATCACGTGATTCTATCCAAAAGAATATTAGTGGTGCAAGTAAAGATGCTTCAACATTAAAAGAACTTTTCTACGAAGGATATGGCCCTAATGGAATGGGAATTATTATTAAAGCATTAACTGATAATGAACAAAGAACTATTAGTGCAGTAAGAGGTTACTTTACTAAATTACATGGTGAAATTGCTAAACCAAATAGTGTAATGAGACTATTTGATGAATTAAGTGAATTCGTTATTGATAAAGCTGAATATAATGAAGATCAAATTTTAGAAGCAACAATGGAAAATGAAATCATTGATTTAGTTGATGATGAAGATTGCTATATTTTAACAGCTAAACCTGCTCAATTTGTTCCAGTTAATGATGCTTTAGAAAAAGCTAATATTAAATGTTTATCTGCAGAAGTTAGATATATCCCTCAATCTACTGTTCAAATTGGTGATGATCAAAAACCATTATATGAACGTTTTATTAATCAATGTGATGACGATGATGATATTCAATGAGTTGTAACTAATTGTGATAACATTGAATAGTAATGACTTCTTTAAAATCGATTAGACTTCAAGATATAGGTATAACAAGTCATGCTATGGAAAGAGCAAAACAACGACTTGATTTTGGTGTAGATAAAAATACATTAGTATTTGAAGCTAAACTTAAGGAATTAATTCAAACAGCTAATTATAATTGTGAAAGTGAAGGCAAACATAAATACATTGCAATTTATAAAGGGGTATTAGTAGAAATTGTTGTCTCATTCTTATCACCAACAAAAATTTCAGTATTAACTATCATTGTAAGGTAAGGGTTAAAGATGAGTGAAAATAAGGATATTAGAGCTGATATCATCGATCTGATTGAATCGCTTAGAGTCTATGTTAATCAAGATGGTGGAGATCTTGAATTCATTGATTACAAGGATAATATTGTTTACATAAAGATTCTTGGAGCATGTGTAGACTGCCAATTTCTTGATTATACATACAATGATGGAATAGAATCTATTCTTAAAGAAAATTTTCCAGAAATTAAAGCACTAAAAATAATTAATGAGAAGAAATAATTCTTCTTATAGTTTTTGCACGTTAATGACATTTAGCTATTATTTTTTGCTCTATTTTTAATTTTAAAAACCCCCTTGTAAAATAATGCAAAAGCAATATAATTTGGTTATGGTCACACTACAAAATATTTCATTCAAATACAAAAAGAGAAGCAAAGACTGATCTCTAAATAATGTTACTTTCAATATTTACGATGGAACCTTTCATGCTTTCATTGGTGAGAATGGTGCTGGTAAGTCTACCACGATGAAAGTAATTACTGGGCTAGTAAATAATTATGAAGGTTCACTAATTATTAATGAGAAGGATCCCTTGAGTGATAATAATGCACGTCTAAATATGGCATACATCCCTGATAAAGCAATCTTCCCAAATAATCTAAATGCTTTTAATTATTTATACAGAATGGCAATTCTAACTAGACCAGACTACGCAGAAGTAAAAAGAGAAATTCAATATTGAACAGAAAGATTAGGTATTAGCGATAAATTGAAAGCTAATCCTAATCTTTTGTCTGCTGGTCAGAAAAAGAAGATACTACTTATCAAATGTATTATTGAAAGAGCTAGGATTATTGTACTAGATGAACCAGCTGCTAATTTAGATCCTAGTACAAGAATAGAATTATTTAATGTACTAAAATACCTAGCTGATCAGGGCATTACTATCTTTATATCCACTCACATTATTGAAGAAATTAAAAAGTATGCAAACTATGCAACTTTTATTAAAGGCGGTCAAATATTATGAAGTGGGCCTGTAATGGAAGACCAAATTATTCAATATTATGAATATATGTTCTCAAAGAAAAATGAGGAAAGCAATGAAGGACAAGAACAACAAGGCTAGCCAATTTTTAAGAGATATAAGCATTAAATATAGAAGAAACTTATATGTTTTATTTATTGAGCAATTAAAACACTCTCCGGTATTTTATATACTATTGGTTTTGATGTTGTTATCACAACCAACTATTCTTAGCACTCTTCTTCTTATAGATCATGGCATGGATTATTCTATTTACCTAATTGTTATTCCTGCAATATGTAATATGGCATTTATTCTATATTGCTCATATAAATTATTAAGTGAAAATAGGTTTAACTATATTGATACTAATCTTATTTCCAAGTCTTTTACTAGAAATACTATTATGTGATGCAAGATAAATATAATTTTTATGTTTGTATTAACTTGCTTGGCAATAGGTTTTGCTTATAGTGTTATCTTTTGTTTAGCTACAAGTCATCAAAGCTATATTTTAGCTATCTTTCTCTCAAATATATTGATAAGCCCATTCTTGTATTTCATTTATGGTCTTTTCATTGCTCTTATAAGCATTCAGTTGAAACCAATCTTCTTTACAATAATATCTAGTTTGGTTTTATTGCTTACATCAGTGCCATCAATATTTACTAGACCTTTATTAGCTAGTCAAGCAAATAAAGGATATGTCACTTATAATAATGCAAATTATTCAGTAGCTAAACTATGTTCTACTAAGGATAGTTACTATGCCATTAAGATTAAAAATAAAGATTGGAGTTATAAGCAACTGTTACAAGAGATTAATGAAGCATCGATAGGGAACATCTTTATTCCATCTGAGTGAAACATTGCTTTTTATAATTCAGTATTTATGAATAATGATATTACCAATCTCAGCGGAGATCATCTGAATAATGTAAATTCAATAATGAACTTTAAATTAAAACCGATTAAATTTACAAGAGCCAATAATGAGTTGATTGTCAGAGGGCAAGACCTCAATCCATTGATGTTAGATACCCAAGAGATAATTAATTCTATCTTAACTAACATAGATCAGATTGCTCGATCAAATAATAATGTCAATCTGTTAGATAAAAACATTGCTATGAATCTCCATAACACACTTAAGAATAATGTTTTATGGAATGATGAAACCCTCAGTCAGAAGGAATTGTCAACTACTCGTGACTTAACAGGTATAAACACAAAGTATAACATTTTGTTCTATATCATTAAATATTCTGAGCAATTTAGTTATATCTTTGAACCATTGAGGAATGAAATAACCAAGAAATACTCACAAGAATTATTCGATTTACTTTCCTTTTTATGTAACAGTAAACAATCAAATGCTAACCTTTTTGTAGGAAATGATGCAGTAGGAACTAAAAAACCAATTATTGATTTTTATCCTAATAATGCGATTGTGTCAGAAGACAAACCAATCACTTGAAGAGATTATGAGTTTATCAAATCGACTCTTATTAGATTTAGAAACAATAATGCGTATTATCTAGATTCATCAGGCACATACATTGCAATAGATTCACCAGCAAAGATTGATCCTTCTGTTAGTGATGAAGCTTCTTGAGAAGCTTATATAAATCAAGTGTCTTTAAAATACAATGACACAAGAAAATTAATACATAAATTTGGAAAAACCTTTCCAAGGATATATGGCTTTACTCTACAAAATAATGACATTTCAGAGTTTGCTTATGATTATTATTTTCAAGTTGAGAAGTCCACATATCTTTGAATTACACCCATTTTAATAAGCTGCATATCTATTGGCTCCATACCATTAGTAATGCTATTAGTAAGGAATAACAATAAATCTTCATATAAGGACCTATAATTATGAACAAGAAAAAGAAAAAAAGAATTCTGCTTGCTTTTGCTTTAATTTTTACAGCTGAAACAATAGCTGCACCTATAATAGCTCTAAAAGTGGCATCACACTTGAAGGCTGAAAATGTTTCCTATAAATTTGATGGAGAAATATTTAGTAGCAAACAAGCAGTATTTAATTATGCTTTAAGTAAAGCAGAAACAGAAAAATCCACAGACAGGATTAGGCATAGTTGATCCATTAGTTGGGATGGACAAATTAAATATTTTGATAATGTAAGAGATTTAATGAATTTTTTAGATAAAAAAATAATAGTTCATAAAGGCACGGCATCTACTGAAATTAAATTGGGAGAATATGGTGAAGTGCCCTCTTCTGAACTATACAAATTAAATTTAAATAAAGAAGTTAAACAAACAAATGTTTATCGTGGAAGAGATAATAGTATTTACAGTTCTGAAATAGATGCTAAAAATTCTTACTTAGAAATACATGATGCTTACCAATTTGATAACCACTTTTTTAGAGATAAAGAAGAATTAAAAAATTACCTTATTATTAACCAAGCAACAATCAAACCTAGCACTGATCATGTAGTGATTATTTCCCCTGATAATATGATGTCCTCACCAATAGACATAAACAAGCTAAAAAATAAGGATGAAGTTACTATAAATTATATTAACAACTTTGTTAACAATTATGCTAATAAATACATTCAAATATATGACAATAAATCAAATCTTTATTATTACTATACTCATGATGAAATATATAAGGATATCGATAATGTAACAACCATTGTTGAAGACTATTCAAAAGTTATGATTAATTCTAATCAAGGATTACCTAACTACATAGTTGATTTAGATAAAGAAGATAAAAATAATTTATATGGACCATATTATGCTAAATCATCAGCTGCTCTAGAAAAAATTACTGATCCTAATTGTTGAAAACAAATTTCGTCTGATGAAAATAATATTGTAACAATGGAATTAGAAGTTGAACAACTATCACAATTTATGGAATCTATTGTGCAAGATACTGAAGTCTTGTCAGAAGAAATTGCTGACCAAGTAGATCCAGCCATAGTTAGAAAATACAGAAAAGCTGGTATAGAAACTCCATTCCATATTGATATTATTGAAAAGGAAACAAATGAATATTTCCAATTATTAAGTAGTAAAGCACCTAAAGTATATAAAAGTGTGATGAATACATATAACACTATTAAACAGGGAAAGAAATACAGCACCTTTTATAAGCTTCCTATCCTTTACATAAAGACAATAGAATCTCTAATGGCTCACAATTGCAATCAAACTTTAATTGATGCTACTTTTGATTACTATAAATTAGTTGCAACAAAATTTGATGAAACATTATATGCTATTGTTCCTTCTGTATTCCTTTGAAATGATAGTAGAACAGAAATATTATCCTTTGCTAAATTATTTAAATTTGGTGATACAACATTTGATTTCAATACAACTCTTGATGCATTTACTACCATTATAGTTAATGAATATCCAGACTTCATGAAATATATTCATATCTTCGGCCTAATTCTATATACTTCATATTATTTTTGGGATGCAATTCCTTATAACCCTCATTTCATTAATAAGTTCTTTGATGTAAGTTTATCAGAGTTTAGTGATGAACAAGTAGAAGCATTAGAAAAAACTTGAATTATGATTACTACACCTGATGTAGATCTTTTTAAAGAAATGTGTAAAGAGATATTTAAAGATAACATTCACTATACAGGCAAAGAAGTTCCTCTCAGTCAAGAAGTAATGGATGCTTTAGTGTATGTGTTTGCCTTTAAATGTGCTTCAGCACATATCAATGCTGAAAAGGAATTAATGAAAAATCTTGAAGTCATTAAAAGGGCAAATAGAAGTGATTACATAGATATCATTTCAGATAAGAAGTCATTCTTTTATAACGAAAATTTTAGTTTTGGATTTATTGAAGAAATTAAAAACAGTAGTCTTCTATCAAGATTTGAAAATAAAGAGTTAGGAGTAGTTGATTTTCTAAGAATGAAATACCTATATCAACAAGGTAGAATAAGAAACATTGCTTCTCATCCTATAGAAGAAATCAAATCATTATTTATTGATGCTATTGTTTATTCCAAGTTCCCTACTCTTGTTGATGCAGCCAAAGAATTTAGTACATATTTGGTACTAAGCGAGCAAGAGTATTCAATGCTACCATTAAGCCCTGAAGAAATTGAAAGAGCAAAAGTAACTGGTATTCAAAGATGTGAAATGTTCTGTGAAGCTGCTTTAGATCTAGTTGGTAAAGCTACAGACTTAATTAGCGCATTACCTAACTTATTAAAGAAATGTAAAAGAATTTTAAACCTTTTAACACCATGTATGCCTTATGTTCAAGCAGCCCTTGCTATTCTTGATGCAATCATTCCAAGATTTGAACATACCTCATATGCTTTTGAGACTGATGATGTGCGGTATGTTTGGGATGGAGGTATGAGAATGACAATGTTCTTTGGTGCAGTGGAATTGATGAGTAAAGATGTTAAAGATATGAAAATCTTACCACCTCAAAGAATCACAGAATCTCATATTGTAGATGGTATTTATTACAACGGAAAAATTTATGATAGTTATGAAGATGGTTGAAAAAAGGAACAACTAAATGATATTCTACGAGGTAGATATAATGGTAATAAAAACATTAAAGAAGTATGAAGTTTTAGACCACTACCAAGAATGATGAGTAATTCTCCATCAACAGATGCCTTCCAATCAAGAGAAACTTTAAATGAATATGTTATTAATACTATCATTGAAGGTGGAGACTTTATTGAAACTAAAAAAGTTTATAAATATGCCAATGGGTACACTTTAAATGGTGAACATGCTATTGAGGAAATTCTAAATACTATTAAACCAACTAAGATAGCTACTTTGCCTATATTAAAAGATAATTTTCCAATTATTGATGACAATAAGGATATCGATAATAGTGTCCCTAGCTATATCTTGCCTGGCACTTCATGAACTAGTGCCAGAGGAGAATATGTTAATACAACAGACAATCAATATATTGTTGTAGATCCTAATGTTGAATCTAAAAATTATTTAATTAATGATGAAAATGTTCCAGAAACTACAGTTGATGCAACAGCTACATTAAAACAAAAATTTTATGAATCATTTGATGTACCAAGTAAAATGGTTGTCCAAAATGACTTATTAAACGTGAATAAGTTTTCACAATTAAGCACAAATATCAATACTATGAATGTTTATGAAGTTAAACTAGAATATGGCTATAAAAGATATTTTTTAGATAGAGGTGCAGCTTTAAAATGATATTTAACTAAACAAAACTTTGCTGTACAAGATTCCTTTGTCCAACAAATTAAATATATTTTCAATGGCCAATCATTTAACAATCAAAATAAATATCTTAAATGAGTAGAGGAAAATATGGAGATAATTAATGACTAAATATAAAAAAATAATATTAGCAACATTGCTAGGTACATGTCTTGTGCCAATGGTATCAATCCCTATTATAACAACAAGCCAAACAAATAAATATACTGTATTTCATGAAGATAAAAATAACACTAATGAATATTACTATGTATATAATGGGAAATATTTTGATACATTAGATGATGCAACAAAATATGAGCTTGCAACCAATTCAATTCTTGACAGTAGTTTATGAATTGGAAATATTCAAGAAGCTATATTTGATCAACAAACAAAACGATTAGATATAGATAGATTAAGACCATATGATACTGATAAATTAAAACCTGCATACAAAAACGCAATTAATAATTATGATTATGACTATGATAAAGTGAAGCGTAGTTATGTTAATGAAGGTTTAGTGCAATATAAATATGATGATTTCAATGGTAATTTGTTTGATAGTCGTTCTGAAGCTGAAGAGTCAATTAGAAATTCAGTATTAAGAGCACCTACAGGATATTACCATTATGTAGACTACCACTACACTAAAACTAAAATTAATCCTTTAAATGATGAAGATATAGATGAGTTTAAAATTGACACACTGAAAAAGTTTTTATTCAGTAAGGATGAAAATATTAATTTAAGCATCTATTCAGAATATGAAAGAAATGGAGAAAAATATCTAGCTAAAGGATTGGCTGACAAAATCTTTAATGATAGATTCTTTATTAATGATTTCATATATGAAATCTATGATAGGTTAATGACTTCATTTTGGAGTGATTTTATGGTAGATAAAACATTTAATGTTAAATTATCTATTTGTGGCCGTAGTGGAGAAGAAAGTGCCTATTATTATTTCAGAAATGTTTCTAAAGCGCATAGTGGCGAAAACACTAATATCAACCCTGTTGCAATAAACGATAAAACTATTGAGTTTAGAAATGTAAGATACAATCAATTACATTTATTTACAAGATTCTTAAACTATAATCAATTTTTTGAAACACACACCACATGAGATAAAAAATATTTAGAAAACATTGTTGCTAGAGAAGCTAAGAATCGTTCCGATGATTTAAATTGTAAATACCAAGTAAGATATGAAGGCCATAACCATGGCTGATGAATAGGTCATGATATTGATATCTTAGCAGATGGTGCAGGCGGTACAAATCATCGTGTTGACTTTGATTTATCAGTCCATTTAGACAAGAAAGAAGAAAATAGAAAAGCTTTCAAGCGTTATCTAGCTGAGAATATGGTAGATTTCATTAGCGAGTTTTTAGAGAATTATAATCAAGAAAACGAAGTTGATCAGGAATCTTATGAATACAAAGCATTAGTTAATTTAGCCAAATCAACCTTGAATTATATTTTAGGGGAACATTTTGAAGATCTTATTCCTATCCTAGGTGACTTGGAAAATAAGGTTGTATATAATGCTTACCATGGACCAGGAATTCATGATTATAGAAAGTTTATGACAAATGATTATTATCAAGAAAAAATAGGTTCATATGTAAATAACGATTATGAAGAAATTTATGACAAATATATGGTTAAAAGAAGTATTGTAGAAAAGATAGTAGATTTAGAAGCTTTAAATAAAAACAATATAGTAGAAGACTTAAAAAATAATATTTTTGATTATAAATTTGTTGTTGAATATAATGATAAGCCATTATGAGTTTTAAATGATAGTATTACAAAATACATTAACTATAAAGTTCAAGCAGTTAATACAATTGGTAATGATGGTTTTATCTCTATTCCCCTAAACCAATATGAATATCCTGAATTTAAAAAGTATATTCTTGAACAACCTAATGCAGCACGAAAGGATATAAAGAAAAACCTAATTAATATTTCATCTAGTTTTATTGAAGATGAAGAATCAAATATTAGTCGATCATTGATTCCATATACTAAAACAAATGGCAATATTACTTTTGACCCAATTTATAAAAAAGAAGGGTTCTATTATGTGGATGGAACAAATCCAAATAATCCTAGTCTTAGAGATGCTCCCATACCTCATGATTTAAGTGAATCTTTATCTTGATACAATAATACAATAAGAGAGATTGAAAAAAGATATTCTGGTAAATTATCAAAAGAAACAAAATCATGCATGAATAATAGAAATGGAGTACTAAGACTATATGATCAAAATGATGTAGAGTTACCAATATATTATGCTGAAACTTTGGATATGCCTTATAAATTTAATGCTTCACTATGAAATTCAAATAAAGAAGTATATACTGATGAAAACACTATTAGAGTCGCAATTAGAAATGCTAAGATTGTTGAACCTGCTAAGGTAGTAGTTTTATATAATTTGGTTGGTGAAGTAGTGAATTCTGGAGTTAGATTAAATGAGAATGAAAGGCTTAATTCTACTAATGATGCAATCTATGATTCTCAAGAGGTTGTTATCAGTAATTTATTAAGGACAAAAGTAATCTTAAATGATCCTCAAAAAGTATTCTATGAAGAAGCAAATGGAGTGATGACATTACTTGATAATAAAATTGATGAAATATACAAACTAGAAGTGAAATCTAAGAAGCATTATTTCCCTACTTATAAAGATGCATATTTATACTTAAGAGAGTACATTGAATTGAATGCTAGTAAGGTTCGTAAATAATTCTTTGTATTTCTCATCCGTTTTTATTTAAAAAAGTTTCTTATATGAATAAATAAGATTAATTTAATTAATCTAATAATTCATAATATAATTATTAATATTATTTAGGAACGGGTGAAAGATGAAAAGAGCTATTAAAGAAAAGCTATTAAATTTAGTTACATTTAATCCTATTGACTATTGTATTCATAGTAATGTAACACAAAGACATATTGATATTTCAAAATATGTAAATCATGATGCGTTTATTGCATTCATGGAAGGTGAAAGCCAACAACTAGAAATTTCTGCTACAAGTGGTATTAGTGCATTTGAATCAGAATTGAAGTCTTCACAATCAGTTGATGAATTTATTTCAATTGTACATAGCAATGGTTTCAATATTACAGAAAATAGAATTAGAGAATTAACAACCAATTTTGCAGAAGCTAAAAAGAAATCTATTACATTCTATGTTGATCAAATGAAGGCTTTCAAGAGACAATTCATTTCATTAAATAGAACTGCAAACAATATTTACAATGACTCAACAGTATGACCTCTATATATTGCTTGACGATTTGTTAAAGGTAAAGTTAATGACATTATTATCAAAGCTCCTTTAATTATTTACAAGGTCGCAATTGTTGAAGAAGGTAGTAAGTTATATATTAGAAAATTAGAAGACAATCAAATCGTAAATGAAAAGATTCAGATTGTAATGAATAAGGAATTTCCTTCTATTGCTACAAGCCAAGAACTATTTGCAGCACTTGATTTTAATAGTTATATTGAAAGATTTGAAAAGATGATTGGGTATAAACTTAAGAATGACAACCCAGACTTATTAACTAACTTCCAAATTCAATCTTCAAAAGCTATTGAAGAATCATGTGATAGATTAGAAATTGAAAACTCTGCCCTAATTGGTATCTTTGAACCTGGTGGTGGTGCTTTAAAAGAAGACCTTAAAGTAATTATTGAAAGAGATGAAGATCCTTTTGAAAGCCAATTAGATGGTGAATCTAAACCTAATACCTACTATGAAGAAAAAATAATTAAAGATCCTACATCAATCTTTGAAATTAATAAGCCTTTGAATATTTATCAAAAGTATGCTGTTGCTTCATCATTAAGTCAATCAACATTAATTTATGGTCCTCCAGGTACTGGTAAATCTGAAGTTATTGCAAACATTATTTCTAATGCCTTAATTAAAGGGAAAACAACACTAATGGTTTCTGAAAAGAAAGCTGCCCTTGAAGTTTTAACTAAGAGAATTAGTTCATTAAGTCAATTTGCCCTTTATCTATATGATTCAAATGATAAAGAAGGATTCTATAAAAAAATTGACAACCTTAATGCTAAACTTGGAACACAATGATATCGTGAAACTGCTCGTACATCGAAAGCCCCAACTCTAGAACCTTTAAAATTCAACAAAGATGAATTATTGTTTGTCAAAAACTATGAAGATTGATATTCTGAACTATCTACATTAATAAAAAAACATTGAAAAGTTGAAGAATATACTGATGGTATTTACAAACTAGATTATATTGATGCACAAAGAATTAAGCATGAATTAGGTGAAGAACTTTGCATTGAATGATTACAAACTATTAATGTAGAAGGCCTTGGTACTACAACCTTACTTGAAGCATTTAAACAAATCTACACTGGATCTGATTACAAATTCCCTAATGTTGACGTATTCTTTAGTGAATATATTAAATTTAGAAAGTTTGTAAAAAAATACAATTTATTAGACGGAGAAGGTGACGATAAACCTACATCTGAAGATTTGGTTAAATACATTAAGCATATCCAAAAGAAGATTGCTGCCAATACCAAAGTTGTAGAAAGATATTTACTAGGTGGAACTAGACTAGAAAATCAATTCAATAAGTATTGAGAATTCATTAAACAATATCAAGGTAAGAGATTGGATGCATTCCTAGAAAAGCCTTATAAAGAAAAGAAGCAATTCTTAAACCTTGTAAATTCATATTTATTATTCAAACAAACTGTTATTGATAAAGACCCAGTGTTATCAACATTAACACCCCAACAAATTATTGAAAAAATCAATATTATTGATAAGTTTGTTAATAAATACAAAAAGTTATTTAGTCAAGGTGACTGATATGATTTCTTGTTAAAGAATGCAAGCAAGCTAGAAAAATTCATTAGACTATATGAATCAGCACCAAGCCAAGAAATTTCTGAAGTAATCTTTGCGGAATTTATTGTTAATTCTCAATTAATTGTTAAAGCTGAGGAATCAAACCTTAATTTTAAACAAATCAAGTTTGTAGCAAAAGATGCTCCACAAATTATTCCATTATTTAAAGAATTCATTGAAAGTATGGAACACTTAAATAATGACTACATCTATGAAATTATTCAATACAAAGACTTACTAAAATATGATGTAGAATTCCTAAGAGATTTAAAAGAAGTAGCTATTATCTTTGCTCCTGAATATCAAGAAATTATTAAAGAATGAAATTGAATTCACTTAGACTTCATTAAATTCCTGTACTTAAACCCAATTGTTCCATTTGATATTGAAAAGATTCAACCAGTAATGCAATTGATTACAACACCAATTAGTAATGATCAATTCATGAAACTAAGAATTATTGCAATGTGAAATGAAATCATTAAAGAAAACCCAATGTTTATGGAACTTAAAGGGCACCACTTACAAGATATCATTGTTCAATTAAAGAAAGAATCTAATAGAAGTGCAAGTTTAATCGAAGAATTAATCTACAAAAAGTATATTAACAACTTAAGAGTTTATTTAACTAAATTATCAAGAGATGATAAGGATGAAGTGGCTAATGTATTAAGAATTGCTTCAAGTAATGCTAGACCACCTATTGGTCAATTTGTTAAAAGATATTATAGAGCATTAAAGATCTTATTCCCTATTTGAGTAGCTAGACCTGATAATGTGGCAGATATGATTCCACTAAATGCTGGTGAATTTGAATATGGTATCTTTGATGAAGCATCACAAATCTCAATTGAAAGAGCTTATCCAATTGTATACCGTACAAATATTAAAGTTGTTTCAGGGGACGACAAACAACTTAGACCAACATCATTCTTCATGTCTAAAGTAAATGCTAATGATTATGATATTGATGATTATGATGCAGTTGAATCATTATTAGAAAGAGCAAAAGTTTCTTGATGAAACGAATTCCACTTAAAGAACCACTATCGTTCAGATTCAAAAGAATTAATTGAATTCTCAAACAAATTTATTTATAGCAATTCACTAGAAGTTGCAACTAAAGCTGGTATTTTTGAACCAGGTATTGAAGTTTATGATGTAAATGGTATTTGAGAACAAGTAAATAAAAAAGAAGCTGAAAAAGTTATTGAACTATTAATTCAACACCACACTGAATATGAATCAATTTTAGTAATTACATTTAACTCAAGACAATCACAATTAATTGAAAATGTTTTATTCGAAAGACGTTCTAAATTACCAGAACTATTAGCTGAAATGCTAGACACTAATAAGGTTACCATTACTAACTTAGAAAATGTACAAGGTAATGAAGGTGATTTAGTAATATTATCTGTTTCATATGGTAAGAATGCAGAAGGAAACATTAGATCTAACTTTGGTCCACTTATTGCTAGTGGTGGTTCAAACCGTCTAAATGTAGCTATTACTCGTGCTAGAAAGAAAATGATTGTTGTTAAGTCATTATACGCTTCTCAAATTAAAGTTAATATCAATAATAAGAATGCAGTTATCTTCAAAAAATTCGTTGAATATGTTGACGGTGTAAAGAACAACCAATCAATTGACAGCATTGAAACCAATCCAGCAGTTATAGAAACTGATGAAATTGAAATCAAGGATGAAATCAATGACGTTTATGCAGATATTCCTCAAGATGTAATTGATGAACCTAAGAAAAAAGACTTTGTAGAAGAAGTTGAAAAACAATTCTCTTCTAGAATAGTTAAAGAAGTATATGGCGAATTAATTAAAACATTAAGTAATAAGTTCACTATTATTAATGACTATAAGGTTGGTTCTAAAAACATTGAATTATTGGTTATTAATAACCAAACTAAGAAACCAGTTAAAGCAATTCTTATTGAAGACTGAAAGAAGCATAGAACTATTAAAGATATGCTAGAAGATATTGACCGTCAAATTTTCTTAGATGATAGAGGTTATAGTACGTTTAGAGTAAAAGAATTTACTTGATGTATTGATAAAAATAGAATTCTACAAAAGGTTAAAGACAGTATTTTAAACAGTAATAATGGAAATGGTGACCAAGTAGATTACGTTCTATGAAATTCAGAACATTAGCATAAAAAACATAAATATATATGATATATTTATATACAATATAGATATTGCATCTCACAAAAATATGCACTATAATTAATGTTAGTATTTACCAAGGAGTACTCAGATGACACCATCTTACAAATCTAGAAAAGTTACATTCACAATCTTCAATAGAAAAGAATTACAAAAGAACAAGTTAAATGATTCATTACTTAAATATAGTCAAATGGATGCATATGACAATAGTAAGATTTTCTGACGTGAAATGACTTCAACAATTAATCCAGATCGTGGATATTATAGTAGATTATCACCATCTATCCTTTATTCTTGACAAAGAGCTAAAGATGAAGATGTGTTAAGAATTGGAACAATGATTAAACGTCCTTTAATTGATGTTGTTAATGAAGTTAAATCTTTATGTAAAGGTTCAAGTGAAAACGGATATGTAAACCTAAACAACATTGATTGAACAGGAAAACAAAAGAAAGATGCTGAAGCAAAAGCTCAAAAAGAAGCTGAAGCTAAAGAAATTGAAGCTGCACAAGCAGAAGCTAAATCTGATGAAAAGAAAATTCCAATTGCTACTAACAAGAAAAACAACAAATTAGTTGTTAATAAATAGTGCAAATAACAAAAAAATTAATTAGTACATCTAAGCTTCCCATTTGGGAAGTTTTTTTGTTCATTATTGAAATATAAAATATAATATAAAAGTATGTCAAACAAAGAGAAGTTGAAACATTATTTTAAAGATATTGAATTGAACAAAGAAATAACAGGAACTACTAGTTGATTCTTTCTTTTATCAATCTCATTAACAATTATTTTATTCATTTTGAATATAGTTGCCTTATATGCATCACCAGATCAATTAAGCGGATTTGAAAGTGGAGATCAAGTTTTTCTAGGATTTTTTGATTTCGATGTTAATAGTAGTAAATTATCATTAAATTGATGTTCATATTTAGTTGGAATTCTAACTATTATTTTAGTTATAGTAAATTGCTTTTTATATTACATGATTATCTTCTCAAATCTAAAGCCTTGAATCGATTCAAGAATACTTATGGTGAATTTAATCATTGGTGTAGTTACTTGTATCTTAGTTTTTATTCTAAATATTTTTAATAAGCCGCATATGGATACATCTAGTTTAGATTTAATAAAAAATGGTTGAAATCCAGATCCATCTCAGTTGAACTCAACCATCGAATTTAATTATGTTTACAAAATTTCTTTTATTAGTGATGGTAATCAAACGCTGTCTAGCCACAAAAATTTAAGTATATTCAATATCATTTGAATTTTAGGAATGTCAGTATTTATGGCAGCTTATGTTATTTCATTGTTTATGTTCCTATACTCAAAGCAAATTAAGTTATCACCGATTTTTAGAAAGGCTCAATATGCATAAAAAAACATTTTATATATCAACCCCTATTTATTATCCTTCAGGCAAACCGCATGTAGGCCATGCTTTCACGACTATACTAGGAGATATCTTAGCAAAGTACAAATCATTAATTGGTTATGAAACATTCTTCTTAACTGGAACAGATGAACATGGTAAAAAGATAGAAGAAGGTGCAGCAAAACTTGGAATGAGCACCATTGATTTTGTTGATAAGAATGTTAAAGTATTTATTGACTTATGGGAAAAGCTTGGAGTAGATTATTCTAAATTTATTAGAACTACAAATGTTCAGCATGTTAGAACTATCCAAAAGATCTTTACCGAATATAATAACAAAGGCTTAATCTACTTAAGTGATTGAAAAGGTAAGTATTGTGTTTCATGTGAAGAAAATATTCTACCAAAGGATATTAAAATGGTTGATGGGATTGAATATTGTCCTGTCGGTCATAAAGTAACCAACACTAGTGAATCATCTTACTTTTTCAAGATGTCACAATTTGAAGATTGAATTAAAACTCAATTCAAAGAAAAGAAAGATTGAATTATTCCTGAATCTAGAGTTCATGAACTAACTAATAATTTCCTAGAAACTAAACTTCAAGACTTATCTATCTCACGTACTTCATTTACTTGAGGTATTCCAATCATAGAAAACCCTAAACACATTATCTATGTTTGACTAGATGCATTGTTCAATTACATCACTGCTTTAGACTATATGCAAGAAGATGATACATTATTCCAAAAGTTCTGAAATCATGACGATGCTGAAGTTGTGCACTTATTATCAAAAGAAATTATTAGATTCCATTGTGTTTATTGGCCTATCTTCCTTCATACACTTGATTTAAGATTGCCTACCAAGATTCTGAGTCATGGGTGAATTGTAACAAAAGAAGGTAAAATGTCTAAATCATTAGGTAATGTAATTGATCCAGACACTATCTGTGATGAATTTGGTAGGGATGCTTTAAGATATTACTTAATCAAAGATTTATCATTAACTAATGACAATGTTTTCACTGAGGATGCTATGGTGGGAACATATAATGGTGACTTAGCAAATAATATAGGTAATATCATTTCCAGAACTTTAGGGATGCTAAAGAAATATAACAACTCTATTATTCCGCCACTATCTAAAACTTTAGATGCCAAAGATAAAGAACTTTTAGATGCTATCAAAAACACTAATAAAGTTATTCCCACATATATTAATGATTTAGCTCCTTCCAAAATATTAGTAGCTATCCAAGATTTAATTAATGTAGCTAATAAGTATATTGAAGAGAAAAAACCATGAGAATTAAACAAAGAAGGAAACACTGAAGCGGTTCACAACTTATTAAATTTACTAGCTAATGTAGTTAAAGTAGTATTCTTCTGAGTTCAACCAGTATTAATTGATGGAGTTAAACAAGCTTCTGAACAGTTCAATTTAGACTTTAGCAAATTAACTTTAGCAGATCTTGATAAACTTGATGCATTAGATAACCATCAAGTGGGAACTGCCTCACCTATTTATGTAAGAAGAGAAATGAAATAATCATTCCACTGTATTAGAGCCATCTATTTAATAAAATGAGGAAATAGTATGAAAGACAATCAGACTGTTATTGAAACCAATAGATTAATATTAAGACCCATCAAATTAGTAGATGCACAACAAATGTTTGACAATTGAGCTTGTGATCCAGAAGTAACAAGATATCTAGAATGAGATGCTCATAAGGATGTTAATGAAACTATAAATATCATTAGCACTTGACTTAATGAATATAAAATCAATCCAAGCTTCTTCCAATGAGTTATTGCAGTAAAAGAAGACAATAATATTATTGGTACTATCACATGCTTTGATGATCAGGAAATCGGTTATTGTATTGCTAAGAAATATTGAAACCAAGGAATCACAAGTGAAGCTTTAGAAGCTGTAATAAAGTTTATGTTTGAAGAGATACAAATAGACTCACTTTGAGCAAGACATAATGTTAAGAATATTAATTCAGGCAAAGTGATGCTTAAATGTGGAATGAAATTTGATCATAAAGCTTTTAAAAAAGAAAATCCTGAAATAGAATTAAGTTTTTATTCCATTTCAAGACTAGATTACTTAGATAAACACAAACTATAATATATTACTTAGAATTAAGTTCTTTTTCTATCTTAGCCATAACTCTAATAATATCTGCTATTCCAGTAATGATCGTTAGTTCTTGTTTGTTTTGTGTGGCTAATCCACAAGCATAAATATTTTTATATTCTTTAGATTCACAATGTTCATCTACTTCTATCTTTAAGGCTTTATTAAACAAATTAGCTAATTTAATATTGTTTTGTACTGGGCAGGTTCCATACATTACAAGAATTTCATCAAATGGTATTTCTTCAATATTGCCATTTTCATTGTGTTGAATGACTATCTTGTCTTCTTTAACCTCAGTTACTAAATAATTCAATTTTAAATCTACTTTACTACCAAGAGTTTCTACATTAGCTGCTTTTGCTCTAAATTCATTTCTTCTGTGGATCATAGTAACCTTACTTGCTTTATCTTTTAATAAATTACCATAATCAACAGCACTATCTCCACCACCACAGATAACTACATGCTTATTCTTATAGTCATTTGAATTAACAACATAATTATGGATTTTATCTTTTGCTTTATTGTGAACAGGAATAGTAAAGTTGATAAATTCAAAAGCTCCATAACCTGTCGCGAAGACAATATTTTTAGTTTGATAAGAAGTATTATCACTTGTAAGTAAAGTAAAGATATTACTATTTGCTTTCTTTTGGATTTCAGTCACTTTTGTGTTGTATTGAATTTCCCAACCATCTCTAGTACACAACTGCTTGTACATATTTTCCACTAATTGCGCACCACTAATTACTTCATGTCCAGGGATGTCGTAAAGGGGTTTATCTGGATACAATCTACTTGGTGCACCACCATAAGTAGAGTTAATTTCCATGATCAAAATATTTAATTTTTTCAAGCATCCAAAGAATGCTCCATATAAACCTGTTGGTCCAGAACCAATAATAATTACATCATAAACTTTATTCATTTAGCGCTCACTTTTTAGATAAATTATGTTCATTTTATCAATATCAATATTTAGAAAAAATAAAATATTTATATTTTTCTATATTATAATTAAAAAGATATTATATATATTAAGATTTTCTTTTTAGTAAATCGAAATATAGATTAGGAGAAAAATAAAATGGCTACTAAATCAAAAAATCAAAAGCAAGCAAACAACATCCTTTATTTACAAGATGCTGATGCTAAAGCGTTAGGAATTGTTGAAGGGTCAACACAAAAAGTATTTGTTGATAACAGAGAAGTGGAAGTTGTCTTTGTCGATGAACACGAAGTTGTTCCTGTATCAAACGAAGAAAAAAAATTATATGCTGAAGCTTACAAAATTGCAGCTAAGTATGCAGAACTTTCAAATGAAGGTGAAACACCAACTTCAACTTCATTAGTTGCTAAGACAGATGGTAAATACCAAAACAAAGAAGCAAAAGTAAAAAATAAAGAACCAAAAGAACCTAACCAATTCTTAAACAACATGAAAGATGGTTTCACTAAAGGTTGAAATAATTTTGTTGGTCTATTTAAAAAAGATCCAGCTGCTAAAAACTCAGTTAAGGAAGAAAAACCATCTAAAGTTGACAGTAAAGAATTAGCTGTAGTTTCAAAAGAAGAAAAAGCTAGAAGAGAAAGAGAATACGAAGCTTCTAGAATGGAACAAAAGAGACATGCTAAGCACAGTATTAGAAATGATGTGTTTACTGAAGAAGAATTAGAAATTATCCAAACAGTAATTGATAAATCAAAAAATACAAGTTCAGTAAAAACAAACAAAAACACAAAATCTAAAAAATAATAGTTACTAACCATGAGCAAACAAGATAAAGAGTTAAAGTTAAATATTCAAGAATTAGCATTCAAGCCAATTGATTGAAGTGTTTACCAAGACAA
>RCNI01000514.1_pt1 | contig 26321 bp, 25 predicted proteins | sample 2041151 | NCBI WGS metagenome assembly RCNI01 (sample SAMN09708214, study PRJNA481090) | feces metagenome | isolation source: feces | place: Antarctica: Albino Rookery | reverse complement strand
TCTAACTTTAATTGTTCAAAACTTTCAAATCTTCGATTATGTACAAATTCTGTTTTTATGATTTTATAAGTTGCTTCTGCTACTGCATTGTCGTAAGAACATCCTTTTTTTACTCAAGGATCTTTTTATTTCAAAAGTACTTAGTATTTCATCAGTTTTCTTGTTTTTAAATTCATTTCCTCTGTCCGTATGAAATAATTCTATTTTGCTTAAGTCATAAGAAATTGAGTATATTGCTTCTTTCACTAATTTCGCATCTAGGTTTACCACTGTTATACAATTCTACCATTTGCTTTTTAAAATCATCACTATATGTCTTCTTTCTCATGACATATTCGGTTACCTCTTTCTATTTTATAGTTCTTCTTATCATTCTAACAGTTCTCTTCTTAACTGTCCAATTTAGTGTAATCTATCTACACCTACTCCTGATAAATATTCTATAACTGCTTTTTTCTTAAATTCAAAACTATATTTTGTCATGAAAAACCGACCTCCTAATCGTTAGATTTTAGGTCTAACTTTCGGAGGTCGGTTCATTAGATTGATCTTTCTATTAATATTTTATTCTTATGCTTCAATTTCTGATTTCCATAATCCGTGAAGATTACAGTATTCGTATACAGTTACTTTTCCCTTATAACCATTTAATGCAAATACAGCTTCTGGTTTTTCACCTGGTTTTAAGTTTACACGATATACACGGTTATCAAATTCAGCATAAATTGTTGTGATAAAATGTTCTGGTAACATAGGATGTTCTACTGAACCAACTTTTACATGTAAATTTGAATCAACAATTTCTAAGACTGGTACATGTTTTTCTAATGCTCCATCTGTTGTGTTTGCTTTCAATTCCACCATAGGTTTACCGCAGCACATTACTGGAACACCTCTATCTTCAACCATTTCTACAATATTTCCACATACATTACACTTTAATAATTTCATAATTATTCCTCCTTGGCCTTTATACCATATTATTAAGGATATCTTTTCAGATTACTTTCCTTAACTTCAGTTTTAGTATAACATCGTATACAAAAATAATGAACCGAATTGCTCATATAATTTATTAAACCTTTTCAACTTTTCTTTATTATGATAATCTACATATGTTAAAAGTTAGGTGATTCCATGAAATTAAATTTACAAAATTTTATATTATCAATTAAAATCGAACAAGAAACTGATTTAAATACATTATTAGCTCAATTTGAGCAATCTAAAAAAAATAGATATATTCTGTTACAAGAAGAAAAAATTAAAGTCAATAATCACATATGTAAAACAAATCTATGTTTACATAACAATGATACTATTCAAATCGATTTACATACAAAATCATTTGAACAAATAGAGCCTGATTTTACACCAATCGATATATGCTATGAAGATGATTTATTTCTTATTGTAAATAAACCTCCTTATTTATTAGTACATAGCGATGGTGTAGAAACAAAACACACACTCTCCAATCAAGTACAAGCTTATTATATGCAAGAGAATTTTCCTTTCCCGGCTCGACCAATTCATCGTTTAGATAAAGATACTAGTGGGCTAGTTTTATTTTGTAAAATTCCCTTTTTTCAACCAATGCTTGACAAAATGTTAAGTGAAAAACATATTTATCGTGAGTATGATGCATTTGTAGAGGGAAGAATCAAGCAAAAAAATCAAATCATAGAAGTTCCTATTGGAAGAGATCGTCATAATGCAAAAAAAATGAGAACTTCAAAAACAGGAAAATATGCCAAAACGCAAATTACTTGCATTAAAAATTATCCAATATATTCTTTTGTACACGCAAAGCTTTACACAGGACGAACTCATCAAATACGAGTTCATCTACAAGCAATTCATCACCCATTACTAGCAGATGAATTATACGGAAGTCCTACAAACAAAATAAAAAGACTTGCATTACATGCATCAACACTGAAATTTTATCATCCAATAAAACAAACCGAGATGTGTATACATTGTCCTTTACCAAAGGATATGAAAAAGCTTTTATAAGCTAGCATATTTGCATTTTTAATTAATTTTTTTACACAAACTAGCAAGCATTATTGTAATCTTTTACTTTATTTTAAATCGTGATATAATTCATGTAGATAAGGAGGGGTTTTACAATGCCAAAAGTAAATCCATTAAAAAAAATTGTAGAGAAACAAAAACAAGGGAACGCAGTAGGAATTTATTCTTGCTGTAGTGCAAACGATTATGTAATCGAAGCTGCTTTAGAAGCTGCTAAAAAAGAAGATTCTTGTGTATTAATCGAAGCAACTGCTAACCAAGTTGACCAAAACGGTGGTTACACAGGAATGACACCTCAAGATTTCATGAACTTTGTTATGGAAAAAGCTGAAAAAGTAGGTTTATCTAAAGATCGTATCTTCTTAGGTGGAGACCATTTAGGTCCTTTAACATTTGCTTCTAAACCAGAAGCTGAAGCAATGGAAATGGCTCGTGAATTAGTGCGTTGCTACGTTGCTGCAGGATTCACAAAAATCCATATCGATACAAGTATGAAAGTTGCTGATGACGATCCTAATACTCGTTTAAGCGATGAAACAATTGCTCGTCGTGGTGCAGATCTTGCTCGTGTATGTGAAGATACATACCAAGAATTATTAAAAACAAATCCAGATGCAATTCGTCCAGTATATATCGTAGGTAGTGAAGTTCCTATTCCTGGTGGAGCACAAGATGCTAATGCAGGTATGCAAGTAACTCGTGTTGAAGACTTCAAAGCTACTGTTGCAGCATTTGAAGATGCATTCAAAAAACAAGGATTAGATGAAACTTGGAACGATGTTATCGCTGTCGTTGTACAACCTGGTGTTGAAGAAAAAGATGCTGGATGTACAGAATACGATCGCGAAAAAGCAAAAGACTTAATGGCATCTATCAAAGATTTCCCTAATTTAGTATTTGAAGGTCACTCAACTGACTACCAAACAAAATTTAAATTACGTGAATTAGTTGAAGATGGTGTAGGAATCTTAAAAGTTGGTCCAGGTATGACTTATGGAATGCGTGAAGCATTATTCGCATTAGCTTATATGGAAGATGTTCAATTCCATGGTAGAGATGATGAAAAATCACACTTCATCGATGTATTAGAAGAAGCAATGCTTGAAGAACCTAAAAACTGGTGTAAACATTACCATGGAAATGATAATGAATTATGGTTCAAACGTAAATTCAGCTTCTCAGATCGTAGCCGTTACTACATGCCAAATCCAAAAGTAGCAGCTGCAAGAGATAAAATGATTTCAAATTTACGTAAAGAAGGTATCTCATTAGCATCACTTTCTCAATTCATGCCAATTCAATATACTAAAGTACGTGAAGGCGTTCTAGAAAACGATCCAGAAGCATTAATTAAAGATCGTATTAAAAATACAATTGATGAATATGTATTCGCATCTCATCAAGAAGAATTATTTAAATAAGAATTTCATATAATCCTATAAAAACTTATTAAAACTAATAAGAATCCTCTTTGTTGGACAACCAATAAAGAGGATTCTTTTTTCTATAACAAAAAAAAGAAGATTTACTCTTCTTTTCCGCCATCTTTATATACACCATTTTCATCTACAATAAGATCCATACTATTTAACTTTTTATGAACATATTCAGAAAAGAAAACATATGCACATGCAGTAGTAGGAACTGCAATTACCATACCAAATACACCCCATAAGCTATTAAATATAAAAATACATGCTAATACCCATAAACCAGGTAAGCCTACAGAATTTCCAACAACTCTTGGATAAATTACATTATCTTCAAAATAGCTCAATACTTGATAAAACACTATAAACCATAAACTTTGCATTGGATTTTTTGATAACATCATAATCGCTCCAATACCCATTGCAAACATAGATCCAAATACAGGAACAAAAGAACAAATCGCAATTAGAGTGCTAATCAACTCTGGATAAGGAAAATGAAATATATGCATGCCAACATAGTATATAATCCATAAAATACATGCTTCTGTTAATTGACCACCAATAAATTTTGCAAAAACTTCATTAACACGATGTCCATAATAAAATATCTTTTTTGCAATATCATATCCACAAATAGCAACAACTGTTTTTCTCATTTGACGAAGATAACTTTCTTTTCCACTCAATAAATATAAAGAAAACATAAATGAAGTAAATATCACTGTGAACTTTGATATAAAACTTGTCGCACTAGACCAAATACCACTTGCACTTCCTGATAAAAAATTAACTGTACTTGAAAATACTTGTTCCCATGGCATTTTTATAAATTTTTCTACTTGATCTATGTTTTCAATACGAAATTCAATATGAAAATACGCTAATACTTGATCAATATTTTTTACAATATTCATAAAAAATGCTGATAAATTCTGCATCAATGATATTAATGAATCTATAATACTTGGTAAAATTATACTAACAATTGCACTAACTAATAATAATGCAATAATAAATGTAATTATCATAGAAATTACTCTTCTTTTTTTATAAATAAAAGAACCGTTTTTTATACGTTTCATTAATATATCTTCAATTTTTTTCATTGGAAGATTTAATACATATGCAATCATTACTGCATAGATCAATGTTTTAAATAACGACAAAATAAACGATATTCCATTTTTAAATTCATTCATATGAAAAAGAAAAAAAGCCAAACATATAATATATGTAGACAAATATATCCAAGGTTTTATTTTATATATGACTTCTTTATCTCTAAGTTTAATTTTCATAAAGCTAATACCTCTTTTCGAGATAATTATAACATAGTAATAAATACAGTTTATAGCTTTATTTGATATATTTACCCATCTTATTATTTAAAGCGTATAAAATGTATGCTTTAATAAACAATTCATTAAAAACTACTCTGATTGCCTTTATTGTTTTTATCTTTTCTTTTTCTTCTACTCTATTATCTTTTAATAAATCATAAATAAAACAGATTATATTCAATTCATTCTCATTCTTCAAACTATAAAGAACATCACTTATGGTAAAGTTATGACTTTTGAACTTTTTAATTATAGATACATGTTTTTCTACAATATTAAAAATATTTTTTGCAAATACACTAAATTTCCAAATTCCTATATCTGTTAAATCACATAAATAAGCTGTTTCTTCTAATATTGCAAAATAAGGATATTCATAATTTCGATATGGTTCCAAAGCTTGATCTATGCGATATTGTGATACTTTTTCAATCATATTAATCGATTCATCTTTTTCTAAAAGCTCTTCAAAATAATGTAAAGATTCTTCAAAATAAGCATTCCAGTGTTCAATTGTTTTTAAATCATATTTTGAAAAAGTATATATTGTGCCTAAAAACTGATGAAATTTCTTCATTGTATCTTGATACCCTAATTGCATATTCCGATGTATTCGATCATGATCAAAATATAAAAAACTCCCTAATGTAACAAATGGTTGAATATAGATTACATCTTCTCCATGGTCTTGTATTTGCTTTTTTTCAATTGGCTTTAAATCTACCGCAACAATCTGTTCTGCCCCTAAACTTCTAGCTAGCTCAATTGGAACATTATCATAATATCCGCCGTCAATATAAAAATCTCCGTTAATTTCCTTCATTGGAAATGCTGGAAAACATGAACCACTCGCAATCACGTAATTTAATACTTGTTCCCTATTCATCGTAAGTTTATGAAATGACTCTGGTTTTCTTTTGGTAAAGTTCACACACATACATGCATAATCTATCTCACTATCAAAAAATGCTTGTTTATTATATAGTGGGGTAATGGTATCAATAAATGGTGATATATCTACTCCTTTATTTTTTATATAACTATTAAACAAATCTCCATATTTTTCTTTTTGTGAAAGCAATAATTCCATGTCTTTATCTAAACTAATTCCATATTTTATGACATCATCGATTTCTAAATGATTCCACAAATCATATGCTTTTTGATAATCATGTTGTGTATACAATACCCCAATCATTGCACCAATACTTGTTCCACATACTAAATCAAATTTTATATTCAACTCATCTAATGCTTTCCATACTCCTATTTCATAGGCACCTTTACTTCCTCCGCCACCTAAAACTAACGCTTTTCTCATCATCATGCCGCCTTTGTATTTTCTTTATTATCTTATTTTTTCCATAGTTCTAGAAGCGATTAAGTCTGCACCACTATTCGCAATATTTATCGCAATCACAGAATTCATCTCTATAGGAGCTTCTAATTTTATATTTTTGCATTCTTTCATGATTTTACGCATCATATCTTTTGGTACTTGTTTTGAAGTAATTACTGGCAATAAAGGATAAATTGCATTTTCAATTTGTACCGTAGTAGTAAGCATACGCATTGGTTTTATTAATTCTTGCTTACCAAATGCCTCACCCCTTGGACAACTATTTCCATGTACTGAAATTATACCATTATCATCTTTTTCTACTTCTAAATGACAACTCATTGGACATACTATACAATTAAATATCTTTTTCATAGTTCTTGCACCTCTATTTGTAGATTTTCTTCTAATGTACTTAAATCCTTTTGATTTATATGAAAACGAATCATTTCAGATGGTAATGCATATCGTTTATGTATAACTTTAATAACTTTGCTTTGTGATGAAATAACAATATTAATATTCTTATATGGTTTCTTTACACGCACACTAAAAGTGACATCGTGTGATATATTTTTTGATAAACGCTGAGGTAAAACATAACTAATTCCGTTATTTGAAATTGTTTCTACTTCATCACTGATTACTTTTTCACCTTTTAGATCTTGTACAACAAAATGTGCCATTTCTTTTGCTTCTGCTGTAACAAAATCAACAATATCATGAACATGTAATGCATTTCCACACGCGTATATATGAGGAATACTTGTTTCAAAACATTCATTTACACACGCACCTTTTGTTCTAGAATCCATTTTCATATTCAAATTATGAACAAGTGCCATTTCAGGAATTAATCCAACAGATAATAATAACGTATCTACCTCAAATATTTTTTCAGTATTTGGTATGATTTCTTTATTCTCATCTACTTGTGCAATAACTACTCTTTCCACATGATTTGTTCCCTCTATATCAATAACTGTATGCGATAAATATAACGGAATATCAAAATCATTTAAGCATTGTACAATATTACGATTTAATCCATTTGAATATGGCATAATTTCAGCAACACCTACGACTTCTGAACCTTCCAATGTAAATCTTCTAGCCATAATTAAGCCAATATCTCCACTACCCAATATAAATACCTTTTTACCTACACATATATTTTCTAAATTCAAAAATCGTTGAGCACTACCTGCAGTATATATTCCAGGTAAACGTTCTCCTGGAATACTAATTGCACCACGTGTTCGCTCATAACAACCACAGGCTAATACAATTGTCTTCGTCTGTATCGTTTTATATCCCTCATCTTTATTTACATAGGTAACATGTAAGTCTTTATCAATTGCAATAACATCGCTTTGAAGTTTATATGGAATATGATAATCTTTACATTGTTCAATAAAACGTTGTGCATACATAGGTCCACTTAATTCTTCATGAAACGTCTGTAAACCAAAACCATTATGAATACATTGTTGTAAAATTCCACCCAATTCATCCCCACGTTCAAGAATCAAAATATTATCTATACCCTCTTGTTTTGCTTCAATTGCTGCACTTAGCCCTGCACTACCTCCCCCAATAATTACAATATCTACATTTTTCATTATTTAGAAGCCTCCTTAGATACAAAATAATAAGAATCTTCATCATATTTTACTTGTGATAACGGTATATTTAATTCTCTAGCTAAAATTTTTGCAATAAAACTTTCACAATATCCACCTTGGCATTTTCCCATTCCTGGTCGTACACGCTTCTTTACGCCCATAATGCTTGTTGCACCACATGGTCTATGAATACAATTAATAACCTCTTGTTCACTGATTTTTTCACAAAAACATACAATATGTCCATATAATGGATTGTCGACTAAACACGTATTTTTTTCTATATCATTTAAATGACTCATAACAATAGGTATATTACGATGCTTCAAAAATTTCTTCTCTTTTAAATCGATTTTATTAGCAATAAACTTATTCATAACATATTCACTGATTGCCGGAGCAGAAGCTAGCCCTGGTGAATCAATACATCCTAGATGTATTACACCTGGATGATCTTTTGATTCTTCAATATAAAAATCGCCATGATTTCCAAGTGGTCTACATCCACTGTAACTATGAATAATTTCTTGATAAGGTATATCATCTATAAGGTGATTTAGTTTTAAACTTACATCATCTAATCCCTGTTTTGTTGTCTTTAAATCGATATGATCAAGCACTTCACTTGTTGGGCCTAATAATACATTTCCATGAATAGTTGGAACAACTAAAACTCCTTTACCAACTTTAGATGGTGCTGGATAAATAATATGTTTTACAAATTTTTTTGCATTTTTTGATAGCACATAATACTGTCCACGTTTTGGCGTAATCGTAAACAAACACGTATCCTCTATCATCTGCATAATTTCTTGAGCATGCAATCCTGCACAATTTATAACCATATCAGTTTTATATTCATTTGTATTAGTACACACCAAATATCCTTGATTAATTTCTTTAATTCCACTTACTTTTTCATTTAAACGTAAATCTAGCCCATTTAGTAGTGCTTCTTCCACTAGTGCTTGACATACTTCCCATGGTGTAATAATAGCTGTATCAGGAACCCATAATCCTTTCATAATTTCTTTCTTTAAATGTGGTTCTTCTTTGCACATTTCCTCCCTATCTACATACTCCATATGAATATTTCTACTCATTCCCTGTTTATAAAGTTGATCTAATACTTTTACTTCCTCATAATTTTTTGCAACTACGTATGCTCCACACTTAACATAATCACATCCAAGCTCCTTGCAAATAGATGGATATAAATCTGCTCCACGCTTGTTTAATAACGCCTTAAGTGTTCCATCTTTAGGGTCATACCCTGCATGCACAATTGCACTATTTGCTTTTGATATTTCTTCTGCAACATCATTATGCTTTTCAATTAATGTAACCTTTAAATTATCATATTTTGTTAAATTATAAGCTATAAATGAACCTACAATACCTGCTCCAATAATCACTACTTGTTTCATACTTATGCCTCCCACACTGGTAAATACAAATATATTGGATTCTTCTATAAAACTATCTTTATGTACATTATAGCATAAATTAAAAAAAACGCCTGAAAATCAGACGTTCTATAATTTATAATTATCCTTAAAAAAATTCATCAAATTTTTTAAAGACAAAATAAGTTCTTGTTCTTTATCAATATTCAATTCATTCAATAAACGATCTATCATTTTTTCATGAAATTCATTATGAATTTTAAGAACATTCATAGCTTTATCGGTTAATACTAAACGCACAATACGTTTATCACTTTCATCTTTACATCTTTCTAGATATCCTTTTTTAACTAATTTCGTTGTTGAAACAGTTAATGTTCCTTGCGTAACCATTAATCGTTTCGCAATTGCGGACATCATATTCGATGAACTTTTTTCTACAGCTTCAAGAATATGTACTTCTGTCATAGACAATTTTACACCCTGATCCTGTAAATTTTTTTCTTCTATCAATAAGATAAAATTAAATAAATTAACTAAAAGTTCATTCAGCGTATGGCGTGTATCTTCCATTTAGAAAAACCTCTATTAAGCTTTTTCTAAAGCAGCTTTTGCTGTATCGCAAATTTTTGCGAATCCTTTTTCATCGTGGATTGCAATTTCAGATAACATTTTACGGTTAATTGTAACGTTAGCTAATTTTAAACCGTGCATTAATCTTGAATAAGAAATATCGTTCATTCTTGCAGCAGCATTGATACGTGCAATCCATAATTTACGCATATCATTTTTTAAATCTCTACGATCGTTATATGCATATTTTAATGAATGCATTACTTGTTCATGAGCAGTTTTATATAATAAGTGTTTTGCTCCATAATATCCTTTTGCTAATTTTAAAACTTTTTTTCTTCTTTGACGTGTAACATATCCACCTTTAACTCTAGCCATGTTTATAATCCTCCTAATCTATTATTTAACTAACATCTGTTTAATACGTTTGTAATCTGTATTGTGTACTGTAGATGCTTTTCTTAAATGACGTTTCTGTTTTTGTGTTTTTCCATGGAAACGGTGAGAAGTATAAGCGTGACTTCTTTTTAATTTCCCTGATCCTGTAGTTTTAATACGTTTTGCTAAACCTCTATGTGATTTCATCTTTGGCATAAGTAGTACCTCCTGTAAATAACTATTTCTTCTTTGGTGCCAGAACGCATGACATCGTATTACCTTCCATAAGTGGTTTCTTTTCGATAACTGCGATATCAGAAATTTCTTCAGTGAAGCTATTCATAATTTTCTTGCCAACCTCAAGTCTTGTAATCAAACGTCCGCGGAAACGCATATCGACTTTGACTTTCATACCGTTTTCAATCCATTTACGTGCATGACGCATTTTTGTTTCGAAATCGTGACGGTCAATAACTGGTGACAATCGAATTGGTTTCACCTCTGTTACATGCTGTTTCTTTTTAGCTTCTTTCGCTTTTTTCTGTTGTTCAAAGTGATATTTACCGTAATCCAATACTTTACATACTGGCGGTTGTGCTTTAGGAGCCACACACATTAAATCTAAATCTTGTGCATATGCAATTTCTAAAGCTTCACGACGCATTTTAATTCCAAGTTTTTCGCCATTTGCATCAATCAACATGACTTCCTTGAACTTAATTTTTTCATTTACTAAATCGTCGTTTACATTGTTAGGAATAACTCTCTTGTTTATAATAGACACCTCCATTTGTTGCCATAAGAAAAGCGGGTACTCACTATGCACCCGCTAATATCATCAATTATATATATGATGTAGCCATTTACCTACGTCTTCAGACATCAGGTGAGAAGGGGTGCTTCTAACTTTCCACTAACTTTTCTGCTTGTATATAATAACACGATTCTTTTTAGTCGTCAATATTTTTATTATCTTATTTGATAATATTCATTTACAAAATAGCCCATTGCTGGAACAAACAAATGATCTATACAACATCCTTGCTGTTGTGTCTTATAAATTGCTTTTGCATTTGCACTAAAAGATAAAACATTTTTTAATGCTTCTTCAGTTATAGAATCATTTTCAAAATGTTTCTTTATAATTTCATCGATATATAAAAATGATTGTACCTGACTCTGATAAATTTCTATTGTTTTTTCTTCTTTTTGAACAACTAATAATTTTTCTCCAAATTCAATATTTGGATATGCATATTTACAATATATTTCAGGTATAAATCCAAATATTTCATATGCTAAAGAATCATCTCCGCATACTTTAATTAATTGATTTAATATTTTAATATGCTCCTGTTTATCTTTACAAACCTCATATTCCTGCATTGCTTTTTTGGCAAAAGTCTGAATTTGTTCTTTAGTAAAGCAACTCTTCTCATATGTTTCTTCACGCTGTACAAATGTAAAATACTGCTTTTCTGTGTGCATACTACCAATAATTTCCCAATCCATAGCTAAAGATAATATTTTTTCACTTATTTCCGTTGCTTCAAAACCATTGATCCACACTTCTGCTTCTGCCTTATCATTATCTCTTGATGCAAATACCTTTACCCAATAGATTTTTTTATTTCCTAATCGTAACCTAACTTCTTCTTTAATATCTTGCCAGAACCCCTGATCAATTCCCTCTTTTTTTCCAATACCACTAACTTTACTTGGATACACATCAAAAAGATGTCTTTCTTGCGTATATCCTTCAATATATCCTATTCCATTATTTTGATGTATTGCATTTGTATATAGAGATAATACATTATCATTAAATTTTTGACATGCACAATAAATTGCTTCTTCTAATGTACTACCTGCTGCAACCGTTGTTTCAACAATTGGATCATCTAACAATTCATGATGAATTTGAAACAAAATTTGTACCACATCTTCATGAATAGATAGTACATCTGTAAATATATAAATATCATCATTTTTTAACACAAATGCATCTTCAATAATCTCATAATCACTATATAATTTCATAAATGATTCAAAAATACACTGTTGTGCACTCTTTTTTGTCTCATTTATTTCTTGCTTTTTCTTTTTTCTTTTAAAAAACACAAGTATCACCCTCTTCTATTTATTATACAATAAATAAATTTTAGATTCTATAAATCTTTAAACTTACCATAGTATCACATAATTCACAAAGTCCTAAATTGTGTCTAGGTTGTTTTCACTCTTTTTTAGCAAAAACACTTGCATTATCTTATGAATTTGATATAATTATTAAGCAAGTTAAATGACTCCTTAGCTCAGATGGCAGAGCAACTGACTCTTAATCAGTGGGTCCAGGGTTCGATTCCCTGAGGGGTCACCATATTATAAATCAAAAACCTTTTTAAAGGTTTTTTTTATATCCATTTACTTGCATTTCAAGTTTTGTTAATATTAATATGCAGTAAAGGAGAATATTTATGGAAGTTTGTCCTAGACCAAAAAAAAGTAAAAAAACAATTAGTACAATCCTAGGTATTATCGCAGTAATACTTATCTTAGTACTTTTATTAACAATAAATTTATCACGTATACGACTATCTATAAAAGGATATCATGGAAATGATTGCAAAATTTTATCTACTCTATCAAATGATGAAATTAAGGATTATTTGAATTATGATAAAATTATAAACTTATCTTTTTGGAATCAAGAGCCAAACAAACATCATTACTATGATTATGAATTATTAAAAAAAGAATTTAAAACTACAAAAGAAACCATTTCCTATGTAGATCAATTTTATGAAACAAGATACAATGATTTACAAACTTTGAATTATGAAATAAACGATTTGCGTAATATGATGCATACATATTCATTATTTGATTTTGATTTTATAATTAAGCAAAAATTAACATGGGAACAAATATCCCCTTATGTAAATATTAAAGGTTGCATTATTATGGATATTCCCGAATACATTAAATCAAACTTAAAACCACTTGATGCTGTTATGAATATTTCCTATGCAAATATTTATGCAAATAAAAAAACAGGACGTCAATATGATTTAAAAAATCCCGAAAATACTCAAATTCTAATAAAAAATGGATACCATGTACCTGTAAGCTATGTCCCTGATGATTTAGTAGAAGTTAAAATTCCTAATGCACCAGGAAACGAAGATAACAAAATGCGTAAAGATGCTGCAGATGCATTAGAAAAAATGTATTTTGCCGCGAAAGAAGAAGACTGTGTACTTGTCATCAATAGTGCATATCGATCAGCAAAATCACAAAAAGAAATATATGACTCATATTTTAAACTATATGATTCAGCTACAGCAGCAAGCCTTGTATCTGTTCCTGGATGTAGCGAACATCAATTAGGCTTAAGCGTTGATTTAACAAGCCAAAGTGTAATTAATGGAAAATATGGCGTATTTGGTTTAACAAAAGAATTTAAATGGGTTAAAAAAAATGCACATAAATTTGGGTTTATTCTTCGATATCCTTCAGATAAAATTGAAATTACTGGAACTTCTAACGAACCTTGGCACTTCCGCTACGTAGGAGAAGAATTAGCAACGAAATTATATAAAGAACACTTAACACTTGAAGAATATACCATGAAAAATGGATTTACATATGATATTGAGTTAAGAAAATAAATATAAAAACCGACATCTAAAAGAGCAAGTACTCTATTAGTTGTCGGTTTTTTTCAGTTAACTAAAAATTAATAAAAACTATTTTTTTAATAAATTTCTGTCAAACTCTTTGAAATTTGAAATTACATTAGAAATATTTAAATTATTTTTATATTCATCAAATCGATTAGGAGTTGTAATAGCAACAATTGTTCCTGCACCACATTCTTTTGCATACTTAATTCCGCTATAAGAATCTTCTAATATCATACAATCGCAAATTGCTACTCCAATATTTTTAGCACCATCTAAAAACATTGATACTTTATCATTATGTAGTCCATCATCATAAACTACTTTATTCTTATCAAACCAATTTTCTAAATGAAAAGTAGAAAAGTAAAAATCTATATTATCTTTAATTGATGCACTGCAAATGGTCATTGGAATTTTATTTTCTTTTAATTCATCTAAAAATTCTTCTAAACCCTTTACAAGATGTAGATTTTCTTTATCTTTTAAACATATTTCACGATACATTTTTTCTTTTTTCTTTGAAAGTATTATTTTATCATCTTCACTCATATTACAATTATCATCTAATAAATCTGTAATAATCGCAGTATTGTTTTTTCCATGCATATATTTCATTTCCTCATCACTAATTGGCTTATTTCTATATTTCATTGAAAATGCATTCCATGCCTCACGATGTTTATCACCATCAAAAAACATCGTTCCATTAAAATCAAATAAAACTCCTTTTATCATATGTCTAGCTCCTTTGAAATTTTGATCTTATAATAACTTTTATAACTTAGAAAAAGCACTTATACGAAGTGCTTTTATTTAAGTAGTTTTGATAATGTTTCTATCCATTGATGAAATAATTCATCTTCTTTTATAGTACGATTTGCATTGCTTGTGCTAGGCAAATACGTTACCTGTATCATCAATTTAGAAAAATACTTTTTATATAAATCATAGCTTTTTCTTCCATTGCAAATAATAAATTGAATACTTGGATATTCTTTAATTAATTCGTCAATTGGATTTACAACTACATTATGTATTGCACTATCTAAACTTCCTTCTCTTTCACATGTTTTAATAACATCCCATAAAATCATATGATTAGAAATAATAATATTTTTCTTTTGTTCATAATTATCAATAGGTAAATTAAAACACTTACTCATAATTTTCCAAAAACGATTATGCTTAAAACCATAATATTCTTGTCTTTGAAGTGAAGTTACACTAGGCATAGAGCCTAATATTAAAACAACTGGTTCTTTTCCAATAACAGGATCAAATCCTTCTAACACACTGCTTCTCCAATTAAATCATGAGGTAATGCTTTTGTAATTTTAACATCAACAAATGTTCCTAATTCAATTGGTTGTTCACTTGTAAAGATTACAATACCATCTACTTCATCTGGGGCACTATTTGCTCCACGTCCACGATATTTACCTGTCAATCCATCTTGTGCTTCCACTAAAACCTCCATTGTTGTTCCAATGCGTTTTTGTTGATTTGCTAATGATATTTCTTCTTGACGTTTCATCAAAATACCTAAACGTCTTTCTTTTTCTTCTTCTGCTACATCTTGAACCATGTCAAACGCTGGTGTATCTTCTTCAGGAGAATACGTAAATGCTCCCATTCGATCCCAATGAATATCTTCTACAAATTGTAATAATTCATCAAAATCCGCTTGTGATTCTGTTGGGAACCCAATAATAAATGTTGTTCTTAATGTTGGATCATCAAATGTTTTTCGAATTTTAGATACAAGTTCTAATACTTCTTCTTTTGTTCCTCTACGGTTCATTAGTTTTAACATTCGATTATTTGCATGCTGCATTGGAATATCAAAATATGGTAATACTTTTGGTAATTTTTTCATTCCTTCGATTAATTCATCATCAATTTCATCTGGATACATATATAAAACACGAATCCAATGTAATCCTTCAATTTCATGAACTTTTTTTAACACGTCTAATAATGCACGTTTTCCATACAAATCAACACCATATTTAGTCGTATCTTGAGCAATTAATACTAATTCCTTAACTCCATCTTTCGCAAGATTTTTAGCTTCTTCTACAATTTTTTCAATTGGGAATGTAACATTTCCTCCACGAATCAAAGGAATTGCACAATATGTACAGCAATTGCTACATCCTTCTGCAATTTTTAAATATGCAGTCCAAGGTTTGCTTGAAACTAATCGTTCACATTTTCCATAGCTTACTAAATGATTTCCACCTAACAACTCTTCTAATCGTTCATGTAAATGTGCATATTCACTAATACCAATAACTGCATCAATTTCAGGTATTTCCGCTTCTAACACTTCTTTATAACGTTGTGCCAAACATCCAACTACAATCAATTTTTCACAGTTGTATTTTTTATATTCTGCCATTTTAAAGATTGTGGCAATTGCTTCTTCTTTTGCAGGATTAATGAATCCACATGTATTAATAATAATTGCCTGTGCTTCTTGAGGATCAGAAACAAGTTCATGTCCGCCTTGACGTAACATTCCCATCATTTTTTCACTATCAACTAAATTTTTACTGCAACCTAATGAGATAAATCCAACTTTCATAACATACTCCTTAATCTATATTTCATTTCTAATTCTTTCAATAATTTTAATATATGGTGCACTTTCTCTGTTATCAAATCGAAGCGTTAAAACATTAAAATAATGTCCATCTAGCGCTTTACACCATTCATCAAAATATAAACTTTCTTCTTTTCCTTGTGTATGTCCTGGATATATAACTAACACCAATACACCTTTTTTTCGCAATCGTTTTAATGCTTTTTCCACTGCAACTTTACTTGTTTCTAGTAATGTTGTGATTGTTTCATTTCCATGTGGTAAAAAACCAAAATTAAAAATCCCGATATCAAAACAATCTACATAATGTTCCATATGTTCATGTCCATCTAGAATTAAAGTTACTTTTTCTTTGCATCCATATTCACATAATTTCTGATTACTTTGTTCAATCGCACTTTCTTGAATATCAAATCCATACACATGTTGAATACTCTTTTGTTGTGCTAAAAATAATACATCATTTCCTTGTCCAAGAGTAAAATCAACACCTATGCTATCCTCTTTCAGTGACGATAAAATCATATCATGTGCTATATCCACTATCTTTTTCACATTTTCACCTTTTTTCCAGAATAAATACATTATATAATAAATAAAAGGAGATTTCTATGCAAAATACAATTCCTACGAAAATTAACCTTATTTTATCTATATTACATCAAGAACATAAAGAAGCTTTTTTAGTTGGTGGGTGTGTTCGCGATATGTTACTAAATCGTAACATTAATGATTATGATATTGCTACCTCAGCAACTCCAAATGAAATTCTATCTATTTTTGAAAATAGACATATAAAAACAATACCTACTGGATTAAAACATGGAACTATTACTATTCTCATAGACAATGAAGCTATCGAGATAACATCTTATCGAATTGAAAAAGCATATATAAATCATCGCTATCCTTCTCAAGTAATTTTTACCAAAAATATACTTGAGGATTTAAAAAGACGCGACTTTACAATGAATGCCATTGCATATTATCCAAATCATACAATATTTGATCCTTTTAACGGTAGAGAAGATATAAACAAGAAAATCATTCGCTGCGTTGGAAATGCAACTGAACGTTTTCATGAAGATGCATTACGTATTCTTAGAGCAGTCCGATTTCAATGTCAATTAAATTTTTCTCTTGACCATGAATGTAAGGATGCAATCCTTCAATCTGCTCATCTGTTAAGCTATGTTTCTAGAGAACGAATCCGTGATGAATTTAATAAAATACTATTAAGTAACCATCCAAACACATTACAATTATTAAAAGATTTACACATACTAGATTACATAATTCCTTCTATGTCTATTATTTACGACCAAAAGCAAAATTCTCCTTGGCATATCTATGATATATTCACTCATACAGACATTGCATTAAACCATACCAATAATTATCCATTAGAAAGTAAATTAGCAATTGTACTCCATGATCTAGGCAAACCAAAATGTAAAACCACAGATAATAATGGACAAAATCACTATAAAAATCATGCTATTGAAAGTGAACGCTTAGCATTTGATATTTTACAAAACTTAAAATATGATAAAAAAACAATCAAAAAAGTTTGTACACTAATTCGATATCATGATTACTATATGAAAAATAGTCGTTCATTTTTACGTAAATATATAACTTTTTTTCAATGTGACATAAACTTTGCATTACAAGCTATCGATATTCAGCTTGCTGATAATCTTGCCAAAAATCCTAATATGATTCAACAAAAAATTGATGAAGTTATACAGGCAAAAAATCTTCTAATACAAATGGATGAAGAACATGATATACTTACTAAAAAAGACTTAAAAATAAATGGTAAACATTTACAAGAACTTGGTTATAAAGGTAAAGAAATTCATAATATATTAGAACAATGCTTTAATCTTATTTTAGATCATCCTAGTTATAATACAAAATCATATCTATTATCATACATACAGCAAAACTTTAAAAAGTAAATAAGATCTATTTTTTATTTTATATGATCTACTGTATCAAAATGATATCCTTTTTTTAACATTTCTTTAATAAAATCTTCCATTGCTTCATAATTTCCTTTATTACTTGGATGCAATAAATAAATTGCTCCTGGATGATAATGGTTTAACATACTTCGAAGAGCCTCATCCTTTGATACATCGCTCGCATAATCATAATATGCATGACTCCAAAAATAAGTAGTATATCCTAAATCACTTACCATTTTCATGGCACGTTTGCTTGCCCCACCTTTTGGAAATCGAAATATTTTTACCATTGGTTGACCAACTACTTCCATATATGTTTTTTCAGTTTCTGTAATTTCTTTAGTAAATTGATCTACACTAATTTCATTTGCAAGTGTTGTCATATCATAATGATGCCATGTATGATTTCCTATAATATGTCCATTTGCTACTAATCTATTTATAAATTCGGATTCATTTTTTATATAATTTCTTGTTAAAAAGAACGTTGCTTGTACTTGATATTTATCCAACACATCCGCAATTTCTTTTATATACGTAATATCATTACCACCCTCATCAAATGTTAAATAAATTACTTTTTTATTTTCTCCTTGATAATGTGCGTGATATTTTTTTAATATTTTTTCATCTATAGCTCCTTTTGTACGTTCATGATTTTTACTTTTTTCAAACCACCATTCCTCTGCATGATTATCATATTGATTATGATTATAATATAATTTTACTAAAGTTGGATCTTCGCACACTTCAACTACTCTTTTTACCGTTGTTTGATTTCCACTACAATCTTTTACTTTATACTGTACATCATATTTACCAATCTTATTTATATTTATATTGTTTTTTATTTTTACTTTCTTAGTGATATTCCCATCATAATCATCTATAGCTTCAAATCCTTCTTCGTGATATTTAGAATGCAAAAAGATTCTTGTAATTGTATTTCCATTTAATTTAATTTTAGGCTTTTTTGTATCAACTACATGAATAGTTCGTCTTCTCGTTTTCCCTGTATTAGGTATTGTATAATTTATATAATAAGTTCCTATTTTATTCATATTTAAATTTGAAGTACGCCTTACTTGATTTTTAAAATCATGAAATCGAAAACATGCTTTTATTCCTGGATCTATAAATGTAGCGTTGACCTCTGTTGTTATTTCTTTTTTCCCATTTAGTCGAAAATAAGGAACTATCATACCTGTACGATATATAAATTGAAATACTAAAAAAATAATACAGCAAAAACATATACAACATAGGCTATATATAATACATCGACAACGTTTACTCATACTCTCACCCTCTGTCTAAAGAATATGTAACCTTGCCTCCATTTATGAATAAAAGAATCTAATCCATATTGGATTAGATCCTTATTTTTCATATATATAAGTTTTAATCAGCTGCTCAGAGCAACGCAATCCATCAATAGCTGCAGAAACAATGCCACCAGCATACCCTGCGCCTTCTCCACAAGGATATATTCCTTTTACTTGCATAGCCATAAAATCATCTCTATCTCTGACAATTCGAATTGGCGAGCTACTTCTTGTCTCTACTCCAGTTAGGATTGCATCTGGAAAAGCAAATCCTTTTAATTTTTGATCAAGTCCAAGAATGGCATCTTTCATTGCATCACATACATATTCTGGTAATACATCATAAAGATTTGATAATGTCACTCCTAGCGCATATGTTGGTTTCACACTTCCAAATGCTGTAGAAGGCTTTTGTTGTATAAAATCTTTTACTAATTGTGCAGGAGCTTTATAATTACTTCCTCCTACTTGGAAAGCTTTATGCTCAATTTCTTCTTGAAAAGCAATTGCTTTTTCTGGTTCATTTCCATAATCTTCAGGACGAATCTGAACCAATAATGCACTATTGGCATTTTCTCCATCTCGTGCATGCTCACTCATTCCATTTACAACGACTCCACCTTCAATAGAAGTACTTGGAACAACATATCCTCCTGGACACATACAGAATGTATGTACACCTCTTCCATTGCTTGCAGGATACGTTAATCGATATTCTGCATTTTTTAGTCTAGGATGATCTGCATATTCTTTATATTGCGCTTGATTAATTAATGCTTGAGGATGTTCAATACGAGCCCCTATTGCAAATGCCTTAGGTTCAATCACAAAACCTCTATTCATCAACATTCTCATAGTATCTCTTGCACTATGACCAATTGCTAAAATTAATTGTTCACATGGAATTTCTTCACCATTTGCGACAACTCCACATAACTCTCCATGTTGAATTAACACATCTTCTAGTTGCGTTTCAAAACGAACTTCTCCACCTAATCGAATAATTTCTTCTCTCATCTTTTTTACAATATTACGTAATAAATCTGTTCCAATATGTGGATGTGCTGCATATAAAATATCTTCAGGTGCACCAAAATGCACAAATTCTTCTAATACTTTACGAATTCTTGTATCTTTTACTCGCGTAGTTAACTTACCATCACTAAATGTCCCAGCTCCACCTTCACCAAACTGTACGTTACTTTTTGCATTTAAAATACCTTTTTCCCAAAATTCATTTACACTTTCAATGCGTTTTTCAACACACTCCCCTCTCTCTAAAACAAGAGGACAATACCCCATTTGAGCTAATAACAATGCAGAAAACATACCTGCAGGGCCGAAACCAACTACAATTGGACGATGCTTTAAACCAACTACACCCTTTTTAGGTAAATAATACTTTTCATCTGGTGTTTTTACAACATCCTTATAATGCTGTTTAAGTATATGAGACTCATTTTTTACCTTACAATCAACAGTATATGAAAATTTCATATGTCTAGGTCTTGCATCAAATGTTTCTTTATAAATATGCCATGAAATCAAATCTTGTGATTCAATATGTAACTTATTTATAATTTTACTTGGTAAAACAGTTAAATTTTCATCTAATGTCAAATGAAGTTGTTGAATACGAATCATTCTATTTCCTCCTTACGCATATAAATTTTTAAATACTGAATATTTTTTCGATAATATATAAATACAAGCAGAGAACAACAAAGTACATATAACAACACAACTATAAGTTAATAATGAATTCATAGTTGGTAATAATACATTTAAGATCACTACAAAAATAATATGTGATACATACATTAAAATAGATAATATACGTAATACTTTATAAACTTCTTTTTCCTTTAATTGTAACGTTATTAACCACATAAATAAAAAACTAACACTTGGAATAAGCATGATATACATACTTGTTAGAGACTGCATAAATCCATTTATTTGAATTAAAAAACATTCTACAATCAATCCAATCATAGATCCGATAAAAAGAATAAATGATATCACTGGATTTTGATTTACATTCATTTTTTGCTTTGCAAAATATGCCCCTAATGCCACGAACACCATTCCAAAAAACAAGCCATTCCTCATTGTTACAAATACTTTTATATAAGCACTAAACAAAATAGATAAATAAGGTATCTTTTCAATTAATTGCGGATATACATTACCAAACATTCCTATAACATATAATACACCACTTATGATTAATGTAGTTTTCATAGATGTATGTTTTAATAAATAATAAACCATAATTTCCGCAAATATTAAAGAAGGTAAAAACCATAAATGATAATAACTTCCTGTAAAGAAGAAATCTCGAAGATAGCGCAAAATGCTTGCGACAGTAATTCCATCTTTATAAATCAATAAATAATTAAATGGTAAATAAATAATTGACCATATCACATAGAGTTTTATAATACGTAAAACTGCATTTTTTAATATATGTACATTTTCATAATCATTCCATTCTCTTTCTCCATCCATTTTTGAAAATAACAAAAATCCTGAAATTATAAAGAATAAAGGAACAGCCATACGAGAAAATATCTGAATCAATACAAAGTTTCCAATCTCACTAATATCTAATAATGGACCTGTATGAATACCAATAATTAAAAATGCACATATAAATTTTGCTAGGTCAAGGGCACTGTATATTTTCTTTGTCATATTTTTCCCCTCTCTAAACTTAAAAATAGCCATATAGGCTATTTATATATTCTTGGAACACGACTTGAAATAAAGCAGAATGTTTCATTATTAATTGTTCCTGCAAGCCTTGTCAATTCATCGATTGGTAATGATTCATTTCCATCATATCCAAACAATGTAACTACATCACCTTCTTGAACATTATCGATATCCGTAACATCGATCATCATCTGATCCATACATATATTTCCGATAATAGTTGCTCTCTTTCCGTGAAGTAACACTTGTGCACCTTTATTAGAGACATTTCTAGGATAACCATCTGCATATCCAATTGATACTGTCGCAACCTTCATTGTTTTTTGACTTGTAAAATGTCTTCCATAACTTACACAAACATTTGGCTGTATTGTTTTTACCATTGAAACATTTGCTTTTAATTGCATAATAGGAATAAAATCAGGATGTGTAACTGTTTCAATTTGATAATCACTCGTTGAACCCATAAATAATAATCCTGGTCTTACATAATCATACTCTAAATCTGGATAATTTAATATTCCATAACTATTTTGAAGATGTTTAATACCTGGATTAATTCCAGATTGTTTTAAATCTTCTAAAACTCTATTAAACATCACAATTTGTTTTTTTGTATATTTTTTATTATCTTCATCTAATCCATCGCTCACACTAAAATGTGAAAATATTCCGTCTACTATTAAATTTGACATTTTATAAACGGCTTTTACATCATCAATACGATAATCATGTTCCTGTGTAATAATACCAATACGTGACATACCTGTATCTACTTTCACATGTCCATGCATATAAACATTATGTTCTTTACACCATTCATTTGCTTTCTTGGCATATTCATAAGATATAAATGTCTGTGTTAAATTATGTTCAATGATATAGTGAAAATGCATTGGTGGAGTATACCCTAGAATCAATATTGGTTCCATAATTCCTGCATTTCTAAGATTTAATGCTTCATCTACACTACTAACACCAAAAAAATCTACACCACATTTACGTAATTCTTTTGCACATTCAACATCTCCATGTCCATATGCATTTGCTTTTACAATTGCCATAATTTTTGAAGTTGAAGGAATTAATTTTCTTATTCAACATTATGTTCAATCTTTGTTAAATCTATTTCTAGCCATGCTCTACTTTGACTCATTAGCATGGTACTCACCTCTTTTATTTATCTTGTAAATGCTAAATCAATCAATTTATCTAATAAATCTGAAAATTCTATTCCTGCCTCTTTCATCATACTTGGATAACGTGAAGTAGCTGTAAATCCTGGAATTGTATTTACTTCATTTACGATAATTGTGTCTTGTTTTGTCATAAACATATCTACACGTGTCATGCCTTTGCAATTTAAAGCACGATATGCACGTAATGCTAATTTTCTTGCTTCTTCAAACTTTTCTTCATCAATTCTTGCAGGGCAATAAATATGAGAATCAACCATTTGATATTTTCCTTCAAAATTAAAGAATGGTGCTGCAGTTTCAATTTCATCAACACTTCCAGCGAATAACTCGTTATTTCCCATTACGGCACATCCAATTTCAAATCCTTCAATTGTTGTTTCTAAAATAACTTTTCCTCTACCATCATGATAGAATGCATCCTTCATTCCTTCTGTAAAGTCTTCTAGATTATCTACACGATGAATTCCATAACTGCTTCCTGCATTTGCTGGTTTAATAAAGATTGGTAATCCTAATTTTTCTTTTGCTTCTTTAAATACATCTTTGTAATCTCTTTGATCCATTGCATATATACACATATATGGAGCACAAGGAACATTTGCACTTTCTAAAACAATGTGAGTCATTTCTTTATCCATGCTAATTGCGCTACTCATATGATCACATCCAACATAAGGAATTCCACTTAATTCAAATAATCCTTGAATTGTTCCATCTTCCCCATTTTTTCCGTGTAATACAGGGAAAATACAATCGATTTCTACATGTTCAAAGCTTCCATCTTCATGTAATTTTAAAATTCCTTTATTTCCTGTTGAACAAGATAAAACACATGGAACAACGTTTCCATTCATCCATGCATCATGTTCAATTGCATCTACATCACCATCATATGCAAACCATTCTCCGTCTTTACTAATTCCAATATAAATAATATCATATTTATCTTTATGTAATGAGCGAATCAAGCTTGCTGCTGAATGTAAAGATACTGAATATTCACTAGATTTACCACCGAAAATAACGGCTAATTTCTTCTTTTCCATATTTAATCCTCTTTTTCTTTCACTAATTCATCTACAACTTCATCTAATTTCATACCACGACTACCTTTTACAAGTAACATACATTCTTTTTGTCCATATGGTCGTAAATACTCAATTAATGCTTCTTTATCTTGAAAATGACGAACATATACATTCTCAAGATTATTCAATGCACCCTGTGCAATATATCTTGCCATATCTCCAATTGTTAAAACCTCATTTAAATGATATTTTGTTAAATCTTTTCCAAGATTATAATGAATCATATCACTTGTTTCACCTAATTCTAACATGTCTCCTAATACAGCAATTTTATAATCATAATCAAATTCTTCCATTGTATCCAAAGCTGCTAATGCACTTTGGGGATTTGATTTATATGAATCATTTAAGATTAAACAATTTCCAAAATCCACTAATTCATTACGTAAACCAGTTTTTTCAACACTTTCAAAACCAGCTCTAATTTCATCATCACTTACTCCCAATGCAATGGCTGCTGTATATGCTGCAGTTGCATTAAATGCTTGATGTTTTCCAATCATATCCAACTTATATAAAGGAAGATTTTGATTAATACTAAATTTAATTCCATCTCTTTTTTGAATTACACTAGCAATTTTATAATCATTTCCTTTTTCAATACCAAATGTCTTTATTTTAATAGAACTAGGTATATTGGCCTGAATAACTGCATCACAGATTAACTTTTGATCTCCATTATATATAAATAATCCCTTTTCACTTAATCCTTCCACAATTTCTAATTTTGCCTTTGCAATATTTTCCATTGTTCCTAAATTTTCTAAATGTGCTGTTCCTACATTTGAAATAATTGCAATGTCTGGTTTTACCATATTTGTTAAAAAAGATAATTCCCCTAAATTTTCCATTCCCATTTCAACTACAGCCACTTCGACATTCTCATTTAAACTTAATAAAGTCAATGGAACTCCTATTTCATTATTATAATTACCCATTGTTTTTTGCGTAATATAATGTTGTTTTAAAACAGAAGCAAGAATATCCTTTGTACTCGTTTTTCCATTACTTCCTGTAATTCCTACTACTTTCATAGATAATTGATTTCGATACGCTTTTGCAAGATCTTGTAATGCCTTTGTTGTGTCATCAACTAAAATAACTACAACATCGGTAGGAGGATCCAATTCTTTTCTTTCCCATAAAACTGCTTTTGCCCCATTTTCAATAGCCTGCTTTACATACTTATGACCATTGTTATTTTCTCCACGAATTGGAATATATAAATTTCCATCTACAACTTTACGTGAATCTATACAAACCCCTTGAATTTTTTCTTCTATATTTCCATTTTCAATATAATCTGCATCTAACATGCGAATAATTGAATCAATTGAACGGATTATCATACATATTACATCCTTTCACTACATTTATAAGAACGAAAACAAAAAAGTCGTCATTCTAAATTGTATTATACCATAACAACTAATGCATTAAACAAATTTTTTCACATTTTCCTTAAGATTCCGTAAGGTTTATAAATGTAATCGTTTTTATAATAAAAAAAGAGGTTATAACAGTTGAATGATTTTTAATCGTTCGGGTCTGTTAGACCTCTTTTTTTCATATTCCTTAAACTTTAATAATAAA
>RCNI01000436.1_pt1 | contig 26332 bp, 17 predicted proteins | sample 2041151 | NCBI WGS metagenome assembly RCNI01 (sample SAMN09708214, study PRJNA481090) | feces metagenome | isolation source: feces | place: Antarctica: Albino Rookery | reverse complement strand
GCAGCTACAACTACAAGCTGAACGATGATACGGATACGGTTAGGAATAGTCTTACGTAAAAGTGAGATAACTACGTTTGAGAATGCTGTAATGATAGTTACAGAAAGTCCCATTACAATAGCCGGTTCCAATTTAGAGGTAACGGCCAATGCAGAACAGATACCCAATACCTGAACAGTAACCGGGTTGTTCATGCTCAACGGAGTAGAAAATACTTCTTTGTTTTTAGCTGAAAATAATTTTCCCATTGTTCGTATTCCTCCTTATTATTTTGAAGTTAAAAATTTAGTGTACTGGCTCATACATCCTTTCAACATGGCATCAACACCATTAGAAGTAATAGTACCGCCTGAGATACCGTCAACTTCGAATTCAGGATTTGACACTTTACCATTCTTAACAACGCTCAAAGCGATGTCTGAACCGTTCAAAACGTGCTTGTTCTGGAACTGGTTCTGGAAATGGTCTGTTGCGATTTCAGCACCCAAACCTGGAGTTTCTGATGCATGTGAGAAGTAAGTACCGAATACAGTGTTCTTGTCTTCGTCTAAAGATACATAACCCCAGATAGCGCCCCAAAGACCGGCACCGAATACTGGAACTACATATTTAGTCTTTCCATCTACTTCACATACAAACACGTGAGCGTTTCCGTTTTCTTTGAAGTCTTTTTCATAACCTGTTACGAATTTACCTTCGTATTCTTTCAAAGAACCGTCTTCAGCAACAACCATGTCTGATTTTACTACATTAGCAAATGTAGCCTGAGCATCTTCTACATCTTTAATACCTAAAGAAGAAAGAATCTGTTTTTTAGTATCAAGCTCTACGTTTTCATTCTGCTTGTCGCGCAATGCAGAGTTAACGAAAGCCAACATGAATGCTACGATAACAACCATTACCGAAGCATAAATGATAGTATAAGAGTTACTATTTGTATTCATTATATTCGGTTTTTAATTGTTAGACAATGCACGTTTTTCACGACGGCTGATATTGTTCTGTACGATAACGTAGTCAATCAATGGAGCGAAGATGTTCATCAGCAAGATTGCCAACATCATACCTTCTGGATAACCTGGATTCAATACACGGATGATGATAGCCATCATACCAATCAAAAGACCGTAAACGAATTTACCGTTTTCTGTACGTGAAGAAGTAACAGGGTCAGTTGCCATAAATACAGCACCGAAGCAGAAACCACCTACACAAAGGTGTTCGTACCAAGGCATGTGAGCCATTGCTGTGTCAGGGCCGATTGTGTTGAATACCCAACCCATGAATGCACCACCAACGAATACTGACAACATAGTCTTCCAGCTTGCAACACCAGTCCACAACAAGATTACTGCACCGATTGCAATAGCAACAACACTTGTTTCACCGATTGAACCTGGGATAAAACCAAGAATAGAATCAGTCAATGAATAAGTAATGTCAGAGTTTGTTGCAGCCATACCAAGAGGAGTAGCAGCAGTCAAGCCGTCAACTGTCTTACCTAAACCGAAGATACTGTCGCTTGATACCCAAACAGCATCACCAGACATCTTAGTAGGATAAGCGAAGAACAAGAAAGCACGAGTGATCAATGCAGGGTTGAAGATGTTCATACCTGTACCACCGAATACTTCCTTTGCAAAAATAACAGAGAATGCAGTAGCTACAGCCAACATCCACAATGGGCAGTCAACAGGAACGATCATTGGGATCAACATACCAGAAACCAAGAAACCTTCTTGAATTTCTTCTTTCTTCCACTGTGCAACAGCGAATTCAATACCCAAACCTACTACATAGGATACGATGATCTTTGGCAATACAGCCAAGAAACCGTAACCGAACATTTCTGCGAAGCTACCTTCAACACCTGTATGAGTGAAGTGCTGGTAACCCACATTATACATACCGAACAGCAAAGCCGGCATCAAAGCAATTACCACTAACGACATGATACGTTTGCTATCAATCGCATCGTGGATGTGCGTTCCAGTCTTTGCTGTTGTATTCGGCACGAACAAGAATGTTTCGAAACCGTCGAATACAGAGCGGAATGCCTGGAATTTGCCTCCCTCTTCAAAGTTTGGCTTTATCTTATCGAGATAATTTCTTAACGCTTTCATTATTTTTTATTTCTTATGAAACTTGACAATTAACACATTTCGCGACGAAGCATATCCAAGCCTTCACGTACGATACGCTGGAGTTCCATCTTAGAAGAGCATACGAATTCGCAGAGAGCGAAGTCTTCTGGAGCTACTTCATAGATACCCAACTGTTCCATACGGTCGATATCGCCAGCGATGATAGCCTTAATAAGGTATTCTGGGAGAATATCCATAGGAAGTACACGGTCATACTCGTTAGACATGATCATGTGACGTTCACCACCCTTAACACGCGCGTCAAGAGTATATTCTTTTTTACCCATCAACCAGCTGAAGTAAGAATGGCTAGTACTGAATTCATTCAAACGTGGCATAATCCAACCGAACAATTCGTGTACGTCGCTACCTTCAGGGATTACGGTTACCTGACTGTGGAATGCACCCAAGAAGCCGTTAGCTGAGATTTGCTTACCGGTCAATGGGTTACCGCTGATGTAACGCAATTCTTTGTCTTTGTTTACATTGCCAGCCAAAACGTCAGTCAAAAGAGCGCCGACTTTCAACTTGCAATATGCTGGTTTGATAACTTCAGAACCGTCAATTACTACTGTACGAGTCAAGTCTACTCTACCCGTGTTCATCAAACGGCCGATGAAGATTACAGCTTGTGGATCAATTGTCCAAACTGTTTCACCTTTGTTTACAGGAGCGATGTGGTTAATCTGAACACCAACGTTACCAGCTGGATGAGGTCCATCAAAAGCAGTCACTGTAACATTCTTGGCTTGTGTCAAAGCTGTTGCTGTCTGTTTAACACTGATGCTTAAATAAGTCTTGGCAATTTTAGCCAAAGCATCCAAACCTGTCTGGAAGTTTGCTTCTTCTCCCTTAAGGGCTACTTCAAATTCTGGAGCCAATGGATTGCTGTCGAAAGCAGAAATGAAGATTGCTCTCGGAGCTACTGTAGGATCAGCGATGACGTCGTACGGACGCTGTCTGATGAATGCGAACATACCAGCATTCAGCAACAACTCTTTAACAGATTCTGCATTCATGGAAGCAACGTTTTGCTTTCCGAATTCTTCGAAATCTTGTTCTGCAGCAGCTTCAACTGTAATGCTCATCACCTTACGGCGAGCACCACGCTCAACACTTGTCACTACGCCACTAACGGGCGAAACAAATTTTAATTCAGGATGATTCTTGTCAATAAACAAGGGTCCTCCAGCCATGACATATTCCTGTTCTTTAACTACTACTTTTGGTTTAACGCCAGTAAAGTCATCTGGAATCAATGCATAGATTCCCGGTTCTTTTACAGCCACAACCTCAGCGGCAGCTTTGCCTTTCAGGTTTATATCCAGGCCTTTACGTAATTTAATTACATTTGCCATATTGGGTTATAAAAAAATGGTTTTATAATTTGGCAGCAAAATTAATGAAAAAAGAAGTGAAAAAAGAATATTTGTTCACATAAAATAGAGATTTTTTTCTTTAAATCCGGATTATTTCAAGAATCGGGTAAAAGAGAAGTAAAATCTTGGCGGTTATTTGAAAAGAATCTATTCTCAGCTATGTGTAGCCGCTATTTTGCAATGTCCTTTCTCGTTTTTCTCTTATCATGGAGAATCCCAAATGCTATTTCCATCCTAAATGCAAATGGTATTTACAGCTATATCACTAATTGATATAACATTATAGCGGTCTGTTTAATGTTTTAGTTTAAATCGTCTTCTTCAATGATTCGTTGGCCTCTGTCTTGATTGTAGTCGGGATACAATATTTCTTTTATTTGATTCGCATTCGCAGCCGGAGATCATCTTTCAACTGCCTTCCAAATCTTTTAAGAAATTTTACCGTATTACAGTGATTGAAATATTTAAACGAGCCTGCCTTCGTTTCTACTGTTTTTAAGTTTTTAAAGGGATTTTCAGCTTTTAATTGCTGAATTACGCAATGATAATCGTATATTTGTTCACTAATATCTATCCATGAATAATTTGTCCGTCATAAAACTTAGTATAAGAACCGTTATAATCACTTTTTTGGTCATTTATATCGGTTGTATGGCCTTGTTGAATATTCCATCCATTCAGCGGGAAATCGGTCGTGTGGCTACTCGAGAATTAGAGAATATCTTGAAGACAGAAGTCGTTATAGGCAATATTGATTTGGGGTTGTTCAACCGAATCATTATTCAGGACGTCTATGTAAAGGATAAAGAAGGAAAGCCCCTGCTGAAAGTTGCCCGATTTTCTGCGAAATTTGACCTCCCTTCCCTATTCAAAGGTCAAATTCGTATTCAAAGTGTACAGCTGTTCGGTGCCGCCGTTCATTTGAGCAAGGAAACCCCACAAAGCGAACCGAATTTTCGCTTTATTGTCGATGCGTTTGCTCCCAAAAAGAAGAATTCAGAAAAGACATTCGTGGATCTGCGCATCAATTCTATATTGATTCGCAGAGGAGAGCTAAGCTATAACGTTTATTTTGAGCCGGAAACTCCGGGTGTCTTCAACAGCTCTCATATTGGAGTCAGCAATTTGTCTGCTAATCTTTCTTTAAAGGCGTTTACGGCAGACTCGCTGAACATGCAGATTCGTAGATTAAGTTTCATGGAACAATCTGGATTTCAATTTAAGCGTTTGAAGATGCGGTTAACGGCTGACAAGGAACATTGCTTGTTGCATGATATGGAAATTGCACTTCCTAGAGGACATGTTCGCATTGACAGCATTTCTGCTTATTATAATGATCTGCTACTTCCTTCAGATTCTTCGTTCTTGAATTATAAGGGAACTCTAACTGCGAAATTGGTTCCAGCCGACATCGCTTCTTTTGTACCTAAATTGCAGTTCTTTACCGATACGGTATCCATGAAAATGGATTTTCAGAACAAAGGGAAAAGACATGAATTAACCGATCTGCAGATTTATTCTCCTCGGAAAGAGGTGTTGTTGCAGGCCCAAGCATCGTATACACCTCCGGTAGATTCTCAAAAATTCAAGTTTAAGGGAGGAATTCGTCAGGCGGAAGTCTCTCAAGAAGGATTCAAATGGATATTTAGAAACTTGACAGGAAAAGAAGAGGTACCTCCTATTCTTCAACGTATAGGTACTGGTCTGCTTAATGCAGAGGTGCATGGTACAGCTGATAATTTGGAAACGAAGTTGATGCTTCATACTGCTTTAGGTATTGTTCAAGGTCAGGTGGCTATGTCTACCGACAATCCAACTCAACACCGTTATTATTCGGGGCGTCTCTTTACGGAATCTTTAGAATTAGGGACGTTGCTTGGAAATGCCACAACCTATGGGAATACGAGTTTTAACCTCGATTTCAAGGGCTTGAATTATCGCAATAAAGGCTTAGAGTCTTACGTTAAAGGAACGGTGTATGAGTTTGATTATAAAGGATATAAATATTGTAATATTTTATTGGACGGTGATTTTAAGCCAGGGGATTTCAATGGGAAAATAACGTTGGAAGATCCTAATGCTTACGTCACGATTGATGGAAAATTTTCAACTTCAGGAAAAGTCCCTTCTTTCGACTTGAATGCTACACTGAAAGAGTTCCGTCCAGACCTCTTGCGACTGACTGATAAATATCCGGAAACAAAATTCTCAGGGAAACTAACGGCTAAGTTTACCGGAAGTACGGTCGATGACGTACAGGGTATATTGCATATAGACAGCTTGCAGGCTCAAGCACCTGATGAGAATAACAGTTATCTTATCCCCTACTTCTTTATCGAAGCGTATCCTTTCAATAATGGCAAGGAGATTTCTGTCCGTTCTCCTTTTTTGAAAGCTTCAGTAAAAGGAGATTTTGCTTATAAATCGGTATTGCCTTGTTTGAATAAGGTAATTGCTCGTTATATGCCAGCTTTATCATGGGGAAAAGAAGAACAGGCAAATACTCCGAACAATTTCCAGTTTGCTATCCACCTAGACAATACGGAAGCTTTACAGAAGATGTTTCGCCTACCGGTAACATTGGATATGCCGGCTAATTTGGAAGGCTGGTTTAACAATGAAGACTCCCGTCTGTCTTTGAGCGCCCACATTCCACAAATAACCCTTAATGAGAAAAAATATGAATCGGTCTATCTATTGGTAGAGAATCCAAAAGATGCTTTGCATTGTCATGTACGAGGTAATTTATTGATGAACAAAGGTTCTATGTTGAATCTTTCTATAGATACCAAGGCTCAGAATGATTCCTTATTTACGTCCTTGTACTGGGGAAACAATACCAATGTTACGTACAGCGGTAAAGTATTGGCTTCAACTAGCTTTTCTCGGACAAAAGAAGATCAAAGATTGCATACTACTGTCAATCTACACCCTGGTCATTTCATTTTAAATGATACCGTATGGAACATACATCCTTCAAAAATAACGATTGACAAGGATAGCATTGATATCCATGATTTTCATTTTGAACATGCCAACCAATATGTGCGTATCGATGGACGATTGGGGAAAAAGCCTTCAGACCGTTGCCAAATAGATTTGAAGGACATCAATTTGCTGTATATCATGGATATGATTCAATTTGATGCAGTTAAATTTGAAGGAAGTGCTTCTGGTGCTGTTTTCCTAGACCACGTCATGGAAAAGCCTCTTTTAGATGCACAATTAGACGTTAAGAATTTCATGCTAAACAATGCTCTTTTAGGTAGAGCTGCCATTCAAGGAGGTTTTGACAATGACAAAGGTCGTATTCTCTTGAATGCTGATATAAAAGAAGATAGCACCTTATATACCCGTGTGGATGGTTACGTTTCCTTAAAGGAAAAAGGGTTGGATTTGAATATTGACGCAGGAGGTACCAATCTCGCTTTCTTAGGGAAATTCGTGAATGGAATTTTTAGTGATCTGAAAGGTCGTGCTTATGGGAATGTGCGACTGTTTGGCCCATTCAAAGGGTTAGATTTGGAAGGTGAAGTCCGAGCAGGACTTGGCTTGACGGTTGACGCACTGCATACCCGTTTCAATGCACAATCAAATTCTATCCATATAAAATCCGGTGAATTCCTTTTCAAAGACGTCTACCTGTCTGATATGCAAGGGAATAAAGGTAAGGTGGATGGCTTTTTACGCCACAAGAAACTTAAAGATCTTCGGTATAGATTCCGTTTTGACGCCAATGAGATGCTGATCTTTCATACAGAAGACAGCGATACCGATTATCCTTTCTACGGAAAGATCTATGCGACAGGCAATGCTGTAATTCAAGGGAATCCTCAAAATGGACTTTCCGTTGACGGTAACCTGCGTGCAGAAGATAAGACATCATTTGTTTATGTTTTGGGAGCTGCTGCTGAAGCAACTAACAATCAGTTTATTACGTTTGTTGACCGTACACCGAAACGCGAACAAGAGAAGATTCAGACAGATGTTTACCATTATTTGAATAAGAAAGTAGATGAAGTGGACGATGAAGTCCCTGCTGACATCCATCTCAATCTGCAGATTGAGCCTACCCCGTTGGCTGATATGCGCATTCTGATGGATCCTGTAGCTGGCGATTATATATCTGCGAGAGGTACAGGAAATTTGAGAGTCCATTTCTTCAATAAAGGTGATTTCAAGATCTTCGGTAATTATACAATTTCGGAAGGTATTTACAAGATAAGTATGCAAAACGTAATTCGTAAGGATTTCACCCTTCGTCGTGGAGGTACTGTCAGCTTCAACGGAGATCCCCGTGCCGCTCATTTGAACTTAAAAGCTGTTCATACAGTGCCGGCAGCTTCCTTGAATGATTTGATTCCAGATGCTTCTTCTTCTAGGGGGAACGTCCGTGTAAATTGCATTGTTAATTTATCAGGAAGTCTTACTTCGCCGAATATGACTTTTGATTTGGAACTTCCTACCGTAAATGACGAAGACCGTCAATTGGTTCGCAGCTTGACCAGTACACATGAACAGATGACGACTCAAATCATTTATCTTTTGGGAGTCGGCAAATTTTATGCATTTGATTATGCTAACCAGTCAAGCCAGTCCAATGCGACCAGTTCCTTAGCCTTCAATACCCTTTCTGGGCAGTTGAACAATATGTTGTCACAAGTAATTGACAATCAATATTGGAATCTTGGCACCAATTTGACTACGGGACAAAACGGATGGACAGATGTTGAAGCAGAAGCCATCTTAAGTGGACGACTCCTTAATAACCGCTTGATTATTAATGGTAATTTTGGATACAGAGAGAATACTTTGCAAAATTCTAATTTCGTAGGAGATTTCGAAGCGATTTGGTTGTTGACAGAGAACGGTGATTTCCGTTTAAAAGGATACAACATGACGAATGACCGTTATTTTACGAAATCGACCATGACTACACAAGGTATTGGCTTTATCTATAAAAAAGACTTTACCCGCTGGGGAGAATTATTAGATTGGATTTCAAATTTTAAAAAGTACAGAAAAGAAAAGCTACGTAAAAAGAAAGAAAGCAAAGCTGAAAAGCGTGCTAATGCAGAACAAAAACGCCAACAAGGAAAAGAAGTGCTTATGCATTGATTCGTTTATTGTACAGTCAATGGATATCTCTTAGCAATTAAGTTCTAACTATTTAGGTATTTACTTTGAAAAAAACTATTTTTGTATACAATAAAAAAACTAACAAATGAAAAGATTCACAAAATTATTATTGATCGTAGCCTTGCTGTTTCCACTTTGCGGAATGGCTCAGGGGTTACACTTTGGTGTAAAAGGTGGTATTCTTGGAAACAAAGTATCTACAAAAGGATTATCCAATCAATTTAAGGAAGAAAACGTAACAGGTTTTCAAGTGGGACCTATGGTTCAGTACCAGACCGGTTTTCATGGAATTACTCTAGACTTTTCTTTGCTATATGTACAAAGAGGCTTGAAATTAAGCAATAGAGAATCCAATCAAAGAATCAGTATGAAGACTCAAAGTATTGATATTCCAATTGAATTAAAATGGGAATTGGGACTTTCACCTATGTTCGACATCTTTTTAGGATTAGGTCCATCATTTTCTTTCTTGATTGATAAAGACAACTGGGGACGTGAACTGGCACATATCGGTCTCGACGTAGTTGACAAGAACCTTAATTCAATGGGATGGCGTTCAAGTGAAGTTGGTTTAAACTTTGGTGGCGGTGTCAAATTGATGAGTCATCTAATGCTAAGCTGTTATTACAACATAGCGTTAACCAACTCAGCCAAGCATCATATCAATGGAAACAAACATGATGCCCTTGATGACATTTTCAATGGAGATGTTTTTGAAACAAAGAATAAATATTGGCAGTTGTCTTTAGCTTATCTATTCTGATTAAGCTAAAAGAAACGATAAAAAGAGGAATAGAATCTGTTTTGAACGGAATCTATTCCTCTTTTGTCATTTCATCAAAAAGAGGTCAAAGAAAAAACGCTGTTTGCCAAGCTATGAAAATCCCTGTTTTTCTTGTTTTGAAGAAGAGATTTTCATATATTTGAAATGAGGCACTGGATAAAACCTAATTATAAGCCCCACAACAACACATACTAATCAAAGGAAAACATGAGAATCTATATACACCTCTTATTTGCAGCAGTATTCAGCATGTTTCTTTCTACGAATCATTCGTTTGCATAATCAGCAGAAAGGAAGTCAAAAGGAATCAACTATTCCATTAGTCTGTCTAAGAAGAAAGACGACATAAAAAATGTCTATTTTAATTTGGGGTTGTTATCTAATCTTCAACAGCAGCATGGACTAGGAATCAATTTAATATCTAGCATTGTACATCAAGACATGAAAGGTTCCCAGATAAGCGGATTCATGAACTTTACAGGAGGAGAACTTGCAGGTTTTCAATTTAGTGGATTGGCCAATATTAACCGTCACGGGGCTGCAGGTTTCTTGCTTGGCGGTCTTATAAACGCAGTTGGAGGCAATGCTAAAGGGTTTGGAGTTGCAGGAATCGCAAATTTGACAGGTAAGGAATATACCGGATTAGCTCTGGGTGGAATCATGAATCTTTCTGTGGAAAAGATGAAGGGCGTTCAACTATCAGGTGTGGTCAATGCAAGCGGTGAAACCATGAATGGAGCCCAGCTATCCCTCTTGTCAAATATCAGTGCGGATATTAAAGGTGTGCAATCGGCACTGATTAGCAACATCGCAGCAAAACAAATTCACGGTCTGCAATTAGGAGGAGTGGTAAACATCGCAATGAATGCTGACAAGGCCCTTCAATTGGCCAGTTTGTCCAATATCTGCTTGAATAAGATGAAAGGTATGCAATTTTCCTTGGGTAATTATGCTGAAAATATTGAAAACGGTGTTCAAATCGGCTTATTGAATCTCAGCACTGGAACAGTGGAAGGGTGGCAGATTGGAATCATAAACCATAGCAAAGACACGACCGCACATAAAATAGGTTTTATCAATATCAATCCGAGAACTCGCATACAACCGATGTTCTTCGGAGGAAATTTGGGCAAATTCAATATGGCAGTTCGATTCAAGAATAAAAGGAATTACAGTATATTAGGCATAGGAAGCCATTACCTTGATTTGGATGAGAAATTTTCCGGCTGTTTATTTTATCGAACCGGTTTGTGTTTCCCCATAAAAAAGAAATGGGAAATAAGCGGTGATTTAGGCTATTTCCATATAGAAAATTTTGAGAATGAAAATACTGAAATTCCAGAACGAATGTATTCGCTGCAAGCCCGGATAAACCTTGAATATAATCTCTTGCGAAAATTGGGACTTTTCATCTCCACTGGCTATTCAATGACCCGTTATTACCATAAGAATAAATTCTTTGAGAAAAAGCCAATTATAGAAGGCGGAATCGTATTATTTTGATCCCTTCCCTCTTTCCTATGTACAATTACTTAAATATACACTATAAGATAGTTTAAAGAAATGAGTGTTATGAGGTTAAAGATTAAGATATTGCTTATTGCCTTATTTTTGTGCATAACATACGGTTATGGGCAAATTTTAGTGCTTCCTGTCGATTCCATTTACGCATTCGAGAATCCGCAAATGAAAAAGAAACGACCGTGGAAAGCAGCCATCGAGACTGTAGGACTGAATGTTGGTGTTTGGGCTTTTGACCGTTATATTATGAACGAAGACTTTGCAAAAATCAGTCTCAGAAGCATTCGGCATAATATCAAGAATGGTTTTGTGTGGGATAATGACCAATTTTCTACCAATTTGTTTGCTCACCCTTACCATGGAAATCTTTATTTTAATGCGGCACGAAGCAATGGATTGAATTTTTGGGAATCTGTCCCCTATTCTTTAGGAGGCAGTTTGATGTGGGAGTTTGTTGCCGAGGTGGAACCACCAGCTATCAATGATTTGTTGGCGACAACCTTTGGGGGAATCGCCTTAGGTGAGATGACTTATCGCTTATCAGATTTGGTCTTGGATGATTCCAAGAGAGGATTCGGACGTTTTGCACGTGAATTCTTGGGTACGATTCTTTGTCCTGTCAAAGGATTAAACCGAATGTTGTCGGGTGATATGTGGAAGGTAAAGCATCGTTATTATAAATACCATGATTATGAGCGGATTCCAGTGAAGTTTTCCATCGGATTAGGTGCTCGCTATTTAGCCGATAACAATCAATTATTTAAAGGAGAATACAATCCATATCTTGATTTTCGTTTGCAGTATGGAGATGCGTTTAATGGCGAGAACAAACCTTATGATTATTTTACCGCTAGAGCGTCAGTCAGTCTGTTGAACAACCAACCTTTGATAAATCAAATCAATGTGTTAGGAAAGCTTTGGGGCAAAACATTTGCTACAGATACAGGAATGGATGTCCTTTATGGTATTTTTCAGCATTTCAATTATCATGATTCCGAAGAAGTATTCGACGGTTCCAACCGCATTCCATATAAAATATCTGAAACTGCCAGTTTTGGACCTGGTGTCATTTATAAGTTTCCTCAGATAAACAAAATGGTGAATTTTGAACAACGATTCTTTTTAAGTGGAATCTTATTGGGAGGAAGTCTTACAGACTATTACCATGTTATTGATCGTAATTATAATATGGGAAGTGGTTACAGTGTAAAAAACAATACCATTCTCAACTTCAATAAATATGGTCTGTTCGCACTGAATGTCAGCCTTTACCAAATATTCAGTTGGAAAGGATATGATTTAAATAAATTAGAGACGACCAATCCTTTGTATTTAAATGCTCAAGGCGACAAAGGAAACGCTCTTTTAGCCATTATCAATCCTATCATAGAACTCTCGTTGAATTCTAAGTTGAAAGTCAATGTAGAGATATCTTATTACCTGAGAAAGACGCATTATTCTTGTCATAAAGATATTGAGGCTAAGACTTTTGAAACAAGATTAGGATTACTCTATAAGTTCTGATCAATACCTCTGTGTCTTTATTTTCCCAAATGATGCATTTTGACCGTTCATTGTTGGGGATTTTGCCAAAACGAAGTCCCCATTTTCTTTCATTCCCCATATATCCAACTTGTTTGATGCAGATGATTATAAAATCATAGTTTCCCCGTTTAGATATCACTTTTTATTCGTATTTTTGTATATTTTAAAATAAGTTCCAAGAGGCAATCTCAAGACAATAGTAAGTCGAACTTAAAAACAGCAAACAACCGCAAAATGAATAAAAGACCGCAGCATATCGTTATTATGGCAGGTGGAATTGGCAGCAGATTATGGCCAATCAGTACTCCCGAATGTTCCAAACAGTTTATTGATGTCACGGGAGATGGGAAATCACTGTTGCAACTTACTATATCCCGTTTTCTTCCGATATGTCCGATAGAAAATATATGGATTGTAACCAGCAAAAGAAACGTACAATCCGTTAGAGAACAGTTGCCCCTCTTGCCTGAAGGCAATATCTTAGCAGAGCCACAAGGTAGAAACACCGCTCCTTGTATAGGTTATGCTTGTTGGAAAATCCGACGAAAGTGTCCCGATGCAAACATCGTTGTTACTCCATCCGACGCTTTTGTTGCAGATGCAGAAAATTTTAGAGGAATCATTAATCAAGCCTTGGATTTCACTGAAAACCACAATGCTATCGTAACGATAGGCATCAAACCACGTTCCCCTGAAACCGGCTATGGATATATCTGTACAGAATCAAAAGGACACGAAGGAGCGATAAAAAAGGTAAGTTCATTTAAAGAAAAACCTGATTTCACTACGGCCCAACAGTATTTAGCAGCTGGTAATTACCTTTGGAATGCCGGTATCTTTGTTTGGAACATGGAAATGATTATGGAGTCTTTTAGAAAATATACTCCTAATCTCGCTTGTATTTTAGATAAAATGGCTGAAGATTTCTATACCGACCAAGAAGATGAAACGATCAACCGTCTCTTCCCTACTTGTGAGAAGATTTCTATAGACTATGCTATTATGGAAAAGATGGAAGACATCTATACCATTCCTGCGGATTTTGGTTGGAGTGACTTAGGCAGCTGGCAGGCTCTATACACCATTCTTCCCAAAGATGAATTTGGGAATGCAGTTGTGGGTTCAGGATCAGTCAAACTCATAAATTGCCATAACTGTATCGTTCATGCACGGAACAAGCGAAAAGTCGTTCTCGAAGGACTGGATGGGTATATCGTAGCAGAAAGAGATGGACAGATGGTTATCTGCAGAATGACTGAGGGAAAACGTGTCCAAGACTTTGCATCGATTTAAAATCCCTGATATTAATCGATTATATATATAAGCAAGAAGTCCCGTATTCCATAAAGAAATACGGGACTTCTTGCTTATATATAGGTTATTTTACTCTACGTAAAGTACCAGACCCTTCAGATATTCACCTTCTGGATGATAGATATTTACAGGGTGGTCACCTGGCTGAGTCAGCTGGTGAAGGATGCGTACGCTTCTGCCGCTTTGTGCCGCTGCTGTAAATACTGCATTTCGGAAGTCTTGCTTAGATACCACTTGAGAACAAGAGAAAGTGAACAAGATACCTCCCGGACGAATCTTTTCAAATGCCTTAGCATTCAGTTTCGCATAACCACGCAAAGCATTACGAAGAGCACCACGATGTTTCGCAAAAGCCGGTGGGTCAAGAATAATCAAGTCATACTGGTCGCCCATTCGATCCAAATAACGGAAAGCATCTTCAGCGTATGCCTCATGACGAGGATCACCTGGGAAATTCAGTTCAACATTCTGACGAGTCAGTTCAATGGCTTTTGCAGAGCTGTCTACAGAATGGACCAGGCGAGCGCCACCACGCATTGCGTAAAAAGAAAATCCTCCAGTATAACAGAACATGTTCAATACACTACGTCCATGCGCATAGCGTTCCAGTAATGAACGATTTTCTCGCTGGTCTACAAAGAAACCTGTCTTCTGACCTTTCAACCAATCCACATGAAAACGAAGTCCATTTTCTAACGCTACATTTTCTGGGCTTCCTCCATAAAGGAACCCATTCTCGTTTGCAGCCAATTCCGCTTTAAATGGAAGAGTCGTTTCACTCTTATAATAGATATTTTCTACAATATCACCCATTACCTCATGCAAGGCTTCAACGATGTCCATACGAAATACGTGCATACCCACGGAATGAGCTTGAACAACGGCAGTCTTGTCATAGACGTCAATGATCAGTCCCGGCAAATTGTCGCCTTCACCATGAACCAATCGATATGTATTATTGTTAGGATTGCCAATTAATCCCAAAGCTGTACGCAAATCGCGTGCAACGCGCAGACGCTTTACCCAAAAGTCGTGATTGATTTCTTCCTGATGGAAACTTAAAACACGTACAGCGATACTGCCAATCTGATAATGGCCGGTAGCAATATAATCGCCTTTTGAAGTATATACTTCTACCACCTCACCTTCTTCAGGTTCGCCTTCTATCTTTGCTATGGCACCGGAAAAAACCCAGGGATGGAAACGCAAGAGAGATTCTTCCTTGCGAGGCTTAAGATGAATTTTTATCATGGAGTTATGTTTGTATGACACAAAATGTGTAATTTAGTTTTAATACTTTAATGATTCCAGCTGCTGGTAAATTCGAACACAGGCCCAAGCGTCCGTAGCCGCATATAGCTGTTGAGCTTCGGTCAGGGTATCGGCTTCCCAATTACTTAATCGCTGACTTTTTGAAATCTTTTCTCTGAAAAGAATTGCATAGATTTTCTGTAGACTGAGTTCTTTTATTCCAAACTTGGGTACATATTCCTGCAATTCTATCCAGTTTCCTTCTCGCGGATCTTTCTTGTTTCTACGACGCAACATGTTAAAGTCATCTTTAAGAGACAATCCGATTTTCAATATATCATTCTGAAGGAATTCTTCCAAAAAATCAGGCAACCCAATGCTGTTCAGACGGAATAAAAAACAAACGTCGATTGTTGAAATCTGAAGTAAAGCAACTTTATTGGTACTTCCTTTCTTAAAAGAAGGACGGGTTTCAGTATCTACCCCCACAATGGTCTGTGTATTCAAGAAATCCACAGCTTTTTTAGCTTCGCTTTCTGTAAAGATCACATAAATCCTTCCTGGGAACGAGGCTCTGGGCAACTCTGAGACTTCCTTCTTGTCTATTGTACTAGGTAAATTGGAGATATTCTGAGTATCATTCATTGTTAATAGATATCTTCATTCGGTTTATATTTTACACAATGGAGAGCACGCATAACATTTACTAGACGCTGTCCCCAATACTCCGCAAAATGAGTTCGGCAACGGACCAAGGCGTCATTCATCGTATGGTCCAAACCTAATTGATAAACGCAGATAAAATCTTTCAAGTCTTGATAGATATCAGCGAGCCCTTCCGAAATATTTTGTTTGATAGGAGTATCACTGTATGCCATTTCATCAAGAAAAACCTCAAGATAATCATCGTATTCACCTAAAACGTCGGCGATCAAGGAACGAAGATGTTCGTAATCGGCTTCAGTGACAAAGGTCTCCTGAGGCATATCGTCTACCTGTTCGCATTCAGGCAACAATGACGCTTTCAAGTAAAGCAGCGGAAGAAGTTTTAACGACTTATCGATAAATTCCCCACGTTCCATCTCTGGTACGCGTTCCAAAAATCCGCAAAATTCAGCGGACACAGTCACAAACTCAACCGTATTAGCATCAAATATAGCTTGGATTGTTCTTTCCATATATTGTTTTCTTTTTGACGTGCAAAGGTAGAAAAAAAATAGCGGTTTTGAAAAAAAATGAGTTATCTTTGCATGTCTTTACTAAATAAAGACGTATATGTAAAACGAATAACCGCACTCCAACATGAAAAAAAATAATGAACAGGATAAAATAAAAGGACAAGATTCAAATAAAGGCTTCAAAGTTTGGGAGAATCAAATCAGCAATAAAATGAATGTAACCGTACACAGTGAAACTTTCCGTTTTGTCATCGGATTGATGTGTGTTATGCTGGCTGTTTATATGATGTTGTCTTTTACGTCCTTCTTCTTTACCGGCGGTAATGACCAGAGTGTGCTTTCTCATCCATTGTCGGGAGAACTGTCTGGAACCAATACTCACATAGAAAACTATACGGGAGCACGAGGTGCACAGTTGGCTGAATTCTTGATCAACCGCTGCTTCGGTATCCCTGCCTATTTTTTGGTCGCATTCTTCGTCGCTTTCGGAATGCATTTGATGCAGGCTTACCAACTGCAAGTAAAGAAATGGTTCTTTGGCTGTTTCGTTGGAATGTATTGGAGTTCTGTGGCTTTCGCCTTCTTTTTCGGTAGCCTTTTCGAAGACTCTTTCATTTACCCTGGAGGCTTGCACGGATGTCGATTAAGTGAGTGGATTATCGCTCAGATTGGAGCACCGGGATTACTTCTTTTATTGCTAAGTACTGCAATCTTCATTGGTCTGGTCATCACTCGTTCTACCATGAATGTTGTCCGTAAGGCAATGCGTCCCAAATGGACTAAAAGCAAATGGCCTGCATGGATGCATCGCAAAGAAAATCATTCGGAAGAAGAGACTCCTGATCAAGTAGAAGAAACAAAGGACGAGACAGAATCTTCATCTCCACAGCATTCGGAGATTGAATCTACGGAAGCTAGCAATGCGGCTGATACATTGGAAGAAGAAGAAACCATTCCAGTAGTTTCCTCGGCAAACGATTTCAAGCAAGAAAAGGAAATCGAAACATTGGAAGAGGAAAAAGAAATTCCGGAAGAAGAACTTACAGAAGAAGAGGAAAGAGTGCTGAGAAATCCCGGAGGGTATAAGCAAGCTTTAGCTCCTTCTCATCCTGAAGAACCGATTGTAAAAGTAGAATATAGAAAAGAGCAACCGAAAAAAGAACCGGAATCTGTATCGGTTTCACAGCCCTCTTTTGAAATCAGTGAAGCGAAAGGAGATGAAGAAGAGAAAGTAGAGGGAAAGGAAGTTCAGCGTCCATATAATCCTCGTTTGGATTTGGAGCATTATCGCTTCCCTACTTTGGACCTCTTGAACGATTATAATTCAGAACACAAACCGAATATCGATATCGAAGAGCAGAATGCCAACCAAGAACGCATTACCCAAGTATTGCGCAGTTTTGGCATTGAGATATCTTCTATCAAAGCCAGTGTGGGACCGACCATTACATTGTATGAAATTACTCCTGCAGAAGGTGTGAGAATTTCTAAGATACGTAATTTGGAGGACGATATTGCATTAAGCCTTTCAGCTTTGGGTATACGTATCATCGCTCCTATACCTGGTAAAGGTACCATTGGTATTGAGGTGCCGAATGCAAATCCTAAAATTGTACCGATGAGTTCGGTGCTGTCAAGCAAGAAGTTCAGTGAAACGACGTATGACCTCCCTATCGCTTTAGGTCGAACGATTACGAATGAAGTGTTCATGGTCGATTTGGCCAAGGCACCGCACATGCTGGTAGCCGGTGCAACCGGTCAAGGTAAATCAGTCGGATTGAACGCGATAGTGACTTCCTTACTTTATAAAAAGCACCCTAGCGAATTAAAGTTTGTCATCATTGACCCTAAGAAAGTGGAATTCGCCATTTACGCACCTATTGAGCGTCATTTCTTGGCGAAGCTTCCTGACGGAGACGATGCAATCATTACAGATGTAACCAAGGTGGTACAAACTTTAAATTCACTTTGTGTGGAAATGGATCAACGCTACGAACTGCTTCGTGAAGCCCGCTGCCGTCACATTAAAGAGTATAATGCAAAATTCATAAATCGCCAGCTGAATCCAGAAAAAGGACATCGTTTCCTTCCTTATATCGTAATCATCATTGATGAGTTCGGTGATTTGATTATGACTGCAGGCAAGGATATCGAATTACCTATTTGTCGTATCGCCCAGTTGGCTCGTGCGGTTGGTATTCACGCAATCATAGCTACACAGCGTCCTACCACAAACATTATTACCGGTACTATTAAAGCCAACTTCCCGGCACGTGTTGCTTTCCGAGTGGCTTCCATGATGGACTCACGTACCATTCTTGACCGTTCAGGTGCTCAGCAATTAATAGGTAAAGGCGATATGCTTTACCTGCAAGGAAGTGATCCTGTACGTGTACAATGTGCTTTCATTGACACTCCTGAAGTGGAACGTATCGCTCAATATATCAGCAAGCAACAGGGCTATCCTACAGCTTTCATGTTGCCGGAATATGTAGATCCGAATGCTGAGTCTAGCGATCTTTCTGGTGTGGATATGAACCGATTGGATCCTTTGTTTGAGGAAGCAGCTAATTTATTGATATACCATCAGCAAGGTTCTACCTCCTTGATTCAGCGTAAATTCTCTATCGGATACAATCGTGCGGGAAGAATTATGGATCAATTGGAACGAGCAGGTATTGTTGGACCGGCTAATGGCAGCAAACCTCGTGAAGTGCTTTGCATGGATGCAAACGACTTACAGATGCGTATGAGTGCAGTTAGAGAATAACGAAATTAAAATGTACAGAAATGATAAAGAATAGACTTTTCCTACTTGTTATCGCATTGACGGCTGTTTTGTTTGCTAATGCTCAGAAAGATTCGAGAGCCAAGCAACTTTTAGATGAAGCGGCAGCGACTTACGAACAGACACAAGGAATGAAAATAACCTTTAAAGGAACTCAAACTGGAACCCTGTGGTTGAAAGGAGAATGTTTCGTGTTGGAGTGCAACGGCGTTAAGAGTTGGTTTGACGGAACTACCCAATGGAGTTATGTAGAGGAAAATGAAGAAGTCAATATCTCCTCCCCTACTCCAGAAGAATTGCAGTCCATCAATCCTTTTTCTTTAGTGACGATGTATCGCAAAGGGTTCTATTATCAATACGAGGGCATGAAAACGAGAGCAAACAAGAAAGGTCAAGAAGTATTTTTGCTCCCTGTTAAAAATGGAAATATCAAAGGCATCACGTTGACCGTCAATTCAAGACATCTTCCTTTTTATATTGGATTTGATATGGAGAATGGACATTATGAGGAGTTTATTGCTGACTCAATTGAACCGATGTCGCTTCCTGAAGACTTTTTCCGTTTTGACCGCAAACGTTATCCTGATGCGGAAGTTATTGATTTAAGATAAAGAAGTACATAATGTGATAATATGTCACTTTTTAAAGGCCGAATAGTATTTATTCGGCTTTTTTAGTTATCTTTGCTTTGATTAAAACTAATTGATTAGATACAAATAAAATATAATTATGACAACAGAACACGTTAAGTGCTTGATCATAGGATCGGGCCCTGCTGGTTATACAGCAGCTATTTATACCAGTCGTGCCAACATTGCTCCTGTCCTTTACGAAGGATTGCAGCCTGGAGGACAGCTTACTACAACGACAGAAGTTGAAAACTTCCCTGGTTATCCAGAAGGTGTGACAGGTCCTGTCCTTATGGAAGACTTGAAGAATCAGGCACTTCGTTTTGGTGCTGACATCCGTAACGGATTGATTACCAAAGCTGATTTAAGTGCGGCTCCTTATCGTTTCGAAGTGGATGGTGAAAAAGAAATTACAGCCGACACCGTGATTATCTCTACTGGTGCCACAGCAAAATATTTGGGCCTTGAAGATGAGAAGAAATATGCAGGTATGGGAGTCAGTGCTTGTGCTACTTGCGACGGATTCTTCTACCGCAAGAAAAAAGTAGCTGTAGTCGGTGGTGGTGACACTGCTTGTGAAGAAGCTATTTATTTGGCTAGTTTGGCTAGCGAAGTTTACTTGGTAGTAAGAAAACCATTTTTGAGAGCTTCAAAGATCATGCAAGAGCGTGTCACAACTCATCCAAAAATCAAGGTTCTCTTCGAACACAATGCAGTAGGCTTGTATGGTGACAACGGTGTAGAAGGTATGCACGTGGTAAAACGTATGGGTGAAGCAGATGAAGAACGCTACGACATTGCCATCGACGGTTTCTTCTTGGCTATTGGCCATAAGCCTAACTCAGATCTTTTCAAGCCATGGGTAGAAACGGATGAGGTTGGTTATATCATTACAGAAGGTAACTCTCCTAAGACTTGTGTTCCAGGTGTGTTTGCTGCCGGTGACGTAGCCGACCCACATTATCGCCAAGCTATCACAGCTGCAGGAAGCGGATGCAAGGCTGCCATTGAAGTTGAGCGTTACCTCAGCAGTTTGAAAGGTTAAGATAACAAAGAAATCTATCGTTGACTTAACAGGAATTACGATACTTGCTTTTACAAAAAGGCGGGTATCGTAATTGATTGTAAAGTACCAATACAATCCTAAAATTTACTATTATGAGATTTTATAAGAAAACAGTAGCGCTGGTTCTGTTGTGCAGTGGCGCTATTACGGCATTTGCACAACAGATGCCTCCAATTCCAACCGACGCGAATGTGCGAATTGGCAAACTGGAAAACGGATTGACTTATTATATCCGACACAACAAGTTGCCGGAGAAACAGGCTGATTTTTATATTGCCCAGAAAGTGGGTTCAATTCTTGAGGAAGATAACCAGAGAGGCTTGGCACACTTCTTGGAGCACATGTGTTTTAATGGAACGACTAATTTCCCAGGGAATTCATTGCGTGAATACTTGGAAAACATCGGTGTAAAGTTCGGAACCAACTTGAATGCATATACCTCTGTAGATGAGACTGTATATAATATTTCAAATGTTCCGGTTATCCGTGACGGCATTGTAGACTCATGTTTGCTTATCCTTCACGATTGGGCCAATGATTTGACACTGGATCCAAAGGAAATTGATAAAGAACGTGGTGTCATCCATGAAGAATGGAGATCTCGTACGGGTGCGATGATGCGTATGTATGAAAAGACCTTCCCTACCATTTACAAAGGAAGTAAATACGCTTACCGCTTGCCTATCGGTATCATGGAAGTCGTTGACAATTTCCCTTACCAGGATTTGAGAGACTACTATGAAAAATGGTATCGTCCAGACCAGCAAGGTATTATTGTAGTCGGTGATATTGACGTTAACCAGATTGAAGCAAAAATCAAGAAGACATTCTCTCCTATTGAGATGCCTAAAGATGCTGCCGAACGTAAATATTTCCAGGTTCCAGACAATGACGAACCTTTGATTACCATTTCAAAAGATAGAGAACAGCAGGTTCCTTTGATCTATCTCTATCACAAGCACGATGTAATGCCGAACGAACAGAAGGGCAACATCGGTTATTTGGCTTACAACTACATGGTTTCTATGATTGGCCAGATGCTTGAAACTCGTTTGATAGAGTTGGTTCAAAAACCTAATCCTCCATTCATTCAAGCAGGTGCCGGTGATCAAGACTTTATCGTGGCTAAAACGAAAGCAGCCTTTACGGGAATTGCTGTTGCTAAAGAAGACGGTATTCTTTCAGCTACAGAAGCTTTGACTCGTGAAATCGAACGTGTACGTCAGTTTGGATTTACTGAGGGTGAATATACACGTGCTAAAGCTGATTACCTTAGTGCACTTGAATCTGCTTACAATGAAAGAAACAAGGCTCGTAACGGTCAGTATGTAAAAGAATATGTACGTAACTTCATTGACAATGAACCTATTCCAGGCATTGAAAATGAATTCGCTATCATGAACCAGTTGGTTCCTAATATCCCAGTACAAGCTATCAACCAGGTTGCAAAACAGTTGATCAGTGAAAAGAATATTGTTCTCAGCATATTCTGTCCGGACAAAGAAACCATGAAATACCCTACCGAAGCTGAATTGAAGGGTGTTCTTGATAAGGTGAAAGCTGAAAAGTTAGTACCTTACGTTGATAAAGTATCTAACGAGCCGCTGATGAAGGAAAAACCTCAAGCTGGCAAAGTGGTAAAATCTGAAAAAGGTGCTTTCGATTCTAAGATTCTGACTTTAAGTAACGGTGTACGTGTTATCTTGAAACCTACAGATTACAAGGCGGACGAAATTCAGATGAAGGCATACAGTCCAGGTGGTACTTCACTGTTTGACGACAAGGATGTCATCCAGTTCAATTTGATGAATGAGGTTGCTACACTCGGTGGTTTAGGTAATTTCAGCAGCATTGACCTGAATAAGGTTTTGGCTGGTAAAATGGCATCTGTTTCTTCTTATTTTGCTTCCTCAAATGAAGGTTTGACAGGTTCATGTGCTCCTAAAGACTTAGAGACCATGTTGCAGTTGGTTTATTTGAAGTTCACTGCTCCTAGAATGGATCAGGATGCTTTCTCTTCATTCATTGGAAGAAACAAAGCTGCTATGGCCAACCTTAGTGCTGATCCTAAGACTGCTTTGACCGACTCTATCAACGTAGCCTTGTATAATCACCACCCACGTGCTCTTATCTTGAAGGCTGAAATGTTTGATAAAGTTGATTACAACCGCATTATGGAACTTTACAAAGACCGTTTTGCTGATGCAAGCGACTTCACATTCATATTAGTAGGTAATATTGATGAAGCGAAAGCTACTCCACTTTTGGAACAGTATCTGGGAAGTCTTCCTTCTATCAACCGTAAGGAAAGTTACCGCGACACAAAGATGGAATATCGTAAAGGTATATACAACAACGACTTTGTTCGCGAAATGGAAACTGCTAAATCTACTGTCTTCATGGTAAGTCACGGTGATGTGAAATTCACTCACAAGAACAACTTGATGATGAACATGATGGGCCAATTGCTTGACATCATCTATATCCAGACCGTACGTGAAGAAGCCGGTGGTACTTATGGAGTCAATTGTGCAGGTGTCATCATGAACAGACCGAAAGAAGAAGGCTTGTTCCAGATCATGTTTGAGACTGACCCAACCAGACGTCCAGAAATGGTTAAGCTGATTAAGGAAGGTATCGACTTGTACATCAACGAAGGTCCTAAGCCTGAAGATTTGGCAAAAGTAAAAGAATACATGCTCAAGACCCACAAGGAAAACGTAAAAGAGAATACTTATTGGTTGCAGGCTTTGAACACTTACTATTGGGACAAGATGGACGTGCACAATGATTTCGAAAAGGTTTTGAATAGCATCACTATCAAAGACTTGAAATCATTTGCAAAGAAATTCTTCGGACAGAAGAATATGATTGAGGTTAGTATGAATGCATCTGTTGAGAAAAAATAAGATGATTTTCACATAACCTAACTTAATTTTATAGAAGAAGAGGTACTATTTGCAGGCTTTTTCATTAAATTTGTCTCAGACGTTTATACTGATGACAAATGATGAAGTTAATAGATTCCTCTAAATATTTGAGAGCAGCAGGATGTTTCGTCATCTTGCTGCTCTCTTCTTGTGCTACCAGGGTTCCTCATTATGACTTCCGTGAACTGGCAAAAGCTGCAATACGACTGGATATGGATATCGATGCCAAAGACAATCACAAACTGTATGTAGAAGTTGCCGAATGGATTGGTGTGCCCTATCGTCGTGGAGGAAGTTCTATGAAAGGAACCGATTGTTCAGGATTTACTACCGCCGTATATAAAAAGGTCTATCACAAGAAATTGCAACGCAGCTCAGATAGTCAACGCACACACGACTGCAGCAAAGTGACCAAACGAAATTTAGCGGAAGGAGATTTGGTTTTCTTCCATAACGGAAAGAAAAAGCGTAAAGCTACGCATGTAGGGATTTACCTGAAGCAAGGTCGGTTCGTTCATGCCAGTTCCAGTCGTGGCGTAACCGTAAGCGGACTCAATGAACCTTATTACAAGCGATGTTGGATGGAGGGAGGAAGAGTAAAATGAAGCTTTTTTATCCCTTTATCAGTGAACACCCACGCTCGCAAAGCATAAAAGGATGGCTTTTCCTTGCTGGGTTCTTAACGATTTCATTCCCTCATTCTTCAAGTGCAATGGATTCTGTTCGCCATCGGGCGAAGGAGTCTGGAAATTCTGAAGGTCTGCTCGTGTACAGCTATCAAAAGAGAAAGGAGAAATGTGATTCATTGAAAACGTCGCAACGAGATTCACTGCATCAGAATAGAAAATCCGACGGTTCCCATTTGCATGAGCCCTTTGAGTTAAACAAAGAAGCGGTCAAACTGATACAATTCGATTTCACGTCCTCTCCCAACGTCACTGCTCCACCCAAAACAGCAGAAATGAAAAAATCATGGATGGACTTCCGGGTAGATTTGGCTGTCCCCAAGAATTTGACGGATACTACCAAAATACGTAAACCTTCCCAATATATTCGAATGCTACCTTATACAATTTGGACTCGATTTGGAGAAGATCCTGTATTTGATGTATTGGTTTTCGGCAATAAGAAACGTTTGGAGATACAGTGGAAACTTAACCTGAATTCGTATAATGCAGATTATGGCAGGAATCTTGTGCCCCAAGCAGGACGAGATGCGGCTCCCATGGGCTCCGGAGTATGTATCAATAATTTGGATATTATCGGCTTCTTGTACGACAATCTCAACAAGCATGGCCGTGCCTTGAAACGGAACCGAAAACGAGCTAAAGCATGGAAGATTTATCAGAATTATAAGACGACCCGAGCCGACAGTTTGAAATTTCCGAATTTCTACCTCTCTGCAAAAAGAAGTGAGGTGATGGACTCATGTGCGAAGGAAGCGAAGAAAAGTTATGAATTCACAGGCTTGGATTATCGTCCGCAGACTGTCCTGCAGTTGGACCCGTCTTTGGATAGAGAACAGACTCCTGATTATCGCATGCTTCAGACACCAGAGCATCGAAGTCGTTTTGGTACTTTCCATTTACCGAATCCTTTTGAGGCAGATCCCGATTCCATATCTTTATCGCTTCAAAAGGATACCCTCAGAGTGGAATCTCAAGAAAAGGGTGATTCAATCCAGGTCGATTCAAAACAGAGAAAACACTCTGCTCGCAAGAAAAAGAAGTCAAGACGAGATTCAAAAAGGAAAGAAGAGACCTTAGAGGAACTCCCAGATAGCATGGACGAGCTGTATAAGTACATTCGTATGAAACAAGCACAGGATTCCTTGAAAAGAAAGGAATTGTTTAGAAAAGATAAGGTAAGTTCAGATATTTACGAAACGGAGAAGCAGATAAGAAGATTCAAAGAACAGCAAGAGTAATAGAATCATTCCAAACATGAAGAAGAAAGCTGTATTTAACTGGAGCGGAGGAAAAGACTCTGCCCATGCCTTATGGAAAGTCATGCAATCTGATGAGTATGAGATCATAGCTTTACTGACTACGGTAAATGGCTCGACTAATCTTTCTACCATGCATAATATTCCGGTGGAGTTGTTGAAAGTTCAGAGTGAACATATCGGAATTCCTTTGGAAGTAGTCAAATTGAAGCCGGCAGGAACTATGCTGGATTACAACGAGGCGATGCGTCAGGCTGTCGAGTCTTTTCAAGCAAAAGGAGTTTCTTCCTTCATTTATGGGGATATTTTTCTTGATGATATCCGTAGTTACCGTGAACAGCAATTGTCTCCTTATGGTATAGAAGTCGTGGAACCTTTATGGGGAAAAACTTCACAGGAGATCATAGAATCATTCTTGAGAACAGGTCTGGAAACAGTTGTGGTTACAACAATGGAAAATGGATTGGGCAAGGAGGCTATAGGACGACGGATAGACAGAGACTTCATCAACAGCCTTCCTCCCGATTGTGATCCGAATGGAGAGAACGGCGAATACCATACATTCTGCTACGGCGGTCCAATCTACACCTCTCCCATCCGCTTTAGTTTGAGCAAGCCTTTTAAAAAGAGTTTTGGGCACTATACAATATTTTGTGTAAATGGAAATACGGGATTCAGAAATGAGTCTCGTATTTTTTATTTTATACATTTGCAAAATG
>RCNI01000434.1_pt1 | contig 26547 bp, 28 predicted proteins | sample 2041151 | NCBI WGS metagenome assembly RCNI01 (sample SAMN09708214, study PRJNA481090) | feces metagenome | isolation source: feces | place: Antarctica: Albino Rookery | reverse complement strand
CGACTGCTGCAGGCAGTACCACCACTGGCTTTGCTGGTGGTGAGTAAGTGCGCCCTTAGACGGATTGTAATTGACTATCCTTTTGAAATTGATATAATGTGAGTACAAGCTAAATCAAAATTATTCTAACAGTTCTCCCCAATAGGCGGCAGGTCATTCTTGTGAATGACTGTTGCCTATTTTTGCATTTGACAAGTAAACTTGGCTGTGTTATTATACATATGCAAAGTTAACTTGGCTTTCAGAAAGGATGGTTACTTCTATGGATAAAGATGAAATTCTCGCCCGTGCGCAGAGAGAAGGAAGAAATGGCACAGATGATGGTTCTGCACAAGTCAAAAATAAAGGACTGCGATATGGAGTCAATGTCGTGTATGCGCTCTATCTTCTGTACTTGATTTTGGCATGGTACAAAGATACCTCTCTGCCGTTTGTTGCTCAATCAATGTTCATGGCTTTGAGTACAGGAGATGCGCTATCCTGTTGGAAAGATAAGTACACATTAGGTTCCTTGGCCTTACTTGTTCTTGCCTCAGTTGCTACCATAGTGGCAACCGTTGCAGGTGTTAGACAATTATTCGGTAAATGATAATAGCAGTGAGAAGTGAGATTATGGATGACAGTTTAATCTTAAAAAATCACTTGAAAGATGCCCGAAGTGAAAAGAAGTTATCTCAGGCTGCTCTGGCCGAACTGGTAGGTGTGTCAAGGAATACAATATGCTCTATTGAAACTGGGCAGTTTAATCCAACAGCAAAGTTAGCACTGATTTTGTGTATTGCACTTGATAAAAAATTTGAGGACTTATTTTATTTTGATGATTGAGGATGGTGTTATATCTATTCCAATTATCTTAACAGCCGAACTCTTAAGATTTGCTTGATTGGTACAGTCGTAATCAAGGGCTGATGTAAAAATCCAAATTTAGAAGTTCAAAAAATCTGTTGGAACCTCCGTCAGAGGGATCCCAGCAGATTTTTATTTCAATTTTCGGTTTTCAATTTTTTATATCCTGCAAATATAAGATAGTAGAACCGATGCCACCCGTTCAGCTACCTGTAATGTTTGATCACCGCCTTTTGACTGTACTTTATTCACCACAAATAAGCCGCCAGTCTCTGTGTATTTGATGGTAGAAACCACCCTTTACAGAGTACATCTCAGAGAAGTATGTTGCGTTTATATGCAAAAGAACATCATTTGAACGTGATTGATGAATATATTGATGACGGCTGGTCGGGAACAAATTTTGAAAGACCGAGTTTTTAAAGAATGATTGAGGATATAGAGGCAGGAAAAATCAACTGTGTTGTAACGAAAGACCTTTCTCGACTTGGCAGAAATTATATTATGACAGGACAATATACAGAATTGTATTTCCCCAGTCATAATGTCCGTTACATAGCGATTGACGACGGTGTAGACAGCGAAAAAGGCGAAAGTGAGATTGCACCATTTTAAAAATATCATCAATGAATGAGTGGATAGAGATACCAGCCGTAAAGTAAAATCAGCATTTAAGACTAAATTTGCAAAGGGTGCTCATTATGGTGCATATGCTCCGCTAGGATATAAGAAACACCCTGACATCAAAGGGAAACTGCTGATTGATGAGGAAACAAAATGGATTGTTGAAAAAATCTTTTCCCTAGCCTATCAAGGCTACGGTAGTGCCAAAATCACAAAGATATTGCGAGAGGAAAAAGTTCCGACAGCGTCATGGCTGAATTTCACAAGGTATGGTACTTTTGCACATATCTTTGAGGGCAAACCCGAAAGCAAGCGTTATGAGTGGACGATTGCTCATGTCAAGGCAATCTTAAAAAGCGAGGTTTATATAGGCAACAGCGTTCACAATATGCAGTCTACGGTATCGTTCAAGAGTAAAAAGAAAGTGCGTAAGCCCGAAAGTGAATGGTTTCGAGTAGAAAATACCCATGAGTCGATTATTGACAAGGAAGTGTTCTATTGCGTGCAGGAGCAGACAAAATCAAGGCGTAGACAGACAAAGGAAAAGGCAACGCCGATATTGCAGGGCTTGTCAAGTGTGCGGATTGTGGCTGGTCTATGCGGTTTGCAACGAATACGTCAAACAAGACACCTTATAGTTATTATGCTTGCAGTTTCTACGGACAGTTTGGCAAAGGCTATTGTTCTATGCACTATATCCGCTATGATGTGCTGTATCAAGCCGTATTGGAACGCTTGCAGTATTGGGCTAAGGCAGTACAGCAGGACGAAGAAAAGGTATTGAACAAGATACAGAAACCTGGCAATGCAGAGCGAATACGGGAAAAGAAGAAAAAGGCAAGTACATTGAAGAAAGCCGAGAACCGACAAAATGAGATTGACCGTTTATTTGCGAAAATGTATGAAGATAGAGCCTGTGAGAAGATAACGGAACGAAACTTCATTATGCTGTCTGGGAAATATCAAAAGGAACAGATAGAGTTAGAACAGCAGATAACCAACCTAAGAGAAGAATTAAGGAAAATGAAACAGGATATGATAGGTGCTGAAAAATGGATTGAGTTAATCAAGGAATATTCCGTACCAAAGGAGCTGACAGCACCGTTATTAAATGCAATGATAGAAAAAAATCCTCATTCACGAAGCTACAACGAATGAGAATAATGAAAGAATACAGGAAATTGAGATATATTATCGATTTATCGGAAAAGTAGATTGATAAAGAGGGTTCATATCTTTAACTAAGGGAAAGCGGCATGTCGGTTCCTGATTCTGATATGTTGATTTCCATAGCGGAAGTGCTTGAAACATCTGTCAGTACACTGCTGGGAGAAATTGTTGCAGAGGCAAAGGCAGATGACTTAAAAGCAATATCTGAAAAGCTGGAAGTTATTAATTTGCAGTTGGCGCAAAAGAAATTAGCAAGACGAAAAACACTTCATTGGTGTTTTATTTCACTGTGTGCGATTGTAGTGCTTATTTTTGTAGCCTTGACTGCATTAAACAGTTCTTATTTGGGTTGGGATTATAGTGATCCTGAAACAGCAGTAATGGGCGTTGGTTTTCATGCAATTGAGTGGCTGTTTATCAGATTAGCGCCACTTGCTCTGATTGGAGGCATTGCCGGTTCTTTTTTGACACGAAAAAAAGGATAAGAAAACACAATGTAGCGGTGTGAGTCAAAGTGCAGAGGGATTTTCCCTCTGCCGTTTTTATTTTTTGTATGATATAATCTTGTTGAGTAAATTAGAAATTTTTTAACAGATAGAAGAAAGAAGAGTACAAAATGTACCGAGTGGATGAGAATGATTTCATAAAACAGCCTGCGAATTCAAGGGTAAAAACATAGGAAACTCTTACTATCACGAAGACATGCTTAGAAAAATCAGGTGGATATTTTGTGCTTTATTTGTCAAATGTAAAATGTAAGCAGAAGGAAGGTGAATCTTTGATTACATATCATGAACATGAAAAAATAAATGGTCTCAAGCTCAGCAATACAGTTGTATGCAATCAGGAATTTCTGGAATGTAACTTTGAAAACTGCGAATTTGAGACTTTGCATATAAAAAACTGCAGATTTACAGATTGTACTTTTATAGGATGCCGTATAATAAACCCGGTGTCTGACTGTTGTACGATGACAGGAAATGATTTTATATCATGCCGGCTATTCGGAATTGACTGGGGCAATTTATCGTCTGGTTATGTTGCCCCGATTGAACATTTAGAGGATTGCCAACTCAAATACAATAATTTTGTAAATGTTAATTTTCCAAAGTTCACATTTTCCGGAAATGACATTTTGGAATCTCTGTTTGGTGATTGCAACCTTTCACACAGCAAATTTTCCAATTGCCATCTAAACAGAACAGAATTCTTTCGATGTGACTTAACCGGAGCTGACTTTGAAAATGCAGACGGATACATAGTGGATATTTCAAATTGCAAGTTAAAAAGAGCAGTTTTTTCTTTTCCGGAAGTTGTAAATCTGCTCAATGGTCTTGATATCATCATTAAGTGACAGAGTACACAATCGAAGAATTGTGCAACAAATACGAATGAATCGATAGATGTTATTCGTGATGCAGAACAGGAAGATGATAGCACTGTAATTCTGTCCGGTCAAAGATCCTATAGGAGTATTTTTGTTGAAAATAAAACTGAATATAACACTATATTGAAAAGAGGTATTTTATCCTCTTCACCCCAATATATAAGGAAGCAGCCTGTATGTTCTTCCGCAGTATCATCGTAGAGAACTTAGTACAAACCATGCAAAAGAATATGCGAATTTATTTAAAATGTCAGTTCAGTAAATAATACCCTAAGATATAGGAATAAAACGCAGAGGAGATTATAATGTGTACTCTTGTTACATAACAGATTCTGTGATACACTAAAATAAGTTAAGGACTATTCTAAGAATAATTCGAAAATTGTTGAATCAATATGAATTTTCTGATGAGTGTGCGATTTTTACAGTTTAATGCATTAAACTGTCGGAATTGTGATGAAAAGGGGACAAAATGCGAAAAATAACCCCTTTATTTTTTTGTAGGACAATGTAAAATTAAATTAGCAAGTAACGAAATTGCTAGAAATATGTCCCAAGGAGGAAAAGTATATGGGAAAAATTAAGTTAGGAATCGTCGATGATTGTAAAGACTTTTGTGATGTTTTACAAGAGTATTTTGCGGAGCAGGATGATATGGAAGTCACTTTTATCGCCGAAGACGGACTAATGGCCTTGGAGAAACTAAAAACAAATGATGTAGATATTCTGATTTTAGATTTAGTTATGCCACATCTTGACGGAATAGGTGTTTTAGAGTCTCTAAATACGATGGAACTTGAGCAATATCCTCGTGTTTTAATGGTTTCCGCTATTGGACAAGATTCAATGATTCAAAGAGCAACCAGTCTCGGTGCGGAATACTATTTTGTCAAACCTATTGACAAGGATGTTCTCTGCAAAAGAATTCGTCAGATGACAGATAACAACAGTTTACTTGTTGACTGTCATTCACTAAAAAAGGCCTCAATTTACAATAACATATTTAAGCAAACTGACTTGGAAATTGAAATTACCAATCTGATTCATGAAATCGGTGTACCTGCACACATTAAAGGTTACCAGTATTTACGTGATGCAATTACTATTGTAGTAGATGATATGGACATTCTATGTGCAGTTACAAAAGAATTATATCCGATGATCGCAAAAATGAATAATACAACACCAAGCAGAGTAGAACGTGCGATCAGACATGCTATTGAAGTCGCATGGAACAGAGGAAGAATCGAAACAATTGATGAAATTTTCGGCTATACTGTTCAAAATGATAAAGGTAAGCCGACAAATTCTGAATTTATCGCAATTATTGCTGACAAGCTTCGTTTAGAAAGAAAAGTTGGATAAGATACATAACAGAATACAAAAATTGATTGAAAGGCTATACAAGTAATGATATACTGTAATCTGTCTTTTGAATTTAAACTGATTATAAGGAGGAAGTATGATTACAGAAAAACAAATAAACAGAATTAACGAACTTGCAAGAAAGTCTAAAACTGAAACCGGTCTTACTCCTGAAGAAAGAGATGAACAGCAGAGACTGAGAAGGGAATATATTGATGCTTTTAGAGCAAATTTAAAGTCTCAGCTCGATAATATTGAGTTTGTCGATTCAGATAAGTAAGTTTAATAAATTTTTTATTTAGAGCAGAATTTTACAAATTCTGCTCTTCTTTTGTTTTATGATAGATTGTATCAGGGGAAAAGGGGATAAAAATGAAAAAGAAAAGATTACTCATAGCGAATGCCTGCGTACTTCTTGTTATACTTTTTACTGTTACAGTTTATGGCAAAACAAATGATCAAGAACGACAGATAAAGGAACTCATTACATTGAGAATAGAGATTATGCAGGATTATTATCATCATGATGAAACTTATGATACAACCGTAAAAAAGCTTAATACTGTTGAATGTGATTCATTACTATCGGATGATTACACAAACTTAAAACAATTTTCCAGAACAGAAGTCGATTATATCAAAGATTTTAAAATGAATATTGAAGATGTAAAGAAGAGTTCCCATGGTATAGTTAACGGTACGGCGGAAATTCAGTGGAAAATGGAAGGCGTTAAAGGAATTTACAATGTTAATGCAAACTATTATTTTGTTGCCGAGAAGCATAACGGCAGACTAAAGCTTACGCGATTTAAAAAATTATAAAAATTATAAAATCTAATGTTTAACTGTGGAAAAATTTTGGTATAATATGAAAAAGAAGATGATATTTTACAAAGGAGTAAATAAAAATGAGACAAGTATATCTGGACTATTCGGCAACAACACCCGTTAAAGAAGAAGTCCTAAGTACAATGTTACCATATTTCACAGAGAAATTTGGCAACCCTTCAAGCCTTTATTCAATAGGTCTTGAGTCAAAGGGTGCAGTTGATACAGCTAGAACTCAGGTTGCAGATCTTATACATGCGGATTCCGGTGAAATCTTTTTTACCGCCGGCGGAAGCGAAGCGGATAACTGGGCAATCGCAGGTGTAGCAGAAAAATTTAAAGAAAAAGGAAAACATATTATTACAAGCAGGATTGAGCATCATGCAATTCTACATACTTGTGAGCACCTCGAAAAACAGGGCTTTAAAGTCACTTATCTTGATGTGGAAACTGATGGCACAATTAAGCCTGAGACATTAGAAGCAGCAATTACAGATGATACGATTCTTATTACCCTTATGATGGTTAATAACGAAGTAGGAACTGTTGAACCAATCAAAGAACTTGCTGCAATAGCAAAAAAGCATAATATTCTTTTCCATACAGATGCTGTGCAGGCATTAGGTAATGTAAAAATTGATGTAAAAGAACTCGGCGTTGATATGATGTCTCTTTCATCACATAAAATATACGGACCTAAAGGCACAGGTGCATTATATATACGTAAAGGATTGCGTATTCCTAATTTTGTTTACGGAGGCGGACAGGAAATGGGAAGACGTGCAGGCACAGAAAATCTTTCCGGCATTGTAGGTTTCGGTAAGGCAGCTGAGCTCGCAGGTCAGAACTTTGAAGGCCATGTAAAGCACTGCAGTGAACTCAGAGATTATCTCGTTGAGCAGATTCAAAAAAATATTCCTGATGTTACTGTAAATGGTACTATGGAACACAGACATCCGGGTAATGCAAATATTACATTCCAGTATATTGAAGGTGAGTCAATTTTACTATTATTGGATATGCATGGTGTTGCCATATCAACAGGTTCTGCCTGTTCTTCAAAATCCCTGAAGCCATCACATGTTCTTGAATCTTTAGGCGTGCCGGTAGAGATGATACATGGAACCGTTAGATTTACAACAGGAGACTTTACAACAAAAGAAGATATAGATTATGCAGTTACCTGCCTGACAGAGATTGTTTCGAAACTACGCGAACTTTCACCGGTCAGTGCAGAGAAAGGTTGGTAAAAATGAGTTTATATAATAATACAGTAATGGATCATTTTATGAATCCGAGAAATGTAGGCGAAATGGAAAATCCTGATGGTGCAGGAGTATACGGTAGTCCTGTCTGTGGTGATATGATGCAGATTCACATCAAAGTTGAAAACGAAGTAATTACTGATGCAAAGTTTAAAACTTTCGGATGCGGAAGTGCAATTGCATCATCCAGTATGGCAACTTCCATGATTATCGGGATGACTGTTGAAGAAGCCTTAGAACTTTCTAATAAAAAAATTATAGAAGAATTAGGAGGACTTCCTGCAGTAAAGGTACATTGTTCCGTACTTGCTGAACATGCGATTAAGGCAGCAATCTATGATTACGCACAGAAAAACGGAAAAGAATACGCAGGATTAGAAGGTTACGATCCTAATGCAGAAGAGGATGATCATGACCACATTATCGAAGAATAAAGTAGTATTAGGACTTAGCGGCGGAGTGGATAGCACTACCGCTGCTTTGTTGTTAAAAAACAGAGGATTTGAAGTTATAGGATTCTATTTTGACGTTCTCGGAACCAACGAAGAGGGTCTTCAGGACGCAAAAAAACTTGCAGAAAAGCTTAATATTGATTTCTACAATATGGATGTTTCTTCGGAATTTGACAAAGAGATTATTCAAAATTTCTGTGAAGAATATTGTAATGGAAGAACACCTAATCCATGTACCAGATGTAATCCGTTAATTAAATTTAAAAAACTTACGGATTTAGCGGATAATCTTGGTGCATACTATATTGCAACAGGACATTACGCAAGAATTTTTCATGACGAAAAAAATAATCTTTTTTATATCAGGAAAGGTAAAAATCAAAAGAAAGACCAGTCCTATATGCTATACGGACTGAGTCAGGATGTTTTGTCAAGATTGATTTTTCCACTTGGAGATATTGAGGATAAAGAAGAAACCAGAAAACTTTCAAGAAGCTTTGATATGCCTAATGCAGAAACTAAAGACAGTCAGGAAATCTGTTTCATAGATGAAAATGTAGAGAATCATATTTCTTATATGGAAAGAAGAGGGGTTCACTCTCCGTCAGGAGATTTTGTCGATGCGGACGGAAATGTACTGGGCAAACACCGGGGGATAATGCACTACACTATCGGACAGAGAAAAGGACTGGGTATTGCACTGGGTAAGCCTGCATTTGTTACAGCTATTGATGCAAAGAACAATTGTATAGTACTTGGTAATAATGAAGACCTTTTCAAGACTGAAGTATATTCGGAGAGTAATGCATTTGCTGTTCCGGAACAGACGGAGGTACTTTTAAAATCCGGAGGCATTGAAGTTGAAGTAAAAATCAGATATGCATCAAAGCCGGCAGAAGCAAAGATTGAGAGACTTCCGGATGGAAGAATTTTAACCGTATTCAAGGAAGGCCAGAGAGCGGTGACGCCGGGGCAGTCTATAGTTTTCTATGTAGGTGAAAACGTTATCGGAGGAGGAATTATAAGCAGTGAACAGTGTTAAATTATCAGACTTAAAAGCAGAATTACTGCTTGCAGCAATGAACACAGAAAAAACAGGTTTATGTCGTCATAAAACAGGTAATTTGAGTGTAATTAACAGGGACGAAGGGTATATTATCATTACACCTTCAGATATTTCAAAGACAAAGCTTGAAATGTCAGACCTTATTGTCTGCAGTCTTGATGGAGAAATCCTTAAAAATCCAATGGGACATAAACCTTCTATTGAACTTTCTATGCATCTGGCATGTTACAAAAAAAGACCTGACATTGAATCAGTAGTACATACACATTCGACTTATGCATCAGTTTTTGCAGTAAAAGGAAGAGAAATACCGGCAGTTTTATCCGAAGCGGATTTTTATCATCGCAAAACAAAAGTTGTCAATTATGAAGAACCTGGAAGCGTTGAGCTTGCAAAGAATACGAAAAGTGCACTTGATCAAGATATAGATGTCTTGCTTTTAGAAAAACATGGAGTTCTCGTTGTCGGAAACCAAATTTCCGAAACACTTTTAAAAGCGGCTTATGTTGAAGAAGTGGCAAAAGTTGCCTTCCTTTCAGAACTTATAAAGTAGCATAAAGTAATATTCATTAACACATACTAAATTCGAATTAAAAAGGAGGTATGTGATATGAATCAGATGATTAAAGATGCAGCATTACTTGCAGCTATTGGTGCTGCAGGTTACTGTGCATACAGGTCAATTACACCGATGGAGAAAAACCGTATTTCAAGAGATGTAAAACGTACGGTTGGCGATTTAGACGATGTACGCCATGACATGACACGTATGGCAGGTACAATTAAAGACACATTTTAATGGAGACTGCCGTTTTGCATTCCTAATGGAAAACGGCAGTTTTTCTGTTTAACTTTGGCGATGAAATATGTTATACTGTACGTATGATTATGAACGAAATAAAAAACTCAGCGCTTACTGAATACAGACGCTGGCTGGAAAAGACAACAGACAATCAGGAAATTCAAAAAGAATTACTGGAAATTAAAGATAATGAAGATGAAATTATTGATTCTTTTTATAAAGACCTGCATTTCGGTACTTCCGGAATAAGAGGTATTTTAGATGCGGGAACAAATCGAATCAATGAATATGTTGTTAGGAGGGCAACACAGGGTCTTTCTGATTATCTTAATAAAGCATACGAGAATCCGTCTGTTGTTATTTCTTATGATAGCAGAAAAAAATCATATGAATTTGCACAGGAAACGGCAAAGGTTTTAAGCGGAAATGGAATAAGAGCATACATTTTTTCACATCTTACTCCGGTTTCTTTTCTTTCTTATGCTACAAGATACCTGAACTGTACTATGGGTATTATGATAACAGCAAGTCATAACCCTAAAATTTTTAACGGGTATAAAGTATATAATTCAGAAGGATATCAAATTGTCGGTAAGGAACCTGATATGATTCTGGAAGAAATAAACAAACTGGATTTTTTTGAAGGAATAAAATCAGATACATCACTTATTGAAGTGTTGGACGACAGTCTTGAAGATTTGTTTATCGATGAAATTGCTTCGTTTTCATTGTTACGGGATGAACCGGAAATTCTTCAGAACCTGTCTGTAGTTTATACGCCACTTAATGGCGCAGGCAATACTTTTGTACGCAGGGTATTTGAAAAAGTCGGAATACATCAGGTAACAGTAGTGCCTGAACAGGAATTCCCGGATGAAAATTTTACAACCTGTCCATATCCAAATCCTGAAAAAATAGCGGCTTTCTACGAAGGTGGTAAAATCATGAAGCGGAAAGATGCGGATATTGTTATCGCTACTGACCCGGATAGTGATAGGGTTGGAGCAATCGTAAGTAATGGCGAAATGAATGTTCTGATGACAGGAAATCAGCTGGCTATTCTGATGTTGGATTACCTTTGCACAAAGAAACCTCCTAAAGAGGGACAGTTTATCATGAAAAGTATTGTTTCAACACCATTTGTTGAAAGAATGGCAAAGAAGTATGGATTGCGTGTTGATAATACACTTACCGGGTTCAAATATATAGGAGAAAAAATCACAGAACTTACCAAGGCAGATAAAAATGACGATTATTATTTCGGCTTTGAAGAAAGCAACAGTTTTCTTGTAAACTCTTTTATCCGTGACAAAGACGGTGTAAGCGGTGCTCTTATTATTGCAGAAATGGCAGCATGGAATAAAGCTAATGGAAAAAACCCTGTTACACGTCTTGAAGAACTTTATGAAGAGTTCGGTGTATGTCGTGATAAAACAGAAAATATTACCTTTGAAGGTGTTGAAGGTTCAATTAAGATGGAAAAAATTATGGAATATTTCCGAAATAACTTAAAAAAAGGAGACAGGATCGGAAAATCTCAAATCATAGATTCCAAAGACTATACCGGAGATACCGGGCTTCCTAAATCGAATGTACTTGAATACACTTTTGATGATGGTACGAAATTCCTTATGAGACCTTCAGGTACAGAACCGAAAATGAAGGTGTATTTCTTTGAGTCGGATGAGGCTGATTCCATCAGACAAGAGGTGGTAAATATTATCGAAACCTTTAAAATATAGACATTATATTGAAATTATGATAAAATAATAAATTATTGTAAGATATTTTCAGGAGGAAATTCATATATGGAAAAATTAGGATTGAATGAAATAAGGCAGAAATTCAGGGAGTTCTACGTAAGCAAAGAACATTATCCTGCAAAAAGTGCCTCATTAATTCCACAAAATGATAAATCGTTACTAATTATAAATTCAGGTATGGCACCGCTTAAGCCATATTTCGCTGGACTTGAGACACCACCTGCAAAGAGAATGACCACATGTCAGAAATGTATCAGAACAGGGGATATCGAAAATGTAGGTATTACATCACGCCACGGCACTTTCTTCGAAATGCTTGGAAGTTTCTCCTTTGGAGACTATTTTAAAGAACAGTCTCTGACATGGGGATGGGAATTCATTACCAAAGTTCTGAAATTACCTGAAGAAAGAGTATGGACGACAGTTTACGAAGATGACGATGAAGCTGTTGAAATCTGGAAAAGAATTGGTATGTCCGAAGATAGAATTGTTAAACTTGGAAAGGATGATAACTTCTGGGAAATCGGACTTGGACCATGCGGACCGTGCTCCGAAATATATTTTGACAGAGGACCTGAATACGGATGCGGAGATCCGGACTGTAAGCCTGGTTGCGAATGTGACCGTTATATTGAGTTCTGGAATCATGTATTTACACAGTTTTCTAAAGAAGAAGACGGTAGCTACAGCAACCTGGAACATCCGAACATTGATACAGGTATGGGACTGGAAAGACTTGCCTGCATTATGCAGGGTGTAGACTCTATTTTTGATATTGATACAATCCGCTACATTTTAGAGGGAGTTGTAGAAAAATCCGGTATAAAATATCAGGACGGTGCTGTTAAGACAGATATTTCTATCAGAATTATTACTGATCACCTGAGATCCATGGTATTTATGATTGGTGACGGAATTTTACCATCAAATGAAGGACGTGGTTATGTACTTCGCCGTTTAATCCGTAGAGCAGCAAGACATGGGAGAACATTAGGAATCAAAGGAAAGTTCCTTGTAGAACTCTCAGAAAGAGTAATTGAAGTTTCTGGAGAGGCTTATCCTGAACTTGTAGAAAAGAAAGATTACATTCAGAAGATTATTTCTGTAGAAGAAGAAAAATTTGCAGCAACTATAGATATAGGTACATCCATCATCAATGACTATATCAGAGAACTGAAAGAAGAAGGCAAAAATGTTCTTGACGGAGAAAAGGCGTTTAAGCTTTATGATACATATGGTTTCCCTCTTGAACTTACAGAGGAAATTCTTCAGGAGGAAGGTTGCAGTGCTGATGTGGACGGATTCAATGCCAATATGCAGAAGCAGAAGGAAACGGCAAGAAAAGGCAGAAAGTCCGCTGACGAAGAAGGATGGAAAGAAGCAGTTACGGCAGTTGATGTACCTGAAACAGAATTTACAGGGTATGATGAATTAGAAACAGAAACAACTATTCTTGAAATCTATGTGGATGGAAAAGCTGTTGAAAGTGCTGAGGTAGGACAGAATGCTGTAATCTATCTTGATAAAACACCATTTTATGCAGTAAGTGGCGGGCAAGTTTCCGATAAAGGTATTATGTCAACTGATGATGGCAAAGCAGAAGTAATCGCTGTTGAAAAATCACATGGAGTATTTACACATAAAGTTCAGATAGAAGAAGGCATCATTGTAAAGAATGCAAAAGTAAACTGCAAGGTTGATTGCCTAAAACGTAATGCAACATCAAGAAACCACACTGCGACACATTTATTACAGCAGGCACTTCGTGAAGTTGTAGGCTCTCATGTTGAGCAGGCAGGTTCAAGTGTTAACGAAAATATGCTTCGTTTTGACTTTACAAATTTTGGACCAGTAACGGCAGAACAGTTAAAAGAAACTGAAAGAATCGTTAATGAAAAAATTCTTGAATTCTTACCTGTTACTACAGTTGAAACATCTATGGATGAAGCCGTGAAAATGGGAGCAATCGCCTTATTCGGTGAAAAATACGGAGATCGCGTAAGAGTTGTAAATTCCGGAAACTGGAGTGTAGAACTTTGTGGAGGAACCCATGTTTCAAATACAGGACAGATCGGTGTATTCAAAATTACCGGTGAATCTGGTGTAGCTTCCGGAGTTCGTAGAATAGAAGCTGTTACAGGCACAGGCGTACTTGAAAAAGCAATAAGTGCAGAAAAACTTATTGCAGAAACTGCAGAAGTTTTAAAAGCTAATACAGGTGCAATTGCTCAAAAAGCAGTTTCAGTTATGGATGAATTAAAAAATGCAAAAAAAGAACTTGATGATTTCAAAAAACAGGCAATGTCAGGTGAATTGGATGAAATGATTAAAGATGCAAAAGTAATCGGTGATATAAAACTTATTACAAAAGAATTTACTGATTACACAATTCAGGACTTAAGAAATTTATCTGATGATATCAAGTCTGCAGAAAAAGGAATCGTTATGGTATTTGCAACAGTAAACAATGATAAAGTAACATTCCTGGTATCTATAACAGAAGACTTACTGGACAAAGGTCTTCATGCAGGAAAGATGATTAAACAGATTGCAGCTGCAGCAGGTGGCGGCGGAGGTGGAAAAGCCGATATGGCTCAGGCCGGTGCTAAAGATCCGGCAAAAATTTCCGATGCATTTAAGGTTGCAGAAGAGCTTCTATCATAGTATACTAAGAATATAAAAGGGAGGTCATATCATGGAAAGAAAAACAATTATGTTTGATGCAAGTAAAGCACAGCAGAAATCGACTAAAGAAATTTTAGAATCAGTATATGCATCATTGGAAGAACGTGGATATAACGGACTTGATCAGATGGTTGGATATATTTTATCTGGTGATCCTTCATATATTACCAGTCATAATAACGCAAGAACAATGATTAGTCGTATTGACAGAGATGACCTGGTTGAAGAACTTCTAAAAGAATATCTTAATAAATAATTATTAATGGCAGGTGGTCTATTAACCTGCCATTTTTAAAAAAAGAGGAAATGACATAAGAGAATCTTCATATTTTTTATGTTGCCCGCAATGGACAACAACAATCAAGGAATTTTCTTTGAAATATACGGAAATATCTTTACAGCAAAATCCATATTTCCTATATTATAAAATAATAAACAGAGAGGCATGTAATTTATGGAAACTATTTTTGAAAATCACTGTACTTATACTTTTTCAAAATATCATCAGCTGAAGAGAACTCTGCTTAAACAGATATTGGTAACAGGATACGTTCTTATTCTTATTTCTCTTGCATTTTTAATTTTTGGAGTTTACAAGGACGTTGGTGTTTTAAAAGGTATCGGTATGCTTGGTATAATCTTTTTTGCATTCAGAAGCATTCTCTCACCAATGTGGCTTGCATATAGTGACACTAAAAGAGATCGCAAGATGTACAAGAATCATCATATGGAAACACTGATAAACTTTTATGATGATCATCTCCTTGCTGTTAATGCTTTAAGTGGAAGTAAAACAAATATCAAATATGCAGATATTCAGTATGTAAAAAAATCAAGTTCTCTTTATATTATAGGAATGGAGCAGAACCTTGTTCTTCTGGTTGATAAAAAAGGATTTACAAAAGGAACAAAAGAGGAATTTTGTGAATTCATAAAAGAAAAATGCGAAAACGCAGAGGTGACCATATGAGAAAAATCGCATTAGATGTAGGGGATAAGACTGTTGGCATTGCGCTTAGTGATGAACTTGGAATTACTGCACAGGGTCTGATGACCCTGGAAAGAGTTGGCATTCGTAAAGATACAGGTAAAATTCTGGATTTAGTAAAAGAATATAACTGTGATACAATTGTTATCGGATTACCAAAGAAACTAGATGGAACAGACAGTATTCAGACAGAAAAAGTCTATGAGTTTCGTACAATACTTGAAAATAAAATGCGTAGTACCGCTATGAAGGGAATCGAAGTTGTATGGCAGGACGAAAGACTTACAACGGTACAGGCAGAAAAGGTTCTAATCGAAGCAGATGTAAGTCGCAAAAAAAGAAAGCAGGTTATTGACAAGCAGGCAGCTGTGCTGATTATGCAGAGTTACCTTGACACTCATCTTGTGCAAAAATAGAATGTGCGAACATATAAATCACGAACTCGGTATAACGTTCGTGATTTTGCTTTATTTATACAAAAATATATATTTTTTCCTAGGAAAAATCCGTTTTTTTAGGAACAAATGTTGACACTTATTTACAGTGTGATAAAGTTAATATATAAAGAAAAATTGTGACTAAGGGGATAACTATTATGAAAAAAATCGGAATTATAATGGGAAGTGATAGTGATCTTCCAGTAGTAAAAAAAGCTATCGATACATTAAAAGAATTTGAAGTTCCTTATGAGGTACATGTATATTCTGCTCATAGAACACCTGCTGAAGTTAAGGCATTTACAACAGATGCAAGAGAAAAAGGTTTCGGTGCAATTATTGCAGCAGCAGGAAAGGCTGCACATCTAGCAGGTGCTATAGCGGCAGCTACAACACTTCCGGTTATCGGAATACCGGTAAAATCATCTACATTAGACGGTCTTGATGCACTTCTTTCAACTGTACAGATGCCAGGTGGTATTCCGGTTGCAACCGTTGCAATTGACGGCGCACAGAATGCAGCGCTTCTTGCAATTCAAATGTTATCTATTGAAGATAAAGAACTTGCTGCAAAACTTGATCAGCAGAGAAAAGATGCAGCAGCAAAAGTTTTAGAAAAAAACAGAACTATAGAAAATGAGTTTAATTGTTAGTCCTTCGAGATAAAGAAAAGAGGAAAAAGAATGAGTAATTTAAAAGAAGAATGTGGTTTATTCGGTGTCTTTGGCAATAAGACACAAAATGTTGCAAGTACAACCTATTACGGATTATTTGCCTTACAGCACAGAGGTCAGGAAACATGCGGCATCGTTGTAAATGATGATGGCGTATTCACTTCATATAGAGATGAAGGTATTGTAAATGACGTATTTACTCCGGCTGTAATGGCATCTTTAGGTGAAGGAAATATGGCGCTGGGTCATGTGCTTTATGGCAAACAGAAAAACAGCAAACGTGCTAATGCACAGCCTATGGTTGTTAACCATCATAAAGGAAAAATGGCAATTGCTCATAATGGAAGCCTTGTAAATGGTTATGAGTTACGTCAGAAACTTGAAGAAGAAGGTGCAATTTTCCATACAACAAGTGATGCAGAAATTATTTCCTACCTTGTAACAAAAGCACGCTTGACTTGTGACTCTATTGAAGATTCCTTAAATATTGCCATGAATGATCTTGTTGGAGCATATTCTATTGTTGCAATGTCCCCTACAAAACTAATTGCTGTACGTGATGAACTTGGAATGCGACCGCTCTGCTTCGGACAGAGAGAAGACGGAACATATATTGTCGCATCAGAAACATGCGCACTTGATTCAGTTGGTGCAAAATATATCAGAGATGTTGAACCGGGTGAAATCGTAATCTTTGATAAAGATGGAATTCGCACAATCAGAGACCATTGTAATAAACAGCCACATAAAATCTGTATTTTTGAGTATATTTACTTTGCAAGACCTGACTCTGTAATCGAAGGAAAGAGTGTCCACGAAGCAAGATTAAAAGCCGGTGCATGTCTTGCTCTTGAACATCCTGTTCAGGCTGATGTTGTTATCGGTGTTCCTGACTCGGGACTTGATGCAGCTCTTGGATATTCCAGACAGTCCGGAATTCCTTATGGAATCGGATTTATTAAAAATAAGTATATCGGACGTACATTTATTGCTCCTGGACAGAGCGTAAGAGAAGATAAAGTAAGAATCAAACTTAATGTTCTTAAAGATACAGTAAAAGGTAAAAGAATTATTCTTGTAGATGACTCTATTGTAAGAGGAACAACATGTGCACGTATTGTTAAACTGCTTAGAGAAGCAGGCGCAACAGAAGTTCACATGCGTTCATCTGCACCTCCATTTGTAAATCCTTGCTTCTATGGTACTGATATCGATTCCAAAGATAACCTGATTGCATGTCGTCACACATTAGAAGAAATTAAAGAAATCATAGATGTAGATAGTTTAGGTTATCTGGATACAAGTCATCTTAATCTGCTCGTAGGTACAGCACCAAACGAAGGATATTGCCATGCATGTTTCAGCGGTGAATACCCGACAGAACATCCGGAATGTAAACCTGTAGATAAGTTTTCAAAGAAATTAAGTGAGAAAGAGGAGAAATAGCCATGGAAAAGAGTTTCAGTGAAAGTTATAGAAAAGCCGGAGTAGATATTACAGCCGGATACAAAGCTGTTGAACTTATGAAAGAACACGTTGCTAAAACCATGATTTTCGGAAATGTTCCTGATGACATTGGTGGTTTTGGAGGACTGTTTGAACTTGACATCAAAAACATTAAAGAACCTGTTCTTGTAAGCGGAACAGATGGTGTAGGAACTAAGCTGAAAGTTGCTTTTTTAACTGACAAACATGATACTGTCGGTATTGATTGCGTGGCAATGTGCGTTAACGATATTTTATGTGTTGGTGCAAAACCTTTATTCTTTTTAGACTATATTGCCGTTGGCAAGAATTACCCTGAAAAAGTGGCAAACATTGTAAAAGGTGTTGCAGAAGGCTGTATTCAGTCTGAAGCAGCTTTAATCGGTGGCGAAACAGCAGAAATGCCGGGATTCTATCCGGAAGACGAATACGATCTTGCAGGTTTTGCTGTAGGTGTTGTTGACAAGTCCAAAATCCTTAAGAAAGAAACAGTTGAAGCTGGAGACGTAATTATCGGTCTGCCTTCTTCCGGAGTTCATTCAAACGGATTTTCTTTAGTAAGAAAAGTTCTTGATATTGAAAATGAAGATATTACTACTCCATTACCTGAATTAGGAAATAAATCCATTGGAGAAACACTTCTTACACCGACAAAAATTTATGTAAAACCGATGTTAAAACTTTTCGAAGAAGTTAACGTTAAATCCGTTGCACATATTACAGGTGGTGGCTTCTACGAAAATATTCCAAGAAGCTTACCTAAGGGAATGGGTGCAAAAATTCAAAGAGAAAATGTGAGAGTCCTTCCAATTTTTGATCTTGTTGCAAAAAGAGGTAACATTCCTGAAAGAGATATGTTTAACACATTCAATATGGGTGTGGGAATGACTGTTGTTGTTGCCAGAGAAGACGTTGAAAAAGCTCTGGAAGTTCTTCATGCTAACGGTGAAGATGCCTATGTATTAGGTGAAGTAACAGCAAAGGAAGGCGTAGAAATATGCTAAAAACAAGAATTGCTGTAATGGTTTCAGGAGGGGGAACAAACTTGCAGGCACTTATAGATGCACAGAAATCCGGTTTAATTTCCCACGGTGAGATTGTACTTACTGTTTCAAATAATCCTGAAGCCTATGCACTTAAACGTGCAGACGACAATGGAATAAAAACTTTAGTAATGAAAGATGAAACTTCATTACTTAACGAATTACAGAATGAAAACATTGATATGATTGTTCTTGCAGGTTTTCTCAAGATACTCAGCAAAGATTTTATTCAGAATTTTGGTAAGCCGGTTATCAATATCCATCCATCACTTATTCCTTCTTTCTGCGGGAAAGGATGCTATGGCCTTCATGTACACGAAAAAGCTTTGGAGTATGGTGTCAAAGTAACCGGTGCAACAGTACATTATGTTAATGAAATTCCTGATGGCGGTACAATTATTGCCCAAAAAGCGGTAAATGTTCTGGAAGATGATACCCCGGAAGTTTTACAGCAGAGAGTAATGAAAGAAGCTGAATGGATTTTACTTCCTGAAGCTACAGAAATGATATGTATGGAAATAATGAAAGGAAAAGAATGATGAATGTATATGAAGTAAATACAATGGAACAGGCAATAAAAGGTAATAATTATGTTGGAAGAGGCATCGTTCTTGGAAAATCACAGGATGGAAAAAAAGCTGTATCAGCATATTTTATTATGGGAAGAAGCGATAACAGCAGAAACAGAGTTTTTGTTGAAGAAGGGGATAATATAATGATTAAACCTTATGACGAGTCAAAGGTAGAAGACCCTTCATTAATCATTTACTATCCGCTTAGAAAATACGGAAATAAATTAATCGTAACTAACGGTGATCAGACAGACACTGTATATAACTTCCTTCAGGACGGAAAGACTTTCGAAGCAGCTCTTGCTACACGTGAGTTTGAACCTGACGGTCCTAACTGGACACCGAGAATAAGCGGAATGATTGACTTTACAAAAGATGATTTCACATATAAAATGAGTATTCTTAAGAGTGCTGATGCTGAAGGAACAGCCTGCAGCAGATATTATTTTAACTATGAAAGCCTTGCAGGTATCGGCCATTTCATCCACACTTATATTAAAGACGGAAATCCGCTGCCGACTTTCTGTGGGGAACCTGAAAGAGTATCAATTCCAAATGATATTGATGATTTTACAAAAGAAATCTGGGATAATCTTGACGAAAACAATAAAATTTCACTTTATGTAAGATATACAGATATTGAAACAGGCAGTGTTGAAAACAGAATGATCAATAAAAACTTAATGGTATAAAGCAATTTCAGGAGATGATGATAATGAAAGAATTTGAATTAAAATACGGTTGTAATCCTAATCAGAAGCCGGCAAAAATCTATATGGAAGACGGTTCAGAATTACCGGTTGAAATTTTAAACGGCAGACCCGGATATATTAACTTCCTTGATGCATTTAACAGCTGGCAGCTGGTAAAAGAAATTAAAGAATGCACAGGTATGGCTGCAGCAACATCTTTTAAGCATGTAAGTCCTACATCAGCAGCTGTTGGTGTTCCTATGGATGAAAAGCTGAAAAAAGCATGCTTTGTCGATGATATTGAAGGTCTCGACGAGTCACCTGTTGCAACTGCATACGCAAGAGCAAGAGGAACAGACAGAATGTCCTCTTTTGGAGACTGGGTTGCCCTCAGTGATACATGTGATGCAGTAACTGCAACAATTTTAAAGAGAGAAGTTTCTGACGGAATTATTGCTCCGGACTTTACAGAAGAAGCACTTGAAATTCTTAAATCAAAGAAAAAAGGAAATTATAATATTGTAAAAATTAATCCTGACTATGTTCCTGCAGTTCAGGAGAAAAAACAGGTGTTCGGTATTACCTTTGAGCAGGGAAGGAATAATTACAAAATAACGCCGGATCAGCTTACTGAAATTGTTACAGAAAATAAAGAACTGACAGAAGAAGCAAAACACGATTTAATCATTGCACTGATTACACTGAAGTATACGCAGTCAAACTCCGTTGCTTTTGCAAAAGACGGACAGGCAATCGGTGTAGGTGCCGGACAGCAGTCCAGAATTCACTGCACAAGATTAGCAGGAACAAAAGCTGACTTATGGCATCTGAGACAGGCTGATAGAGTCCTTAATCTTCCATTCAGAGAAGATCTTCCAAGAGCAGTAAGAGATAATACCATTGATTTATATCTTGGTGATGAATATGAAGATTTACTTAAAGATGGCGAATGGCAGAATTACTTTACAGAATGCCCGGAAGCATTTACAAAAGAAGAAAAGAGAGCATATCTTGACGGAATTTCCGGCGTATCCCTTGGAAGTGATGCATTCTTCCCATTTGGTGATAATATTGAAAGAGCAAAGAAAAGCGGTGTAACTTACATTGCTGAACCGGGTGGAAGCGTAAGAGACGATAGCGTAATCGAAACATGCGATAAACATAATATGGTTATGGTATTCACTGGAATGAGATTATTCCATCACTAATCGTTATAACATTAGAAATAGAAGGAGAAATCATAATGAAAGTAATGGTTATCGGTGGTGGCGGAAGAGAACATGCTATCATCAAAAAAATCAAAAAGAGTCCTAAAGTTGATGAGATTTATGCATTACCCGGAAATGGCGGAATTGCAAAAGATGCGACCTGCGTAGATATCGGTGCAAAGGATTTAGATAAAATAGTAGAATTCGGTAAAGAAAATCATATTGATTTTGCTATTGTTGCACCGGATGATCCACTTGTTTTAGGTCTGGTAGATTTATTAAAAGAAGCCGGGATTCCATGTTTCGGTCCGGATAAAAAAGCTGCAATTATCGAAGGAAGCAAAGCTTTTTCAAAAGATTTAATGAAAAAATACAATATTCCTACAGCAAAGTATGAAACATTTACAGATATGGAATCTGCATTGGCATATCTTGATACCTGTAAAATGCCAATTGTTGTAAAAGCGGATGGTCTTGCACTTGGTAAAGGCGTTATCATTGCAGAGACAATGGATGATGCAAAAACAGCTGTTCACGATATGATGGAAGATAAGGTCTTTGGAGAAAGCGGCAGCAAAATTGTTATTGAAGAATTCCTTACAGGTCCTGAAGTTTCCGTTCTGTCATTTACCGATGGAAAAACTCTTGTTCCTATGGTTTCATCCATGGACCATAAAAGAGCTTTAGATGGTGACAAAGGATTAAATACCGGAGGAATGGGAACTATAGCACCAAATCCTTATTATATTCCTGAAATTGCAGAACAGTGTATGAAAGAAATTTTTATTCCGACTATGGAAGCTATGAATAATGAAAACAGAAGTTTCGCAGGTTGTCTGTATTTCGGACTGATGCTTACACCTGATGGACCAAAAGTAATCGAATATAACTGTCGTTTCGGTGATCCTGAAACACAGGTAGTACTTCCTTTGCTGGATAGTGATTTATTTGAGATTATGCTTCATGTTTCAATAGGAACTTTAGCAGATGCAGATATACAATTTGCTGATGATGCAGCATGCTGTGTTGTAATGGCAAGTAAAGGATACCCTGTAGCATATGAAAAAGGATATGAAATAACTATACCTGATGAAGTTTCCGACGTTTATGTTGCTGGTGCAAAACTTTCAGAAGATAACAGACTTCTGACAAACGGTGGCCGTGTATTGGGCGTGACGGAAAGAGGCGAAGATATTGCAGATGCCATTGCAAAAGCATATAAATCTGTTGGAAAAATTCACTTTGAAAATGCTTTCTATCGTAATGATATTGGACAGAAAGCGCTTGCGGCATTAGAAGGAAAGTAGGAGAGGCATTATGGTATATAGAATATATGTAGAAAAGAAAAAAGAGTTTGCTCACGAAGCAGCTTCTTTAAAAAACGATCTGGTAAAATTACTTCAGATTAAAGGACTTCAAGATCTCAGAATCATCAATCGTTATGATGTTGAAAACATTGACAAAGAGTTATTTACATATGCATGCAAAACTGTATTCTCAGAACCACAGGTTGATACAATCTATGATAAGGTAGACTTTACCAGCAACGATTATGCTTTTGCGGTTGAATATCTTCCCGGTCAGTTTGATCAGAGAGCGAATTCTGCAGCGGAATGTATTCAGATTATTTCAAAAGGAGAAAGACCTGCAGTAAGAACTGCTAAAGTTTATCTTTTAAGTGGAAATCTTTCAGAAGAAGTTGTTGAACAGATTAAAAACTATGTAATCAATCCTGTAGAAGCAAGAGAAGCAGGACTTGAAGAGTTTAAAACACTTAAGACAGAATATGAAATCCCAACAGAAGCTGCTGTTTTAGACGGATTTAACGACTTAGATGAAAAAGGTCTTGAAGCGTTTATTGAAAATTACGGTCTTGCTATGGATCTTGGCGACCTTGCATTCTGTCAGGAATACTTCAAAAAAGAAGATAGAAATCCGACAATAACAGAAATAAAAGTTATTGATACATACTGGTCTGATCACTGTAGACATACTACATTTAACACAACAATTGATCGTGTTAAGTTTGAAGACGATGCAATTCAGGAAACTTACAATGACTATATCAATACAAGAAAAGAATTAGGAAGAACAAAACCGATTAACCTTATGGATATCGGTACTTTGGCAGCAAAATATCTCAAGAAACAGGGATTACTGGATAAACTTGATGAGTCTGAGGAAATTAATGCCTGCACAGTTAAAGTTGATGTCGAAATCGATGGTGAAACACAGAAGTGGTTATTATTATTTAAAAATGAAACACACAATCATCCAACAGAAATTGAACCGTTTGGCGGTGCTGCAACATGTATAGGTGGTGCAATTAGAGATCCGCTTTCAGGTAGAAGTTATGTATATTCCGCTATGCGTGTAACAGGTGCAGCAGATCCGCTTAAACCTGTATCTGAAACGCTTAAAGGTAAACTTCCACAGAGAAAAATCGTTACTACAGCTGCTAATGGATATAGCTCTTATGGAAACCAGATTGGTCTTGCGACAGGACAGGTTGACGAACTTTATCATGATGGATATGTAGCAAAGAGAATGGAAATCGGTGCAGTTGTCGCAGCGGCTCCTGCTGAAAATGTACGTAGAGAAAGACCTTCTGATGGAGATATCGTTATTCTGTTAGGTGGTAAAACAGGAAGAGACGGTTGCGGAGGTGCTACAGGATCTTCAAAATCCCACACAATGGAATCCCTTGAAAGCTGTGGTGCAGAAGTTCAGAAGGGTAATGCGCCTGAAGAAAGAAAACTTCAGAGACTATTCAGAAATCCTGATGCTTCTAAGTTAATTAAACGTTGTAATGACTTTGGAGCAGGTGGTGTTTCTGTTGCTATCGGAGAACTGGCTGACGGTCTTAAGATTAATTTGAACGCAGTACCAAAGAAATATGAAGGACTTGACGGTACAGAACTTGCAATCAGTGAATCACAGGAAAGAATGGCTGTAGTTGTTGCTGCAGAAGATGTAGAGCATTTCTGCAAGCTGGCTGAAGAAGAAAACTTAGAAGCTTCTGTTGTTGCAGAAGTAACAGAGAATCCATACTTAAAGATTTTCTGGAATGACAAGGCAATTGTTAACATTTCCCGTGCATTTTTAGATACAAACGGTGCAGAAAAACATATTGATATCGAAATTCCAAAAGCAAAAACATATAACAGAGAAGTAAAAGGAACCTTTACAGAAGAATATACTGCTATTGCAGGAGATTTAAATGTTTGCTCAAAGCGTGGATTATCAGAAAGATTTGACTCAACAATCGGTGCGGGAACAGTACTTATGCCATTTGGAGGAATAAGGCAGAGAACGCCTATTCAGGCAATGGTAAACCTTATTTCTGTTGAGAAAGCAAACGCTTCAACATGCTCTGTAATGTCATGGGGCTATAATCCTTTTATTGCAGAGGCAAGTCCATATCATAGTGCTTATCTTGCAGTAGTTGAATCCGTATCAAAACTGATTGCAACAGGTGCATCCTTTGAAGATGTCTACCTTTCATTCCAGGAATACTTTGAAAAACCAATGAGAGAACCTAAGAGATGGGGTAAACCACTTGCAGCTTTATTAGGTGCATTTAAAGCACAGAAAGCTCTTGGTGTTGCAGCAATCGGAGGAAAAGACTCAATGAGTGGAACTTTTGAAGATATTGATGTCCCACCAACTCTTGTTTCTTTCGCTGTAACAACAGATGATATAAAAAACATTATCTCACCGGAATTCAAAGATGTTAACAATAAAATTGTTATGTTGCTCCCTGAATATGATGAGCAGGGACTTCCAACAGGCGAGTCATTAAAGAATTTATATGATATTGTTAATAAAGGCGTAAAAGATGGTACAATTATTTCTGCTTATACACCGACTTATGGCGGAATTGCAGAAGCTATATTAAAGATGGCTATCGGTAATGAAATAGGATTTAAGTTTGAAGACGATATTACCAAAGAGCAAATCTTCGGTTATTCCTACGGTGGATTCATTCTTGAAATAGCAGCTGAAAAAGAATTTGAGCAGGGCAGAGTACTTGGATATACAACAGATGCTGCTGAAATCACACTTCTTGATGAAACGATTTCACTTGAAGCTCTTGAAAAAGCATACGAAGATAAGCTTGAAAGTATTTATACATGCAATATAGAAACAGGAGATAATGCTGTTGAACCCTTTACTTATGAAGAAACAGAAAGAGCTCACGCTAAAGTAAAGGTTGAAACGCCAAGAGTTCTGATTCCTGTATTCCCGGGTACAAACTGTGAATATGATTCTGCAAAAGCATTTAATAAAGCCGGAGCTAAAACAAAGATTTTTGTAGTAAATAACCTTAATGCCGAAGCTATTGCAAAATCAGTAACTGATTTTGCTGAAGAAGTTAAGAAATCCCAGATTATCTTTATCCCTGGTGGATTCTCCGGCGGAGATGAACCTGACGGATCCGGTAAATTCATCACTGCATTCTTCAGAAACGAAGAAGTTAAAGATGCAGTAACAGATTTACTGGACAACAGAGACGGTTTGATGCTGGGTATCTGTAACGGTTTCCAGGCACTAATCAAACTAGGTCTTGTTCCATATGGTAAGATTATGGATACTGATGAAAACTGTCCGACATTAATATTTAATGAAATCAGTCGTCACCAGTCCAAACTGGTAAGAACAAGAATTGCATCAAACAAATCACCTTGGCTTGCAAACGTAAAACCTGGAGAAATCTATACAGTTCCAATTTCTCATGGAGAGGGTAGATTTATTGCATCAGAAGAATTAATTAAGGAACTTGCTGACAATGGACAGATTCTGACTCAGTATGTAGATTTAGACGGTGTAGTATCAACAGATATTCAGTTCAATCCAAATGGTTCATATGCATCTATTGAAGGTATCACTTCACCGGATGGACGTGTTCTTGGTAAAATGGGGCATTCTGAAAGAATTGGAAAAGACTTATACAAAAATGTTCCCGGCAAATTTGATATGGGAATGTTTAAGGCTGCTGTAGAATACTTCAAATAAAACTTTTAAACTTAATTATATAAAAGAGAACAAATTAAATTGTTCTCTTTCTCTTTTTACAATATTAAAGGTATAAAAGTGAGCCTGTGAAAAAAATCTCTGTAAATTAAACAATACAAAGGTCTTCTATGATAAAATATTAAATCATAGGAGGCCTTTTATTATGGCAAACAGAAAAA
>RCNI01000433.1_pt1 | contig 26571 bp, 22 predicted proteins | sample 2041151 | NCBI WGS metagenome assembly RCNI01 (sample SAMN09708214, study PRJNA481090) | feces metagenome | isolation source: feces | place: Antarctica: Albino Rookery | reverse complement strand
GGACGTAGCGTTCTTGCTCGTCGTCGCGCAAAGGGTCGCAAGAGGCTTACTGTTTAAATATTATGAAGAAGACCATTAAATCCAAAAAAGAATTTAGTGAGGTCTTTCGTAATGGTAAACGAGCGTCATCGAAAAATGTTCGCTTATCTGCATTAGAGAACGAAGGTAACCCGGGAAAGGTTGCCTTCGTTGCAGCTAAACGACTTGGCAATGCACCTTATCGTAATAGGTGTAAGCGTGTTTTGAGAGAAGCTGCTCGACTTTGTGAATTACCCTATGATGAACTTTCAATAATTCTTTTCGCAACTCATAAAACTTACTATGCAAAGCCTTATGAAGTTGCGAAAGATATTGAAAGCTTGCTTAAAAAATTAAATAACTAACGAGTGAGGGGTTGTGGTGAAACGTTTAGTCATGAAGATGATTATCTTCTATAGACGCTATATTTCACCTGCATTCCCTCCTTGCTGTATATATGAGCCAACTTGCTCTCAATATGCACTTACTGCAATAGAAAAGTATGGAGTCATTAAAGGTGGCTGGCTTTCTATTAAGAGGATTTGTCGCTGTCATCCTTTCCATAAGGGTGGTTTCGATCCAGTTCCTTAAAAATTAAGTCCAAGTTCATGCTTTTAAGTAATTACTTCTACACAGAATAGGACACATATGTGGGATTGGTTTACTAGCTTTCTCCTTCAAGCACTTCAAGGGATTGCATCTTTTGTAGGCGACTGGGGACTTGCAATCATTATTTTGACTGCAATTATTCGTATCTTGCTTACGCCTTTGACTGTAAAGTCAACTACTTCATCTGCTCGTATGCAGGTACTTCAGCCAAAGCTTAAAGCTATTCAAGAACGTTACGCACACGATCCACAGCTTCAAGCTCAGGCTATGAAAGAGTTTTATGCAGAGAATAAATTCAATCCACTAGGTGGTTGTCTTCCTGTTCTTCTTCAGATGCCTATCTTCTTTGCACTTTTTGCAGTGTTAAGAGATCAGCTTCCAGTTGTAGCTCCTGATGCTCACTTCTATTCAATTCTTAATTCTTTGAGTATGTCAGTTGCAGGCGCTATTTCTGAGTTTGGATTCGTAGGTGCTTGGGTATTTATTGCATTGGATGTACTCTTTGCAGTAATGAGTTTTGTTCCTATGTATCTTAATGCAAAGAATTCCACACCAGAACAGCTTCAAACCATGAAGATAACAGGTATCGTCATGAGTCTTTTTATGTTGTTCATTGGTTGGTCACTTCCTGTTGGTATTCTTTTGTACTACAACACTTCTGCTCTTTGGGGTGTTATTCAGCAGGTATTTATTACACAGAGAGTTATTGATCAAGTAAAGAAGAGTGAAGCTGAGCGTATGGTAAATGCACCTATATCAGTAGATGTAGTTCGTCGTGAACATAAGCCACGCCCTCATAAAAAGAAATAACTTATTCAATATAACGACTCTGACTTTCAGGGTCGTTATTTATTATTCATAAGGAGTAAAGATGTCAGATAATACAAATACTGATGTTATTAAAGAGATTGAAGTTACTGAAGTTGAAGAAGTAACTCAAGACTCTCCATACGCTGACATTCAGCAGGCATTTGAAAATGGTCAAGATCTCACTGATGAGCAAATGGACCGTGTAGCAGATGTAGCAATTGAAACCCTTCGTTCAATCCTTGCTTGTTTTGATGAAAAGGATTGCGTAATTGAAGAGTATGAGGGTGATGAAGGAGAGCTCATCCTTAACGTATGTGATGGTGATTTAGCTATTCTTATCGGTCATCATGGTCGTGTATTGGAGTCACTGCAGTCTCTTGTTAATTCCATCGTGGGCATCAAGCTTGGTTTCCACTATCCTCTCGCTGTAGATATTGAGTCATATAAAGCTCGTCGTCGTGAGAAGGTTATTAATATCGGACTAGCTCAGGCTGACCGTGCAAAGAACACTGGACGAGTTGTTAAACTCAAGCCAATGAGTGCTTATGAGAGGCGTTTGATTCACATTGCACTTCAGGCAGATCCTGATGTTCAGACCTACTCTGAGGGGCAAGATCCATATCGTTATGTAGTTATTAAATCCCTCGTTTAAGTAAAAAATAGTTATACAAGTATAAATAGCAGGCTTCGGCCTGCTATTTTTGTATCTATACAGTCTGTATCTAAAATAAGTATATGTATCATATAATCCTTATCTTTAACCAATGTAAGAAAAGATACAATAGGGATATAAAGGTTAAACATATGACAAAAACTCTTGTATAGGGAGTTTTTGGCAGGAGTAATAATGATTAATATTAATGATAATAGTCTTAGAGTGAAACTTCAGTCTTACTGTGACGAGTATTCTCTTGAGCTTACAGAAGAACAATTAACACTTGTCCTTCAACATCTCGATCTTGTTTTAGAGAAGAATAAAGTTTTGAATCTCACACGTGTTACAGAGATAGAAGAAGCTCTTGTCTTACATATCCTGGATTCTCTCCTTCTATGTAATCTGGATATTGAGTATGAAGGAAAGTTCCTTGATATCGGAACGGGTGCCGGCTATCCTGGAATCCCATTTGGAATATTTACTGGAATGCAAGGAATTCTATTAGATTCTGTTGGAAAGAAGATTAAAGCCGATAATGAGTTTCTGCAAGAGATGGGATTAGATAGTCAAATCCATGGTGTCCATGATCGTGTAGAAGAGTTTGCAAAAGCTCATCGAAATGAGTTTAATATTGTGATGGCAAGGGCAGTAGCGCAAAGTAACGTTATATTGGAATATGCATCACCTCTTCAGAGCCAAAATGGGACACTTTTAATAGCAAAGGCTAATATTACTCAGGAAGAGTATTCAAATGCTCTTAAAACGGCTGACATTGTCGGATATGAAAATGTTTCACGTGAAACTTTTGATTTGCCCCATAATTTAGGTCATAGAGAAGTGTTGGTCTTCAAAAAAGTTAGAAACTCAAAAGTAAAGCTTCCACGAAAGAATGGTTTAGCAAAACAACATCCATTGGGAAGCGAATAGATGTTTCACGTGAAACATCTTGATTGGAGTATTAATGAGTTATACAGATATTAAACGTCGTCGTAAGGATCAGACGAAGGTTATTTCTATCATTAATCAGAAGGGTGGAGTTGGTAAATCTACAACTGCGGTAAATCTTTCTGGTGCATTAGGTGAAGAAAAACAAAAGGTACTTGTCATTGACTTTGATCCTCAGGGAAATACAACGAGTGGTTACGGTATCGATAAAAGTGATGTTAAGCAAGATATTTATAACGCTATATTAGACAATACGCCACTTTCTGAGCTTATAATGGATACAGTAGAGCCAAATGTCTTCGTTGTCCCTGCAACAATTCAGCTTGCAGGTGCTGAGGTAGAGCTCGTACCTGCAATTGCTCGAGAGATAAGGCTAAAAAAAGCCATTGAGGAGATAAAAGATGAATTCGATTTTATCTTCATTGACTGTCCTCCTTCCCTTGGTCTTCTTACTATTAATGCGCTTGTAGCGTCAGATAGTCTTCTTATTCCTATTCAGTGTGAATACTATGCTTTGGAAGGCGTGTCTAAACTCCTTGAATCTCAGAATATGATTAAGCAGACACTTAATCCAGAGCTCGATATCTTCGGCGTACTTATGACTATGTATGACAAACGTACAACACTATCTAATGACGTGTTAGATGAGGTATGTAATTTCTTTGGTAAGACTGTATTCAAAACGGTAATTCCTCGTACCGTTAAAATTAGCGAAGCACCTAGCTACGGATTGCCTATTACAATGTATGCACGTATGAATAAGGGATCTATCGCCTATAGGAATCTTGCAAAGGAAGTGATGAGACGTGCCTAAGAAAAAAGGACTTGGTAAGGGTCTCGAGTCACTAATTAGTGAAAGTACAACTGAGGTTGGAAGACGTACGGACGAGTCTACTGTAAGCATTGATTTATTGGTGCCTAATCCAGATCAGCCTCGTCGTGAGTTTAAGAAAGAAGCTCTTGATGAGTTAAGTGATTCCATTCGACAAAATGGTATTATTCAGCCAATTTTAGTACGTAAGCAAGGCAAGCAGTATGAGATTATTGCTGGTGAGCGTCGCTATCAGGCAGCTAAACTTGCTGGACTCGAAAAGATTCCTGTTGTAGTACGTGATATTTCTGATGAAGACGTATTTAAGATTGCACTTATCGAAAATCTTCAGCGTTCTGACTTGAATCCGATTGAAGAAGCAGCAGGCTTTAAGAAGCTCCTTGAACAGAAAGATATTACTCAAAAAGAGTTAGGTGAGCTACTATCTAAATCACGTTCAGCAATTACAAATGCTTTGCGTCTTTTGGATCTTCCTGAAGCAATACAGTATATGGTTGTAGAAGGATTGATTAGTGCCGGACATGCTCGTGCTATTTTGGCTGTTCCATCTGATGAAGGACGCTTGAAATTGGCAGAGCGTGTTATTGCCGATAAGTTATCGGTTCGTCAGACAGAAAATCTTGCTCCACTATTTTCTGGCATTGGAGTCGAAAGACCTCAGAGGACATCAACTCCTCAATCATATAAGCGCGTTGCACGAGAGCTTCGTGTGACACTCGGTACAAACGTTAAAGTCAAATGTCTTAAGGGAAAGAACAAGATAGAAATTGATTTTAAGGACGAAGAAGAGCTTGAAAGGATTGTAGCTTTCATATCTGAACATACACAGAATGCGAGTGATAATGAATAAGCTTATAAAGAATATGGCACTAGGTGCGATCTTTGCTGGAGGGTTAGTTGTAGGGTATCAAAAGCTATTGACACCTAAGGCACGTACTATGCTTACTTCAACTTCAAAAGAAGTTGCTACATTGCTTAAAAATTTGATGAAAGAAAATAATTTAAAGCAAAGAAAAGAAGCAAATCTTACCCTTATTTCTGTTTTGGATAAAACAGAAAACGAATGGAATCGAATCGGCTTCTAGGACTACATATAGAAATAAAGAGCAGGTAGATTGATATCTACCTGCTCTTTGCTTATTTAGAATGTTTGTTATGAGACTGCTTGAGCTGTCCGCATGCAGCATCGATGTCTGAACCACGAGAGTTACGAATAGTGGTTTCTACACCATACTTCTCCAGGCGTCGCTGGAATTCCTGAACCTTCTCAGGAGAGGAAGGCTGGAATTTTGAATGTGCTACCTCATTGAACTGAATGAGGTTAACATGGCACAAGGTACCTTTACAGAAATCAATTAATGCTTTGATATCATCTTCGGTATCATTTACACCCTTAATCATTGCATATTCATACGTTGGTCGACGACCAGTTGTTGAAGTATAGAACTTCATTGCTTCCCAGAGGTGTGTAAGACTCCAACGCTTAACCCCAGGCATCAAAGCATTTCGAGTTGGCTGAATTGCAGAGTGAAGACTGATTGCTAATGTAAACTGTTCAGGTTCTTTAGCAAACTTCGTAATGCCAGGAATAACACCACATGTAGAAACTGTAAGATGACGAGCACCAATATGTAGTCCTTCTGGTGAGTTGAAGTAACGAAGTGCAGCCATAGTGTTATCGTAATTATTGAATGGTTCACCCTGACCCATGAAAACGATACTTGTAATCTTACGATCAAAATCCTTTTGGATGAAAATAGCCTGATCGATCATTTCCTGGGCTGTAAGAGAGCGGTTGAGGCCGTTTGCTCCTGTTGCACAGAAGGAACAACCCATTCCACATCCTGCCTGAGTTGAAATGCATACAGAGAGCTTACCTCCATGTGGCATTCCTACGCATTCAACGTTTGCTCCGTCAGGAAATTCTAAGAGATATTTACGACTTCCATCAGTGCTAACTTTACGTACCAACTGCTTAGGTCCTGCGATTGTAAACTCTTCTGAAAGTTTCTCACGCAAGCTTTTAGAGAGGTTAGTCATCTCATCAAAGCTTGAAGCATGCTTCTCACGAATCCATTCATATATTTGCTTTGCTCTAAAAGCAGGTTCGCCAATCTCCTTAAGATAATTTTGGAGATCGCCAAAGGATAATTCTTTGATATTCATAGTGCCCTTCGATTGTATGTAAGAGCGAAACGTTTTTGCTTTATCCATAGTTTATGGTTAAGCAAGATATGTACGAAGCGCTCGAAACGGTATAGTATACATTAAGTTTAATACACAGATACTGCATGCAGTCTAAGGAGTTGCATTATGGCAGAACTCGATATATTAAAAGCAAAAGTTGCACTTATTTCAGGTGGTTGGTCCGACGAAAGGGAAATCTCTCTTTCCTCAGGACATGCTTGTGAAACAGCTTTAAGAAAAGCTGGATTCGACTGCATTGATTTTATTGAAGTCGGTAAGGATGATTTTGCAGTAAAGCTTACACAAGGAAATTATGATGTAGCGTTTATTGCTATGCATGGTAAGTTTGGCGAGGACGGTTGCATCCAAGGTCTTTTGGAGATGCTTCATATTCCTTATACCTTCTCAGGAGTATTGGCTTCTGCTGCTTGTGCGGATAAAGATGTTGCAAAACTTATGTATACACAAGCGGGAGTTCCTTGTCCTCAGGGATATGTGTTCGAAGTAGCTGATGAATGTACTAATGAGATTGCATCTAACATTGTTGAAGAATTTGGATTTCCTATCTTTGTAAAGCCAGCTACTAACGGATCTTCTTATGGAATTACCCGTGTTGTAAAGGAAGATCAGCTTAAAGATGCTATTGCTCTAGCTTGTAAAGACGGAGATAAAGCCCTCGTTGAGCAGTGCATTGAAGGTGTAGAGATTACTGTTCCTGTAATTGGTAATGATGAAGCAGAAGCGCTGCCTATCATTGAGATTAATACAGGGTCTGACTTCTACGACCTTAAGGTAAAGTACGAACCTACCTACCTGCATCACATTATCCCTGCTCAGAGCTTAAGTGAAGAATCATATAAGCTTGCTCAGGAATATGCTTGCAAGGCACACAAGGCATTGGGATGTGCTGGAGTATCTCGTTCTGACTTTATTGTTAAAGCAGATGGTACTCCTGTAATCCTTGAAACCAATTCTATTCCTGGAATGACGGCAAGCTCACTTCTTCCAGACTCTGCACGTCATCATGGGATTGAATTCCCTGAACTTTGTCGCAAGTTTGTAGAACTTGCCCTCGATAATCACGGGGTTTCTTATCGTTAAATATATAAATAAAGAAGGTATCTAGTGAATATCGAAGATCTAATATTGCCTGACACTCCTTCTGATATTCGTGAGATGTATCTTGGATATGAGCAAGAGGCAAAGATTAAAACCTTTGCACTTGTTGAGGAAGAATACATTATTGTGGATACAGAAACGACAGGTCTTGAGCTTAAGTCCTGTGAGTTGATAGAGATTGCAGCCGCTCGTGTTAGGGGTCTTGAGGTACTTGATAGGTTTCACACATATATAAAACCTTCTCATGCAATACCACAATTTATTGTAGAGCTGACCGGTATTACCGATGCTGATGTAGAAAGTGCCCCATCTTCCGAAGAGGCACTTTCTTCTTTTCGAGAGTTTGTGAGAAAAACTCCTGTTATCGCACATAATGTGAGTTTTGATAGGAAGTTCTTGAATAGTGCTAAGGGTGGAGGAAATATTACTGACACCTGGATTGATTCTCTTGCTCTATCGCGTATTGCCCTGCCAAGACTTTCTTCTCATAGCCTTGCGAACCTCGCACAGTGTTTTCATTGCGCTCCGGTTACTCATAGTGCTATGGATGACGTTGATGCTCTCATTGGAGTTTGGCGTGTTATTCTGGTTGGTTTGAGTCATCTTCCGACTGGACTTTTGAATCAAATGGCAATGATGCATTCTAATATCGCATGGCCATATCGATCCATCTTTCAACAGATTGCACTTGCTAATCCTCACGAAGCTTTTTCGCTGATCAATCAGCGTTATAAACTCATGCCGAGGTCAGATAAAGTAAAGGTAGATGCCCTCGATATTTTAGGACAGTTAAATACACCTACTTCTTCGCTAATCGAACATGCGTTTGCACCTGGTGGTGTGGTTGATTCAATGTATTCAAACTACCATTTCAGAATCGATCAGCTGAATATGGCAAAAGAAGTCAGAGATGCATTAGATGAGTCTACATGTCGCTGCATTGAAGCAGGTACGGGTGTTGGCAAAAGCGTTGCATATCTTCTACCCTCAATTCTGTATGCTAAGCAAAACCAGGTTACTATAGGTGTCGCGACAAAAACTAACGCTCTAGCAGATCAGCTTATGACCCACGAGTTGCCTCTATTAAATAAGGTTATAGATGGAGGTGTAGATTTCTGCATCATAAAAGGGTATACGCATTATCCTTGCATGGCTCGTGTGAAGAAAGCAATGTCTTCACTAGACTCAAAGATCTTTAAGCAGCGTGGTAAATCAAAACATACTATTGAAGTCGATGTTTTAAACGCAATAGCTACAGTTCTTGCTTTTTCCTGTCAATCAAGCGTGGGAGATATTGATTCCTCTGGAATAAGATGGAGTAATGTTCCTAGGTCTCTTCTGACCTGCACCTCTGAAGAGTGTAAGAAGAAATCTTGTCCATTCTTTAATTCAGGATGTTTTGTACAATCCTCGCGCAGAGCTGCCGCCCATGCTGATGTTGTTGTGACAAATCATGCATTGCTGCTCAGGAATATTGAGGCAGATAATGCCCTTCTTCCTCCTATTCGTCATTGGGTAGTAGACGAGGCGCATAGCTTTGAGGCTGAGGCGCGAAAGCAGTGGGCATTAGACCTAAATGTAGCGACGTTCAAGCATAGCCTTTCAACTTTTAAGAATGAGGGTGCAAATCATTGCATATCTGATCTTTTATATGCTAAAGCTGATATCTTTGAACAATCAGCGCTTCTAAAAGCACTTTTACAAAAGGGATCTACTCAAGTTGCAGAGCTTAATCGCTGGCTGGATTTGTTGTCAGACGAACTTCAAGGTTTAGGTGTTTTTCTTGAGCGCAATAGCCGCTATGCACTCAGTGAGCTTTGGATAAATGAGCAGGTTAGGGAATCTGAGACTTGGCAGACACTTCTTTTTATATTCGATAAGCTTTCGGAATATGCTGAGGAGCTCTACAAAACCCTGATATCAATCAATGCAATATTGAATCCTGAAGAAGATACTCCTAAGCCTGATGAAACGCTTTCTAAGCTCCTAAGAGATCTTTCGTCAGTGCTTGCCTTATTGGCAATTGTTAGAAACACATCTCAGGAAACCATGATGGTTTCAGTTGAAATGAGTACATCTGAAAAGTATAGGGGTTATGAGACTATCAAGGCTCAATTTGTGGATGTAGGACAGGAGCTTGCAGATAAATGGCTTAATGAAATGTTATCTATCATCTTTGCTTCTGCAACTATAGAGGTGTCAGGAAGCTTCAAGTATTTCAATAGACAGGTAGGTCTTTCTTGTTTGGAAGATGATCGCTACAAGAATTTGAAGCTCAACTCAGCTTTTAATTACGAGGAGAAGATGAATATCTTCGTAGTGAATGATATGCCTCAGCAAGCTGGAGAGACATATATTCATGAGATGGCTGACGTTCTGTATGACATTCATGTAAAGTCAAAAGGTTCAACTCTGACACTTTTTACCAATCGTTATGATATGGAAGCATGTTATGAGCTTGTTATGCCACGCTTACAAAAGGTTGGTCTTGAACTATATAAACAGGATGATTCTAATCCCACTCATGTGGTAAAGAATAAATTTATTAACAGTAAGTCAAGTTCGCTTTTTGCCCTGAAATCATTCTGGGAAGGAATTGATGCTCAAGGAGACACACTGAGAACGGTTGTAATTACTAAGCTTCCATTCTCTAATCCAAAAGACCCTTTATATCTCGAGAGAGAGTTAAGAGAGAGCAATGCTTGGAGAAGCTACTATATTCCAGAAGCGGTTATATCTCTCAAGCAGGCAGTAGGTCGCCTTTTGAGAAATGAAAATGATGAAGGCACCGTTTACATCCTGGATTCTCGTATGGATACGAGAGGATATGGTTCTACTTTCAAGAAATCATTACCTGTGGTTTCTCAATCGATATCAAAGCATGATATTTTATAAAGCCTGATAATCAGTAAATAAAGAAGAAAGCCAAGAGTTATAAACTCTTGGCTTTTTCTATAAGCTTACGTGCGTACAAACTTGCTTCGTTTTGTACAGTTTCACTATTTGTTGTAATCGTACCTCCGCTTGCAGCTACTTGCTTTGCAATCCATAGAGGCTGAGAGCTATCGTGAAACGCAGTGATTTCATCCTCGTTTACATCGACGATCTCAAAAGATGAGTGACCAATGACATCAAAGTGATTACGGTTTTTGAAACTCACTGTCGTTTTTTCGATCCCATCAAATGTGAATGTATTTCTCTTCACATAGTCATGAATTTCAGCAGGTAGATTAGTAGGCTTCAGATTTTTCATCTTACTTAAGATGTAAAGCTTCTGTTTGTCCTCCTCAATATCCCACGCATTCATATACCAGCGCTCCTCCTTGTACATTACATAGAGAGGGTCGACTACATAAGATTTCATCTTGCCATCATTTCGTCTGTAATCGAATGTAAAGCGCTGTTTACTCAAGCAGCAAATCGCTATCTTCCAGGGTGAAATTGAATGATGAGATGTGTGATCTGCCGTATAGTTTTGCTTTAGAATCTCATCAACATTTGCATCAACTGGAATGAGGTTATCTAGCTTGCTCAAGGTAGCATCGTTGTTTTCCAGTCCTGTTGATATTAACGAGGACAGAAACGCAGTCGTTTCTCTTTCGGTAAGTCTAAGGCTTGGAAGCTCAAATGCATTTGAATGTGGGTTTCTGCGTATGGTGTCATACGATGCACCCTCTAATGCAAGATGAGCATTTGTATCTTCTGCAACGAGGTTTTCGAGCAAAGCAATGATCCTGCGTGCGGTCTTTGCATCGATGAAGAAACGCTCTGAAATATTCTGACTAGTAAGCTCGATGGTGGTTTCTCCTGAAAGGAGGAGAAGAGTGAGGTAGCAAAGTCTCAAGAGCGGTTCATTGGCATGCTTTGAAATGCTATTTTGTTTCATTGTGTGCCACCTTCTCAAGTCTTTGAATAAACGCATCTTTTAGGGGTTTAGGCTCAATAGGAATTAATCCAAGTGAGATACACCAGAATAGGAATATATCTTCATCAGATACATCGACCTTCCATATGAGATCACCATTTTCCTGAGTAATAACTTCTCCCTTCTGACGGTATTTAGAGAGAAATTCTTCAATACGTTCCTTCTCTACAAGAACTTGTGCGGAGTAAAGTGTATCTCCAATTTGAAAAGGAAGGCGTAGATAGGTTGAATCCTGGTAGTCTTCTGGAATTGTGTAATGATTTGTGCCTGCTAATGGGTCTATTTGATCGACACGATCATAGCGAAGTGTTCTCACATCTGGAATTTCAGTTTCAGATACGTTTGCGACAAAGTATTGGTTTTCTGCTACCGAGAATGTACCCCAAATCTGTGCCTTATACGTATGAGAAACACCTTCAGCTGTTGTATAGATCAATGAGCAGGTAGTGCGGTTAATGTAGCAATTCCAAATGACATACTTAATACCTAAGGCACCTCTAAGAAAGTCAATCTTGCTGCTTTCAGGAGGAAGGAATTTGCTTGTATGCGCAAGAGGCACGCCGATCTTATTGAGAGCAATAATCAGATCGGTTTGGTCTGCATAGCTTTCCAACAGATGAGGGATTGTAACATCGCGAAGCATCTTCTTCTCTTCTTTGGAGAGTGCGTTTTGCTCACATGCTACAAATGATTTAGCTTCATCCATAGCGTAATTGGTGCTTTCCTCATCGTAGTAAGTGTAAAACCCGAGGGACTCTTCGAGCATTTCGCGGTCGCGATGGAATTTCCTTTTATGGGTATCAACGGAGGAGCTTTTCGAATCGTTGTAAATCACTTGGTCGATAGTTTCAAAGGATAGACCTGATGGGTGTTGCAGGAAGAGATGCATTAGAGTGAGCTGACGGATAATAGTTTTATCCGTTCCATTTAATTTATACTCTTCCATAGTTCTCCTCTTTGCAGGTAAATTAGCTGAAATGCATTGATCATTTATAGCAACGTGCGCTGTGTATTATCTTAATAACTCATTGAACCTAACGTGTAAGTACGCTTCAAAATAAAAATTTCACTCTAAGTATAGCACCCTCATAAAGGGTAAGTTTCCTTCCGTTTTGAGTTGATAATCTACCAAGTTTTACTGAATGCAACCGCTTATCTGTTTAACTTGCGAAAATAGAAGAAAATATTGCTATATGTTACTGATTTGGTTTGATTGACCTCAAAAAAGTATATAATCATAAATAATTGTATATATCCGAGTCCTATTTAGAGGCCAGATAAAATGTCACAAAAAATTAATGAACACTTGAGATTTTTGAATCAAGAAACTAACACTATTGCTGCTGGTACTGAAGAAGAGTTCCAGGCTGCTGATTATATTTCACGTATCTTCCATGCGCGTGACCTAGATTCCACCATTCAGGAGTTTGGAATCTCCTCTAACGCGCGTCTTTTCAAATCCATCGCATATATTTGTGTATTTGCAGGAGCACTTCTGAGTGGAATGCCTATTGGCTGGATTAAAGTTCTGGGAACTATTTTGCTTGTAGTTGCTGCTGGCTTGATTTTGTTCGACGAGCTCAAGACTCCAATCTTTAGCAAGATTGGACCGATGTCTGCAAGTCAGAACATTATTGCAAAGCACGAAGGCTGCGGCGAGAAGGCTGGTCGTGGAGTTCGTCCAATCGTAATTGTTGCTCACTACGACACTCCTCAGGAGAGTTACTTGTCAGCAAATGGATATGGACACTTCAAGCCATTGTTTATTAAAGCTACCTTCTGGACAACCGTTGTTGCTTTGGTTTTGTCTTTGTTTAAGCTTTTCTTCCCAGTTGGTGCTTTCTACAATGCGACATGGGTAATTTCTTTCATCTGCGCAACAGTTCCTTTGGCTTTTGGTGTGATTTCCATCATTGATGGTAAGTCTTCATATACTAAGGGTGCAAATAATAACAAGGCTTCTCTTGCTGCTATGTTTAGCATTATGGATCGTGTTAAGGGCATTAAGTCCGACGACATGTATGAGAACCTCGGTGTTGTTATAAAGGAAAGTCAGACAGATCAGTTTGAAGCTCTTTCCGATGAGGATATCGAGCAGGGAACATCTGTTGTATATGAGGAAGTTAACTACACTCATTATGGTGAGGAAGCAATTCGCATGCTCGGAATCCTTCCTTCAGATTGCGAAATCAACTACGTCTATCCACCAGCTCCAGTTGATATGGATAGCACTCAGCAGGTAATTATTGACCCTCAGGATAAGATCGAAGACGTTACTCCGGAGAGCGACGAATGGGGACAGACTGAGTTTGAACCTCTTCCAAGCAGTTTCTCTCGCAAGAGTGCTTTGATTGATCTTCCAAATCCACTTGAAGATTCTTTCGATGGCCTATCAGCTGATACGGGAGACGGAATCGACCCTATCATGTCTGATCAGCCTAGCATGGCAGACCTTCTTTCTGATGATTACGAGGGCGAGGTTTCCATCGATACGTCTTCTGATGAGGGAACAGGCTCTAAGCTCGTTGACGGTGCAAAGAAGTTTGGCAAATCCTTCAAGGGATGGGCAGCTTCTAAGAGCAAGAAGAAAGACTGGAAGGGTGGAGCTACACCTAATGGCAAGTTTAAGGTAATTGGTGGAAATGATTCCGATGAGGATGAGGAAACACCGAGCCTTGAGGATATGCAAGAGGCAATCATGCAACTTGCTGAAGATGATGAAGTAATCGAGCAAAATGAGAATATCGTTGATGATGTAGAGCTCGATGAAGTTTCAGAAGATGCCGAGATTTCCGAATCTGAGGAAGAGGAAGTTGAAGAGGATTCAAACCTTGATGAGGATTTGATTTGCCATGATATCTGGTTTGTAGCTCTTGGTGCTTCTGAGGAAGGTCATCGTGGAATGGAAGAGTTCCTTTCCGAGTATCGCAAAGAACTCCGTGGTGCATTTCTCGTAAATCTCGATGCTATCGGAACTGGAGACCTTACTCTTGTATCTGAGGAGGGCTTCCACAACACTCGTAAGGCTGATAGGCGCATGTCTCGCATCATAAAGAATGTTGCGAAGGATATGAATCTCGAGCTCAACTCTGCTCCTTACACCTTTGAGGATACCGATGCAACTCCTGCAATGCGCACTTCCCTTCGCTGCGTAACTCTCATGGGAATGAATGCAGAAGGAAAAGCACAGCATGCATCACTTCAGGATAATGATCTTTCAGAAATTGACAGCCGTCAGATTGCAGAAGTTTCTTATCTTGTAGAGGAAATGATTCGTCGTTCCTAAGCACAACTTTAAATTAAAAAAGGCTCCCTTTTGGGAGCCTTTTTGTATGCCTGGCAGATTGGTGCTTTTAGTAGGAAGCGGTGCTGATAAGCTGAAGACTGTAATGACGAATAACTCAGCCTGCTGAGAACACTCGCTTTCATCCAGTTGTGTTTCTTTCCACAGTAAAATACATGCACAGAAAAAGGAGTAACTCCGCATGAGTTACTCCTTTTTAGCTATGTTTAGTTTTCTACAAGCACATCTAAATCGTGATAAAGGATATCGGCTACAATCTCCTCTAAAGCATCCTTAGAGTACTTAGCATACATTGCAGGTGAGAGATAGATTACTTCCTGAGAGTCGCTTACAACAGCGCTCAGGGCATCAGGGCGACTGGTTGCTAGGGTGTTCATAATCAGAAGATCACAAGCGTCAGCTATCTGCTTGATTTCACCTTTTTCGGCAAATGGCATGTCTTTGATGTTGAGGGCAAATACTCCAGCATCTTTTGCACACTTGCAGAACTTTTCGTACCCAATAGCATATGCGGTATTGCTATAGATGCTCAAGATTACCTTTGCATCCAATTTAGAAGAAACCTCTTTCAAGAGATTGAGGATGTCTTCGGTTGTATGAGGATATTCCATTGCACGAACGGATGCGTCCTGAAGTTCAGGAGACTCGGCAATAGGATCTGAGAATGGAACGAGCAATTCTATATACTTCTCGCCTTGCGCCTTCTGAAGAAGCTCCTCAGCGGTGTTTTCTTTACCCTTTTCAAAAGCTACAACTCGTTTAATTGGATAGGTCTTAGACATTGAGATCAACTCCTCCGTAAGCTGCAATAGATGCTACGTCTTTGTCTCCACGGCCAGAAAGGCAGCAAACGATAATTTGATCTTTGCGCATCTTTGGAGCCTGCTTCATAACGTAAGCGAGTGCGTGGGAGCTCTCAGTAGCTGCAATAATTCCTTCAGTGCGTGCAATGAACTTGAATGCTTCTACTGCTTCATCATCAGTAATAGGTACATACTGAGCACGACCAGTTTCCTTAAGGTGTGCATGCTCAGGGCCTACACCTGGATAGTCGATTCCAGCAGAGATTGAGTATACTGGTGCAATCTGTCCGCAGTCGTCCTGGCAGAAGTAAGACTTCATGCCATGGAAGATTCCATGCTTTCCAACATTCAAGGTAGCGGCAGTATCTTCGGTTTCAGCGCCCTTTCCTGCACCTTCACATCCAACGAGAGCTACTCTCTCGTCAGGAATGAAGTTAGCAAACATACCAATAGCGTTTGAACCTCCACCTACTACAGCACATACGAGATCTGGAAGGCGTCCTTCCTTCTGAAGAATCTGCTGGCGAGCTTCTTTACTAATGACGCTTTGGAAGTCACGAACCATGGTAGGGAAAGGATGAGGTCCAACAGCTGAGCCTAATACATAGAAGGTATCTTCTGCACGTTTGCCCCACTCACCCATTGCTTCATTTACAGCATCTTTAAGGGTGGAGGTACCGCTTGTGACTGGGTGAACTTTTGCTCCAAGAAGCTCCATGCGATAAACGTTGAGAGCCTGGCGCTCTACATCGACAGCTCCCATGAAGATCTCGCACTCCATATCGAAAAGTGCTGCGATTGTAGCGGTTGCTACTCCATGTTGTCCGGCACCGGTTTCAGCGATGAGGCGAGTCTTGCCCATACGCTTTGCCAAAAGCACCTGACCAATTACGTTATTGATCTTGTGAGCTCCAGTGTGGTTGAGGTCCTCGCGCTTAAGGTAAATCTGAGCTCCACCCAATTCCTCGCTCATGCGTTTTGCATGGTAAAGAAGAGAAGGTCTATTTACATAGTTGGCAAGAAGATCTTCGAACTCTGCAATGAATTCTGGATCTTTGCGATACTTCTCGTAAGCTTCATTAAGCTTTACGAGTTCGTCCATGATAGGCTCTGGGACATACTGTCCACCAAAGTCTCCGTAACGACCATCTTTTTGCATTGTGTACTCCTTTGCTTTAGTCTCGAGCAAAAGAATATGAAGTTGCTTGCGTTTCTTTTTACAGTAATCGATAGACAAATAAAAAGACCCTAACGATACCTCGGCATACGTTAGGGTCATACAATTACATGTGGATACAGCATTGTGCTGTATGTGACGCTAAACAGAAATACCAACATATTCCCGACAACTAACGTGTGTCTTACGTCGCGAAATACTCGGTTTCCCTTTCCTCGCGCCCTCAGCGGTCCATTTGACAGACTGTTGTTACGGGTTTCCAGCTTCCCCCGCTCTCTGTTAACACATCTTCTGCCGTTATCTCCGCGTCAACGGTTTATTAGCTCTTATTCTATTATGTTTCAAAATATATACCTTTTACAAATAGGGTCAACCCATTTCGAAAATCTTTTATATATAAGTTCGATAGTTTTCAGTTCTGTAACAATTGTTTGCCGTGAGCGTAACAAATTTTCAGGTGTGCGGTTTTCCTGACTTTCTGGCTACAAAGAAACCCCCAACGAGCATGTCTTGGCGGTGGACATAGTCCATACATGCAACGTTGGGGGTTGTTTGAGATTATTTACCAGCTGGATCCTTCTGAGGCTCTACTGGTTTTTCTCCTCCATCTGTAGGTGGTGGAGTTGGTTTGTCTTGAGGCTTTGGTCCTTTAGAAATGGTAACCACAATGGTTGAACCCTTCTTTTGGTTGCCTGTTGGTGAGTAGGAAATGACATTGCCAGCAGCTACTGCATTGCTGAAATTCTCCGCTGTTTCGACAGTAAATCCTGCATTCTGAAGTGCGGCAATTGCCTGGTTTTGTCCTATTCCTACTACGTTTGGAACATCTACACTGTCTGGACCGAGTGAGATCATGAGGTTTACGGTGCCACCTTTTTCGATCTTCTCTCCAGCCTTAGGAGACTGATCTGCAACAAGACCCTTCTCCACGTCACTAGAGTTAACGCCATCTGCAGCTCCAGCCACAAGACCAAGAGCTACAAGTTCCTTGCGTGCATCATCAGGGGTAAGTCCCTTGAGGTCTGGTACTTTAATTTCCTCAATTGGTTTCTCTCCCTTGGAAACGGTAAGGTTAATCTTTGTACCCTTAGAGCTCTTAGATCCTGCTTTCGGATCTTGGCTAATGACTCGGCCTGGTTCAATGTGAGGCGAGAATTCCTCGGTAACCTCACCCATCTCAAAGAAGTTGGTCTTTTTGATCTGAGCTATTGCTTCTTCTTTCATCAGACCATTGAGATTTGGAGTTGTCATGACGTCATTCGTATTAAATGAGCGGAAAAGCCCTACGGCCACGATTGCGATTACAGCAAGTGCCATTACAACGCCTAAGATAAGACCTTTCTTGGAAGAGGTTTCTTCCTTCGATGCAGCCCTTTGACTCTCGCGTCTCATGTTCTTCTTTGCCCCGGTACTCATAGGAGTGATCTGTGGCATAGCCTGAGTCTTATCGATTCGACCAAAAGGCTGAGCTTGAGATGGCTTATTCATGATAGCTGTTGCTTGTGCAACGTTTTCAACCTGTCCGCTCAAGTAATCGCGGAGTGCTCGATGGAGCTCAGATGCTGTCTGGAACCTATCTTGTGGATCCTTCTGCATACACTTCATGATGATAGCCTGAAGCGATGGGTCAATATTTGGATTGACCATTGAAGGCAATACTGGCTCCTCATTTACTTGTTTGAGAGCAACACTAATTGCATCGTCTCCCTCGAAAGGAACCTTGCCGGTAGCTGCTTCATACATAACAACACCAAGTGAATAGATGTCGCTTGTAGCTCCCAATTCTTTACCCTGAGTCTGTTCAGGGGATACATAATGGGCAGTACCCAAGACTGAATTATCTGCTGTAAGATGGCTGTTTTTTGCTCGTGCGATTCCAAAGTCCATCACTTTGATATTTCCATCTGGCTGAACCATGATGTTTTGAGGTTTAATATCGCGGTGAATAATATCATGACGATGTGCAATGTTGAGAGCCTGAGCAATCTGGCTACCAATCTGAGCTACCTTACGAGGAGCCAATGCTCCATGTTTGCGAATGCCACTCTTGAGGTCGGTTCCTCTCAGGTATTCCATAACGATGTAGTAAGTATCCTCATCCTTACCCCAGTCATAAACGTTAACGATATATGGTGACTGAAGAGCAGCTGCTGCCTGAGCTTCTTGCTTAAAACGTGCAGCAAAGGAAGGATCTGCAGCGTATTGTGGAAGCATTGTCTTTACGGCGACAACACGTCCTAGAACAGTGTCATGGCCGCGGTACACAATGGCCATGCCTCCTGTTCCAATCTTGTCTTGGATGGCGTATCTTCCGCCAAGAATTCTATCTGCCATCTTTTCTCCTCTAAAAGGTATATGAGTTAATAATAAGTTTATGTGCGAATCTCTTACTGAGCACTTGTTGCCTGAACAACCAAAGTCTCAGCCATGACGCGACCTGCGATTTGAGTAGCAAGACCCAAAGGATCATAGCCGCTCTTTGGCTCAATAATGACTGAAATTGCGAGTGTAGGTTTGTCGTAAGGAGCAAATCCGATAAAGAGTGAATTGTAAGAATTGCCTCCGGTCTCTGCAGTTCCGGTCTTTCCTGCAACTTTAACTCCAGGTATTGCAGCAGCTCCTCCAATACCGTTTTCTACTACTCCCAACATTGCCTGACGAACGTTATTAATCGTTCCGTCATTTGCAACTTGTCCAAGACTCTTAGGCTTAGTTGTTGTAATAACAGCACCTTCAGGAGAGAGGATGCTATCTACAATGTAAGGATTCATTACAACACCGTTATTTGCCAAAGCAGCGGCAATAACAGCGTTTTGCATTATGGTTGCTTGAGGTCCAATTGGTCCCTCGTGCTCGCCTACAGGCTGTCCGCAGGCAGCCCATGCTGTTTCCCATGTGGTCATAAGGCTTGGATCTGGCATTACTGATGGGATGCAGGAGAAGTCCTGTCCCAATGATGTTCCATATCCAAATGCTTTAGAGTAAGCAACAAGTGCTTTTGGTCCTAAGGTTTCACCAACCTGCCCAAATGCAGTATTTGCTGAAACTTCGAGAGCACGTTTTACTGTAATGTTGCCATAATCGTTGCCTCTAAAATTCGTGACTGGAGCTCCGCCAATCTTCATACTGGATGGAGCGTTTACGATGCTTGAGAGTGAATAAGCTCCTGTGTCTAAAGCACCTGTCAATGTTACGGTTTTAAAGGTGGATCCTGGAGGATAGAGAGCCTGAGTACAGCGGTCTATTAAAGCTCCGTTGCTGGAGTTCTCCTGGATAATCTTTCCAATATTCTCGTAATCAAACGTTGGATTAGATGCTTTTGCAAGCACGGCTCCTGTATTTGGATCGAGGACTACAATCGCTCCAACATAGCCGTTGAGGGCTTTCTGACAGATTGATTGAATCCTGGAATCCAAGGTTAGAACTACGGAATCTCCCTGAGTTTGAGCTCCAGCGAGGGAGTTCAACGCTGCCTTCCAGTTGGAATAGTCAGCATGACCGGTTAGAGAGTCATTCATGGATGACTCGATTCCGCTTGTTCCGTATTGGCTCGACATGTAGCCAACGGTGTGAGCAGCAAGGTTTCCTTGAGGATGGATGCGCTTATAACTTCCGTCCTCTTGCTCAATGCTTTCAGCTAAGGTTTTTCCATCAATAGTGATAATGGCTCCGCGCTGAACGAAGGCACTCTTTGCAATCGTGTGGTTATTGATAGGAAGCTGACGATAATATTCAGCCTTGATGAGCTGGATATTGGTCAGATTCGCGATCAGAAGTGCAAATAGTACAGTAAAGAAGGTAATGAGGTGTACGAGTCGATTACCTAGAGCAACGCGACCCAATACACCGCTTTCCTCACCCTGCCGAGTAAAGTGAGCTTTAGCGTGCGATCCCTTTACGATTCCATTTGCGTCACTTGAAGGGTTTGAGCTTACAAGCTCTGATTCTCGTCCCGTTCCTTCGTCTCCTGCACGTAAAAGTAAGGCGACGATTATGAAACTGGACAGAAGACTACTTCCTCCCTGACTGATGAATGGGAGGGTAACTCCTGTTAGAGGCATGAGTTTGGTTACACCTGCAACAATCAGAAATGCCTGGAAGCTCAAGCTTGCAGTTAATCCGGTTGCGGTAAATGCTGCCATATCTGACTTTGCTCGAGCAGCAGTTGCAAATCCACGTACGGTAAAAAGCATGTAGAGCATGAGAACAGCACTTGCTCCCAAAAGACCCATCTCCTCGCCGATTGCGGCAAAGATAAAGTCAGACTCTACAACTGGAATTAAGCGTGGAACACCTTTTCCAATTCCTTCTCCTACAAGGCCACCGTCAGCCAAGGAGAAAAGACTTTGAATAATTTGCATTCCTTTTCCAGAAGGATCTACAAATGGGTCGATCCAAATATCGAACCTAGTTCTTACGTGTCCGAAGGTGAAGTAACAGAATACACCACCAATGACCAGCAAGAACAAAGATATAAGTACGTATGAAATACGTCCTGTTGTAACGTAGATCATAACGACGAATACGGTAAAGAATAAGAGTGCGCTTCCTAGGTCTCTCTCGAACACTACGATCATAAGACCAATGCCCCACATGATGAGAACAGGAAGAACCATCCTAAGAGCAGGAAGTTCAATAGGTCCAAATCGTCGCGTCGATTCCGAAAGCTTTTCTCTGTTTTCCGCAAAATAGCTCGCGAGGAACAAAACTATGCAAATCTTTGCAATTTCTCCTGGCTGGAAGCTAAATCCTCCAATCGAAAGCCAAAGTTTAGCGCCTCCTCGCTCAACACCCACAATCATAGGAATAACTAGAAGGAAAATTCCTAGAAATCCAATGCTGAACTTATAGTGGGCAAGCTTTTCGAGCTTGGGTGTGAAATGCAGGGTTGCAATCATCATTCCAACAGACAAAAACAACCAAATTACCTGCGATATTGCAAGTTTTGGGGCCAGCCTTGTCACGAAGGTAATACCGATTCCACTTAACAGAAATACAATTGGCAATATTGCACTATCTGCATCGGGTGCTAGGTATCTAATCGCAATATGAGCACAGAAAAACGCGGTGAACAATCCAATTGGAACAAGTAAAGTATCGAGTCCGAGTTGATCTCCTGTATTCATAACATACAAGGCATAGATCAATATCACAGGGATTGCAGCTCCTACCAAAAGTAAGGCTTCAGCATTCCTGCGAGTATTTTGTCGAAGTGATGCAAAACTATTCATGTCCACCACCTTCCTGCTTCTTCGATTCGTTCGTAGATGAAGTGGCGAGACCTGTGTCATTTGCTGTGTGTTTTGCCTTTTCCTTCATTGTACGAATCTGATCTCGGTAAGACTCAATGGTAATACGTGCTGACTCTTCTGAGTCTACTCTGATACCTTGAATGAGCTTTGATTGGGTTCCTTGAGGAAGTTGTTCGATTGGAATATCGAACGTCTCCTGAATTGAGGAAAGCTCAATTCCCATAAGCTCAGTATTTAGCCCTCGATATAGGGCTACATTTCTGTTATTTATACCTATGTACCAGGACGTTTTAATCATAATGATTGTGATAAGAGCCGCAATGGCAAAAAGCGCCAGGATTCCTTGTAGAATGCGGATGAAGAACTTCTTTTGCTTTTCGAAATGAGAGTCTTCGCGGGTATCGCTTGCCACATCGACAACGATAACCGTTACATTATCATGTCCACCTTGAGTAAGCGCCTCGGCTACAAGGCGATCGGCTGCTTGCTGAGGTGATACTGATGATACGGCTAGTGATTCAATTACGGCATCTGGAACCATGGAGTTTAGTCCATCGGAGCATAGGATGATGCGGTCTCCCTCAACGACTTCAATCACAAAGTGATCTGCATACATATCAGGATCGCTGCCCAGAGCACGTGTAATGATTGACCTCGATGGGTGTACACGTGCCTCATCTGCGGTAATTTCACCTGCATCTACAAGCTCTTCTACGAAGGAGTGGTCATGGGTTACTCGAACGAGTTTTCCTGCATGCAGTACATAGCAGCGACTATCTCCGACGTGTCCTACACTCATCAAGTTTTCATTAATGCTGATGGCAGTGGCCGTGCAGCCCATGCCTTCCTTGCCCTCGCCGCTTTGAGCAGCATTTATAATCGCAAGGTTTGCACTTTCGATACTTTTGCCAAGTTGAATGTCGTCGGTGTCGCTTGGAACTTCCTTTGCAAGAGTTTCAACGGTTATACGACTTGCAACTTCACCTGCAGCATGTCCACCCATGCCGTCTGATACGACAAATAAGGGTGCCATATCGAGGTATGAGTCTTCGTTGTGGTCTCGTACAAGACCAACATCAGTACGTGCTGCCCATCGAAGATGTGCAGTGGAGCCTGAAGATGATTCAGACCCACATCGTCCATCTATACACATAGATGTCCTACCTGGTGCTTCAACGATAATAGCCTCATCAATAATAGGAGGCTCACCCGTCTCATCCACAGGGGTTTCAACAGGCTCGTTTATAGAATCAGATAGTACATCTATATATGTATCTGGAGTATTCGGTTGTGGGGGATTAATTTCTGACCCCTCAGTTTCAGAAAAGTCAGAACGTTCGTCTATCATCGTCTATTCACCCTCATTACGACGTCGCCAATTTGAACATCATCGCCGGCGCGTAAAGTTACAGGCTGACCAATCAAGTGGCCATTGACGAGCGTTCCGTTAGTAGATCCCAGGTCTTCAAGCACGAGAGCTGGTCCTTGGATTGTTAGGCGTGCGTGGTTTCCGCTTACAAATGGTTCTGGAATCATGATGTCAGCATTAGGACTGCGTCCAATAATGACCGGACCGAGCATATCGATATGCAGGCCTCGGAGATTCTTAGGTCCTTTCTCAACATCAACAGACCATATGGAAGCATCGGTTCTCTGGCCTTTTACAAGTCCAATTCCTGTTTTGGCAACAGTGAAGAGAAACAAATATAAAAGGATTACAAGACAGATGCGACCTATGAACAGGATTACGTCTATCATCTTAGTCAATCCTTACTTCCAAAGTAGTGACTCCAAGTACAATGAGGTCACCAGTCTTAAGCTTAGCTACATCAATATCTTCGCCGTTTACCTGACATCCATTAGTTGATCCCAGGTCCTCGAGATACCAACTTTGCCCCTTATGGGAAAGCTGGGCATGGCGACGAGATACGTTTGTGTCGTTGATTACAATATTATCGCCCTGGCGCTGACGTCCAATAACAGTTGTGTTAGTTGTGGAATAGGTGCGTCCTGTTGAGCGATCGATGAGCATAAGGGTAGATTCATTAGCATTTGGAGCTATGCTGCGAGAAGGTACCTGTGCTCCTACAAAGCTGCGCTTTTGAGTTGGAGGAGTAATCATTTCGTCCTCTGAAGGAGCAGCATGAGCCATACGACGAGGCTTTGGGGCATCCATGGCAGATGCAGATTCGTCTTCAGGAACGAATCCAAGTCCAGCTTCTTCTCCTTCAAATGCAGGAGCTGTCATATGAGAAGGTGCAGCATGTTTGAGAAATGCGTTTTCCTCAGCCCTAAGTTTTTCAAGGCGCTGAGTATCTACAGTTTCAGCAAACACGGCAAACTTACCCTTCTTCAAAGAAGGGTCTACCATGAAGCGAACAAGGGGCTTACCTGATAGGTAATAGCCCTTTTCACGAATCTTTTTCTTTAGGAATACAGCGGTTTCTTCACACAGCGCACCATAAGATGAGTGCATGAGAGCGTCGTCTCCGCTTGAAACCAACACGGTAAATAACACTGGTGCTACAGGAGTTCCTTCAACATCTATGACTGCTTCCTGCATTTTCTTTACAGCAGTTTTGGCAATCTTTTTGAAAGAAACAGGTGGTACCTGAGCGCTGTTGACATCGCCAAAGAGGTGCGACACCTGGTCTTCAAAAGCGTCGAAAACGTTCATTATGTAATCCTCCTAGTCCATGCATCTGGACCCACTAGGACAGTGATCGTAGCTACTAAAATGTACAAAAACAGAATATATAAATTATATATGATACCGGTAAATGTTGTTAAAGTCCCATTTTCCACCCAAAATGCGAGAATATTGAGGCCAATGAGGCTTGTAGCTCCTATCATCTGAAGAGCAAATGGTCCTATTCCATCTCTCATATATCCGATTCCAGATGCAATGAAGACTGAAAGAAAAACAGCAATGCCTTCAAACCAGAATGTCCAGGAGAACACCATGAGAACCATTGCATCAAAGTTCAAAGGAACAGGGCCTGAAATTGCTGGGTTAAAGAACTTATATATGAGCCATCCTACAGTTGCGATCAAAGCGGCATGAGGAAAGGAGTTGATCGAGAGCGCATAAGGCGCGCTCGCAACGGGATTTCCAGCTGCAAAAGGCAGATACATGCTGATATAGGTGTCTGCATGCTTTCTAAGGTAGTGCAGATATACTCCTGCCACTCCTGACCACAGGATTATATTAGGCAAAGCTATGGTAAGTATTTCATTCAGTCCGCTTCCCACCTTAAATAGGATTGAAAACAGAATGAGTCCTAGTCCACCCCAAACACCTAGAATATCAACGACGCATGCCATAAGGGCAAATACTAGGATAAATAGGACGGAGAGAGGGTTTTTCATAAAGCCAACCGAGGACGCAAATTTGTAAGCAAGCATTGCGTAGGTGCAAAAGACAATGGCCTTTTCAGTCGCTTTTGCTGCCCAGGATATATGCTCTAGTGGTGCTTGTTTATCGAAATACTCATCAGGAGCGTCAATTTCTTCTTCAACATTGGATAACATGGACCTGAAAGATTCAGCACCTACTCCAGGACTTCCAAGAGCAGGTATGAGAATGTCTGCAAGTTCATCAGCAGAAGCCATACGCTCGATGATGTCAGCACACATTGCAGCTTTAAGCGTGTCCTCGCAAAGTCCTTTATACTGCGGGTTTTCTTTTGAAAGAGCAGGTTTTGGTCCCTTCAAGATTTTCTTTAGAGAAGCTTCGCTTGTCTTTGCGACAAACGGAGCCTTTCCGCTCAATGCCTTCCATATAACGCATCCTAAGGCAAAGATATCGCTACGTTCGTCGACGAGGTCCCCTTCTATCTGCTCTGGAGGCATGTAGCCTACAGTTCCACCTCGACTGTCAGCATATCCAGCTGCGCTCGAAAGAGAGGCCATTCCAAAGTCGGTAATCTTTACGCGGCCTTCAGTAGTTACAATGATGTTTGCAGGTTTAATATCGAGATGCAATACATTATTGCGATGGGCATAGCTTAGGGCAGAAGATACTGAGTCTAGGACATAGGCTGCTTCGTGAGCGGTTAAACGCCCACCCTCAACAGCAGATATGATCTCTTCGAGGTTCATACCTTCAAGGTATTCCATGACTATATAAGCCATGTTTCCCTCGACCTCAAAATCGTGAACTGTCACGATGTTGGGATGAGAGAGCATGGAACACACGCGAGCCTCAGCGAGAGCCTCTTGCATTGTTGTATTTAAATAGGGATTATCGAAGCTGGATAAAGGAATGCATTTTATTGCAACTTGCCTCGTCAAACGCCTATCCCAGCAAACTTTAACAGAGCCAAAGCCACCCTCTGAATGATCTTTCAAAATGCGGTATCTACCCAAGAGAAGTTCTTCGGGAGGAATAGGGTTGTGGTTGTTGTAGGTTGTCGTAGGTGTCGTGTTCATAGTTCGTTTCTTTTACGGTAATTGTAGCTTCATTTTAGAGGTACATTGATATATGTGCAAATAACAATCATTTGAGCATTGCTCTAACAATTTCCCCTGTATGCTTGCGAAAGGTTGTAGAGTAAAGTAAACTTTGATGTCATGCGGGCGTGGCGGAATTGGTAGACGCGCATGCTTCAGGTGCATGTGGGGGTATCCTCGTGAAGGTTCGAGTCCTTTCGCCCGCACCATTAGGCGACCTTAAGGCTTTTCTTTTAAAGCTTCAAGGTCGCCTAATTTGTATATATTTCAGCGCAAAGAAACACATGCCTTCTACCAGGTTAATGTGTGGGTTGTATATACCCTTACTGCTTGTCCATACTATTTATGATGCAAGTTGTAAAAGATGTATATACTAGGAATGTTAATAGACTACATTAATCGATCAAGTTAAGGGGAACCTGTATGCTCGATATTAAATATGTTCGAGAGAATCTCGATGCAGTAGATGCTGCATGTGAGTCT
>RCNI01000432.1_pt1 | contig 26599 bp, 43 predicted proteins | sample 2041151 | NCBI WGS metagenome assembly RCNI01 (sample SAMN09708214, study PRJNA481090) | feces metagenome | isolation source: feces | place: Antarctica: Albino Rookery | reverse complement strand
AGAATATCTACTAACAAAAGATGGATTCACTTTATACATGTTTAATATACAAGGGTACAACGACTTCAAAATGGCTTATATTAATAAATTTAATGAAATGGAAAGAGCGTTGCAAGAAACACAACCTAAACTGCCGACGACATATAAAGAAGCTTTAAAGCAGCTACTGGAACAGGTTGAAGAAAATGAAAAGTTGCAAATTGAAAACAAAGAAATGAAACCAAAAGCAGAGTATCATGATAAAGTATTGGATACAGAATCTTGTTATACTACCACACAAATAGCAAAAGAATTAGAAATGTCAGCAAGACAGTTAAACATTGTGTTAAACCACTTAGGTGTTCAGTATAAGCAATCAGGACAATGGCTATTAACTAAAAAGTATCAAGATAAAGGTTATGTTAAAACAAGAACACATTTGATTGATGAGTCAAAAACAAAACATTCAACTGTTTGGACTGAAAAAGGAAGAGAGTTCTTGCTTGATTTAGCAGAAGATTTTTAAAGAGAGGAGAATAATTTATGAACGAATTAAAAGTATTTAAAAATGAAGAATTTGGATCTATTAGAACCTTAGAGATTAATGGTGAACCTTGGTTTGTTGGGAAGGATGTAGCTGCAGCTTTAGGGTATACGGACCCCAGCAGCGCAGTAAGCAAAAACGTAGAATCAGATGATAAAACCACATTGCTGTTAGGGCAAGCTGGTTCTAACTATAAAAGCAAAACAACTGTTGTATCTGAATCTGGGCTATACGCTTTAATTTTCAGCAGTAAATTAGAGTCTGCCAAAATGTTTAAAAGGTGGGTAACAAGCGAAGTATTACCATCAATTAGAAAGCATGGAGCATATATGACTGATAACGTTTTAGAACAAGCGATAGCAAATCCTGATTTTATGATTGGTTTATTGCAAAACTTAAAAGAAGAGCAGCAAAAACGAGTTGAAGCGGAGCGTAAACGTGATATGCTAATTCACCAATCAAAACTGTACACAACCAGCGAGATTGCAAAAGAACTAAATCTCAAAAGTGCTATCGCTCTTAACAAGATGTTAGCAGATGATAAAGTGCAGTATAAACAAAACGGAACATGGTTACTGTATAGCAAATATGCAGATCTTAATCTTGTGAGTGTAAAGCAGCAGATTTTGGATAACGGTAGAGTAATCTATGATAGACGATGGACCGGTACAGGTAGAGATTTTATACTGAACAAATACTCAACAAAGACTAACAATCGTTGTTAGGCTATAAAGTAAAGGGATAAATGCTGAGCGTCCTGTCAAAAAACACAAATAATCTATATAGTAGATTGAACAGAGGAGGATGCAATTATGAATAATGCAAATACAATTAAAGATAGAATTAAAGTGTTGATGGGAACAGGTATAGAGAGTATCAAACCTTGCTCATACTTCACAACAACACTTCATATTAGCCGAAGACATTTCCGTCAAGAGTTGGCAGAGTTAAGAAAAGAGTTGCCTATTGTGAGTAGGGATACAGAACCTTGTGGCTACTACATTGCAGAGGATATAGAATCCGTAGAAGAGTTCATTCATGATTTACAGAGCACAATCAAAGGCTATCAAAATTTAATAGATTTAATGCAGGAGCATAAGGAGCGAATGGATGAAACCCGATAGCTGCTGGTATAAAGGAGTTTGTGGAAAATCTGAATGTGATGAACACTGCATCAGATTACTAGAGATGAATCATTTGGTTGAAACCAGTGGAATACCAAAAGCTCGACAGGATTTAAACAAACTAGCGCTTATTCCAGAAAATTGTGATTTAGAGGTTTTTCGAAAATTAAACACGCTGAAAAACTCAATAAAGGATGTAGTTCAAAAAGGAGAATCCGTTTATATATACAGTGATTATTTTGGAAACGGCAAAACAACGTGGTCCATTAAAATACTGATGAAGTATTTTGATCAAGTTTGGAGCGGAAATGGATTTCGCACAAGAGGACTTTTCATTCATGTACCATCGTTCTTGAACAAGATAAAGGATAGCATGACAGATCCAGATGCAGATTTCATTAAGATGAAAAAGCAGTTGAAAAGTGTTGATCTGGTTGTTTGGGATGATATAGGAGCTTGCAAGTTATCAGATTATGACCACTCAATTCTGCTTTCTTATATTGATGAAAGGGTGTTGAAAAACCTTTCTAACGTGTATACAGGAAATTTGGGAGAAGCAGCTTTATACAAAGCACTTGGAGGAAGACTATTCAGTCGAGTGTGGTCCAGCTCTCAGGTATTTCAGTTAAAGGGTAGTGATAGGAGGGGAGAACATGGTCACATTACAAATTCTAAATAAAATATTGGACACCAAGGATTTCTCGTTGGTTGAGCAGAACGAGTTAAGCTCTGAGTACTTTCAGGATTATTTAGAAGAGTACAATTTCATTGAGCAGCATTATAGAGATTACGGAGTGATTTGTGACAAGGAGACATTTATAAAGCAGTTTCCAGATTTCACTTTCGTGGATGTAGCAGAACCTGATGATTATTTGATCCAAACGGTTCGAGAGGAACTTTTATACTCAAAGGTGGTTCCAGTTATTCAAAAAGCTGCGGATCTTTTGAAAACAGATTCTCGACAAGCTGTGGAATACTTAACAGGTAGTTTGACAGAGCTTCCACTACATGAGGAGTTCACAGGAGTTGATATTATTACAGCCGCTGTAGAACGCTTGGATCAGTATGAATATAAAAAGCAGCATAAGGATAGTTGGATGATAACAACAGGATTTCCAGAACTAGATACAATTGTTGGAGGTTGGGACAAGGGTGAAGATTTCATCATCCTGTTTGCTCGAACGGGTCAAGGTAAATCGTGGGTGCTTGCTAAGACATTAACGCATGCTTGGCAGATAGGATACAGAGTTGGATATGTTAGTCCAGAGATGTCGCCGATTAAAGTAGGGTATCGTTTTGATACACTGCTGAAAAACTTCTCCAACAAGGATTTACTTAGAGGAAACGAGATCAAGGACTACCCCATGTTTATTAAGGAATTATCGCAGAAGAAGAATCCATTCATTGTCAAAACACCAAAAGACTTCGGAAAAAGAATTACAGTTTCAAAATTAAGAACATTTATACAATCTAACAAATTGGATATTCTAGGTATTGATGGAATAACCTACTTAGCGGATGAAAGAAGTCGAAAGGGCGACAGCAAAACGATAAGTTTAACAAACATCAGCGAAGACTTGATGTCATTGAGTTTAGAGTTGGGTGTTCCGATTATAGCTGTTGTTCAATCCAATCGAAGTGGAGTGAAAGAAAATGCAGAGGATGTTCCAGACCTGGAAAATATTAGAGATAGTGACGGAATTGCCTATAACGCATCAAAAATCATATCATTGAAACAGCAGGGACCAGGATTGAAAATGGTGGTGAAAAAGAATAGAGAGGGTGCCACAGGAGGTAGCCTACTTTATCATTGGGACATCGACAAGGGAATGTTTGAATACGTTCCAGATGATACAGATGATGTAGACGAGTGTGTTCGAAGTTCTTCAAAAGAAGCGATTCGAGCTTCATACAAAGATGGTTCGGAGGTGTTCTAATGTTTAAGGTCAATGACATGCCGATACTTGAAGATGATATCGAGGTGTTAGAAAGATTGCACACAGAGTTATCTAGTCAGGGTATAGATAAAATCAGAGGATTGAAAAGAAGTGGAGCTAATATTCAGTTTACATGCCCAATTCACAGTGATGGACAGGAGCGGAAGCCGTCGTGTGGTATAAGTATTGTAGATCGAGGAGCAGTACCAGCAGGAACAGTTCACTGCTTCGCGTGTGGTTATACAGCAACTCTACCAGAGATGATTAGCCACTGCTTTGGTTATGATGATCAAGGGCATTTTGGTACGAGGTGGCTTGCTTCGAGATTTCTAGTCGCCAGTGTGGAAAATCGAGCAGATATTCAGCTAGATTGTTCAAGAGGCAAAAAGGAAAATCAAACAATTCAGTACGTCACTGAGGAGGAGTTAGATTCCTATAGATTCATACATCCTTATATGTATCAGAGAAAATTGACAGATGATGTTATTGAAAAGTTTGATGTTGGTTATGATCGAAAGCAGAAAACACTCACATTTCCGGTTAGAGATAAGCAGGGAAGAACTTTATTTATAGCAAGACGTAGTGTGGTCACCAAATTTTTTCACTATCCAGAGAATGCGTTGAAACCTGTTTATGGTGTGTATGAGCTTCCTGATGATGTGGATGAGGTAATTATATGTGAGTCAATAATAAACTGCTTAACCTGTTGGGTGTACGGAAGACCAGCAGTAGCTTTAAATGGAACTGGTTCAGGACCTCAGTATAAAGAACTGAGAGAGATGCCAGTTCGAAAATTTATACTAGCGTTGGATCCAGACGCAGCAGGGCAACGAGGATCAGAAAAGTTGAGAAAGCAGCTTACTAACAAGCTGGTTACAAGCTTCATTATTCCAGAAGGTAAGGACATAAACGATCTAACTAAAGAGGAATTTGATAATTTAAAAGAAATTTTTTAAAAAACTGTTGATTATTACCCCTTTATGCTCTATAATAAACGTGTAAGGAAAGAGAGGTACAAAAAAATGATCACAAAGTTAGAATCAAACCGAACAGGTGAAATTGCAATCATTTTAAAAGAGACGGAGAATTCTTGCACAATTAGAAAAGCAGATGGAACAGAAAAAAAGCTGTCTGCATCAACAGTTAAAAGATGGTGGAAAAGGATCCAAGTTGAGGAGGATCCAGAAACAGAGGTGGTTGTAGACCAAGAACCGAAGAAGGTTGAAGAGAAGGGTCGAATCATCAAAAAGAGTGAGCTTAAGGGTGAGCATCCAATGAAGGCTAAAAAGATTGAGTATGCACAAGCTAGACAGCCGATGCTTCAAGCTCTTGAGCATTATGCGTACAAAGAGTACTTAACAGTGGAGAAGAAAAAAGCATATATTGGTCTCTATTACGGAGATAGAAGAGTAGCAGAGTTAAGACCCACTAAGAAGGGTTTAAGGGTAGCTGTTCATCCAAAAGTTGTGGAGAGTTTAAGTGATGAGGACTTAAAGAAGATTGTAGTTCAGCCTAAATCATATCAGGTGTACTTTAACGTAATTCAGTATATCGTATCAGTAGAAGATTTAGATTTCGCGAAAAAGTTAATTCAGTTGAGTAAAGCTAAAGTGCTGAAGACTTATAAGGGTTAAGGAGGACATTATGTACGAAACATTAAAAATGCTTGAGAAGATTGTAACACCAGAAGCGGCTTCAATGACATTGGAGCAGTTGTCAGGTGAGTATCAAAAGCAGCAACGACCTGATTTATTAGCAGCTGCTTTTAAGAAAGTGTTTCCATGGATAGTTAAGCAGAAACAGAAATTTATAGCTTTTTCAGAGCAGGAGATTGGATCAATTGCTTTGGAGCGATTGGATAAAAGTTTGATAGGTTATAGAGGAGGAGCTAAGTTTATAACGTATTACTCACACATGCTTCACAATGAGTTGAGAACAGAGCTTGAAAGTCTTCTTACACAGAAACGAAAGGCTAACATGTTTCCAACAAGCTTTGAAGGTTTAGTTGCAGAGGGATTTGATTTGGCTGACAGTCGAATGGAGTATGTGAATATGGAGTTGCTGCTTAAATGTTTGAAGTTGCAGGATGATGAATTGCTATTCTGTGAGGCTACGCTGCAGAGTGCTAAGGTTAGTAATCTAGCAACAAGAGATTATCTGGGATGGAGTGACTCCAAGATGAGAGCAGTTCGAAAAACTCTTCAAACAAAGTTAGCTTTTTTGATCAACTTTTAAGAATTTTCTATATAGTAGTTGAAGGAGGTAGCTGAATGAGAAAATTATTTCAGAGATTTTCAATTTGGTTTTTTAGAAAGTGTTTTAATTTGAAGGAGGAAAATAGAAATGGCAAGATTTAATGCATCAGATTTAGAACATTATGGAAATAGCACAAGCAAGTTTTTTACATTGAAAAACGACAAGGAAGTCGCAAGAGTTCGATTCATGTATGACAACATTGATGACGTAGAGGGATATTCAGTGCATCAAGTAGAATTGGCGGATGGAACTAAGCGATATGTATCCTGTTTAAGAGAATACAATGAACCAATGGATAAGTGTCCATTGTGTGCAGCTGGATACAAGGTAATTGCGAAGTTATACATTCCTGTTTATGACGAGGATGCAAAAGAGGCAAAATTATGGGAAAGAGGTAAAACATTCTATTCAAAAATCAGCTCATTATGCTCTCGATACAATCCGTTAGTTGGAAGTTCGTTTGAGATTGAACGAAACGGTAAACCAGGAGATACTCAAACAAAATATGAAATTTATCCAGTCGGTACTGATGAGCTTAGACTAGATGATTTACCCGAAATTCCAGATCCATTAGGTTCAATCATTCTTGTTAAGGATTTTGAGGAATTAGAGCAGTTTTTGAATACGGGTCAAATGGGAGGATCAGCAGAATCAGAAGATGAAATGCCACGAAGACGAACAGCAGCTGCAGGAAATCCAGCTCCAAGTAGAGCAGCTCAGCCAGCTCCAAGTAGAAGAGGTGTGCCGAGTCGAGGTGGTAGAGAGGTGTTCTAATGGCACTCTTTACCGTTAGAAACCGTTCAACGAAATCAGACGATAAAAATTTAATAGGTAAAGTCAAAACAAAAGGTTCCGCTACTATTTCAATAAAAGGTGGCGGAACCTTAATGGATAAGATATCCAATATTGTTGCAATGGTTAACAGCAGACTTGGAAAATACAAAAATCGATATCAGATTATTAGCAATTACGAGGATTTGAAAGATTACATTGATAAGGCCATCGCATTCGGAGCAATTGGAATTGATACAGAGACTACAGGCTTGAACCCAATCTCAGACAAGTTAGCGGGTGTTTGTTTGTATGTACCTGAAACCAAAGCTGCGTACGTTCCAATAAATCATGTTAGTTATATCACACAGCAGAGAGTTCCAGATCAGTTGGATGAATCGCAGGTTGCTGAACAGATGCAGCGACTTGTGGATGCTAAAGTGTTTACAGTTTTTCACAATGCGAAGTTCGATATTCGATTCATTAAGAGTCAACTTGGTGTGAAAATCAAGCCAGATTGGGACACGTATGTAGCAGCTCGAATGCTGAATGAGAATGAGGAGAGCAATGGGTTGAAAAACCTACATAACAAGTACTGTTTGAATGGAAAAGGAGATGCTTGGACGTTTGACAGCTTGTTTCGAGGTGTTCCATTCACATTTGTACCAATTAATGCAGGTTATCTGTACGCGGCTAGAGATCCTGAAATCACGTATGAGCTGTATTTGTTTCAGAAACAGTGGTTAGATGTAGAGGCTCTAGCGGATCGACCAGATTTGCAGGGAGTTGCTAAAGTGTTTCATAACATTGAGATGCCTTTAATTCCAGTTGTTGCGGACATGGAAGATAGTGGAGTTGCGTTTGATTTTGATTTAAACAAACAGTTATCCGAAAAGTATGGAAAACTGCTGGTTGAAAAAGAACAAGCGTTTCAGAATCTGTGCGAGTCCTTGTATGGAGATAAGATTGAAGCTTATAAAAGGATTAATCCAAACCACAAACTGTCTACACCGATATCAATCTCTAGTCCAACTCAAATCGCGATACTGTTGTACGACATTATAGGAGTTCAACCGGTAACGGTTAAGTCATCAAAAGCTCACAATGATTCAGGAAGAGGAACAGGAGCAGAGGTATTAGCGAAGATTGATAATCCACTGGTTAAGCCGTTGTTGGAATATCGAGAGGTTAGCAAATTAATGACAACCTATATTGAGAAGATGAGAGATATTGTTAATCCGGTTACGGGTCGAATACACGCAAGTTTCAATCAGAATGGAACAGACACAGGTCGATTTAGTTCGCAATCGCCAAACATGCAGAATATCCCTTCCCATAATGATGATGTGAGAAAGATGTTTAAAGCAAGTGATGGATATGTTATGATGTCAAGTGATTATTCAGCACAGGAACCAAGACTTACAGCGACAATGTCAAAGGATGAAAGGATGATTCAGGCATACTGTGAAGGAAAAGACCTGTATGCAGCAATTGCTTCGATTGCTTTTCAGAAACCGTATGAAGAGTGCTTAGAGTTTAGACCAGATGGAACTAAAAATAAAGCAGGAAAAGAGAGAAGAAGTCAAGCTAAAGCAATAGTGTTGGGAATCTGCTACGGAAAGGGAATACCTGCAATTGCAGAAGATTTGAAAATATCTAAACAGAGAGCTCAGGAGATATATGACTCAATCATGGGTAAATTTCCAGGATTGCGACAATTTATAGAGGATAGTCATGAAATGGCGAAAACTCTTGGGTATGTTACGACATTCTGGGGACGAAAGAGAAGACTTCCGAATGTGCAGTTACCAGAGTTCGAATTTAGTTATACAGGTTCGCAGAATTTCGATCCACTTGCAGACGATGATGATGCATTTGAAGTGGATGCAGAGACAAGAAAACGATATATTAGACTTTTGAAGAGATCATACACACGATCTGAAACTGAAAATGTTAAAAGATTGGCAAGGGCTGAGGGTATACTGATTAAGGATAATCGACAGCTGATTGCTGAGGCTGAAAGACAGAGTGTGAATAGTCGAATTCAGGGAAGTGCTGCAGATCAAACAAAGCAGGCCATGATACTAGTTGCAAACGATGCTAAGATGAAAGAGTGGGGATTCAGATTATTGATCCCGATTCACGATGAGTTGTTAGGAGAGTGTCCGAAAGAGCATGCCAAAGAGTGTGCTGATAGATTGGCAGCTTTGATGGTTGAAGCAGCAAAAGATTTAAGCGTTCCAAGTCGCTGCGACGTGGAAATTACGGAACGCTGGTATGGAGAGGAGATAAAGGTATGAAAAAATACGTAACGGTTAAAACATCATTTGAAGGATTTCACAGATTTCCAGGAGCACCAGAAGAGGTGTCATATTTAAAAGAGTTGCATAGACATATTTTCAACGTGTCAGCTAAGATTGAAGTGTTCCACGATGATCGTGAGCTTGAATTCATTATGGTGAAACACAGACTGAACCAATTTTTAGCAGGATTGCCCATCGCAAAGAAAGAAGCTAACACAGCAATGTCTTGTGAGATGGTAGCAACACAGGTTGCAAACCTTTTAGTGGATCTATATGGAGATCACAGAGACTTAGAAATCTCAGTTGATGAAGATGGAGAAAATGGAAGTATTGTTGAGAGAGAGGGAAACAAATAATGTTAAATTTCAAAGATTACCAAGAAAGAGCATATACAGCGATTAATGAGCATGACAGTGCAAAGGATGAACTATGTAACTGGTTAGTTGGATTATCTGAAGAGGTTGGCGAATTAATGAATCTTATGAAGCACACTATGTGGGGAGGAGAAGACATCAATTTGGAAGAAACAGCTAAAGAGCTTGGAGATATTCTTTGGTACACTTCAGCTGTTGCATCAACACTTGGATTAAATCTGGAAGCAGTCGCTGACTTAAACATCAGTAAGTTAGAGCATCGATTTGGAAATAAAACAGAATTTTCAGCTGAACGATCTCAGGATCGACACAAACTAGAGCAGAAATTTTCAGAAACATATAAATACAAACAAATAATTGCAGCGTTGCAACAAACACCGAAGTTAACAATTAAAAAGGAGAAATAATATGGTAATCATTTTAGAGGGTTTAGATGGAGCAGGAAAAACAACAGTTGTAGATCTATTAAAAGGAATGCTTGTACACAAAGCAGTTTATGTGAAAGAAACTAATCCAGGACCGGATGTGCAGGCGAGAATTCAAAGTCTCGCACATCTGAAAAGTAGAGTAGAGAGCAAAACTCTGTATATTTATGATCGATGCACATGCATCGATGATTGGATTTATGAACCAGTCATGGCAAAAAAAGCTTCAATATTTCAAGCAAACTGCTCAATCTTCGAAGAGATCAACAATCTTTTGCACAAATGCTTGATTATTCATATAAATGTCAAACCAGAAGAGGCGATGGACAGACTTCAAATCAGAGGTGATGAGTATTTAGCTGAGGAGCCACAGAGAATGCTTGAGCAGTTAAAGGCGTTGCAGGCTGCTTATGCTGAGTTTTACAAAACGATGCTGCTTTATCCTTTTGAAGTTGATGGAGCTAAAGACGCAACTCTTGTGAGCCGTGCAGTAAAATTCCGAATTGAAGATTGGATAAACACAGAAATAAACAAAACATTCAAATTAGCTCATATTGTGCCATTAAACTACTTTCATCTGACAGCATCAAACACATATCACATGTGTCTAGCTCACCTTGTGAAGGAGGATCCTAACTATCGTCAATTCTATAGACGCTGTGTGCAGAAAGGTCATTACGTGTTGATGGATAATGGAGCAGCAGAAGGCAGTCAGTTATCATTAGAGGAGCTAGCACAGTGTTACGAGTGGGTCAGACCTACTGAGATGGTATTACGAGACTCACTTTGTAATCGAGCAGAAACATTTGAAAAAACCAAGGAAATGATTGAGTATTTTAAGGAAAAGGGGATCAAATGCAAATTTATGGCGGTTCCACAAGGGCAGTGTATTAATGAGTGGTGCGATTCAGCTGAAGAGTTAATTCAGCTTCCTGAAGTTAACACCTTGGGAATTAGTAAGTTTCTAACTATTCAGACAGGTGAATACTGGGCACGATATACAGCAGTAGATTATGTTGCATATCTTCGAAAAGAGTATGGACGATTGGTTGAAGTGCACTTGCTAGGGTGCGATTCAGGAGTTCAGGAGGTGGATAGGATCCGAAAAGAGTACAGCTTTGTAAGGGGTTGTGATACAGCATTAGCTGAAATTTTTACAAAGGCTGGAAAACAGTTGGAGTATCGAAGTGAGCGACCAGCAGCGGAGATTGATTTTCTTGGCGAACCTTTGGATATTACACATCAGCAGCTTCTGTTGAGAAACATGAACAGATTTAACTTAATGTGTTCAGTTAACAATGAAAAGTCATCAGAATTGGCATGGATTCCAGAACAAAACTAACAAAAAATCTATATAATAGATGAAGGACAAAGAACTTCATCTATTTTTAATTATTAGGAGGTAACAAAAAATGTATTATGTATCAAAACGTATGGAAATAGCAGGATGCCATCACCTAACACTGCCTTATGAAAGTAAATGCACAAACATGCATGGGCACAACTGGATCATCACAGTTTATTGCAAAGCTCCAACTCTGAATCCAAGTGGAATGGTTGAAGATTTTGCATTGATTAAAAAGAAAATCCACAGTAAGTTAGATCATCAGAATTTAAACGAGATCTTCGACTTTAATCCAACTGCAGAAAATATTGCTTTTTGGATATGTTCGCAAATTCCAAGTTGTTACAAGGTAACAGTGCAGGAGAGCGAGGGTAATATTGCCACATATGACGAGGAGGATTTCTAATGAAGGTTGTAGAGATTTTTAAGAGCATTGACGGAGAAGGTATTCGAACTGGATTACCAGTCACTTTTATTCGATTGTTTGGATGTAACTTAAGATGCAGCTACTGTGATACGAAATACAGCTATGATGACGCTCCATACACAGAGATGAGCGTGGAACAAATTCTAGCAGCATGTATACGTTTCGATGTGCGTCGAATCACACTAACAGGAGGAGAACCTTTGATTCATGCAGAGGTAAGAGACTTAATTGGAAGGTTGCTTGTCTATGGATTTGAAGTGAATGTTGAAACAAACGGATCAATTGATTTGAAGGAGTTTGAGGATCTTCACACAAAGCTTCACGTAAGTCCAAATCTTTTCTATACGATGGATTATAAAAGCCCATCAAGCGGAATGTGTGGAAAAAATAAACTAAGCAACTTTCAATATCTTCGACCAAAAGATGTGCTTAAGTTTGTTGTTGGAAGTGAGGAAGATTTACAGGAAATGTTGAAAATATTAACAGATTATTCAATCGAGGCTCAGGTTTTTGTTAGTCCTGTTTTTGGAAAGATTGAACCATCTAGATTGGTTGAGTTTGTGTTGGATAATGAGTTGGATGATGTAAGAGTTCAAGTTCAATTGCATAAAATTATTTGGGATCCAGAGAAGAGAGGAGTTTAAGAATGAGCAGTTATAATAATCAAAAAGATCAACTTCGAAAAAATCCAAGTTTTGATCGAGAGAAAATCATGAATGCAGTCACAATGCTGCTAGAGGCTATAGGAGATGATCCAAATCGACCAGGTTTAAGAGGAACACCAGATAGGGTTGCTCGTATGTGTGAAGAGGTGCTTGAGGGTATGCACTACACCAATTCAGAAATCGCTGATATGTTTAGAGTTTCCTTTGAGGAGACTGGGAATGACGGATTGGTCGTGATTAAAGACATCCCAATTTTCAGCTACTGTGAGCATCATTTAGCGTTGATGTACGACATGAAGGTTCACGTTGCCTATCTACCAACAGGTAAGGTAATTGGATTATCGAAAGCAGCACGAATTGCTGATATGGTTGCAAAGAGATTGCAGCTTCAAGAAAGAATTGGCCAGGACATTGCTGAAATTATCAAAGATGTTTGTGAAACACCGGATGTGGCTGTTATTGTGGAAGGAAAACATTCTTGCATGACAGCTCGAGGAGTTAAGAAGGATGGCAGTTCAACACGAACAGCAGCATTGTATGGAAGATTTAAAGAAGTACCAGCTTTAAGAGCAGAACTTTATAGTTTAATTCGAGATTAAGAGTGAGGGTTTGAGATGAAAATAGAAATAAAAACACAGTTATTAAAAGATTTGGTATCACGAGCAGTGAAAGGAGCTTCAAAGAATAAACTTATTCCAGTTACATCTTTAATGGAAATCAAGGTTGAAAATAATGTAATGAGTTTGATGACAACAAATGGAGCAAACTATTTAAAGGTAAAGCAGGAAGGTGTTGCAGGAGAATCCTTCTACGCAGTTGTGGAGATTGATACTTTTAGTAAGCTTGTAGCGAAAACAACAAGTGATGATGTAACTCTATTATTAGAGGGGGTTAGTATGCAGTTCAAGGGTAATGGATCATACACAATAGCGTTACCTGTAGATGAAAATGGACAGCCGATTAAATATCCACAGTTTGTATTTGAGAAAGAAAAAGCAAGTGTTGTGGATGTGGAAAACACAACAATTCAGCATATTTTGAATACGCACAAATCAGCAGTAGCTACAACACTGGAAGTGCCATGTTTGATGGGTTATTGGATTGGGGATAAGGTACTAACAACTGATTCATTTGTTGTGTGCTGCTCTGACACGGATTTAATGAAGGGTGAAAAACCAGTGTTGATTCATTCAGAGTTGATGGATCTGTTAGCAGTATTAAACCAAGAAGCTGTAAAGGTCTGGATGCTAGAAGATCAGTTGTTATTTGAAACAGACAACACGTTAATCTACGGACACCAATTAAGTGGAATCGAGGATTATCCAGTTGAAGGAGTAGAGGGTTACTTGCACACAGAGTTTGAACACAACTGCACAGTGTCAAAAGATATTATGCTAAGTGTTATTGACAGATTAAAGTTGTTTATTTCACCTTATGATGATGGAGGAGTCTGCTTACGTTTCACTGCTGAGGGTTTGCAGGTTTCGACAAAGAAAAATACAGGTTCGGAGCTTATTCCGTATGAACAGAGTGAAAACTTCATACCCTTCCAAGTAAGCGTTGATGTGGAAATGCTTAAGGCTCAGCTAAACGCAGTTAAAAAACCTCAGGTCACTATTTGGTATGGAGCAGAAACAGCAATTAAGTTAACAAGCGATAAACAAACTCAGATTATTGCGTTAATGGAGGAAGCATAATCATGGCTAAGCGAGCTATATTCAGATTAATCGATGCAGCCACTAATCAGTTACCACCCGAACAAGCTTTTTTGGCAGACTTGGAAGCCTCAATTCAGAAAAGTGATGAACCGCGTAAGCCTAGTCCGACGTACAAACCAAGCTCAATGCAGTGCTTGCGGAATATGTATTATCAGAGAATCGGTGAGGATCTGACTCCGTCAAATAGAACTGCAGCATTTGTTGGAATCACGGAAAGTGGATCAGATCGACATGAGCGAATCCAAAAAGCAATCTCAGAAATGCGAGCAAACGGTTTCGACTGTGACTACGTCAACGTTGCAGACTTTGTTAAGAGTCGAAATTTGACAGATTTGGAAATCGTTCGACAGCAGGGGATGGAAACAAAGCTGTTTAATAAAAAATACAAAATCAGTTTTTTGTGTGATGGAATCATCAAATATAAGGGACATTATTATATCTTAGAAATCAAAACAGAGACATCTAGAAAACACTACGAGCGACGATCAACTAAGGAAGCAGTTGATTCGCATAAAACTCAAGCGACAGCTTATGCAGTGTCCTTTGGAATTGATGATGTGATTTTCTTGTATGAGAATCGAGACACCTGTGACAAATTAGTAATTCCTGTGCATGTGACAGGAGAGATGAAAATGGATCGTGTTCTAGGAAGGATTGAAGAGTGTGAAAGTTATATTGAGCGATTAGTTCCACCACCAAAGCATCCAGATAAAAGCCCTTGTAGATACTGCAGCTACATTAACTCCTGCAAGAGGGATAATTAATGGCTATTAATAGCAGAATGAAGGGAAAAAGAGGCGAGCTAGAGCTCGCCCATCTTCTTAATCAGGAAGGTTTTGAAACTCGAAGAGGTCAGCAGTATTGTGGAGCTAACGGAGATGCAGACGTGGTAGGATTACCAGGAGTGCACATTGAGTGTAAAAGAGTTGAAAACTTAAATCTGTTAAAGGCGTACGAGCAGGCATGTCATGATGCAGCAGCAAGAAAGGAAATTCCAGCAGTTTTTCATCGAAAGAATCATAGTCCTTGGTTGGTAACTGTAGGATTGAAAGACTTTCTTCGAATATACAGAGAATTTTTAGAAGGGTGTGAAAAAAATGGCGAAAATACCGAGTAACGGTTTAGCTCAGGATTTAAAAGGGCTGAAGGTGGATCCAATTCAAGAAAGAGTTGAGACTAATTCAGAGCTAATTGATGAAATCGTTGATAAATTAGTGTCTGATTATTGTAGATCTTTGGATGATTATATAGAGCAGATCCAGGCAATTGTTTCGGATCAAGCGAATCCAGTCACAGACCAAGAGCTGGATGATTTCATTTTAAATTTAGCCACTTTCTTGTATTTTGCGGGAGAGGGGCAAGAATCATTAGGTGTTCGAGAGGATGTAGCCAAAGCAGTTAGAGCTGAGTTGTACAGTCGAACATTTGATTTGGCTGGAGGGACAGTAGCAGCTCGAAATGCAGCAGCCGAATTAGCCTGCCAGTCAGAGACTGTTGTGCAAATTGCGTATTCGCGAGCTTATAAGAAAGTAAAACTTCGAGTAGATAGTGGAAATGAGTTGCTACAAGGTATCAAAAAAGTGTTGACAAGACGTACAGAGGTTTATAAGTTAAGTGGAGTAGATGGAGGTCGAATCAATGGGGCAGCTAGATAATTTAATTAAAGAAATTAATAGACAGGCAAAGGACAATATAGCGTTTAAAGGGTTACCACATGTAAGAATGAAGAAGATACCTTTTTCTTCACCTAGAGCGAATTATATGCTTTATGGTGGTATACCTCGAGGACGCATCATTGAGTTTTCTGGAGATGAGGGTAGCGGAAAAACAACTTCAGCTTTGGATCTTGTTGGTCAAGCTCAGCGAATGTTTCGAAGAGAGTATGACACAGAGTTAAATGATTTACAGTCTAGGGACAAGTTAAACAAAGAGCAATCAACTAGACTGGTGCAATTGGAAAGTGTGGGTTCGAAGCGAATTGTCTACGTCGATTGTGAAAATACACTTGATACGGAGTGGGCTGAGAAGCTGAGAGTGGATGTGGATAATTTAATCCTTTTGAAACCACAGGCACAAAGCGCTGAAGAGATATTTCAGATGGTTGATGAGATGGTCGAAACTGGTGAAGTCGGAATGGTCGTTATTGACAGCTTAGGCGTTATGGTTAGTCAACAAGCTTTGGAAAAATCCATTGAGGATAAAACATACGGTGGCATTTCTACAGCACTGACAAAATTCACCAACGTTATCACACCAAAGCTGAGTAAGTACGACTGCACGATAATATGCATCAATCAGATGAGAGAGGATTTATCAGCTAGTTATGTTTCATACAGAACACCAGGAGGAAAATCATTCAAGCATGGATGTTCAGTTCGAATCATGTTTAGAAAGGGAGACTACATCAACGAAGAGGGACGAGAAGTTCGAAGGGGTGTGGATAATCCAGCTGGAAACTTCGTCGACATGAAGATCTTGAAAACGAAATCATGTAAACCAGATCGATTGAATGGTTTCTACACGCTTCGATACGAAACAGGCGTTGACATTATTGCAGATCTGGTTGAGGTTGCAATCAAGTATAATTTAATGACTCAGAATGGAAGCTGGTATCAGCTTGTTGATGGGGAAACAGGTGAGATTATTGAGGACGAGAATGGTGAGCCACTTAAAGTTCAAGGAAAGGCTGGTTTGATCAACTTATTCAAAGAAAATGAAACCTTGTTAGAAGAGTTAAAGGGATTGATTGCGAAAAAAGTAAGTGATTAGGGGGAAAGAAGCTCAAAAAGCTTCTTTTTTCTATATAATATATGAAGGAGGCAGTTGAATGGAGATTGTAGTCAAATTAGTGTTGAGCTTGGTGTTGGTTGTTGTAAGTGCTAAAGCAGGGCAGCTGTATGAAAAAAGAAAAAATAAGATTCGAATATGTCTAACTCATGAGCAGATGGAAGAGGAGTGGCAGAGTTGGACGGATCTGGGACACCAAATAACGTTTGAGGAATTTATTCAGATTCGGTATAACTTATTTGCAAAGCCAAATTTGTATCGAAATAAAATAGTTCTTCTTGGGATTGGAAGAAACAGATTAGAAACATTAGCGATTATTAGAAATAAGTAGGAGGTTTGAGAAGGGTGATTCTTAAGCTAAGTCTGTTTCAGTCAAAACCTCTTACGGAAGAGGATCAAAAAGTGGCTGATTTAATTAAGAGAAGAAGATTACAGATATTGGTGCACTCGTGTATATATTACAGAATGGGGTTAAACATAATCAGCGACCATACATTTGATCGATGGGGAAATGAGCTTGTGAAACTACAAAAGAATTATCCAAAGATTTCAGAAAAGGTTGAATTGGCAGATCAATTCAGGAATTTTGATGGATCAAGTGGATTCGATTTAGATTACAATCACCCAAAGATAGTGAGTTTAGCAGAGTACCTGTATAGGTTGAAAAAGGAGAATTGAAAATGGCGAATATGAGAAAATACAGCAAGCGTCACGAGAAGGATACAGCACGTCGAATTGGAGGTCGAGTGCAGCCTAATAGTGGTGCAACAGCTTTTCTAAAAGGGGATGTTATTTCAAAGCATTGTGCAATTGATTGCAAAACGGTAACAACCTCACGAAAATCAATCGCAGTCAAATTAGAGTGGCTGAAAAAGATTGAGGAGGAAGCTTTTGCGATGGGAAGAAGCATGGCAGCAATTTGCTTTAATTTTGAACCAGGCGGAGAGAATTATTACGTTATTGGAGAAAAGGAATTTAAAATGCTGCAGGATCGATTGGAGGAACTTGAAAATGAGTAAAAAGCAGAACCGTGAATTAATTAAAGAAAAAATACAGGAGCCTATTAAGGGCCACATGAGATTTCTAATAGATGCGGAAAATCAGGTTGGAGTGTCAATTATTCCTGACGTTTCGGAGGACCTAACAGACACACAGCTAATCAACTGCAGCGTGAATGCACTGGAGTGTCTTGTAGGTTTTGTAGCAGAGGTTTCAGGAATGGGAACCAAGGGAGTAATCGCAACGTTGATACAGAGTATGTATTCAGGGAAAAAGGAGGATAAAACTGGTGGAAAGTTTAGCTGTTAAGTATAGACCGAAAAGGTTTGAAGATGTGGTTGAGCAGGAAGTTGTTATTACAATTTTAAAGCAGCAGGTTGAAAAAGGTACGCATAGAAACTGCTACTTATTCTGTGGAGGAGCAGGAACAGGAAAAACAACTGTAGCTAGAATATTTGCATCAGAATTAAATCGAGGATTGGGAGTTCCAATTGAGATTGATGCGGCATCTAATAACGGAGTTGACAACGTTCGAGAGATTAGTGAAGATGCCAAATTTAAAGCGTTGGATGCAGAATACAAGGTGTACATTATAGATGAAGCTCACCAGTTGTCAAACAGTGCTTGGAATGCAATGTTGAAATTAATTGAAGAGCCACCAGTTGGAACAATCTTTCTTTTCTGTACAACAGACCCGCAGAAGATTCCAGCTACAATCATGTCACGAGTTCAGCGATTCGATTTTCACAGAATTAGTGAGAAGGGTATTGTTAGAAATCTTGAACAGATCATCAAGTCGGAAAACGCACAGTTTGAAGGAGTGTGGCAACTAAATGATGTGGAAGCCGATCTTAAAGCGCGAAAAGAGACTCATATCGAGTATACAGACAAAGCGTTGATTAGTATTGCGCGTCGAGCTGATGGAGGTATGAGAGACGCAATCACGTTACTGGATAAATGTTTAGCGTTTAGTCGTACGTTGGATCGGGATAATGTGGCTAAGGTTCTGGGTTTTGGAACAGAGGTAGCGATGGATCAAATACTTAAAGCTTTACATCTAAATGAACCTGAAGTAATTATAGATACGATTGAAACGCTGTATCGAGATGGAGTCGATCTAAAACAATTCATGAAGCAGTTCGTGCTTCATATATTGGAGATATGCAAGGATAGATTAAAAACTAAATCACAGGAAGTGGAGGAAGTGAGTTATTCTGATTTGGTGTATCTGCTTAGTGTTGTGAATAAATTGAATGGAGACATGCGTTGGGAAACATCACCTAAACAGCGAGTAGAAGTGGAGTTGATTTGTTTATGTCAAGAGTGGAACGCGTCAGACTTAACGAATTCTCAGAATTAGTGCACAATCTGAAAAAACTTCCAGCCTGTACGATACTTCTCGGTAGAAAGGGTAGCCAGCGTATTAGTTGGGCCTACTATCTTGGAGAGTGTTTCGATTGTAACGTTGTTGTGGTGGATGGAAAGATTGACTCAATTCGCGAGATCATCGATTTAGCATATCAGCAAACAAGTCCTATGCTATACGTTATCCCAAACGCAGAGAAAATAAGCGTAGGAGCTAAAAACGCGTTGTTGAAAGTAACAGAAGAGCCACCACAACAGGCTCACTTCTGCTTAATTCTGGATCAGTTGGAAGGTTTTCTGCCAACACTGATTAGTCGAAGTGTTGTGTTGAATATGGGTACGTACAAACCAGAAGACCTTCAAAGCTATGCTGCTGATTTTAAGATTCCACCGTTTGTGGAGACACCTGGAGAAGTGGATGAGGTTAAGTCTTATGATATGCAGAGTTTTGAAGATGTGGTGAACAAGATGGTGTTGTATCTAAAGGAAGCAGGAAAAGCTAACGCTTTGAAAATTGGTTTGAATCTTAAATACAAGGAAGTAGATAATTCAGCATTGTGGGATCCAGAATTATTCATGAGAGCGTTTATGAACAGCTTTGCGGAGTATTGGATCAAGCAGCAGCCTGTGATGGTTCGCAAGGTTCAAAGAGTAACATCTCATGCAATCAACGACCTGCATATAAACGGAATCAACAAACGAGCTGTTGTAGATAGCTGGATTTTGGATATACATGTACTGGTTAGTACAGACGGACTGGTAAGGAGTGATAAGTATGGATATTGTTGAACTAGCGAAGCAGATTAAAGAAAAATCATTTCAACCTTTTTACATTTTCACAGGACCAGAGGCGGCTGTTGCTGATATGTATATCAACAAAGTGCAGAAAGCCTCTGCTCTGACTAAGGTTAGAATTGAATCTGTAGCTTCTGCAATGAGAAAAATTCGAGTGCAGACAACGCTTAGTCCAAATAAACTTTTCATTGTAAGAGATGATGCGGATTTCATGAAGGCTGAGAAAGACTGGCAGAAGGTTATAGACGCTATGGGATCAAACATTATGATATTTCTTGTCACAAATTTGGATAAACGAGGTAAATTCTATAAACGGTTGAAGGATTCAGTGGTTGTTTTCGAACATTTGACAACAGCTCAGCTGACTAAGCATATCATGAAGGATGCAAGTTTATCGAAACAGTCAGCGCAGCACTTGGCTCAAATTTGTGAGAATGATTATGGACGGATCTTAAATGAAATAAATAAGATTACAAATTATGCAGAAGCTTTAAATCTTTCAGATGACTCAGCCTTTGCAGAATTGCTTCAAAAAGGTGGGGTATTTCAGCCAATTGGAGATATCACATTCGACTTTGTGGATGCGGTGTTGCAGCGAAATACCCCAGCTGTATTAAAGTTATCTGAGCAGTTAAAGCAGATTGGAGAGAGTCCAATGTTAACATTAAGTACTTTATATACAGGTTTCAGAAACATGTTTTTGGTTCCAGCTGGAGTGTCAACAGGTTTAACACCTTGGCAGATCAAAAACGTATACAGAATGAGTGGGCATTATAGGGATTGGGAGCTAACAGATGCAATGCAGATTATTCACGAAGCTGAGAAGTCGGTTAAAAAAGGGATACTGGATCCAGAAGTTGCAGTTGACACAGTTATCATTGAGATTATGGGACTTTGAGGATATGAGTAGTCAGAATGCAGAAACTGAAGTGGTTCGATGCCGAAGATGCCATCGAAAGTTGAAAAATCCAAAGTATGCGGAATTGGGTTACGGTTCAACCTGCTATAAAAAACATCTAGCTGAAATTAAAAAGTATAAAAGATTGTTCGAAATGAAAGAGGGTCAAAAATAAAGACTCTCTTTTCTTGACTTTATTGTGGTATGGTGTATAATATAAGTAGAAGTTGGAATGATATCAAAAACATTCTAAATTCTATATAATAAGTAGGAGGACAATTAAAATGAGTAGATTGAAAAGAATTGCACGAATTGTTGCATCAAAGGATTTAGTAAAAGCTTTTGGCTTCGCGTTGTATATTTGGATCCACTTAGCTGTGCTTGGCTTAGCAGCATTGCAGCTATTTGACATGTATTTAGCGTTGAGATAGGAGGAGTGAGAATTGTGAAAGATTTATTGTGTTTAATTGGTTATTTAATGCCACCAGTGGTTAGCATGGTGATGCTTGGAAAGAAATGCAAATTCAAAGAATTCGATTGGGTTTGGGCACTAACGATTTTGGTGATAGTGTTCAGCGCTGGTCTCATTACAGCGTCGGCGAAGTTGGAGCAGCAGAGCGGTGAAGAGCTTGTAACTGAGCAGCAGAAAGTGGAAGAGCAGCAGAAGATGGAAAGAGAATACTTGGATGAAAGAATTGAAGAGTTATCAAAGAAGATTGAAACGTTAGAAAAAAAGCTTCCACAGTGAACAGCTCTACCTGTTTATGCGGAAGGAGAGTTTAAATCCTACATGGACGGTAGATGCATAACAGATCCAACTTCAGCTGCATATAAAATCAAACAGAGTGCTAGAGTTGAAGATGGCTTGTACAAGGTGGGAGATTTCGTAGGTGTTGCACTGAGTGGTTATTATGGTAGAGTAGGAGATCGATTTAAAATAACCTTATCGGGTGGAGATGTGTTTTATGCTATTATGATGGATACGAAAAAGGAACCAGAATTGGATCAAGCTCACGCTCATCCAGATGGAAGTATCGTCGAATTCGTTGTAGATACAAACACGTTGGATCAAGAGGCTAGACATGCAGGCAGTCTTGATTGTATTTATGAAGGATCAATATTAAAAATAGAAAGGATGAAGTAGGTTGTCGAAAATAAAAGCTGGGTTTTCTAGTGAAAAGCTGGAAGATCTTTCAGAGTTAGGAAAGAGTGTGGATAGAATTTATTATCAGCTTAGTTCAGATTGTGAACAGGGGGGTAAGGTGAGATGAAAGATGAACTAGTCATGGACAATGAATTGATGCTGTTTGATCGATTAGCGGTTATTAGAGACGCAGTGTCAAAGTATGGTATTGAAAACTTCTATGTAAGCTTTAGTGGAGGTAAGGATTCAGTGGTGATGTCTCATTTGATTGACGAGGCGTTACCCGATAACAAAATTCCAAGGGTGTATGTCAACACTGGCGTGGAATACTTTGACATCTTGAACTATGTTAGAGAGTTAAGAAAGAGAGACGATCGAATTATTATATATAACGCAGGAGTGCACATTCCGAGCATGTTGAAGGAGAATGGGTATCCTTTTAAATCAAAGGAGCATTCACATAAAATGGGAACATTTCAAAAATCAGGTATGACAAAAGCTTTAATGCTTTACAAAACAGGAAAAACCAAAGATGGAAAAGACTCACGTTTCCAGTGTCCAAAAAAATTACTGTATCAGTTTGAAGAGGGTTTTGATTTAAAATTGAGTGATCGATGTTGTGATATTCTAAAAAAGAAGACTGTTCACAGGTATGAAAGAGAGAGTGGAAGAAAAATACCATTTGTGGGTTTAAGAATGGCTGAAGGTGGCATGAGATCAGTACGCAGTGGCTGCGCTGTGTTTGAGAATGGAACACTCAAAAGGTTTAAACCTTTGAATCCCTGCACAGATGAGTGGTGCGATTGGTACATCAAAACCAGAAATATTAAACTGTGTAAGTTGTACTACCCACCTTATAATTTCGAAAGGACTGGGTGTAAAGGTTGTCCGTTTGCTTTGGATTTACAGAAGCAGTTGGATGTAATGGAGAAGTATCTTCCAGCTGAGAGAAAGCAGTGTGAATATCTGTGGAAACCTGTTTATGATGAGTATAGAAGGTTGGGTTACAGATTAAAAAGCAGGCAGCCCAGAAAACTGTTTTAGATTCAAGGGAGGAGGTTGAAGCGGTGAAGAGAAATCCAAAGAACTGGATCCCTAGAAAGGACACAAGAGTTCGACAAAACAGTGACAGTGTGAAACACATTTACGGAGTGTATGAAGATGATCAGTTGGTGTTTCAAGGAGTGCTTGAGGATGTAGCCGATTTCATTGGTTATCGTCCGAATACCATACAGGGTTACACAGGTAAATGGAACAGTTTCGAAGTAGGTAAAGCTTTAAAAAATCGAAGAACCATAACTTATCTAGGAAAAGAGTTCAAAGACAGAATAGTATGTAGAAAATGTGATAAGGAACTACCTATAGAGGAGTTCGGTTTCAATCACGGACATCGTAAAACGGTGTGTAAGAAATGTACGAGTTTGATGGCATCAGAGATGCGTTACAAGAAATTAGGAGGAAACTAAATATGATTAAATTTGAAAATACGGAAGTGTTCGGATGGGAAGCCGCTATCCGAGGAATGCGGAATCCGATGAATTCATGGGATAAAAGTGATAGTTGTTATTTAGCAGAAACGATAAGAGAAGGAAAACAACCTAACATTGTTTACTCTATTGGGAAAAACGATATGGACTTAATGAAAAGATTAAGAAAAGCTGGAACAGACCATCGTAAGTACCTACGCATGATTACTGTTTCTGTAGACATTACGGCTCCAAGATACTGGTGGCTCGAGTACGACACATACAAAGTCGGAACTGTAGCTAATTCATGTAGTACAATGCATAAAATTCACGCTAAGGAGTTCACATTATATGATTTTAGCTTCAATCGATTGGATTATGACTCAATAGGGATGCTGTCTGATGTTATAGAGCATCTTAACTATAACAGAAAAAAATATTTAGAAACAAAAGATAAAAAATATTGGTGGCAGATGATTCAATTATTACCACAATCCTACAACCAAAAACGTACTATTATGTTGAATTATGAAGTATTAAATAATATGTATCGTTCTCGTAAAAATCATAAACTAGACGAATGGACTACTGGTTTTTGTGAATGGGTAAAAACTTTACCTTATGCAGAAGAATTAATTATTGAATAAAAAAGGAGAAAATAAAAATGTTAAAAGTTGCAAATAAGAAATTAAAAAAATTGGGTTTTAAATTAATTGAAGAAAATGAATATCGTTCAGTTTGGAAAAGATATGATGAAAAGCATCATTTTACACAAACGCTAGAATTTAGTGCAAAAGCAAATGGAAATCATATCCTATTCAGTACCGATGATGAATTGAGGGACGCTAAGAATATTGGATGTACGTGTGTGGGTTTAAATTATGAGGAATTAAAAGCGTGTGCTAGAAAAATGAAAGAATTAGTCAAAAAATGGGAAAAATAAAGGAGAATAGAAAATGATTATTATCAGAACACAAGATAGGATGACATTAATTAAGTGTAAGGAAGTATATGCATATGAATTATGTGTAACAGACAAAGAAACAGTATATAGGTTGACTGATGGGGAAAACATCTTAGGAGAATACAAAACAGAAGAACGCGCATTAGAAGTTCTTGATGAAATTGAGAAGCATATAGAATGTGTATATGGTGCTGTAATTTACCGTATGCCAAAAGAATAAGAAGGAAATAAAATGGAAATTAAAATTAATGTTGAACAGTTAAAAGAAGTATTAGATCAAGAAGTTATTAAAAAATTAGAAGAACAGGAACAAACAATTGAGAAATTAAAATATGAATATGCCAAAAAGGATGTTATAACAGAAGTGAATGATGTATTTAGCTTTTATTATTATTTTAAAGATTATGTTAGTACATGTAATGGTGAACCAAGCACAAAAGGATTCATTGAATGGCGTGGAAACTCAGAAGTGTGGAATGTATATTTTGATTTAGTTCAAAAGCACGGATTAAACGTAGTTAATGAAATCATTTATGATAATTTCATTAAAAAGGAAGTTGAAGAACTAGAGAAAGAAGAAAAAGAGGAGGAGTAGTGTTTAATATGAATGCAGAAAAAACAATTCAAGATCTAGAACGCAGACGTTTAGAGTTGGAAATGCGAGATGATAAGGATGAGCTTGATTTACAGGAACTAAAAAGGGTTACAGATCAAGTGAACAGGCTTAAGACGAAAAAAATTTTAAACAATCCTGGAACATTGAATCAAGATGATCTTTTAGAATTATGCAGACCAATAAGAGACTATTTAGTGAAAAACGAAGGTCCACATACAATTGCTTTGGTAGGATCTGAAGATGTTCAGATTATAAGATCAAAATAAAAATTTTTTTGAAAAAATTTTAAGATTTGCAAATTTTGCAACGTGGGATAAAAGGATCTAATCAGATCCTTTTTTTATAAAAAATTTTTCTCAAAAAAAAAATAAAAAAATTTTTCTCAAAAAAAATCTCCTGCTTGGGAGATTTTTTAAATTTCAATGTAGATGTTGGTATCATCATCAACATCTAATGTACAAAGTAGATTCAAACAATCGATTGATAAAATACCAATCAAATCATTAGGAATAGCAGAAGCAATGCATATGTCATTAATGTAGATATACACACGCTCATAATAATGATGAATGCGTAAGTCGTCTAAGACTTCTCTAACTGTTTTCATTCTAAACCCTCCTCTAAATCACCAAGAAGTGAATCATTCAGATCCTCAAACATACGTTTTTTAGTGTTGTAATCCAACCAAAGAAGCACCTCATTAAGAAGTGTATCCGAAGATAAATACCCCTTTAGTTTTGACTCCATTTCATCAACAGAGTTGATTAAATCATTTTCCATTTTTATGTACCATCCTTTCTTATTACACTTATATTATATACCATAAGGGGGTAAAAGTCAACAAATAAAAAAATTACTGATCGAAAAAAATTTTTCAAATATGGGTTGACTTATTTGTAAATATGCTATATAATATATATGTAATAAGAAAGGAAGTATACATATTATGGAAAAGTTTTTTGAAGCTATGCTAAGAGAAAATACGAAATACGTTGAAATGGTTGGATGTGAAACCTCAACAAAGGAGGAACAGGAAAAACAACTTGAGGTGTGTGAAAGCTTTCGTCGAGTTGTACAAACCATGCATCTTTCAAATGAATGGAGAAAATATTTCATTAAACACTATAAGGACAAAACCAATTAAATCAATCTAAGATTAGCAGCTATTAGCTAATCTTTTTTTTGATCAAAAAAAAATAGTTTGAGCTTCAAACTATTTGAAAAAAAAATAAAAAAAATTTTTCGAATATGGGTTGACTTATTTGTAAATATGCTATATAATATATATGTAATAAGAAAGGAAGTATACATATTATGTTGTTTAAAAGTAAAAGTATTAAAGAATTAAATGAAAAAGTTGTGAATTATTTTATGAAAAATGAAGGTTTAGATGAAGAATTGTGTTCATTTTATGAAAATGAATACGAACAAATTGTAATTGATCAAATAAATGAATTTGTAAAAGATTCAAATAATTACAAATTTGTATTTGATAATAATAGTGATTTATTGGATGATTGTCAATTTTTTATTGAAAAAGATGATAAATTGTATGTAGTTTATATTGATGAAGATTATGTTTCAATTGATGAAATTGAAACATTTGATCCAAATGAATTTGATTAGTTAATAATAACTAATCTTTTTTTTGATCAAAATTTTTTTTGATCTTCAAACTATTAGTAAAAAATTTCAAA
>RCNI01000430.1_pt1 | contig 26646 bp, 17 predicted proteins | sample 2041151 | NCBI WGS metagenome assembly RCNI01 (sample SAMN09708214, study PRJNA481090) | feces metagenome | isolation source: feces | place: Antarctica: Albino Rookery | reverse complement strand
AATTTTAACATTTCAAGTTTTTCTGCATAAGTTTGCATGTAAAAAGTGGGACCTTTCTTGAGGTTACCCACATATTTCTTAAATTACCCTACATATTTTAACTAATAACATGTATAGCACAAAACTTCTATCCTGGAATTGATGCAAGATAGAAGGATTGTGTTTATGCGTATTTTGTGGATGACTATTTTGGTGCTGAGTGGAGATTTAACCCGACCAAGCTAGTCACAATGATCTTTCGTTTTATCTAAAGGAACAAGAGATAATTTGGGGACATAAAGTCCCCTCAGTCATTCCCGTGGGATTTAAGATGATAATGATCAATTAAGATTAAAGAGGTGTGACGATTATCATCAGTGGTAAATGAAGGAGTTCTTTCAACCAAGGGCCATTCAGACTCAGTAGGTTTCGTGAACGGGACGGTGTTTGCTATCGTTGGTGTTGTATCAGTCACGGATTAATGCGGAGTTGTCATATGGACAAATACCGTAGGTATTACGGCAACAACGACGACATTCAGGGGTGTTGTAATATCATTTTCATCAGGTACCACTGTCCTTTAAGGTACAGTAACCATCGAATTTTTCTCAACACGAGTTGTTTAATGCTTTGTCAAAGATGTGGATATCAACCACGTCATACACGATTGGAGTGACCCCATCAGGGTTAACAATGGTACAACCTGCAAACGCATTTCAACCAATCATTTGCATGTCATTTCCTTGACCATTTGCATTTGGTTGAACCTTACCTAAGGTTAAGCGGTCAGTTCCAGCGACAATTCTAGTACCATAGAAGGCTCGGTCAAAGATTTGTAATAAGGTTTCTGGGAAGACGACGTTACTTAAGTTACAGCCACAGAACGCTTCGGTTCCAACGGCTTTGAGTTTCGAACTCTTGGTGAAACCATCAAAGGTTTTTAAGCGACCACAGTTCTTAAATGCGTAGTCATCAACAATTAACGAAACCCCATCATAGTTGAAGTGGAAGGTTTCTAAATACTTACAGTTTTCAAATGCACTACATCCAATTAATGGAGTATTACATCCCCCTTGGACACAAACGTTGTGAACATCAATGGAACGGACGTTGGTGCCTTTGAATAACCCTGGTTTAACATAGGTATTTTCCCCACAGATTAAATCAAATGGTTGGGTTAAATTTTCAAAGGTGTTGCGTAAGTTACTATTGGTTCCTGACACATTGGAATCATAGAAGGTAAAGGATTTTGGCAGAATAATTTTGGTTGGGTTATGCGATGGACTGGAGGTCGATTTAATTAAGTTTGCGACGGTGCTATCGTTCGCATCCATGCGACTCATATCAATGGTTTGGATGCCTGGACAATCAGTATAAGCATCCTTATCAATGGTGGTATTGTAGTTGCCAAAGCTAATGGAGGTAATTTTTGGACAGTTCTTGATCATGCCACTTGGGAAGGTCATGATGTTCTTGTTACCAAATAAGTTTTCAATGGTACTTAAATTTGGACAACTTGCAAATAAGTTGTTTGGAATCGTTTTAATGGTCGATGGTAAATAAACGGTGGATAATTCCAAGTTATGGAAATTTGGATTATAACCTTCGGATTGTAAGATTCGTGGCATTGCTTCGTTAATGAAGTGGACATCTCTAAAGTCTAAGATGGCTGCGTGCGAATCCATTAAGATTCCAGGACTCATACTATCAATAGCATAGGAACTAAAGACTAAGGTTCCCATTGCTTGACCCTTTTTGGTTAAGCCTGTAATGGTACTACCATCAAAGGTAAATAAACCCGTTCCACATTCGATTGGCATTTTGGAAGTAATGGTACCATCGTGAGCATTGACACTAAAGTATGGGTTGTCAGCAATGTTTTCAAACCGAACAGAGTTTGGATTGACTTGAATTTTGAAACTAATGTTACCACTATTAATGTCGGTTAAGTTATCTCCGATTGAGAATCCGATAATATCTCCAGCTGCTAATCCAGCGGCTTTCATGAAGGTATCTTGAAGGGTTTGGGTATTTTCCTTAAAGGTAGCTTCACTTAATTTAGTTTCGTTACCTGAGAATAAGGTGGATTCATAAATTGGTTTGAAAATTTGTTGGGTGGTTGTTACTAATTTGTTTAACGCACTACCGGTGACTAAACTGGTGTGGTTAGCAGCTTTTGGTGCTAAGGTTTGTTTGAAGATGGTTTCACCGACTCCATCGTTGACTCGCATCGATTTGGTGAAGTCATCACCCATATTTAAGTTAGTTGGGACGTAGTAAACCCCTTGGTTTAAACCATTAATAAAGTCTGGACTACGAGCTCCATATTCATAAGCAATGGTGACTTCGTTATTTGCATAGTCAGGGGTGGTCATAAAGTGGATTGGAGACATATTGGAACTATAAGCTAAGGTATTTAAACCTGTTTCATCCATGACTTGCTTGTAAATTTCATCACTAATTAAGTAACGGTCGTTCCCAAATTCGTTGGAACCAGTTTGGTTTAAACTGTCAGCTAAGTATTTGATGTTACCATTACCACCATCAAACATTTGGTTGTAGGTTGCATCAATTTTAGCATTGGTGATGTCGCGAATTGCATCGAAACGTTCTTGGGTAATGACAAAACTTAAGTTGGCTGACGCACTATAAGTTTTGGTAAAGGTGTGATCTTTTGGATTATAACCTTGGCCGTTTGCAACGGTACTGTCATTAATATCAGGAATTAATTTGGTCTTGAAGACAATATTGTTGGTGGTACCAAAGTTAATACTAAATTCGGTCTTGTCTAAATCTAATCAACTTGTGTTAAAACCAGCTTTTTGCAATTTTAAAATTAAATCCCCGAGGTTGGCATTTAATTGTTGATCAGCAATGGTTTGCATACTTTGAGCTCGGATTCAAGCTCCGACGGTACTATCAAGGTTGTTGATGTCATTGGTGGTGACATATTTGTTTAAGTTTAGAACCGTATATGACATTGCATATTGACTTGCAATCCCAGTTGAGGTGACGTTTGCAACATTGATGTTACCATCAATATAAGCACCCCGGTTAAAAGTGACATTGGCTGTGACTTTATTGGTATTTGGTTCGATTTGGAAAGTGATTTTTTCAATTAAAGGATTGTCTTGAGGAGCTTTTAAATCACCGTTGAGAGCGCTGACAGTCAATGGTCCAATTTTATTATTCAAATTTTCTAAATTAATTTGAGGGGTATCGGTTGGAATGTTGATTTTGATGGTGTTATAAATGTTTTGCAACATCGTGTTGGTGACAATCAAGGTTTTTCCGTCGAGTGCATTAGATTGACTAATAGTTCCTTTGGTGGTATTAAAGCCTTCAACTTCACTTAAGTTATTTGCAAATTTCGTATCGGTAAAACTAATTGTATAAGAAACTGGAGCAGTACAATCTTTTCCATTATTGCCGACCGTGAATTGGATGCTAAAGTTACCTTCATTAATGTTCGAACCCACTAACCCACCGGTAGGATTATTGATAGCGTTCATAATGTCGTTAGTAACCTTAGTACTGTTTAAATAAGATTGGGTTAAATTGTTAGGGTTGGCATTATAAACAGCATTTAATTCATCTATCACAAATTGCTTTAATTTGTTTGCATTATCCTTGGATAAAAATGCGCCTGGTAATTTTCGGACAACGGGATCAATGGTGATGGTGCGTTCGGCAAAAGTAAATTTTCGTCCGTCAGTTAAGGTCGAGATATCAACCTTATCACTAAAGGTGACTTTTGGAATTAAGGTAATGTAGTTAGTATTGCCATCAATTGAGGTGACAAATTCAACACTTTGAATACAATCTGGAGTAAAGTTATTGACTGCTAATTGGTTGACAATGGCTTGTTTTAATCCATCTTTATAAATGATGTTTTCATTTAAAGTTTCTAATTGGGTTGGATTAACTTTGTATAAAGCATCAATAACCATGTCAGCAATTTTACCTGCGTGGTAGGTTCCAATGCTTGGTTGTGAGGAGGCCATTGGGTTCGCGACCACGATTGGGGTGGTAGTACTAATGTTGTTCATGACAGCATTTGCGTTGTATAAACTATTTCAGTCCCCACCAGTGATGGTTACATTCGCCCCAAAGTTAATGGTATAGTTAATGAACATTTGGGTATTGTCATTACTATTAACGGTGGTTGTAAAGTAGATGTTTGGAATATCGAAGTAAGTTAATTCAGGAACGGCTTCGATAATAGCATCCTTGATATTATTTTGGTAGGTACCTGAATTCAAGTAGGAACTATTTAAAAGGTCAGTTTCAGTTGGAATCAACGCTTTAATTTTGCTATAAATTGGTTCAGCATCATCAGCATTTAACACAGTCTTAGTAAAGGTAGGGTTATTGACTTGAATTGGTTTCTTGCTTGAGATGGTGTTGCCAAAGACACTGAAGACATTTTGAGCGTTTCAGTTACCAGTTAAAGCAACGTTTTCACTAAAGGAAATGTTGAACCCAATATCCATAATGGAATGGTTTTGAGTATTGACGGTGGTGTTGAAGTCGACACTAGAAATGTATTCCGGTTTTAAGCCTCCCCCGAAAGTGGTTGCAATTTTGTTTTTAACACTAGTTTGGAAGTCCCCGTCGGTGTTTAAATAGGTGTCAGTTAATTCATCAGCAGTGGTTGGTAACAAACTTTTAATGGCGTTATAGACATTAGCTGCTCCAATGGCATTAACTTGAACTTTATTAAAAGCAAGGTTGGTGACTTTGACAGCTTTACTATCTTTAGTGGTAATGGAACGGTGTTGCGCATCAGCATTAAAGATGGAGTTGTTATTTCAGTTAATTAATTGAACATTTCCGGCAAAGATAATGGTAAAACTAATACTTAATTCTGGACTCGCACTTCCTTGACCTGCGACACTGAAGTTAATCTTGTTGATGTCGTTCATTTGGAGATCAACCCCAGTATCAAGGATTGCTTGCTTTGCGATGGTTTGGAATTCGTTGTTTAAATAACTTTGTTGTTGTTCTTGAGCAGTGGTTAATTGGGTTAATTTACTTTGAATAGCTGAATAAATGGAGTTTGCAGTACTACCGTTTAAGCTGACAGCACGGTAGTCAGGGTTTGTGACTTCAAAGGTGGTTTTCGCTTGTAAACTTTGACCATTAGGTGCAAAATGGCCGTTTTCATCTCAACCAACTAATTCGACATTATCCCCAAAGTTAACTGCAAAGTTAACGTCTAATAAAGGGTTTAATTCAGTGGATTCACGACTACCACCTAAATTGAAGCTAACACTATCAATGTCTTCTGGGAGGATGTCATAGCTTGATAACTTGTTAGCAATTTCATTTTTAAGGGAGTTTTGTAATCAGGTTGCGTTATTTAAAGTTTCAAGGTTGTAGTTCTTGGCATTTAAGTTTCCAACCACTCCTTGAACTGCGTTATAAATGTCTAAAGATTTATAAGCTTTAAGTTGTTTAGCACTATTGTTGTGAACTGGAACATCGTTTAACTGGTTAACGGTGTTTGGATCAATTCCTTTGGATTTGTCAAGTTTATAGTCCCGACTATGACCTAAATCTGGTAATTGGACATTTTCAGCGAAGGTGACCCCAATTTGAACTCGGGTATTGAAAGTGGTGCTACTTCTTTGTGGGACAGCATAGTTAACACTCTTAATGTCATCTACGGTCAATTTGGATTCGGGAATGGATTTAACGATTGCAGCTTTAATTTTATTTTGGTAACCGTTTTTACCGTTGGAGTTTAAGTATTCGTCGTTAATATTTTTGTAGCTTAAGTGGTTACTGGTCCGACCATTGTTCGTCAATTGACTCGAAATGGTATGGAACACAGTTCTTAATTGTTTTGAGCTTAGTTGAATCTTAGTTGCGTTAGCTTGAGCAGATACGTTGTCATTACTATTGGTTTTATCACCATTTAAAGTGGATTCAGGTTTGCTAGCTGGTTGGGTTTGGTTCTTGTCATCCGTACTACCAGTACATGATGATAAAGCAACGCTACTAGCAACCCCTGTTCCTGCAATGGCTGCAGCCCCGATTGTAAGGCCAACAATCCGGCTGAGTTTTTTCTTACTCATAGTGTTCTCCTTGAGAGTAAATGAATGATATGGGTCAGGATTAGCGTCACTAAAATTGCTTAAGTTGCGATGAGCTTAGGGAATTGTAGAGCGTCATCTAACACTTAACCATATCGTTTGGATTCAAGATTGCCCACTGGAAATAGACTCAAGTCCTTTTAATTTATTCAAAAACAATCATCTCTCCCCCGATTATTTTCGAATAATTAAATGGATTGGACTTTCCAAATGTTTAACATTCCATCACTGACGGTTCTTTGCCTAGTTTTATCAAACCAACCAGTGTTTAGAAGTGTTTGGCCCAAGGTTTAATTGTGGGTAATTTGTCTCCACACAATAAACCTCGTTTTATTTAATTTCACGGAAGATTATAACGAAAAAACCCACACAATAAAAAAGAATTTTCTAAAAATTTTCAAAAATTTTAAAAACTCTTCGTATTGTTTGTGGATTTTAATTTTTTCAATTTGGAATACCATTTTTAAGATATAATCAATATCTTATTCATCAATATGTGATGGAACTTAATCGTCTAATTTGGGTTGCATGTAAGCTTCGAGTCAACGTTCGAGACCATTGATTTGGTATTTATTAAATAAGTTAATTAAGGATTTGGAATTTAAAGGTTCAAATTTAAAATTATCAATGGTTTTATTTTGTAAGCAATCTTTTTTAATGGTTGCTAACGATTTACACATGTAAGCATTTTCTTTGTCATTGAGGAATTTCTTTTTGACCCCAGGAGTTAAATCGTCTAAGTGGTCATAGATGGAATCAAGATCTCCATAAGTGGTTAATAAATAGATTCCGGTTTTTTCACCAATACCATTTACTCCTTTGAGACGGTCAGAACTGTCTCCAACAATTCCCTTATAATCAGGGATTTGGTCAGGGGTTAAGCCAAGATTAAGTTCTTGGAAATTATCGTCCCGGTTGACTAAAACATCACTTAAACCCGTTTTTAATAAGTTAACGTGAGTATATTCGTTGACCAATTGCAACATGTCCTTGTCACTACTAAAGACATCTGTTTGGATGTTATGAGCATTCATTAAGGTTGAAAATGATCCGATAAAGTCATCAGCTTCAATTCCTGGTTCACTAATAATCTGAAAGCCCATGTATTGTAATGCTTCTTGGACTAATGGGAGTTGGGATTTAAGAGCATCAGGCATCGGTGTCCGACCTGCTTTATAACCATCAAAGATTTCGGTTCGGAAGGTTTCATGACCAGCATCAAATGCGACCAACCCATACTCATAGTGACTTCGCTTTAAAATTCGAAAGCAAAAGTCAACCATTAATTTAAGAGCATTGACGGGTTGAAGACCTTTGTTAATCGAATATTCAGCTTGGTTTTTAGTGGCATAGTAAGCTCGAAAAATTAAACTGTGTCCATCAATGACAACAGCTTGGGGAGTTCATTGTTTTTCCATAATGACGATTATCCTAAGTGCTTGAGAATTCCTTTTAAACTATACATTTGGTTTTTCGGATTTCGGGTTAAGCTAATAATATAATTTTGTTTTTCATTTAATTGTTTGACTGATTCAATGTCGGTGTTCGAGAACAAGATGGTGGTGACTAAATGGTTGTCAATCGTCCATGACACGTTCGCAAAACTCTTTTTGGTTTTTTGGGACACTTTCATGGTGACATGATTAAGGGTTGCAATCACGTTAACAGGATAAACACCAACTTGGTCCAGTGAAACCAATTGGTATTCAGCTTGGTATTGGTCAAAGAGTGCGTGGTTGTTGACTTCGGTTAAACTAATGCCAATTAATTCAGCTTCAATGTCAGCTTTTTGTTGGTTGCTATAATCTGGAAGAGCTTGAATATGGAAATCAAAGTAGGGTTGGTTGGTTTCCTTATTGACAAAGACAGCTTTGTTCATAATTTCATCCAAATTAGCTAACAAGGTGTGACGGTTATAACCTAAGTTATCAAAAGCTCCAATTTGAATTAAAGCATTGATAACCTTTTTATTAATCCCTGCATTTACTAACGTGGTGATTGCGACAATCCCATCTTCAAAGACTCCGTTGGGTTGGTGGGAACGGATTTCAATAATTTTGTTCGAGGTTTCTTTTCCAATCCCACTAATGGAATTAAAAGAAAAAATAATTTGGTTGTTAATAATTGCAAAGTAGTTGTTCGAATAATTAATATCTGGACTTAAGAATTGAATTCCCATTTGCTTTGCTTCATTAACATAATTTAAAATCTTTTCTTTACTATTGTCCCCATCAGTTAAGAGTGAGACAAAGAATGGAACGGGATAATGGGTTTTTAAATAAGCCATTCAATATGAAATAATCGAGTATGCAATTGCGTGACTGTGGTTAAACCCGTAGTTTGCAAAGTCAAAGATATATTTATAAATGGTCTCAGCCGCTTCTTGACTATAACCATTTTGGATGGCACCTGCTAGAAACTCACTCTTGAGATTAATCATTTTAGATTCATCTTTTTTGGAAATTGCTTTTCGGAAGATATCAGCTTTCGCAGCATCAAAGCGAGCAACTAATTGGACAATTTCAATGACTTGTTCTTGGTATAAGATAATTCCGTAAGTGGACTTTAACACTTGTTCCAGGGTTGGATTTAAATAGGTAGGTTTGAGTTTTTGGTTCCGAATGTCAACGAATTCATTGATATGACTTAATGGTCCAGGACGGAAAAGTGCATTAATCATGGCAATGTCTTCAATCGTCTGTGGTTTGACTTGGTAGACCAATTTTTTCATTCCCGCACTTTCTAATTGGAAGATTCCGTTGGTCCGTGCTTCAGATAATAAACGGTAGGTGGCTGGATCATCTAAAGGAATTTGGTCTAAGTCAATTTGAATGTTTTGGGACAAATGGATGATTTTTAAAATGCTATCAATGACTGATAAGTTTTTAAGACCTAAAACATCCATTTTGATTAATCCGATTTCTTCAAGATAGTTTCACGCATATTGACTTGCAATATGGTTATTCATCCCTGGCATAATTGGACAAACAGTATCAAGGGGTTGGTCAGATAAGACAACTCCAGCTGCATGGGTTGAGACTTGTCTCGGTGCGTTTAATAAAGAGTGAGCAACTTCAAATCAACGAGGATAACTTTCATAAAATTTGAGTAACTTAGGAGTGTTTTTTACAAATCCAAGCAAGTCATCATCTGCACTTAATTCTAAACTCTTTGCGACAACATCAATGGTCTTAGCATCGATTTTAAACAGCTTTCCAACATCCCGAATGGCCATCTTCGCTTTAAAGGTTTGGAAGGTGGTAATTAACCCAACGTTTTGGTTTCCATATTTTTTAAATAAATAATCAACAACGACATCCCGTGCTTTATCCATCACATCAGTATCGATATCTGGCATGTTAGTTCGGACGGGATTTAAGAACCGTTCAAAGATTAAGTTATATTTAATCGGATCAACTTTGGTAATTGCTAAACAGAACGCCACTAAACTCCCAGCTGCTGACCCTCTCCCTGGTCCAATCAAAATATTTTTATTGCGAGCATAGCGAATAAAATCACTGACAACTAAAAAATAGTCAATGAAGTTTTTGTCACTAATAACTTGGAGTTCATAGTGAAGACGGTCTCAATAAACTTGGGGATTGTCAATGTGGTTATCAGCTAAATAACGGGTTAAAAAATCCTGACATAATTGTTGTAAATATTGACCATGGTCTTGGGATTCTGGTAACTGAAACATGACCATGTGATTTAAATGACTTGGCATTTCTCAATTGACATGGGACAACAATAATGCTAAATTTTCAAACCCAGTTGTATTAGTATATTTGTCAATAAATGCTTGGTCAGTGTCAGTTGCTAAACTATGGTCAAGGTTAAAGTTCGCTTCACAAGCTTCTAAATCAAAGTCGTGGTCTTGGTCAATTGCTTGCATGACTTGATAGCTAATATAACTATTTAAATCAGGTGCATAATGAGCATCTTTGACTGCAATGGTATTTGGATATCCAGGGATCGAAGTATAAACTTCTTTTGCGTGACAATCAACCAAGCAATCAATTCCAATTACAGCACAATGGTCGAGTTTTAATTGGTCGATTTGTAATGGTTGGTGGGTTTCGATATCAGAGCTAATTTTGACTAATTCGAGATACCCATCATAGTCAAGTGCAACTAATAAATAAGTGAGTAAATCTAGCTGAATTTCAATCCCAATGATGGGTTTTAAGTGGTGGTTCATTGCTTGATGATAAAACTCAAGCGCACCGTGCATATTGTGAATATCAATTAAACAGGCATAGTCAAATTGATTGTCCAAACTATAGTTAATAATTTGGTCAATGGAAAGACAAGATTGGAGTAAGGAGTAGTGACTTTTGGTATTTAAATTAATGATTTTTTGGGGCATATTTAATAATTAATTGGTTTAAATCGTTAATAAGATTTGGAAATTCTTGAGGACTTTTAATCCGACAACCAGCAGCTAATAAGTGGCCACCACCACCATATTTTTGAGCCACTTCCACGACAGGATAATCGCGGGAACGTAAGGAACAATTTCAAGTTTGGTAATCTTGGTTAAAATAACAAGACACTCAGATCTTAATTTCATTGAATCCTTCCATAACTGAAATTGCATCATGGAACCCAGTCATTTGGTAAAGTTGGTTATAGCGTTTACTAATAAATAAACTGCCAACTCCGTAGTCACTAATTTTCACCATATTTAAGAATTTGGCTCTCCGTTTTGCATCAATCAAACTTCGTAAATATAACTCTTCATGCACGAGTTTGCGGTTCGCTCCGTATAAAACTAATCATGCGGCCATGTTGAATGTCTCAGGTTGGACACAGTCATATAAGAACCGGTTGGTGTCAGTTAACAATCCCGCATACAAGCAAGTTAATGCAAAAGCATCAAGCTTTTTTCCGTGTTCTTCATAAAGATATTTAATCAGTTCCGCAATCATTTGACAACACGCTGGATAGTGGTCTTCAATTCAATTTAAACAATGCAACGGAGTTTCTAAAATGTGGTGATCAATAATGCAAACTTGGTCAACTAAGTCTAAGTATTCTCCCCCTAAAACCCGGTCGACTTGGCACACATCCACGACAATCGCAAGACTCTTGTCCATGTCTTGACTAGGGGTTAAGGTCGAGTCAAACACAAAGAGTTGGGAGTCATGAATATTAGTAATCGCTGCTGTATTCACGACTTGAATGTGCTTGTTGGGATAATTAGTACTTAAAAAATGTTTGAGACCATACCCACACCCTAAGGTGTCATAATCAGGGTTAACATGACAAAAGATGTTAATGGTGTCATGACTCTCTACTGCTTGAAGGAATTGACTCACAAAGTCTTTAGTTAACATCGAGTTTTCCTGTTAATTTAACGGTATGTTTTTCTAAAGCAACCTTTTCAAGGTCAGGTAAAACGAGCAATTCATTTTCAAGACTAAGAGCAGTTTCAATACTTGGTCGGGTAATCGGATTCTTAGGAGCAAACAAACTACAAGAATCAGGATATGGCATGATACTAATTGGATAAGTCCCAATCTTTTGAGCTAAGTCAATAATTTGGAATTTGTCTAAACAAACTAAGGGTCTCAAGATTAAGAAATCGTTTAAGACACTATTAATAGCCGTCATGGATTCAATCGTTTGACTTGCAACTTGACCTAAGGATTCTCCCGTGGCAATCGCTTGATAATCTCCCCGTTGGGCTAAGTCTTTGGCAATCCGGAAGAAGCTACGACGCATTAAACAAATCCGGTAACTTTCTTTAGAAATATGGGCAATTTCAGTTTGACAATCAACATAATTGACAACGTATAGTTTCGGAGTATATAACATTCCATCTTGGGAAATTTGGTTAATCAACATTTTGACTTTCACTAACGCTTCATGACTCGTATGGGGTGGAGTCATGAAAGTAATGTAGTCCACCTTTAAGCCCCGTTTTAATAACAAGTGGGAAGCAACTGGACTATCAATTCCCCCTGAAATTAACATTAACGCTTTCCCTGATGATCCAATTGGTAACCCATCTAATCCATGGATGGTTTGTTGATACACTAGTGCACAAGTGGGTTTAATATCGACATGGATAATGTGGTCAGGATTGGTTAAAAGAGGTTTGAAAGTTGTTAACGGAACGACTTTGAGACCAATTGCTTTCTTTAATTGGGATGAGGATTCTCCGAAACTTTTATCAGTTCGACTGACTTCAATTTTTCATTTATCTAAACTATATCTATTAATATTGTCAGCAATAAATTGAGCAATCACATCTAAGTCTTTAGCGACTTCATATGCGACCGACAGACTATGGATGCCAGGGGTTTTGGTTAAAATGTCTAGCACATAGTCAAAATGGTCATCGTGGACATTTTCAATGGTTGCATAGTCGTGGTGTAAATAAATCTTCCCTGAATAAGCTTTAAATAATGGTTGGAGGTTGTTGCCTAACCGTTGGATGAAGTCTTTCCGATTTTTTCCCTTGAGGGTCAGTTCCCCATATTTAAGATATATGATTCTTTGCATTATAAAGTTCTAACTCCTGTTCATATCATGTTAAATCTTGTTGGGTTAACTTAGGAGAGGTTCCAGTTTCAATAAAGTCATGGTACCATTTAGTCGCTTGGTCAATATAAGTTTGGAAGTGTTTTAAATCAACATTGAAGTCGACAATTTTGATTTCCCGGTCCATGATGTTAGTTTGACTTGGGTTGGCATAGTCTTCGGGTTTTAAGAATGCAACCGCAAAGACTCCCTTAGTAATGTTTCGTAAATAACAATACAAACCTAATTGGAATTGGTATTCGTTAGGAACCAGCACATTGTGGTTAGAGTCAAACCAACTATCACGTTTTCCGTTTTTAAGTTTGACTTGGGGTAAGTTGTTAGCATCCTTAATGAGGGTGAGCTTATGGTCAATATTTTGGTACACAAAGCTATCAATCGAGGTAGTTTTGATTTCGAGCATCGGTGCACCTTGGTCATAAGCTAAACTCCCATCAGTCTTGACGGGTTCCCCATCAGGAATTCCTCCAAAAATGGGATTTTCTTTAAACATATCTCATTTTATTTTCATGGGATCATAACTGGTATAGTTAATGTTTAAAGTTTCACTCACATAGTCCCGAATCATCGGTTCAATTGTGTTTCCAACTAGTGCGACGGTTTCATCCATCGGTTCACTATAAATTCCCACCATCATGGCTCAGGTTTTAACAGGGGAACAATATTTATTTAAATCCAAGATGGATGCAAATCGCGATCCAGTAATTTTTTTAAATTTCGCTTGGTTCGCTTTGCAAAACTTTGGATCCAGGACAATCTGGTTATTGACTAACTTAAAGTCAGTGTTGGGTTGTTTGATAAATGGCATTAGTTGCTATCCTTATCATATTTAAAATCAAGACGTTGGACTTCAATGATGGATGCTGGATTTAAACTAAAGACAAATTGGTTTAACATTCATCCATTTTGAAGGGGTAATAAAGTGTCAGTGGTCAGGACATATAAACTATAGGTATGGACATGGTCAGGTGGGAAGGGACCATAATATCCTAAACACCCCGACTTGGGATCAAGTGGTTGGGACACCCTATACAATGAATTAATAGCTTGATTTAAATCGTTTCGCTTCAAAACACTTAAATTTTCGGGAATTCCATCTGGATATTGGGCTAAACTCAGGTTACAAACCCCTCAGTGGAATCATGTGTAGTTGCAAACCGGATTGCTATCATAGTCGACTAAGATTAAATGGACATACTTGGATTCTGGTAAAAAATCACTTCAAGTAATGGGAAAGGAGGTGAGGGGATGACCGTTGGTTAAGTAACTAGGGTCACCATAACCTCCATATTGACTTGCAAGGTAATTTTGTTTATTAATTGGAAGACTTATTTTCATATAAAAAGCCCATCTTTCTATATAATTAATATATTATATATGAAAGGAATTTGATATGCTTGCAGTGGTTATTGTTTGTAGCATTTTAGCAATAATTAGCCTTATCGTTGCATTATTATTATCACGTTCTGGTTCATCAGGAGGTCTTGCTAGCATTGGTGGTCAAGACCTTGAAATTTTCAAAAAAACAAAGGACAGAGGCTGAGTCAAAGGTCTCCAAATCTTTTTGTTTATGATGACTATTGTTTTAGTTATCATTGCTATTGTCGTTTATTTTACTACTTCGGGAACAGCTGCTTCTCCAGATGCTGGTGGTGCAACCCCACCTCCAACTGATACAGGTGCATCTGGTCCAGTCACAAATTTAATTAGTATGATTATCCATGGATAGTCGGACACTAAATTCATTGATTCTGTCAACGATTAAACAGGACGCTCGTCCAATTCCTGCTGCGATTGTCGCAAGCAAGATCATTGACAGAAATCGAAGCATCAATAAATTTAAAATTTATGATGCGATTGATGAATTAGTAAAAAAAGATGAATTACGAAAATTAGCAAATGGTAAATTAGTAATTGGTTATGAAAATGCACCAGTGAAACCAGGAATCGAAATCGTGGGAACCCTCAATGTAACTAACAAAGGGGATGGGTTCGTGATTGACCCTATCACCGAACTCCGTTACTATGTTCACAAGAACAACATTAACGGAGGGTTACGTGGGGATGAAGTCTTATTTGCACCCCTCGATAAAGAACCTAAAAATGATGTCTATGACGCTAAAATCTTAAAAATCTTAACCCACAATAAAAATACATATGTTGGTACCATGATTATTAACCCTGATAATACTTACACGGTTAAAAATGATGATGCCCGTATGTATTTAAACGTTTTTTTAAGCAATCCCACTGGGATTGTGGATGGGTCAAAGATTTGATATCAAATTGACGAATATCACGAAACTTATGTCAATGCTCATGTGCTCCAAATTTTGGGACATAAGGATGACGTTGGTCAAGATATCGAAAGTTTAGTTTATGATAATGGAGTCGATCCATCATTTCCAAAAGAAGTTTTGGAATATGCAAATAACGTCCAAGTGGTGTTAACCGAGGAAGATAAAAAGGTACGTCGTGACTTAAGTGCTCGTCACATTATGTCAATTGACCCTGAAACTTCGAAAGACTTGGATGACGCAATTTATGTTGAAAAACTCGCCAATGGAAACTACTTTTTAGGGGTTTCGATTGCCGATGTTTCAGTGTATGTTCCCTACCAAAGTGCCATCGATGAATGTGCTTTAAACCGGGGAACATCAATCTATTTAGCTGACCGGGTTATTCCGATGTTACCACATAGTTTATGTAATGACGCTGGGAGTTTAAACGCGAATGTCACCCGAATGTGTATTACTGCTGACATGGAAATTGATCCAGACGGAAACATTTTTAACATTGATGTGTATCCAGCCTACATGGTGAACCACGACCGGTTAACCTATGATGGAGTCAATTATTACTATGGTCAGGAAAACCTCAAGGGATTAGATGCGATGGGGTATCCAACCTTGGAAACCAACATGGAAGAATTAGCAACTGCAATTGCAAAAGCACCAAGTAATTCCATTACCAACCCTGACCAATTTCAAACTGAAACCAAACAAATTTTAAATGACGCGTATGCTTTACATAAAATCTTACGGAATAAAAAAATCAAGGATGGGTATGTCGATTTTGAAATTCCTGAACCCAAGATTAAGTTAAACGACGAAGGGTTCCCAATTGAAATTGTGGTCAAACAACGAGGAACAGCACAAAAGATGGTCGAAGACTTTATGATTGCTGCAAACGAAGCCGTAACCATTAAAGCCAAAGAACTTAACATTCCGTTCATCTACCGGGTTCATGATAAACCTGATAGTGAAAAAATGCATGTCTTTAACGTCGAAGCGAAAAAGTTTGGATTCCACTTGCCAAGTGATTTAAGCAATATTTCGAGTGTCGAATTAGCAAAGATTATTGATAACAATCGCGACAATCCAAATGCGAAAATGTTGTCTTTATTAATGTTACGGAGCATGCAAAAAGCTGAATACTCCACCAACAACATTGGTCACTTCGGATTAGCAAGTCAAAACTATACCCATTTTACGAGTCCGATTCGTCGTTATCCTGACTTAATTGTCCACCGTTTATTCTGAATGTTCTTATTTACTCCCGATAAATATAGTGACCAACAACGTCATGAGTTAATGACCTCGTTAGGTGATATTTGTGACTTATGTAACAAAACTGAAACCATATCGGTCCGTTGTGAACGGGATGTCAATAGCATGAAGTTTGCCGAATTCATGACCCCACGGATTGGACAACAATTTGATGCGATGGTCAGTATGATTACTCGGTTCGGAATGTTTGTTGAACTTTTAGATAACAAGATGCCAGATGGAACGGTAATTCCAGCATATACGATTGAAGGGTTAGTCTCAATTAAAGACATGACCGATGATTTTTATTCCTATGATGATGTCAACTTTGTCTTAGTAGGACGCAATACTCACCGTACCTTTAGCTTAGGTCAAAAAGTGCGTGTTATTTGTAGTGCAACTTCGAAACAAGAACGAAAGATTAGTTTTACATTAGTGGGAGCATAATGGTTATGAAATTATTAGTTAGCAATAAAAATGCCCACCGTAATTATTTCATTGAGGATGAATTTGAAGCCGGAATCGTGTTACACGGAACCGAAGTCAAATCCTTATCCCATGCTCAAGCCAACATGAACGACGCTTATGTCTATATTAAAGATGGGGAAGCATTTATCTTAAACATGTACATCGCTCCTTTCAAAGAAGGGAATCGAAGTAATGTTGATCCTTATGCCACCCGTAAGTTGTTATTACACAAAAGTCAAATTCTTAAATTATCTCAGTGAGCTATCAAAGATAGCATGACCATTGTTCCCATTAAAGCTTATTGATCGCAAGGTCATATTAAGGTTTTAATCGGACTTGGCAAAGGTAAAAAACTTCATGATAAACGTGAAGATATTAAAAAACGTGATATGTCACGCATGGCTCGAGACTATTAGAGCAGAAAGGATATATTATGTGGAAATTGATTAAGCTGGGAATCCAGGGAAAGTCGCGTGGTCAGTTAGCTCTCGCGTTGATTCTCACGTTCATCCAGTCCATCTGTGACGTGGTTGTCCCAGCTTTAATGTTATTTTTAAACCAAATTTTATTAGTCAATAACCCGTTAAACGACTGATTTCCAGGAACTAATCCGACCACCCAAGGGTTAATTATCGGAAGTATCATGACGGTCATCTGTTTAGTCTCGTTAGGGGTCGGGATGTGAGCTTCGATTTTATCAGCACGAGTTGGTTCTGATATGGCTTATCGGTTAAGATTTGAACTCTATAATAAGATCCAACGTTATTCGTTAGCTGATTTAGATAACTTCAAAGTTTCGTCGTTAATGACTCGGATTACCTCGGATGTTCAAATTGTCCGGATGGCTTCCATCTTCTCGATTCGAACCATTGTTCGTTCCTTCTTTATTTACTTTGGTGGCTTGGTGATGATTATTATCATTCCGTTCATCTGACCATTAATTGTCGGAGAAGCTAACAGTGGGTTTAATTCGTCCAACTCCTGACATATGCCAGTGGTCATGATTGTTGCCACCATTGTCTTAGCAATTGGATTAACAGCATGTATTGTCCCTGCAATTCCTTATTTCTTAAAGACTCAAAAGGTCACGGACAAAGTTAACAATGTCATGCAAGAAAACATCTTAGGACAACGTACCATTAAGTCATTTAACTTACAAGGTTACCAAGAAAAACGGTTTGCTGAAGTCTCTCGTGACTTAACCTTTAATGCAAAACGGGCAGACTTATGAGTCTTTGCAATTACTCCAACCATTTATTTTGTCATTGACGTTGCGACTGTCGCAGTCATTATGATTGCTACCAATTACGGGGATAACGCTGCAACCATGTTAGCACCGGTCATTCAAATCATGAGTTTAATGATGATGGGAATGATCTTAACCGTCTTTGTCTTTGTCCAAATTGGTCGGGCAAAAGCCTCAGCGGTCCGTTTATGTCAAGTCTTAGATTACCAACCAACCATTAAATTTGATCCAAACGGATTAAATATTATTGACCAAGCAACGGGTCGCTTAGCTCTCACTCCATCGATTACGTTTGACCATGTTTCGTTCAAATATAGTGATGAAAGTGGGGAAGTCTTAAAAGACATTAACTTAACCATTAACCAAAGTGAAATGGTCGGAATTATCGGATCCACGGGATCAGGTAAAACCACCATGGTCAACTTAATTTGTCGGTTATATGATGTCACGAGTGGGAACATCTTGATTGGGGGTCAAAACTTAAAACAATTAAGTAAAGAATCCTTACGTCGGGACATTGCTTACTCTCCTCAAAACGTTCAATTATTTAGTGGGACAATTGCTTCCAACATTCAATTTGGAAAACCAAATGCGTCTGAAGAAGAAATGATTGTCGCAGCCAAACAAGCCCAAGCATATGAATTTATTAACACCCGGGAAATGGGATTTGACTCGATTGTGGAACAACGGGGTCAAAACTATTCTGGGGGACAAAAGCAACGGATTGCATTAACCCGAGCTTTAATTAAAAAGAGTCCCATTTTAATTCTTGACTCATCGACTTCAGCTTTGGATATGATTACGGAAAAAGCATTAAATGATGAATTACAAAAATATAAAATTGACCGTACCGTCTTAGTAATTGCCCAACGGATTTCGAGTGTTAAGAATTGTGACAAGATTATTGTGTTAGATAATGGGGTTGTCAAAGGTTATGATAGTCACCTCAACTTATTAAAGAACTGTGAATCTTATTACAATATTGCTGTTAGTCAATTAGGTGAACAAGGAGTTAAAGATGAACTTGGTTACCAATAAAACAAAAAAACAAGTTAAAGGGAAACGCCCTTTAACTAAACCTAAACTCTCAATCAAAAATACTTTTCGGTTAATCTGAATTTATTTACGGAGTTTTAAAAACTGGTTGTGAGCTGAGTTAGCCGTTTCATTATTTGCAATGTTGATTGGGGTCGGAAACTACTTTGCAATGCAATATGCAATTTTAGGTTTAAGTGCCAACCAACCAGCCTTAGTCTTTACGATTGGGGGGATCCTCATCGGATTGTTCTTCTTGATGTGAGGATTCTCGTATGCTCAATACTCGATTTTAGTTCATGTGGGACAAAACGTGGGTCAAAAGATTCGGAACGATGTCTTTGCCAAAGTCCAAAAACTACCAATCCAATACTTTGATACCCACAACTCCGGGGACTTAATGAGTCGGTTCACGAACGATATTAACACCATTACCACGGCGATTGCTGAAAACATGACCGATGTCATCGGAAACATGTTCTGAACAGTTGGAATGGGAATTATGATGTTAATCATTAGTCCTTACTTAACTTTAATTACCATCGCTTTAATTCCGATCTTTATGATTGTGATTATTGTCTTAGTCAAAAAATCCCAACCCATTTTCCAAAAGCAACAAATTGCATTTGGGGCCTTAAATGGGTTCTTGGAAGAATATTTATCAGGACAAGATGTCATTGATTTATATTTACAAGGTGACCAAGCAATGGGTAAATATAAGAAATATATTGGCGACATCCAAGAAGTTTCTTATAAAGCTCAATTCTACTCGGGATTATTAATTCCATGGGGAGCTTTCATGACTGGGTTTATTACCTTGTTTACAACCACCATCGGAATTATCTTTATTGCTAACAACATTGGTCTGGGGGGAATTACGATTGAATTAAATCTCGATGTTCCACCCCCTGCTCCTAGCACTGGTGACACCCCAGCAGCTGTTGTTGATGCTACTACACCAAGTGGAGGAACCACTCCTACTCCTGCATCCAACGGATTCCAAGATGCATCCTGAGCAGGTCAATTCTCATCCTTAACTATTTACTTAGTCTTATTAAAATACTTTGTCCAACCATTCTCACAAATTGCCAATGTCTTAAACATTTTCCAAGCTGCACTCGCAGGTGCGGGTCGTGCGTTTGAAGTCTTTAATGAAAAAGAAGAAACCAACCCACTAGAAAAGATTGTCATTAACATTGCTGGTTCGAACTTACCAATTGAAGTTCAAAAACAAATTCTCGAAACCAAACTCCAAACTTATAAACAAGAGTTAACTGTTTTAGAATCGCAATTAAAAACCCATCCAAAGTTAATGAAAAAAGAAGACATTCGTTGACTCAAGAACTGAGTGGTCAACATGAAATGTTTAAAGAAAGCCTTTAACAAGTATATTGCAACCTTAAAGATCTTTAAACAAGATGCAACCATCACTCCATTAATCTATGAACAAATCTTATGGTTACAAGAACAATTAGGAATGGTGCAAGCAAATATCCATACCGATATGAGCACTGCTCAAATTTATTACCGGGACATGTATTTAAACTTAAGTAAGTTTACCGATTACTTTACGGACAAAACTTTAAGTAGTGACCCAGTTCAAGCCCAAGCAACCATTGATGGGTTAAGTCACAAGTTAGATGACTATTTAAACCGTCAATTACGGGTTGTCAACTATCCAATTACGTTAGCTCAAATTCAAGACTTTAATAAGTTTAAATTATGCTTATTAGAACTTGAAATTGAAAAGAATAAATTGAACCAATACTTGACCAACCACTACACGGCTAGTCAAAAACAAGACATTTACCAAATGTGTCTTAACGAATTTAACCGTCAAAATATTGTCCAAACCTTTAAAGATAACGAAGCATTACACTACTTCTTAACCGAACAAAAAACTTCGATTGAGAGCTTTAATGCTGATGTGTATGCCATCAATGTCATCTTGCACCAAATTATTAATTACTCGAAACAATTAATTGTGGCTCACCAAAAAGATGCTGACAAACTCTTAAAACAAACTGCTACCCACCAAGGTGCTGATGTCATTAGTACTCAAGCAATGAACATTGTCAAACAAAAAGCTCATAAAGACAATGTCGATAAAAAAGACATGAAAGAAGTCTATAACAACTTGTTAGCTGACTACTACATGACTGTTAAGAGTTTAGCAATGTTTGATTCGAAGAGTATTCAAGACATCCATGCCAACATCGTCTTAGACCACTTAACCTTTGGTTATGATGACATCAAGAAGGTCTTAAAAGATGTTAACTTAGATGTTAAAGCAGGCCAAACCATTGCGATTGTTGGTCCAACGGGATCAGGAAAGTCGACCATCATTAACTTATTAACCAAGTTCTATGATATTCGGGAAGGGGACATTGTCTTTGACGGATTGTCGATTCGGGATATTTCCAAAGAATCATTACGTCGTAATATTTCGATTGTCTTGCAAGATACCTATTTATTTAATGAATCGGTCAAAGAAAACATCCGGTTCGGAAACTTGGAAGCGAGTGATGACATGATTGTCGAGGCAGCAAAATTAGCTAACTGTCATGAATTTATCATGAACTTATCACAAGGATATGACACCATTATTGAAAATAACGGGGAAGGATTATCCCAAGGTCAACGGCAATTGTTAGCAATTGCGCGGGCTATCTTATCGCCAAGTTCGGTCTTAATCTTAGATGAAGCAACCAGTTCGATTGATACTAAGACTGAAAAAGACATCCAAGAAGCAATGGAACGCTTAATGCAAAACAAAACCACCTTCATGATTGCACACCGGTTATCCACCGTTCGGAACGCAACCAAGATTGTAGTCTTAAAAGATGGTCAAATTATTGAAGTCGGAAACCATGATGAATTATTACAAATTCCTGACGGTTTCTATGCAAAACTTTATAATTCTCAATTCGGAGATGACCTTGACTTAGAGTTAGATTAAACTCTAGGAATGAATGACATTCTAGAATCCCTAGAATGTCTTTTATTTTGTCGGTTTTCGAACCAAAAACTTTATAATATATCTTATTAGTGTCATCAACACCTGACACTACCAATTTTTAGTTAAGGATGGGAGTTTAAGCATTGAAAATGAGCAAAACCAAAAGTCAAATCTTAGTCACCTTTATTGTCTATGTGAGTCGTGATCACATGCCAGTCCATATGGAAGGGTTTTTAAGTAGTTTAGTGTATTTAAAAAAGCACCAAGAAAGCCAACAAGATATCCAAGTTATTTTAGTGAATGCGAATAGCAATCCTAGCATTTTGGATGTCATTAAAAGCTATGAAAAAGAATTTAAACTCATTTATTTTAAAGTGACCAACGACTTGGGACCAACCTATGCTTATAACCTTGCCATGCCTTATATTCAAGGGAAGTATTGTCACTTTATTTCTCCAACCTATACCGTCGAACCCTTCTATTTAGATTATTTAAATAAAACGATTGTCAATAGTCCTGTCAATCCCGATTTGATCTTGTTATATAATTCCCGTTCCTTAAATAATTATGAGCTCAAAAACTTAAGTTATAAGGGGATGAGTAAGGAATTAATTTTAGGGTTATATACGAACTTAAAATACTATGTTATTAACACCGAATTCTTAAAACAATCCAATGTCTATTTCAAAGAATTTAGCTTCCGGACCTTTGACTTTATTGCCAACTTATTAATTGAATCCAACTTGTTAGCTTATATTCCAACCCAATTAATTGAAAGTCGGTTCAAACCCATCAATACCTTTAATGCATATGATATCTTGTATCAAACCTATGATATCTTAGTCTTATTGAACGAAAAAGGGGTTTATGAAAAATACAAACACGAATGAGACTACCTGTTAATTTCGAATGTCTATAGTGTGTTTTTAGGAGTCTTGTGTCGTTCGGTGGACATTGATTTAGACTCGAAATCCAGTATTAAAGAAAATGCCCAACTGTTAAATCCTGCTTTAGTGTCGATTAAGAATTTAACCATGAAGTTAGGGATTAATATTCACGACAACCCTTACTTAAATGCCAACAACAATAAATCGGTCTTTGACACCTATAACAAAATTGTTAAGGTTGTAAAATAGACTATGAAAGTAACCTATCAATTTGCAAGTGTCTGGAAACGACTCGGAGCTGGGATTTGTGACTATCTCAGTGTCAGTTTAGTTTCAATTGGGATGATGTTTTTGTTTTTAATTGGAACCAATATTTATGAGGTGTTTCACAATAATGCTCCCGTTGCCGGGTGACGGTTTTTTAGTTTTAGTATCATCAATTTTTGCTGATACTTTTTGTATTTTATTCTCATTCCTTACTGGTGTCAGGGATATACATTGTGAACCAAAGTCATCCATTTTAAGATGATTGATAACCAAGACTTAAAGCTGGAAATCAAGCAACTTTGTGCTCACAATAGCTTGTTGTGAATGAGTATGATGGGGTGGATGGTCGTGATTGGTTGCTGTTATTGAATCTTTGACAGTCTCAACCAAGCCCAAAATTTTTTGTTAGGGATGCTCACCTTTAATACCTCGTCTCCCGCTGCTCACACGATCGGGTTTGGAATCGGAGTGTTCATGAGAATTATCACAGTGATTATCGGATTAATTACGGGAGGGATGCTCATTAACATCGCTCTCAACCGTTCTACTTATAGTTTTGTCGATAGCATGAGTGATACCTATATGGTCAATGACCAACCTGATGTGGAAACCAACCCTAATAATTGTCCAAACACCTTACTAAAAAATGATGCCCAACAAATGATGCCTGGAATGATTTTAGATCAGGATGATATTGACTTAACGGATAGTCCAAGTAATAAGAAAAATAAGGAGTCTCACGATGAATGAAAAGCTTAATTTAAATAGTTTAAATAATGAACAATACCAAGCAGTTACTGCTCCCCTTGGTCCCGTGTTAGTCGTGGCTGGAGCTGGAACAGGCAAGACCAGTGTTTTAACCAAACGGATTGCTTATTTGATTGACCACCATCATATGAATCCTGACCGGATTTTAGCGATTACGTTTACCAATAAAGCAGCCATGGAAATGCAAGAACGGGTTCACAAACTCATTCACCAATCCTTACCATGAATTGGAACTTTCCACCGGATTTGTATTAATATTTTGCGGAAAGATTTTAGTGCCCTCAACCGGAATCCGAACTTTAAAATTATCGATGAAGAAGAAACGACCGTCTTATTACGGGACTTATATGAAAAACACCACTTTAGTATTAAAGATTTAAGTTATAAGAACGCAGTCTCCTTAATTGATAAATGTAAAACCCAAGGGTTAACTCCTGACCAATTAGCAAATGGAAAACAATTGGATGACTTTGTCTTTGACTCCAAGCAAGACTTATTAACCTTTAGTAAGATTTATCAAGACTTTATTGGTCGGTGTGAAACCTTAAACTTATTAGACTTTAATGACATCTTAAATCTCACTTATGAATTGTTGTCCAATCACCATGATGTGCGTGACTATTGAAGTCATCAATTTGACTATATCTTGGTTGACGAATTTCAAGATACCAATGATATTCAATACCAATTAGTCAAGCTCTTAGTCAACGAAAACCAAAACTTATTTGTGGTGGGGGATCCTGACCAAACCATTTATACTTGACGGGGTGCAAAGCAAAGTATTATTAATAACTTTGATAAAGAATATCCTAGTTGTAAAACCATCATTTTAAACCAAAACTACCGTTCCAACCAATCCATTTTAGACATTGCTAATAAGTTAATTGTTTATAACAAAAACCGGATCCACAAGGATTTAATTGCTGCGAACCACGTGACGGGATCCAAACCGATCTTTTATTCAGCAGCGAATACCGATGTTGAAGCCTTGTGAGTAGTCAGACAAGTCCAAAGACTGTTAGATAGTGGAGCTGAAAATAGTGATATTGCGATCTTGTATCGTTCGAACTATTTGTCCCGTCCGATTGAACAAATGTTAGTCCAATATGGAATTCGCTATACCATTTATGGTGGATTTAAGTTTTACCAACGCTCGGAAATTAAAGACATGTTAGCTTATTTATCTGTCATTGCCAACCATGATGAAATTTCGCTCCGTCGGATTATTAATACTCCTTCGAGACGGATTTCAGATAATGTGGTGCAAGCAGTCTTAGAATATGCTCATCGCCATAATTTAAGTTTCTGAGATGCTTTATTAGCTCATCAACGAATTGAAGGCTTAAGTAATCCACAAAAGAATGCGATCCAATCCTTCTTAGACTTAATTGAAGAACTAGAAACCCATAAAGAGGAACGGATTGATAAGATTGTGGTCGAAGTCATGAAAGCAGTTCAGTACCAAGACTATCTGGATCGAATTGATCATAAAACGGTCAGTAACAAAATGGAATATCTTGAAGAATTGTTAAATGCTATGGAAACCTATATGAATCGGAATCCAAAGTGAAGTTTAACCAAGTATTTACAAGATATTACTTTATATATTTCGAGTGACGATAAAAACAATAATAAAAACACGGTCAGCTTAATGACTGTCCATACTTCAAAAGGGTTGGAATTTAAGTATGTCTTTATTGTCGGATTCAATGAAGATATTTTCCCAAGTCGCAAAAACAATAGTCCTGAAGCACTAGAAGAAGAACGTCGGTTAGCATATGTCGCATTAACCCGAGCGAAAGAAATGTTATATATGAGTGCGAGTGGGGATTATTCGGTCCGGTTACAACGAACCAATGTTCCAAGTAGTTTCCTTTATGAAATTGGAATGGAACACTTATCAGTGATGAAAGGGAAAATAAATGTCGTCTCTGATCATGATGGCATCTGATTTAATTCCAAGGATCCTGATAGTTTCGAAATAATGAAAGGTTGTTTAAACTTAGACCAAAAAGAAAATACTTATAAGGTGGGAGATCAAATTGTTCACACTATCTTTGGGTATGGAATTGTCATTGCCGTTCGTGACAAATTTATTACGGTTGAGTTTGATAGTAAGTTTGGAACCAAAGAATTAATTTTTAACCACAAAACCATTAAACGGGTTATTGAGTAAAGATGGACAAGCATCAGTCCAAACGGTTAGATAATCAGGACGAATTTGTTAGTTTAAAACAACCGACTCTTTATCACGCTTCGTTCCAGCAAAAAATCCACTATAGTGCATTGGTGACCCAAGCAGTTATCCAGTTTATCCAAGCTCACCAAATTAGCTCAATTGCAATCTATTGACCCGAACCTGACCAAATTAATAGTCTTGGAATCATCCAATATTGCTTTGATCACCATTTGCAAGTTTATGTTTATAACTGAGACAAATTTCAACATGAATTTGAGTTTCTCTTAATCCATAGCTTTGAACTGGAAACCTATCATGCTGATAACTATATCAATCTTGATTATCGACCAGATCGGATGGAAAAACCGGAGTGTCCGTTAATTGACTTATTGATTGTTCCCGTCTATTTTGCTGACCAGCAACGAGCTCTTTATTATGGTCAAAAAGATTATGGGAAGGTGAGCTTTGCTCACCACCACTATCTGATTGGTATCGGGTATCAAAATTTGTGTTTAACCCATGCGTGCTGAAACTTTTTATTGTATGATAAAAAAATCATGCACCTGACTTGTGATGCTCTTTATTTTGCGAGTGATCTTATAACTACCAAAGATTAAAACTATGACTTTTTGCAAAAATAGCTAAGATATGATATACTATATA